>Ga0265797_10003377_pt1 | contig 25607 bp, 24 predicted proteins | sample P2T30metagenome_FD_192433 | JGI IMG/M metagenome (GOLD analysis project Ga0265797, IMG submission 192433) | Plant litter microbial communities from East Loma Ridge, Irvine, California - P2 T30 | ecosystem: Environmental > Terrestrial > Plant litter > Unclassified | place: USA: California... | reverse complement strand
CTGCTTCAAGAACGGCCTGCTGCCCGTCGTGCTCACTGAAGCGCAGATCGATCATCTGTTCAACGAAGTCAAGGCCTTCCCCGGTTACCGCCTGGTGGTCGACCTTGAGCAGCAGCGCATCCTGTCCAAGGACGGCAAGATCTCCTATCCCTTCCAGGTCGACGCCTTCCGCAAATACTGCCTGATGAATGGCCTCGACGATATCGGCCTGACCTTGCGTCACGCCGACAGCATCCGTGCCTTCGAGGAGCGTCATCTGGCAAACCAGCCCTGGCTGGCCAACTCGATCTGAGAACAATAATATGAAAATCGCAATCCTGCCCGGCGACGGCATCGGCCCCGAGATCGTCGCCCAGGCCGTCAAGGTGCTGAACGCACTGGACGAACAATTCGAACTGGAACACGCGCCCGTCGGCGGCGCCGGCTACGAGGCCGCCGGCCATCCGCTGCCGGAAGCCACGCTGGCGCTGGCCAAGGCCGCGGACGCGATCCTGTTCGGCGCCGTCGGCGACTGGAAGTACGACACGCTGGAGCGCCCGCTGCGTCCCGAGCAGGCCATTCTCGGCCTGCGCAAGAACCTGGGGCTGTTCGCCAACCTGCGTCCGGCCATCCTGTACCCGGAGCTGGCGAACGCCTCGACCTTGAAACCGGAAGTGGTGTCGGGCCTCGACATCCTGATCATCCGCGAACTGACGGGCGACATCTACTTCGGCCAGCCGCGCGGCGTGCGCGAATGCCCGGACGGTCCGTTCAAGGGCCAGCGCGAAGGCTTCGACACGATGCGCTACGCGGAAGGCGAAATCCGCCGCATCGCCCACGTGGCGTTCCAGGCGGCGCAGAAGCGCAGCAAGCGGCTGACGTCCGTCGACAAGGCCAACGTGCTCGAGACGTTCCAGTTCTGGAAGGACATCGTCACCGATGTGCACAAGGAGTATCCGGACGTGGCGCTCGACCATATGTACGTCGACAACGCGGCCATGCAGCTGGTGCGGGCACCGAAGCGCTTCGACGTGGTCGTCACGGGTAACATGTTCGGCGACATCCTGTCCGACCAGGCCGCGATGCTGACGGGGTCCATCGGCATGCTGCCGTCGGCGTCGCTGGACGCGAACAACAAGGGCCTGTACGAGCCATCGCACGGTTCCGCGCCGGACATCGCCGGCAAGGGCGTGGCCAATCCGCTGGCGACCATCCTGTCCGCTGCGATGATGCTGCGCTACTCGCTGGGCAAGGCCGAGCAGGCCGACCGCATCGAGAGCGCCGTCAAGGCCGTGCTGTCACAGGGCCTGCGCACGGCGGACATCTTCGAAGAGGGCGCCACCCGCGTCGGCACGGAGCAGATGGGCGACGCCGTCGTGAAAGCGCTGGCGCAATAAGCCTGTGCACCGTAACGCGGTGAGCCGCGTTACTCAAGATACCCAAAACTCAAGGATAGAAAATGAAACTCGTAGGTCTGGTAGGTTGGCGCGGCATGGTCGGTTCCGTCCTGATGCAGCGCATGCAGGAAGAGGGCGATTTTGACCACATCGAACCGGTGTTCTTCTCGACGTCGAACACGGGCGGCAAGGCGCCGTCGATGGCGAAGAACGAAACCACGCTGAAGGACGCCACCAATATCGACGAACTGAAACGCTGCGAGATCATCATCTCGTGCCAGGGCGGCGACTACACCAGCGACGTGTTCCCGAAGCTGCGCGCGGCGGGCTGGAACGGCTACTGGATCGACGCGGCATCGACGCTGCGCATGGACAAGGACGCGGTGATCGTGCTGGACCCGGTCAACCTGAACGTCATCAAAGACGCGATGGTCAAGGGCGTCAGGAACTTCATCGGCGGTAACTGCACCGTGTCGTGCATGCTGATGGGCCTCGGTGGCCTGTTCAAGCAGGACATGGTCGAGTGGATGTCGTCGATGACGTACCAGGCCGCATCCGGCGGCGGCGCGCAGCACATGCGCGAGCTGCTGACGCAGTTCGGCACCATCAACAGCTCCGTCAAGGCGCTGCTGGACAACCCGGCCTCCGCGATCCTGGAGATCGACCGCCAGGTGCTGGCGACCCAGCATGGCCTGTCGGGCGAAGAGACGAAGCAGTTCGGCGTGCCGCTGGCCGGCAACCTGATTCCATGGATCGACAAGGACCTGAACAACGGCCAGTCGAAGGAAGAGTGGAAGGCCGGCGCCGAGACCAACAAGATCCTGGGCCGCGGCGCGGACTTCGGTTCGTCGGTGATTCCGGTGGACGGCCTGTGCGTGCGCATCGGCGCAATGCGCTGCCACTCGCAGGCGCTGACGATCAAACTGAAAAAAGACGTGCCGCTGGACGAGATCAACGACATCATCACGAACGACAACCAGTGGGTGAAGTTCGTGCCGAACACGCGCGAAGCGTCGGTACGCGACCTGACGCCGGCCGCCGTCACGGGCAGCCTGACGATCCCGGTCGGCCGCGTGCGCAAGATGTCGATGGGGCCCGAGTACCTGTCCGCATTCACCGTCGGCGACCAGCTGCTGTGGGGCGCCGCCGAACCGCTGCGCCGCATGCTGCGCATCGTGCTGGACAAGTAAGCGTCGCCGCAGCACCAGAAAGCCGGGCACCGCCCGGCTTTTTTACGTCCCTGCCGCCGGGCCCGTGTCCACCCTGGGGTCACACCCCGACAAGGACACAAGCTCAACAGCCAATATTTATTTCGTCACTGATGACCTTGTGTCTTAGTCGGGGTGTGACCCCCAGGTGGACACAAGCTCGGCGGTTCCAGTGTTGTCGAGTCATACGCTGCGGTGGCCGTGCAGCTTACTGCAGAGGTGCGGAACTTGCGCGGCAAGGGGGCATGGTGTTATGTTGAGACGTCTGGAAAAGTAACTTTTTTCCCGTTGCCAACTTATTACCATAAAATATGCCCGTACAAAAACGCTCCAGGGTCGCATCGTTCGCGCTGAATACACTGGCCAGTGCCGTCATCGGCGCGGCCATCCTGCCCGCTGCGTATGGCGCCGGCCTCGGCAAGCTTACCGTCCTGTCCGCCCTGGGCCAGCCGCTGCGCGCCGAGATCGAGCTGACTGCCGTGACACCCGAGGAAGCGGGCGACCTGACGGCGAAGCTGGCACCGGTGGAGGCGTTCAAGGCAGCCAACATCGATTTCAACCCCGCGCTGATGAATCTGCGCTTCGACATCGAGCAGCGCGGCGACCGCCGGTTCATCCGCGTCACGTCCAGCCAGCCCGTCAACGAGCCGTTCGTCGACATGCTGCTGGAACTGACGTGGGGCAAGGGCCGCCTCGTGCGCGAGTACACCTTCCTGCTCGATCCGGCCGATACCCGCTCGGCGCAGGCCCCCCAGGTGGCGGCGCCCGTGGACGTCGCCAATGGCGAACGTGCCGCGACGCCCGCGACCGGCACGCCGACCCAGACGCCGACCGCCCAGCAGCGCCGCGAAGAACAGAACCAGCCGGACGTGCGCGTCAAGCGGGGCGATACGCTGAGCGAAATCGCCAGCGAACTGAAACCCGCCGGCATTTCGCTGGACATGATGCTCGTCGCGCTGTACCGCGCCAACCCGGAAGCGTTCAGCGGCAAGAACATGAACCGCCTGAAGTCGGGCGCGATCCTGTCGGTGCCGGGCGCGGACGCCGTGCGCAGCACCAGCTCGCGCGAGGCGCGCCGCGTCGTCATCGCCCACGCGGCCGACTTCAATGCGTACCGTGCGCGCCTGGCCGGACAGGTCGCCGCCAGCACGCCGGCGAAGACGCCGGAAGCGGCGCAGAGCGCCACCGGCAAGATCACGACGAAGGTGCAGGAGCGTCCGACCGCCGCCAACGAGGCGCAGGACCAGCTGAAACTGTCCAAGGCGGGCGAGGGCTCCGGCAAGACCGGTGCCGCGGCGGCCGTCGAGGACAAGATCGCCAAGGACCAGCAGGTGGCCGATGCGGCCGCCCGCGTCAAGGAACTGGAAAAGAACGTCAGCGACCTGGAAAAGCTGATGACGGTGAAGAACCAGCCGGCGGCCGAAGCCCAGGACAAGGCGGCACTGGCGCAGGCCGACAAACCGGCCGCGCCGCAGCCGATGGCCCCCGTCGACCTGACGCCGAAGCCACCCGTCGCCGCGCCGGTCAAGGCACCGCTAAAGACGCCGCCCGACGTGCCGGCCAAGCCTGAGCCGGGCATCGTGGATGCGATCTCGGACAACCTGCCGTTCATCGGCGTCGCGCTGGCTGCGCTGCTGGCGGCGGTCGGCCTGACGCTGTCGCGCCGCCGCAAGGCGCAGGAGAAGAAGGTCGTCGTCAAGGAAGCGCCGCCGCTGGCCGATGTGGGCACGCCGGCGCAATCGCTGTACGCGGAAACGGGCGGCCAGAGCGTCGACACCAGCAACAGCGTGTTCAACTCGAACTTCGCGCCGTCGGCCAGCCAGCTCGATACCAACGAAGTGGACCCGGTGGCGGAAGCGGACGTGTACATCGCCTACGGCCGCGACCTGCAGGCCGAGGAGATCCTGAAGGAAGCGCTGCGCACGCATCCGGAGCGCCATGCCGTGCGACTCAAGCTGCTGGAAATCTACGCCACCCGCAAGGACACGCGCGCTTTCGAGGCCCAGGCCAGCGAGCTGTTTGGCCTGACCCGGGGGCAGGGCGACGACTGGGCCCAGGCCGCGGCGCTGGGCCGCTCGATCGATGCGGAAAATCCGCTGTACAGCGGCGGCGAGGGCGCCATCGCCGGCAACTATGCCGTGGCGACGGGTGCTGCCGCGGTGGCGGCGACCGGTGCGGCGACGTATGCGGCGGGCGATGCCGGCGCGCTGTCGGACTTCAGCAGCATGCTGGAACAGCGCCGCGAAGCCCGCGCCGAAGCGGAAGCGGACGAAGGCCTGGACCTCGATCTGGGGCAGCCGGACCGCCACGAGAGCGCGACGGCCAATGCCGATCCGCTCGACTTCGACTTCGACAACGATGCCACGGCCCGTCCTGTCGCTGCTGCCGCCGCACCAGAGGCGGAGCAGACGCCGACCGCCAACCTGATGGACTTCGATTTCGGCGACGACCGCACGGCTGTCCCGGACGCCGCGCCACCGCCGCCACCGTCGGTCGCCGACAGCAGCGACGCGGAGCACTTCGACTTCGACCTGGGCGGGCTGGCCGACGATACGACCGGCCGCGCCACCGACGCGCAAGCGCCGGCAGCGGAAGAAGCGGCACAGGACGCATCGGCCGACCGTCTCGACCTGGCCTTCGACGAGCCGGCAACGCTGCCACCGGCCACCGCGCCGGGCGCGCCATCGTCGCTGGACGACCTGGCCATGGACTTCGACCTGGACCTGCCGGGTGCCGACAAGGCCGAAGCGACCGCGCAACCGGCCGACGACCCGCTGGCGGAACTGGACTTGATGGACTTCAACCTGCCGGACGCGGTGCCGCCGGGCGAAGCGGCCGCGCGGCCCGCGGCGGAGCCGTCGCTCGGCCTGGACGAGCAGGACTTCGCGCTGCCGGAAACGCCGCACACGGCCGACCAGCCGGCGGCGGCGCCACCGCCGGAGTTCGACCTGTCCGGCATCGACCTGGAACTCGACGAGGCGGAGCAGACCGCCGCGCCCGATCCGTACGCCGTCTCGGCGGCGGCAAGCGCCGCGGACGACGCCCCGACGGCCGAGCCCATGTCGGCGCTGCAAATGGAGATGGACACGAAGCTCGATCTCGCCATCGCCTACCAGGAGATCGGCGACAAGGAAGGCGCCCGCGAGCTGCTCGACGAAGTCATCCGCGGCGGCAGCGACGACCAGGTGGCGCGCGCCAACCAGATGCTGGCGCAGCTGGGCTGACCGGCCCCGTGCTCCCGCCGATATGCATGCGCGTATAATGCCCGCTCCGCAATTGAGTCAGAAGAGCAGGCATTGAAACGCATCGCATTGGGAGTCCAGTACAACGGCACCGACTGGCAAGGCTATCAGGTGCAGCCGCACGGCCAGACCGTGCAGGACAAGCTGGAGCGGGCGATCGAGAAATTCGCCTGCGTCCACATCGGCACGACCTGCGCCGGCCGCACCGATGCCGGCGTCCATGCGCTGGGCCAGGTCGTCCATTTCGATACGGACCTGCAGCGCGAATCCCATGCCTGGGTACGCGGCATCAATGCCTTCCTGCCCGATTCGATCGGCGTGCGCTGGGCGAAGGAGCTGCACGAGGTCATTGCTTACGGTGAGGCGGAGTTCGATCCCGCCGCCGACTTCCATGCCCGCTTTTCCGCGCGCTCGCGCACCTACCACTACCTGTTGTACAACAACGCCGTGCGCGCGCCGCTGCTGGCGGGTCGGGCCGGCTTCACGCACCGTCCGCTCGACGTGGAGCGCATGCGCGAGGCCGTGCGGCCGCTGATCGGCACGCACGATTTTTCCGCCTTCCGCGCGTCCGGCTGCCAGGCGAAGACGCCCGTCAAGGAGATGCACGAGATCACGATCGAGCGGCATGGCGACATGATCCTGTTCACCTTGCGCGCCAGCGCCTTTTTGCATCACATGGTGCGCAACCTGGTGGGGGCGCTGGTCTACGTGGGGCAGGGCCGCGAGAACACGGACTGGCTGGGCGAACTGCTGGCAGGGCGCGACCGCACCGTGGCGGCGCCGACGTTCATGCCGGACGGCCTGTACCTGGCCAATATCGACTACGATCCGAAGTGGGGCCTGCCGCAGGAAACGCCCCGTATTCTGCCCGCCTTCTGACAAGGACCATCATGCAGCGTACCCGCATCAAGATCTGCGGCCTGACCCGCGAGGAAGACGTACAGGCCGCCGTGGCCGCCGGCGCGGATGCCGTCGGCTTTGTCTTCTATCCGAAAAGCCCGCGCTACGTGACGCCGCAGCGCGCGGCCGAGCTGATCGCGCTGCTGCCGCCGTTCGTCACGGCCGTCGGGCTGTTCGTCAACGCCTCCGCGGAAGAAGTGGCGGCGACGGTGGCGACCGCGCCGGTCGGGCTGCTGCAGTTTCATGGCGACGAGACGGCGCTGCAGTGCGCCGCGGCCGCGGCAGCGGTGAACCGCCCGTTCGTGCGCGTGTTCCGGGTAAAACAGGACACGTCTGGTACCGAGCTGCTAGAATATGAGACACAATGCCGCGCGTCCTCCCCGCTCTTCGCCGGGGTGCTGCTCGATACGTTTGTCGATGCATACGGCGGCGCAGGAAAGGTTTTCGATTGGTCTCTCGTTCCAAAAGATCTCGCGCATCGGGCCGTTTTGAGTGGTGGCTTGAGCGTACACAACGTGACTGGCGCCGTGGCCAGCATGCGCCCTTACGCGGTTGACGTCAGCAGTGGCGTCGAAGCCGCCAAGGGCATCAAAGATGCCCGCCTGATCGCGCAATTCATTGCCGCGGTGCGGGCAGCCGACACCATCTCGACCTCCGACCAGCCAGCCATCCTTTAGCGTTCTCCTGACGCGGCGGCGGGCGAAGGTCCCTGTACAGAGAGCTGCACATGAAAACCCCGAACGCCAACGGCCCCGCGCCGCTGTTTCACGCCACCGACTACCAGCTGCCCGACACCACGGGTCACTTCGGCCCGTACGGCGGCTCCTTCGTTGCCGAGACGCTGACGTACGCGCTGGCCGAACTGAACGAAGCCTACGCCCGTTACAGCCGCGATCCCGAGTTCCTCGAAGAGTTCCGCTATGAGCTGAAGCACTTTGTCGGCCGTCCTTCGCCGATCTATCACGCCCGCCGCTGGTCGGAAATGGCGGGCGGCGCGCAGATCTACTTCAAGCGCGAAGACCTGAACCACACGGGCGCGCACAAGATCAACAACGTCATCGGCCAGGCTCTGCTGGCCAAGCGCATGGGCAAGCCGCGCATCATCGCCGAGACGGGCGCCGGCCAGCACGGCGTCGCCACCGCGACGATCTGCGCCCGCTTCGGCCTCGAATGCGTGGTGTACATGGGCAGCGAGGACGTCAAGCGCCAGGCGCAGAACGTCTACCGCATGAAGCTGCTGGGCGCGACCGTCGTGCCGGTCGAATCGGGTTCGAAGACGCTGAAGGATGCGCTCAACGAAGCGATGCGCGACTGGGTCACGAATATCGAAAACACGTTCTACATCATCGGCACCGTTGCCGGACCGCACCCGTATCCGATGCTGGTGCGCGACTTCCAGTCCGTGATCGGCGAGGAATGCCTGGTGCAGATGCCGGAAATGACGGGCCGCCAGCCCGACTACGTGCTGGCCTGCATCGGCGGCGGCTCGAACGCGATGGGCATTTTCTATCCCTACATCGACCAGAAGGACACGCAGCTGATCGGCGTTGAAGCGGCGGGCGAGGGGCTGGATTCGGGCAAGCACGCGGCGTCGCTGACGAAGGGGTATCCCGGCGTCCTGCACGGCAACCGCACCTATCTGCTGCAAAGCGAGGACGGCCAGATCATCGAGACGCACTCCGTCTCGGCGGGCCTGGATTATCCCGGCGTCGGCCCGGAGCACGCGTGGCTGAAGGATTCGGGCCGGGCGCAGTATGTGTCGGTCACGGACGAGGAAGCGCTGCAGGCGTTCCACGACTGTTGCCATATCGAGGGCATCATCCCGGCGTTGGAGTCGTCGCACGCGCTGGCGTATGCGGCCAAGCTGGCCGCCACGCTACCCAAGGACAAGATCGTGCTGGCCAACCTGTCCGGCCGGGGCGACAAGGACATGCATACGGTGGCGGAGCGGATGGGGCTGGATTTCAGCTGAGCCCCGCCGCACGGAAAAAATGGAGCCTGTCACCGGTTTTTTTGAAAACCGGTGACAGGCTCCGATTTGACGAACACCTTTGCCGAGAATAAAAATGTCCCGTATTGCCCAAACCTTTGCAGCACTGAAAGAACAGAACAAGACCGGTCTCGTGACCTTCATTACCGCCGGCGATCCGTCCCCGGCGCTGACGGTGCCCCTGCTGCATGCGCTCGTTGCCGGCGGCGCCGACGTGCTGGAGCTCGGCGTGCCGTTCTCCGACCCGATGGCCGAGGGCCCCGTCATCCAGCGCGCATGTGAGCGCGCACTGGCGCTGGGCGTCGGCATCCGCCGCACGTTCGAGTTCGTGCGCGAATTCCGCCAGACCAACCAGACCACCCCCGTCGTGTTGATGGGCTATGCCAATCCGATCGAACGCATCGGCGTCGAGGCATTCATTGCCGCGTCGAAAGAAGTGGGCGTGGACGGCGCCATAGTCGTCGACTACCCGCCGGAAGAGTGCGAGGAATTCGCCGGCAAGATGCGTGCCGCCGGCCTGGACCTGATCTTCCTGCTGGCGCCGACCTCGACGGAGGAACGCATCGCCCAGGTGGCCAAGGTGGGCAGCGGCTTCTCGTATTACGTGTCGCTGAAGGGCGTGACAGGTGCCGGCAATATCGACACGGCGCAGGTGGCCGAGCGTATCGCCGCCATCCGCAAGCACGTCAGCCTGCCCATCGGCGTCGGCTTCGGCATCCGCGATGCCGCCACGGCGAAGGCAGTGGCGAAGGTGGCGGACGCGGTCGTCATCGGCAGCCGCGTCATTCAGGAAATCGAAGCCAGCACGCCGGAAGGCGCGCCGGCTGCCGTGCAGGGCTTCGTGGCAGGCATCCGCCGCGCGCTGGACGAGTAAGCCACAGCGGTCACCGTCGAGCTCGTGTCCACCTTGGGGTCACACCCCGACAAAGACACAAGCTGATCCGTACAATTTCTTTCCGACAAGCTCGGCGTCCGTCGTCCGTTGTCGAGCTCGTGTCCATGTCGGGGTGTGGGAGGAGTAATGGCCTGCGTGCCATTACTGCTGCGCCTGCGAGGAGCGTTGCTCCTCGAAACCCCGGCTTGGCCCCCACGGTGGACACGGGCTGATCCTTAACGAAGCCCGGCAGGCCGCATAAAATCTCACGGTCGTGCGTAAAGTTGGCAAAGTTGAATGTTCGACACGGCAGAAGGAACAGGCTACACTTCCGCCCTACGTCACAGAGCAACAGGAGAAAATATGAGCTGGTTGGAAAAACTGCTGCCGCCGCGCATTCAGCGTTCGGACGCTGCCGCTCGCAAGACGATGCCCGAGGGTCTGTGGGTCAAGTGCCCGTCCTGCGAGGCCGTCCTGTACCGTACCGATCTGGAATCGAACCTGCACGTCTGCCCGAAATGCGACCATCACATGCGCATCCGCGCCCGCGAGCGCCTCGATGCGCTGCTCGATGCCGGCGGCCGCTATGAGATCGGCCAGGAAAGCCTGCCCGTCGATACGCTGAAGTTCAAGGACAGCAAGAAATACCCTGATCGCCTGAAGCAGGCGATGGAAGCCACCGGCGAGACCGACGCGATGATTTGCCTGGGCGGTTCGATCATGAGCCTGCCGGTTGTGGTGGCGTGCTTCGAATTCGAATTCATGGGCGGCTCGATGGGCTCCGTGGTCGGCGAGCGCTTCGCCCGCGCGGCCCAGGTCGCGCTGGAACAGAAAGTGCCGTTCATCTGCATTACCGCCACCGGTGGCGCGCGCATGCAGGAAGGCCTGCTGTCGCTGATGCAGATGGCGAAAACCACGTCGATGCTGACCAAGCTGTCCGAGAAGAAGCTGCCGTTCATCAGCGTGCTGACCGACCCGACGATGGGCGGCGTGTCCGCATCGTTCGCGTTCATGGGCGACGTCGTCATGGCCGAGCCGAAGGCGCTGATCGGCTTTGCCGGCCCGCGCGTCATCGAAAACACCGTGCGCGAAAAGCTGCCGGAAGGCTTCCAGCGTTCCGAGTTCCTGCTGACCAAGGGCGCGATCGACATGATCGTTGACCGCCGCAAGATGCGCGAAGAGATCGCGCGCCTGCTGGCCCTGCTGCAGAACCAGGCTGTGGAAGTCCTGGCGTAAGTTTTCAGCCGCACCTCGGGGACAGGCATCCTCGCGCGTCGACGACGCGCCGAGGCGCCTGTCCCCGGTTTTTTTGTACCGCTGGTAAAATCCCGCCTTTCCCCGCATTCTCCGGAAGTCATGTCCACTCCCACAACCCTCCCAGCCTGGCTGGCGCTGCTTGAATCGCGCCACGCCGAAACCGTCATCAACATGGGCCTGGACCGCGTGCGCGCCGTCAAGGAACGCCTGGCGTTGCAGTTCTCCTGTCCCGTCATCATGGTCGCGGGCACCAACGGCAAGGGGTCCACGTGCGCGATGCTGGAATCGATCCTGCTGCGCGCCGGTTACAAGGTGGGGCTGTACATCAAGCCGCACTTCCTCGACTTCAACGAGCGGGCCCGCATCAATGGCGACCTGGCCAGCGACGCCCAGCTTGTCGAGGCATTCGACGCCGTGGAAGCCGTGCGCGGCGACACGTCGCTGACGTATTTCGAGTTCACCACGCTGGCCATCATGCACCTGATGAGCAAGACGCCGCTGGACGTGGTCATCCTCGAAGTGGGGCTGGGCGGGCGGCTCGATGCCGTCAACGTCGTCGATGCGGACGTGTCGATCGTCACCAGCGTCGACATCGACCACGTCGACTACCTGGGCGGCACGCGCGAGCAGATCGGCTTTGAAAAGGCGGGCATATTCCGGCCGGGCAAGGCGGCCATCTGCAGCGATCCGGTGCCGCCACAGACGCTGATCGACCACGCCAACGCCATCGGTGCCGACCTGTGGCTGATGGGCCGCGACTTCAACTACGCCGGCGACAAGCAGCAGTGGAACTACGGTGGCCGCAACCAGCGCCGCAATTCGCTGGCCTACCCGAGCCTGCGCGGCGCGAACCAACTGCTCAATGCCTCCGCCGCGCTGGCCGCGCTGGAAGTGCTGAAGAACGAGCTGCCGGTGGGCGCGCAGGATGTGCGCCACGGTCTCGTCACCGTCGAGTTGCCGGGCCGCTTCCAGGTCCTGCCGGGGCGCCCGACCGTCATCCTCGACGTGGCGCATAACCCACACGCGGCCGCCGCGCTGAACCAGAACCTGGGCAATATGGGTTACCACCCATACACGTTCGCCGTGTTCGGTTCGATGCACGACAAGGACATCGACGGCGTCGTCAAGGCCATGTCCGAGCACGTCGATCATTGGTGCCTGACGACCTTGCCGTCGCCCCGTGCCGCCAGCGCTTCCGAGCTGGCCGCCAAGGTGCAGATGATCCAGCCGGACCGGCAGGACCGGACCGTCAATGTGTTCGACGACCCCGCGGCGGCTTTTGCAAATGCAATGAGCCGGGCAGGGGAGAATGATAGAATTGTGGTCTTTGGATCGTTCCTGACCGTTGCCGCCGTCATGGCGGCACGCAAATCCTCACTCCACTGAGAAATTCACGCATGGGCTTGTTCTCGAAATTTGGTAAAAACAAGCAGGAGTCCACTGAAGACAGTGGCTATTACCGGGCTGCAGACGACCGCAACCTCGCGGAACGGGCCCGCGCCAAGCGCGCCGCGCATGCCGGCGCCGAAGCCGCCGCCGCACGCGGCCGCAGCCGTTCCGGCCGGGAAGTGCCCGATCCGGTGCTGCCGGAAAAGAAACGGGCCCGGCGCCGCCTCGTCGGCGCCATCGCGCTGGCGCTGGCCGTCGCCATCGGGCTGCCGATGGTGCTCGACTCGGAACCGAAGCCGCTGGCCAACGATATCGCCATCCAGATCCCCGCACGGGAAAAAAGCGCTGACGACGATAACGCGGCAGCCGTGACGCCTGCGCCGAAAACGGAGCAGAAGGTCGCGCAGAACGACGCGCTCGACCAGAGCGAGGAAATCGTCGAGCCGGCGGACCCGGCGCCGAAAGTGGCGCTCGCCAAGCCGGCGCCGAAGGAACCCGTCGTCTGGACGGAGCCGAAGGTGACGACGCCGGAAGCGAAAAAGCCCGAACCTAAGCCGGAAGCCAAGCCCGACCCTAAGCCTGAGCCCAGGCACGAAGCAAAGCCTGAATCGAAGCCCGAGCCAAAGCCGGAACGCAAGGCCGAAGCGAAGCCCGAGCCGAAGCGTGAAGCGAAAGCCGAGGCCAAGCCGGAATCCAAGCCCGAGTCCAAGCCCGACCTGAAACGCGAAGCCAAACCCGAGCCGAAGCACGAGCAGAAGCCCGACGATGCCGCCCGCGCGCTGGCGATCCTGGAAGGCAAGCCTGCCGCGAAGCCGGCCGAGTCCGAAGGCTCGAGCCGCTACGTGATCCAGGTCGCGGCGCTGTCGGCCAAGGATAAGGTCGATGAACTGCAGGGCAAGCTGCAGGCCGCCGGCATCAAGTCGTTCACGCAGAAGTCGCCGTCGGGCGAGCTGACCCGCGTGAAGGTGGGACCGTTCGGCAGTCGGGAAGAGGCGGAAAAGGCGAAGGCGCGGCTGCAGAAGATCGGCCTGTCCGGCAGCCTTGTCCCCGTTTAAGCGCAGCTGAAGAGACGCGTGACGATATTCGATTACCTGGTGCTGTTCGTGCTGGTCGCATCCATCGTCGTCAGCATGCTGCGCGGCCTGGTGAAGGAAATGCTGTCGCTGCTGGGCTGGATCGTTGCTTTCGTGGTTGCCAATACGTACAGCGCGCCGCTGGCGGCGCTGCTCCCAAGCGCGATTCCCGGCGAAGTGGTGCGCCTGATCGTCGCGTTCATTGCCCTGTTCATCGGCGTGCGCATCCTGATGGGCTTGCTGTCGATGGCCGTGTCCGCGCTGGTCGAAGCGGGCGGCCTGACGTTGGCCGATCGCGGCCTCGGCGGCCTGTTCGGCCTGGGGCGCGGCCTTGTAATCGTGCTGGCCGGCGTCATACTGTGCGGGATGACGTCGATTCCGCAGCAGGACTTCTGGCGCCAAGCGCTGCTCAGCCCGCTGGCCGAGAGCGGTGTGCGCACCGTGAAACCCTTTCTTCCCGCTGCCGTGGCGCAGCACGTGCAATTTTAGATTTCTTAAATCCGTAGCACCCATTCAGGAGCACAGTATGTGTGGCATCGTTGGCGTCGTCTCCCATCAACCCGTCAATCAGCTGCTGTATGACGCGCTGCTGCTGTTGCAGCATCGCGGCCAGGACGCGGCCGGTATCGCGACCAATTACAGCAGCATGTTCACGATGCACAAGGCCAACGGCCTGGTGCGCGACGTTTTCCGTACTCGCAATATGCGCTCGCTGCTGGGCAACACCGGCATCGGCCACTGCCGCTACCCGACCGCCGGCTCGTCGTCGGAAGAGGAAGCGCAGCCGTTCTACGTCAACGCGCCGTTCGGCATCACGCTGGCACACAACGGCAACCTGACGAACTGGGAACAGCTCAAGTCCGAGATGTTCAAGAACGACCGCCGCCACATCAATACGGATTCCGATTCGGAAGTGCTGCTGAACGTGCTGGCGCACGAGATCCAGAAGGCGACGACGGGCTACTCGATCGACCCGGACACGATCTTTCAGGCCGTCAGGGCCGTCATCAGCCGCGTACAGGGCGGTTACGCCGCCGTGGCGCAGATCGCCGGCGTCGGCATGCTGGGCTTCCGCGACCCGCACGGCATCCGTCCGCTGTGCGTGGGCGTCAACGAAACGGAGCAGGGCAATGAGTACCTGATCGCCTCCGAGTCGGTGGCGCTGGAAGGCATCGGCTTCCGCTTCCTGCGCGACGTGGCGCCGGGCGAAGCGATCTTCATCGACAACGACCACCAGATGCACAGCCGCATGTGCTCGGACACGGCGTCGCTGAACCCGTGCGTGTTCGAATACGTCTACCTCGCGCGGCCGGATTCCGTCATCGACGGCGCGTCGGTCTACAACACGCGCCTGAAGATGGGCGAGTACCTGGCCGAGAAAATCAAGCGCGAAGGCCTGGCCGACGATATCGACGTCGTCATGCCGATTCCCGATTCGTCCCGCCCGGCCGCGATTCAGCTGGCGCTGCGCCTGGGCAAGGAATACCGCGAAGGCTTCATCAAGAACCGCTACATCGGCCGCACCTTCATCATGCCGGGCCAGGCGCTGCGCAAGAAATCCGTACGCCAGAAACTGAACGCCATCGGCGACGAGTTCAAGGGCAAGAACGTGCTGCTGGTGGACGACTCCATCGTGCGCGGCACCACCAGCCGCGAGATCGTCCAGATGGCGCGCGAATCCGGCGCGAAGAAAGTCATCTTCGCCTCCGCCGCGCCGCCGGTGCTGTACCCGAACGTCTACGGTATCGACATGCCGACGCGCGACGAACTGATCGCCCACGGCCGCACGGTCGAGGAAGTCTGCCGCGAGATCACGGCTGATGCGCTGGTGTACCAGGACCTGGACGACCTGAAACGCGCGATCTCCGACGTCAACCCGGCGCTGACGAGCTTTGAAGCGTCGTGCTTCGACGGCGTCTATGTCACGGGCGGCATCACGCCGGAATACCTGAACCGCATCGAGCAGGCACGCCACAACCCGAAAGTACCGGGCATCGAAGGCGCCGCGATCAACCAGCTGAACCTGCATCCCGCAACCCCGGAAGTGTGATGTCGCTGGGGACAGGCACCGGGGTTTGGTGCCTGTCCCCGACCTTTGCCACGGACGACGTTTAACCACGCACATGAGCGAAAAGAAAACCTACGGCTTCACGACAACGGTCCTGCACGGCGACCGCCAGAAACCCATCGAGCAGGGCTCGCTGCATAAACCGATCCACACGTCCGTGGCCTTCGGCTACACGGATGCGCGCCAGCTGGCCTCCGTCTTCCAGGGGCGCGAGCCGGGCTTCCGCTACGGCCGCCAGGGCAACCCGACGGTGTCCGCACTGGAGGAAAAGGTCAGCAAGATGGAAGGCGGCATCGCCACCTTGTGCTTTGCCACGGGCATGGCCGCCATCGGCGCCGTGTTCCAGGCGCTGCTGCGCTCTGGCGACCATATCGTGTCGTCGTCGTTCCTGTTCGGGAACACGAACTCGCTGTGGCAGACGGTGGCGGGGCAGGGTGTTGGCGTCGATTTCGTCGACGCGACGATTGTCGCCAACGTCGCGGCCGCGCTGCAGGACAACACGCGCATCGTATTCGTCGAGACGATCGCCAATCCGCGCACGCAGATCGCGGATCTGCAACGCATTGGCCAGCTTTGCGCGGAACGGGGCATCCTCTACATCGTCGACAACACGATGACGACGCCGTACTTGTTCCAGCCGAAGGCGGTAGGGGCGGGCCTCGTCGTCAACTCGCTGACGAAGTCGATCGGCGGCCACGGCAACGCGCTGGGCGGTGCGCTGACGGATACCGGCGTCTACGACTGGAGCCGCTTCCCGAACATCTTCGAGAACTATAAAAAGGCGGCCCAGCCGATGTGGGGCATCACGCAGATCCGCGCCAAGGGCCTGCGCGATTTCGGCGCCTCGCTGGGGCCGGAAGCGGCGCACCATATCGCCGTGGGCGCGGAAACGCTGGCGCTGCGCATGGAGCGCACCTGTGCCAACGCAAAGGCGCTGGCGGAGATGCTGGCGGCCGATCCGCGCGTGGCGGCCGTCTACTACCCGGGCCTGCCGTCGCATCCGCAGCACGGCATCGCCACCGAACTGTTCCGGGCGTATGGCTCGCTGTTCAGTTTTGAACTGAAGGAGGGCATCGACCTGTTCGACTTCCTGAACCGGATGAAGATCGCCGTGCCGGCGTCGAACCTGGGCGACACGCGCACGCTGGTGATTCCGGTGGCGCACACGATCTTCTATGAGATGGGCGCCGAGCGGCGCGCGTCGATGGGGATTGCCGAGTCGCTGATCCGCGTGTCGGTCGGGATCGAGGACACGGCCGACCTGCTGGACGATTTCAAGGCCGCGCTGGACGCGTAATGCGTCGGCTGCTCGTTATCGGCGCGCTGGTGTTGTCCGCCGCCGGCGCGCGGGGGGAGGTGTCGGTGCCGCTGGCCTTGGAGAAGGGCATACCCGTCGCGACGCTGACGATTAACGGGACGTCGTTCCCGTTCACGTTCGATATCGGCTCCGGCCGCACGATTCACCTGACGCCGGAAGTGATGGCGAAGATCCCCCGGCTGAAACTCACGGGCCGCAAGGTGAAAAGCAGCGACCTGGCGGGCAAGGTGCGGGAGGAAGAGGAATTCGTCATTCCCGACCTCGTCATCGACGGCGTGTCGTTCGGCGAGGTGAAGGGCGTTTCCTACGTGCCGTGGGGTCTGAATGTCGGTGAAGGGGCGGGGCCGCCGCCGCATTCCGTCATCGGCCTGGCGCTGTTCGAGACGCAGCCGTTCGTCTTCGACCAGGCCAACCTCAAGCTGCGCTTCGGCGCGCCGTTGGTGCGGGAAGCGGGATGGCGCGAGATGTCGCATGAGCGCATCCACGAAGGTATCGCGATGAAGCTGTCGAACGCCCGGGCCGCTTACCGGCTGGTGTTCGATTCGGCAGCCAACCTGTCCATCGTCAAGCCGCAGCCGGTGGCGGCGCAGCACGACGAGACGGCGAAGTGCGACTTATTCGGGCCCGCCCGACCGTGCGACTATGTGACGGTGACGCTGCCAGACAGGCCGGTTGCGCCGGGCGGGAAGTCTCCCGCCATCAAATCCTACCTGATGCCGCTGCCGGACCGCTTCAAGGCTGACGGCATCCTCGGTGCGGACTTCTTCCAGGCTTACGCCGTGTATGTGGACCTGGCGCACCGCACGGTGGCGCTGCGCGCTACCGGCAAGTAGACCGTAAGCGCATAAACCCCGGGCAGCGAGTGCATGAGGCCCGGATAGCGGGCGCATCAGCGCCGTGGGCGGTACCGGTTGCGTGACTCATGACCGGAGCGACCCGGCTCGAAACCGCTACCGCGACCGCGTATCAGTGCCAGCTGCGCAACAACCCGACCGCCAACCCCTCCAGCGCAAACTCGTCGCTCTCCGGATCGACGGTGATCACGTTGAAGTCCGGATTCTCCGGCAGCAGCTCCACGGTGGAGCCCGTACGGCGGTAACGCTTGACGGTGACTTCGTTGCCGATGCGCGCCACGACGATCTGGCCGTTCTTGGCGCTGTCCACTTTCTTCACGGCCAGCAGGTCGCCATCCATGATGCCGATGTCGCGCATCGATTCGCCGCGCACTTTCAGCAGGAAGTCGGGCTTGGCGGAGAACAGGGCCGGGTCGACGCTGTAGCTCGTTTCCAGGTTTTCCTGCGCCAGGATCGGCGAACCTGCTGCCACGCGGCCGATCAGCGGCAACGACATCAGCAGCGCCGCCGGCACTTGCGGCATCGGGCCCAGGTCCGCCGGTTTCGGGCCCTGCGACGGGGCAGGGCGCTCGCCCAGCAGGCGAATGCCGCGCGAGGTGCCGGCCGTCATTTCGATCGCGCCCTTGCGCGCCAGCGCTTTCAGGTGCTCCTCGGCCGCATTGGCGGATTTAAAGCCCAGCTCGGCCGCGATTTCCGCGCGGGTCGGCGGGAAGCCGGTGTTCTCGATGGCATCCCTGATCAGATTGAGAATTTGTTCCTGTCTTGCGGTGAGCTTGATCATGGTGCGATGGCTGTTTATATAGACAGTCTGTATTTTTGTACAGTACTCGGGGGATTGCAAGGGAAATTGTTGGTTTGGGCGAAATATTTACGCTTCGGTTCGCTCTGTGGGTGAAAACCGGGGACAGTCCCCGTGCGGGGACAGTCCCCAACGCATCCGCCCGTAGCGCTGCTCAGGCTGCCAACATCCAGTGGCGGTGGCCGGCCGGGTGCTGGATTTTCCGGCAAAACCCTGATATAGTCGCGGGCTTACCTCTTCCCACACCCGTCTTGACGCCGGGGTGGGCTATCAACAGTCCTTAAGGGAGTTTGCATGCGTCACTATGAAATCGTATTTATCGTCCATCCGGACCAGAGCGAGCAAGTGCCCGCGATGATCGAACGTTACAAAGCCAGCGTGACCTCGCGCGGCGGTAACGTGCACCGCGTGGAAGATTGGGGCCGCCGTCAGATGGCGTACTCGATCCAGAAACTGGCTAAAGCACACTACATCTGCATGAACATCGAGTGCGACAACGAGACCCTGGTCGAACTGGAAACCGCATTCAAATTCAATGATGCCGTGCTGCGTCACCTGACCGTCAAGATGAAGAAAGCGGAAACCGCTCCTTCGCCAATGATGAAGTCGGTCCAGCGTGAAGACGCGGCCAAGAGCCACCGCTCGGAAGCACCAGCAGCCGCCGCTCCAGCAGCCGCAGCAGCTTAAGTTTGTCGGCGTGAGTATTGCAGGGAGTCCTTGAACCACCTTCAGTTTGTCGGCCTCATCACCGAGCGGGAAGTATTGCGATACACCCCGGCCGGTCTGCCACTCGTGAATGCAGTATTGCAGCACAGTTCGCAGCAGATGGAGGCAGGCATCGCCCGTCTGGCCGAGTTTGAAATCTCCGCGGTTGCCGCGGGTGAGATCTCGAATCGCTTCAGCGGTGCGGCACTGGGAGGGACGTACGAGTTCACGGGATTCCTGGCCAAGAAAAACCGCCACAGCAAGAGCCTGGTATTTCACATCATTGATTTCCGTGCTGTCGAGACAGCACCACATTTAGATACAGGAGCCTAAAATGGCATTCGGTAAAAAGTTCGACAAAAACAAAGCAAAGCTGAAAGAGAAGCGCAAACAGCAAAATCCTCTGTTCAAGCGCAAGAAGTTCTGCCGCTTCACCGCCGCTGGCGTTGAGCAAGTGGACTACAAAGACGTAGACACGCTGAAAGACTTCATCCAGGAAAACGGCAAGATCATGCCAGCACGCCTGACCGGCACGAAGGCGCACTACCAGCGTCAAGTCGACACCGCGATCAAGCGCGCCCGCTACCTGGCCCTGCTGCCTTACACCGATCTGCACCACGCTTAATTGCGGCAGATAGATCCTGGAGAGAACTATGCAAATCATTCTGTTGGAAAAAGTCATCAACGTCGGCAACCTGGGCGACGTCGTGAAGGTCAAGGACGGCTACGCACGTAACTTCCTGATCCCGCAAAAACTGGCACGTCGTGCTACGACCTCGGCTGTTGCCGAGTTCGAAGCCAAGCGCGCCGAGCTGGAAAAAGCCGCTGCTGAAAAGCTGGCCGCTTCGCAAGCTCAGGGCGAAAAGCTGAACGGCATGACCGTGACCGTGTCGCAGAAAGCCGGCGTTGACGGCCGTCTGTTCGGTTCCGTGACCAACTACGACATCGCTGAAGCGCTGACGAAAGCTGGTTTCGCAGTCGAGAAAGCTGCCGTGCGCATGCCTACCGGCCCACTGAAGACGACGGGCGAGCACCCTGTCTCCGTGGCGCTGCACACCGACGTCGTGGTCGAAGTGACCGTGGCCGTCGTGGGCGAAGCTGCCTAATATCCGGGAATTTTTTCACGGGTAGACTGTCGTACAGTTGAAGAAGCCGGGTTCGCCCGGCTTTTTTATTGCAGTACAAATTCGCGCCGGCACACGCTGCGCGGATGCGCCGGAATGCAACGCCGGCGCGGCCTCCCAGCCTTTCTTTAGTGAACTTCGCCTACCCGAAGCAGGTATAATTCGCGCCATGAACGCCGCCCCATCCGACCCGCAAGTCGACTCCCTTCGCATCCCGCCGCATTCCATCGAGGCAGAACAGTCCGTCATCGGCGGCCTGCTGCGCGATAACGCCGCATGGGACCGCATCGCCGACTTCATGCACGCGGAGGACTTCTATCGCTACGATCACCGCATCATCTTCGAACAGATGGTCCGCCTGATCAACAGCGGCAAGCCGGCCGACGTCATCACCGTGTTTGAAGCGCTGACGATGCTGGGCAAGGCCGACGAAGTGGGCGGCCTGCAGTACCTGAACGCGATGGCGCAGAACACGCCGTCCGCGGCGAATATCCGCCGTTACGCGGAGATCGTGCGCGACCGCGGCGTGCTGCGCAAGCTGATCACCGTGGCCGACGAAATCTCCGGCAACGCGTTCAGCCCGCAGGGCAAGGAAGTCAAGCAGATGCTCGACGAGGCCGAATCGAAGATCTTCGCGATCGCCGAGGCCGGCTCGCGCGGTTCGTCCGGCTGGACGGCCGTGCAGCCGCTGCTGACGCAGGTCGTCGAGCGTATCGACGAGCTGTACAGCCGCGACAGCGGCAGCGAAATCACCGGCGTGCCAACGGGCTTCATCGACCTCGACCGCATGACGTCCGGCCTGCAGCCGGGCGACCTGGTCATCGTCGCGGGCCGTCCGTCGATGGGCAAGACGGCATTCTCCGTCAACATCGGCGAAAACGTCGCCATCGAAGCGGGCCTGCCCGTGGCCGTGTTCTCGATGGAGATGGGCGGCGCCCAGCTGGCGATGCGTATGCTGGGTTCGGTCGGCCAGCTCGACCAGCACAGGCTGCGTACCGGCAAGCTGAACGACGAAGACTGGCCGCGCCTGACGCATGCGATCCAGAAGATGAACGAGGCGCAGCTGTATATCGACGAGACGCCGGCGCTGAACCCCATCGAGATGCGGGCACGGGCGCGCCGCCTGGCCCGCCAGTGTGGCAAGCTCGGCCTGATCATCGTCGACTACCTGCAGCTGATGCAGGGTTCGCAGCCGGGCGACAACCGCGCCGCCGAGATTTCCGAGATCTCGCGTTCGCTGAAGGGCCTGGCGAAGGAATTGCACTGCCCCGTGATCGCACTGTCCCAGCTGAACCGCTCGCTGGAACAGCGCCCGAACAAACGTCCCGTGATGTCCGACCTGCGCGAATCCGGCGCTATCGAACAGGATGCGGACGTCATTATCTTCCTGTACCGCGACGAGGTGTATAACCCCGATTCGCCGGACAAGGGTACCGCCGAAATCATTATCGGCAAGCAGCGTAACGGTCCCATCGGCGCAATCCGCCTGACGTGGATGGGCATGTACACGAAATTCGGCAACTACACCGGTAATCTGTCGGTCTATCAGGGCGACTGATAGCACAGATTGCCAACGGGTCGTCCTCGCGCGACGGCCCAGCACCACCAACCAACGGAGAACAATATGTTTGGACGCTTGATGCCCACCGAGGGCAAATTCTTTGACCTGTTCAACCAGCATGCGGAGCTGTGCGTCAAAGGCGCGAAAGAGATGCTGGGCCTGATGACCAATTTCGACGATCTGGAAAATCGCGTGCACGCGATCGAAAGCATCGAAAAACAGGCCGACAAGATCACGTACACCACCGTCGACCTGCTGCACAAGACGTTCATCACGCCGATCGATCGCGACGACATCCACAAGCTGATCACCAAGATGGACGACATCCTGGACATGATGGAAGACGCGGCCCAGACGGTCTCGCTGTACGACCTGCACGCCGTGACCCCGGAAGCGAAGCGCCTGGCCGAACTGGTGCTGGCCTGCTGCGAGAAGGTCAAGGATGCCGTGGCGCTGCTGGCGAACATGGACAACGCCCGCGACATCGTCGCCATCTGCGAAGAGATCGACCGCCTGGAATCGGATGCCGACCACGTGATGCGCGCCGCGATGTCGAAGCTGTTCCGCGACGAGCCGGACGTGCGCAACCTGATCAAGATGAAGGCCATCTACGAGATCCTGGAAACGGTGACGGACCGCTGCGAAGACGTGGCCAACATCATCGAAGGCATCATCGTCGAGAACGCGTAAGCGCTCCCCGATAGAACAAGTCCAAATAATATGCAGACCCTACAAATCAGCATCTATGCGCTGGCTGTACTGATCTTCCTGGCTCTCGTCTTCGACTTCATGAACGGCTTCCACGACGCGGCAAACGCGATCGCGACGGTCGTGTCGACGGGCGTGCTGAAGCCGCAAACGGCGGTGGCGATGGCCGCCTTCTTCAACTTCATCGCGATCTTCATCGTCGGGCTGAAAGTGGCCCTGACGATCGGCAAGGGGACCATCGACCCGGCCGTCGTCGACCATTACGTCATCTTCGGGGCGCTCGTGGGCGCCATCGTCTGGAACCTCATCACGTGGTACTACGGCATTCCGTCGTCGTCGTCGCATGCGCTGATCGGCGGCCTCGTTGGCGCCGCCGTCGCCAAGGCCGGCACGGGCGCGCTGATTTCCGGTGGCCTGATCAAGACGGTGGTGTTCATCGTCGTGGCACCGCTTCTGGGCTTCGTGCTGGGTTCCATCATCATGCTGATCGTCTCGTGGGTGTTCGTCAAATCGACGCCGCGCAAGGTGGACGGCTGGTTCCGCAAGCTGCAGCTGGTCTCCGCGGCCGGCTACAGCCTGGGCCACGGCGGCAACGACGCGCAGAAGACGATGGGCATCATCTGGATGCTGCTGATCGCCGCCGGCAAGGTGAACCCCGCCGACACGACGCCGCCGCTGTGGGTCATCATTTCCTGCTACGCCGCCATCTCGTTCGGCACGCTGTTCGGCGGCTGGCGCATCGTCAAGACGATGGGCCAGAAGATCACGAAACTGAAACCCGTCGGCGGCTTCTGCGCCGAAACCGGTGGCGCGATCACGCTGCTGATGGCATCGTTCTGGGGCGTGCCCGTGTCGACGACGCACACGATCACCGGCGCCATCGTCGGCGTGGGCTCGTCGCAGCGCCTGTCGGCCGTGCGCTGGGGGATCGCGGGTAACATCGTCTGGGCGTGGATCTTCACGATTCCTGCGTCGGCGTTCGTGGCCGCCATCGCCTGGTGGGTGGGTCGCCACATCATGTAAGCAGCTTCGGTCTGCTTGCCGGGAACTCGTGCTAAAAGTCGGGGACTGAGGCTTCGGACTGCTTGCCGGGAGCTCGTGCTAAAGGTCGGGGACTGAGGCTTCGGTCTGCTTGCCGGGAGCTCGTGCTAAAGGTCGGGGACAGGCACCTTTCAGGTGCCAGTCCCCATGCTTCGAGCAGTTGTGGCTGTGCTGGGCTAGAATAGCCCGATGTCTTCGAAGTCCTCCTTCCTCTCCCGCCTCAAGCCGGACAGTTTCACGCTTGCCCTCCTGATCACCGTCGCCATCGCCTCCGTGCTGCCCTGTACCGGGCAAGCGGCCGTGGTGTTCGGCGACGTTACCGCCATTGCCATCGGCCTGCTGTTCTTCCTGCACGGCGCCAAGCTGTCGCGCGAAGCGGTCGTTGCCGGTCTGACGCACTGGCGCCTGCACCTGCTGGTGCTGTGCTGTACCTTCGTGCTGTTCCCCGTTCTCGGTCTCGCGTTAAAACCCGTCGCATTGACGTTGCTGACGCCCGACCTGTACGTCGGCCTGCTGTTCCTGTGCATGCTGCCGTCCACCGTGCAGTCGTCGATCGCGATGACGGCCATGGGGCGCGGCAATGTGCCCGCCGCCATCTGCAGCGCTTCCGCCTCGAACTTCCTCGGTATTCTCATCACGCCGCTGCTGGTCAGCGCCTTTGTCGTGCAGGGCCACGCCGGCCGCTCGTCGCTGGACGCCGTGCTGGCAATCGTGCTGCAGTTGCTGGTGCCGTTCCTGGCGGGGCAGGTGCTGCGACGCTGGATCGGCCGCTGGGTGGATCGCCACAAGCCGATGCTGAAATACGTGGACCAGGGCTCGATCCTGCTGGTCGTCTACACCGCGTTCAGCGAAGCGGTGGCTGAAGGGCTGTGGCGCAAGCTGTCGCCGCAACTGCTCGTCACCCTGGGCGTGGTCTGCTGCGTGCTGCTGGCGCTCGTGCTGGGGCTGTCGTTCTGGGCCAGCCGCCGGCTCGGCTTCTCGCGCGAGGACGAGGTGACGATCGTCTTCTGCGGCTCGAAGAAGAGCCTCGCGTCCGGCGTCCCGATGGCCAAGGTGCTGTTCGCCACGTCGTCGCTGGGGATGATCATCCTGCCGCTGATGCTGTTCCATCAGATCCAGCTGATGGTCTGCGCCGTGCTGGCGCAGCGGTTTGCGGAACGCGCCGACTGATGCTTGTCAGGTTCTCGTAATTGAGATAATCTCTCAAAAATGAGAGAAGACACAAGAGAAGAAGAGTTCGAGCCGAAACTGGTTCGCCGCCTGGCCGCGCTGCGCGAGGAGCGCGGGCTGTCGCTGGACGCACTGGCCACCGCCAGCGGTATCAGCCGCGCCACGCTGTCGCGCCTCGAGCGGGGCGAGAGCAGCCCGACGGCGGCGCTGCTGGGCAAGCTGTGCACTGTGTACGGCCTGCCGATGTCGCGCCTGATCGCCGAGGTGGAGGAGCAGGGCGCGCAACTGCTGCGCGCCGATCAGCAGTCCGTCTGGACCGATCCTGCCAGCGGCTTCACGCGGCGCATGGTGTCGCCGCCGGCGCAGGGCCTGCGCGCGGAACTGGTCGAAGGCCGGCTGCCCGCCGGCGCCGTCATCGACTACGACCAGCCGGCCGTGCGCGGCCTGGAGCAGCACATCTGGATGCTGGACGGCGTGCTCGATTACACCCTCGAAGGCGTCACGTATCACCTCGAGCGGGGCGACTGCCTGCGCTTTCGCCTGTTCGGTCCCACCCGTTTCGTCTGCCCCGGCCCCACGCCGGCCCACTACCTGATCGCGGTATGCGAACCATGACCCCAGTCCTCTCCATCGAAGAACTGCATGGCGACGCCGTGCGCGCCCATGCCGCAGCGCTGGCCGACGTACTGCACGACTGCCTGCTGCACGGCGCCAGCGTCGGCTTCGTGCCGCCGTTCGACGTCAGCGCGTCCCGCCGTTACTGGCTCTCTGTGGCGCGGCAGGTCGATGCCGGCGCGCGCACGGTATTCGTCGCCAGCGACGACGACGGCGTATGCGGCACCGTGCAACTGGCGCTGGCGATGCCGGCCAACGGCGCGCACCGCGCCGAAATCAACAAGATGCTGGTGCACACGCGCGCACGGCGGCGCGGCATCGCCTTGCGACTGATG
>Ga0265797_10003376_pt1 | contig 25607 bp, 20 predicted proteins | sample P2T30metagenome_FD_192433 | JGI IMG/M metagenome (GOLD analysis project Ga0265797, IMG submission 192433) | Plant litter microbial communities from East Loma Ridge, Irvine, California - P2 T30 | ecosystem: Environmental > Terrestrial > Plant litter > Unclassified | place: USA: California... | reverse complement strand
TTTCTTGCTGTCCATCCGGATCTGGGCGTGATACCATCAGCTCTAGCACGCAGTCACTTCTGGGTAGCCAACAAGAGATGAGGGAGATCGATTGAGCAGCATTGAAAGTTCATGAGGACAAAACAAAGCTTTTGATTAGGAACTTCTCTATCGAAGAGTCATTCCGACTGGTTATACCGCAATTCCATACCGTAAACACACCGGAAACACCAAGAAACAGAGCGAAAAACTCAATCCAGTTCATCAAACGGGAGTAGAACAGGGATTCCGTCGTACTCGGGGGAAAGGAGGGTGCCCACATACTCATCAGTGTGGTTTGTGAAGTCACAGAAGGTGCAGGAGTGAGTTTTCCGCTCCATGTTTCTCGGCGGCTCACTGAGGACGACTGACCCGTGGATATCACACAGGTACAGCCACTTGACGATCCGATGGAAGCCGTCCTCAGCGACGTCCTCGTTGACTGTGCCTGCTTTGATGGTTAGTCAATGGAAATTGAGAATGGAGTCTGAGAAACTTACGCTGATCGGCCGTCAGGCTCCTACCCTTGCTCAGATCATCGATCATCCCCAGCATCCTCTCCTTGTCGCCGAGGAGTTCCTCGCGGAAGCGCGGAATCTTGAGGATTTCTTGGAACCAGACTCCGTAGAGTCTCTCGCTGGCACCGACGAGCCCGACATCGTGGCTGCCATCGGCCGTGATCTTCTCGACGACCTGCAGAATCTCCTCCCCAGTCCGGATCTGGCGAGCGTGCTCCCAGGAGCGCCCCAAAGACTCCTCGCTGAGCTCGCTGGCGAGGTACTTGTCCGCCGTAATCCTCACGTCGATCCAGTTGGTGCAGGTGTCCGTGGCACCTTCCAGCGCCGGCAGCCCGTAGGCCCAGCGGATCAGGCCCTTGAGAGCAACGGGGCTGTCGTCCTGGAGCTTGACGATCTCCTGGTTGCTCTCCTGCGCGAAGATGATACCGTTAGCGACGTGTGGAAAAGGCTCGAGAGGGTCTGGATCAGACATGACACTTACGGCGAAACGGCTGTTTGGGCCGCACAAATGGTCGAAATACTCGATTTTGCGGCAGACGACGACTTTGTGGACGCTGAGCAACTTGCCGCCGCTCAGCTTGATCTTGAGATCGCTGAATCTCTCAACGTTGAACAGCTCGGTGTTGTCCATGGCTGCGATGGTAGGTGGTCGAGAAGGGTGTGTGTATTGTTGTTGTGAGGAAAGAGCAAGGAGTAAGAGGCGCAGAAGTGAAAGCTCTGTGAGAGAGAAAATGCGTGGGCCTCCGAGTGTGCAAACGGCGGACACATTGGCCGTTGAAGTGAAGAGTGAAGTCCACGTGGCGACGACAAACGATCTCTTTGCGGACGATGTGTTTCTTTTATAGGTGACTGGGCTGATTTTATTGCAGTCCTGAGAGCCGGATAGACGGAGAAGGTGAAAGTTCAACAGTCTATGTCATCTCATCTATACCTTGAATGCCATGATCTATCATCTCAGCAGCCACACAATCTCGCTAAGCAAAGCAACAGCAGACCCATCGCACAGCACTCAACAACTTTCCACACACTACTTAGCGCACCCACACTACCTCACTCGGGCTTTAACCCAACCCACCACGCTCCTACTACGCCGACACAGCATTGATGTCGAAGTACCTCTCCAACTCCCTCTCCAACTCCGGGCCTTGCAAGCGTGGAGCCTCGCGAGCCGTCTTGACGGGATTCTCTTTCTTCGCGTGCGCGCTGGCGAAGATGACATCCAGCTCTTCAAGACTGCGACCTTTGGGTTCTGGGAAGAAGAGCCAGACGCAGGGGAAGATGGCGGCGTTGAAGATGCCTGTTGAATCGTAAACGGTTAGTTGTCTGCTCGTAAAGGGCCTAGGGGCATGCTCTACCCACAAAAGATCAAATAAGTTTTCCACTGGAGATTTGCAAATGCCGGTGGCGTGATCATGACTATCAGGAAGTTGGATAGCCAGTTCGAGCAGGTGGATAGGGCGTTGGCTTGGATTCTGATGCGGAGGTTTGTGATTTCGGCCGGGCTGGTGAATGTTAGCATTTCTGCCCTCTTCTTCCAAAGTTAGAAGGAAGTGCGGAAAACTCACTACAACCAAGTCATTCCCAACCATCCGATCGCGAAGAAGCTGTTGAAGACGAAGAGGAAGACGGTCGCGGTGACGCCGTAAGTCGTGGTGAGCTGCGGCGCTCCGTTCTCGTCAAAAGTGCCTGTGGACACGGAGCCGGCGAGGATCCCCATCGAGGCGCACATGCCGAAGGCTCCGAAGAGCATCAGTTTGCGGCGGCCGGTACGTTCGATTAGTGGTAGGGCAATTAGGGAGGCGAGGAAGTACTCGGTGCCGTTGGCGGCTCCTAGAAGGCGTGATAGGGCAGGGCTGAACCCGAGCGAGTTTTCGAACAAAAAGGTGGCGTAGTACGTGATCAAGTTGATACCGCAGATCTTGAACCATCAATTAGCTGTGACCACTTGAGATGATTGAACTAACAGGAACAACGTACCTGTTGGAAGAACTGTGCCGCCATGCCAAGAAGGGTCCGGCGTAAGTTCTGCGAAGGTCCGTTGGTGAGAAGTTCGCGGTACTTGAAGCCTCCGCCACGGCTCTGCACTTCGAGTGCGTCGGTGATGTTCTTGATCTCGAGGTTTACTTCTGGGTCATCGATTGGAAGATCGAGAACCCGAGACGTCACTTCGCGTGCTTCTTCCATTCGGCCTCGCATGGCTAACCAGCGAGGAGACTCGGGCAAGTAGAATAGCATCCACATGACGACGATTGTAAAGAATGATTGAAACTGTGTTCAGGTTGTTAGCCCAGGCTCCTCTACCTCCCTTGGATGTGTCAAGATCATGACTTACGGCAATGGGGAAGCGCCAACGCACGGAGCCTTCCAGGAAGAAGAAACCGTAGTCGACCCAATAAGAGACCATGATTCCGAATGAGATCAGGCATCCAGATAGTGTAATGAGGAACCCGCGCAGGTGCGGCCGAGCTAATTCTGATTGCCAAGTGGGGATCGTACTTGTGACCATTCCATTGCCGACGCCTAGTTCCAATTAGATGAAGTTCACTCTGAATAGGTGATCTAATACAACTCACCTCCGATTATCCTGCCAGATACGAATAAAGCATAGTCGAAGCACGCAGCCTGCATGACAGTGCCTATTATCATGATGAGACTCTGAATATTGGTCAGCGGCAGAGCTCATGTTCGGTGTGCCGTACTTACCCCCCAAAAGGTTGACGACTTTCTTCCCCACGTCTCTCCATAGAACAGGATCAGTATGGCTCCCAGAAAACACCCGATCTGGTACACGGCGACGCCAGCGGCTTGAGTGTTGGCATCTCCAGTGCACATGCTGGGGTTGCGTTCGGTTCTTTCCGCATCGTAGTAACAGACGGCGTTGGCAGGATCGAATGGTGTCATTAGTGGGAGGTTACGCTGGCTTGTAACGGTTAGCTGTGGTGCATGACTACAAGCGATAGCTCTGCAATGAACCCTACAAGTCGTCCAGAGTGAGCAAGGCGCTCATGACTCCTTGGTCATAGCCAAACATCAGAAAACCGCATGATGCGCAGATGCCAATGCTGTAGTTGAGGACCTTTCCATGCAGTTTCTTCGTGCCGAACTTCCATTCTGGCAAATTACCAAGCTTCGCAAAGTAACCCAAAACGCCAGAAGGCTCGGATGGCTTCGTTGGAGGGACTGGGCTGGTAGAAGAGTCGCTGGGAGATGATTCGCGCTTCTCTTGATGCTGACGATCGAGAGACTCCTCGCGCTTCTCGACAGCATTATCCGCCATGATTGAAGAGTGGGTCAGACCGGTGACGATGATGGAGACAGGAAGTACTGATCTGGGGTCCGGGGTCTGGGGATGGTGGAGGTCTTAAGTGGGCTCTCTTCCATCTTCAAGTCCACTGCTTTCAACACGCGGGCGCCCCGAGATACCGCTCTACTCTGTCCATGATATGACGCACTAATCATTGGCGTGTGCACTCGCCTGGCATCAACCAGGACAACATAGATGATGGTTCCGAGTGATGTTTCCTTCGGAACTGCTGTATGTAGTAAATCAGCCAAGCGAGTAGCAATTCGACGAGAGGTACAAGACCATCAAGCATGAATGTGGCAGACCTTTGCCAGGCAAGCCAAGGTCCCAAGGTCTTGAGTCGTCTAACGTCTTAGGTGCCATGCACACGATGGATGCAGTGACGAGAACGCCGCAATTATGAAGTGGTCATACAGTGAGCCTGCTGTGTTCACTGTTCGCGCTCTTTCCATGTCGCGTATTCGTGAGCCTATCCGACGGTTAGCTCAGTGCAAGGAGAATGTCAGAAGATAGGATGTGCGACCTCTTTCACACCCTCGAAGATCAAGTCAGTGACTGGAACTTGGAAACACCAAGAGCCGGCTGTCGGTTAAGATGCGTCTCAAGCGCTCGAAACAATCTTGTCATCGAAACGATCGTGCCAATGAAAGGACTTTAAGGTCGTCTAGAGATTCGGAGCTGGAAGCGAAGATATCCTGACATGAGGCTTGGCCTTCGCGGCTTCCCCAGAACGGAAATCCGTAGATCGAATATCGGACGGGAGCGATAGATTCATTCTACTTGGAAGTCGAAAGGGTATTCACGTGGTCTTGTCGTAACATCTACAGTCACCTGCACACTCGAGTCTGCTGTCCTGTCATCAAAAACGAAACCTGAGCTGCGAGTTTGATGGATGAGAAGGACGAAAGCAAAAATGCATCGGCCGGGAATCGAACCCGGGGCTGGCCGACATCTTGGATCTGAAGATCACGGATGGCAACGGCCAATTTTACCACTAAACCACCAATGCAGTTATATGGTAAATGCGCGAGCGCAGCGTATACATCCCTTGGTGCCAATAGAGAGGAGACAGACATGACTGCCACGATATATTTCAACACCGTCTCCAGAGAATCGGATGGGAACTGCAATGCTGATCATTTGAATTCATTGTCAAAGTTCAAAGGCTGCGCGTGGTTTCGAGTATCGTGCAGCATTTCGAGTAGTCGATGCATCACAATCCTTCCCTAGCCACGGATACTCAGTCGTTCGCAATCCGAACGCAAGGTAACTGTTACTCAGTCAACCCGAAGCTTATCGTGCGATCGCCTCCGTCGTCGCCCGTCGACTCAGAGCCGTTTTGCTGAGCTCCCACACGTCAGGGAATGACAGACTCGTCTGTGCATCCTGGTGGACGTAGTACCCCTCGTCTTGCCACGTCACCTCGGGGTCCCTTACGCTCGGCGCAAGCGGTAGAAGCAGCCACCGATGGGCTCCGACTGACCGCATGCAAGGCCGCCTGGTGTTGAAGCAAGTCTTGCAGGCGAAGCAGCCTGACTGATCGAGGGTCCAGGACGTGCCTTTCTTAGATCTTAACAGACGGTCGATGCAACCTCGTCGACCTTCGTGGCTGAACGTTGAGAATTTGTGTTCGCTGCCAAAGACTTTCAGCAGGTCCAATATAGAGTTCAGGAGTCCGGGTGCGAGGAGACTGAGCGTTGCGTATGTGTGCTGGGTGTAGCTGCTGCTCTCGACCACAGGCAAGATCTTGACCGACGTTGGCGGGCGAGATCGTACTAGAATGTATTCTCCGCTGTCGATCAGAGCGTCCGGAGACGCGGGCGTATTGAGCTGCCGGTCACCAGTAGCGGCGATTTCTGAGCTGTGTGCTGGAGAACGTGCAGTGGAAGGACTTTCAGCTCTAGTCGCCGACTGATTAGCTGCGCACTTTGCAAATTGAAGTGCCACACACGCCTTACTTCACCACCTGGTCAAGCGAGTCTTCCGCCAGTGCAGAAGGACTATCTGTCTCCATGTTGTCGTCGCTAATCTCTTCGTCTGACTCAAGCGATTCTCTCAATGCTTGCTCCAATCGCGTTGACGATGCTGCAGTCGGCGCACTTCCTCGCGAAGCGCCTGATTTTCTGCTCCATCATTGGTGAGATGCCCGATAGCTGTGCATTTGGCGAATAGCTCCTCAATACGCCCGTTTTTGTCCTGCAACATCTGGTGCATTTCCCTCCACAGTCGATCCTTCGAGGCCACTATTTCGTCTTTTTCCATGATCAGGCGATCCTTCTCGGCCATCAGCTGTCGGATGGTGAGCACGCAGTCTTCACTCGAGCATGACGACATGTTGTCGGCGGTTGTAAGTATTCGAGCATATGCCGTGGCGGATGGGAAACGGCGGCGTGATGTCTCCGAGCGAGTCGAAGTCGAAGTCTGAGCTATTGTCATGCTTTACGGACGGAGATTTCTGCGTCTCATCAATTCGCAAATGTCACATGTGAAAGCTGTCACATGCTAAGTTCGCTTGCTTTGAGAATTGTCCGTAGCAGCATCTGCGGCACCGTTGACAGCCTCTTCACCAAGAACTTTGGAGGCAGCCATGAACCTGTAGTTGAGTGCCGTTAGCCTCATGTGTGAATCTTCGCGCGACTGTTGTGTAACCTACATGCCGCCGGCATATCCTCCAAGACCTCGCATGCCCTCCGCTTGCACTGCAGTCATGCGCAAGAGGTTCTCCATGTCACTCATATTGGCTGTCAATTGCGCGAGTTGCGCATGTAGATGCGAGAGCTGCCGTGTCTTGGAGGCTGAGGTCGGGACGGTGGACAATCGAGAGGTGCTGTGCGTGTGCGTATGCGTCGCGCCTGGCGTACGCGGGTTGTGCGACATCTTTTTGGCGTAGGGCGCAAGAGTCTCAAAGAGCGACAATATCACTGTGGTCGAGATAGGTCGCACAAGAGTTCGACGATTGTGTATGTTGATGTTGTAAGAAAGTGTTGTTTATCTGAGGGGTGGTTGTGCCGAATGCGGAAGGTGTTCCGGTCGTCAACTCCTCGAGAGTAACAACAAGATGCATCTCTTCGCCGAAACGTCTGAACATATTCTCTCAGTTTCCAATCAACATTCTATCATGTCGAATCCCAACACGGCAAAACTCCGCCGTATCGTGTTGACCGGTTCCATTGCCGCCATCACTGCTACAGGTGCGTGGTATGGCGCAGGACTGAAGGTGCAACAGGAACGAAACGAAGTAAGCAGAAACCGGGATTCAAGTTCTCTCATACCATACTGATTCGATAATAGGTCAGACAAGCAACATTGGAGGCCTCTGATAACGAAAAGATGGAGCAAATGCAAACGCTACGCAGCCAGCTTGCTCGCCAGAGAGACGAGCTGCAGACCAAAATCGATCAGCTGACTAACGGCACCGGTCCGTCTAGTATGCCACCGCGAGGACGGTAGGGCTATGGATGTGGAGACATTGTTGGATTTGGCAAGTTACGTTCCTCTTGCGCCACTGACGAGGAATCAAGACGTTGGCGCTTCATGGCGTATGCTTGTCTTGGTCGTGTTCGCTAGTGGCGAAGAGAAGATCCGCTGAAGAGGATTGATCTGCTCTACGAAACAAATCCACCGAGCAGCAGACGGAGATCAGATGCATGGTATGCATGCCATGGGCAATTTGTTTAGAGATGAGACAATGAGGGTTTTTCGTTGTCAAAGTGGCTCCGGCGGAGATACCAGTAGCATATTGAAGGCTCGAGTCGCTGACTGGGTAGATGACTACCGGGTCTTGGAGAATGTGCATGATCTCGAACTCAGGCGACGTGTCGGTCAGTCGGTCCACTGATGAGCGTCTACTGCGCTCGTGTCAAGACTGCCGTGTTTAGCATTGGGCTGCTCGACTCCAGGCTCTGGAAGCCGGCTTCACAACCGCGTTCAGTCTGGCCTCATCACTCCCTGCACAAACAACACCAGATCGGCAACACTCCGTCGTGGCAGACAGGATGTTCGAGCGCTGACCTCACAACAATGACGACGACGATCGGGCTGGTGCACGAAGCCAGGTCTCGCCAACTTGAAAGGAAACTGCAGATTTTGCGAATAGCGTGCACAGATAGGCCATGTCCTGGACTAGAATACAGACAAACATCATCTCTGGTCACGCATCGGGCGATGCCGGACAATTTCTGATCCAACTTAGAGTCTTGCGCAGACTAACAACTCGCTCCATACGCTCGAGTCCTTGCGCCGCGACTGCCCTGACGGCTCGTCAACACCAAGAAGAGCGATTCCTGAGCGGCGTGGTGGACACCCGATACAAGCCTGCAGCCAAGACAATCCTTGTCGCAGATACAAGCGCGACAAGCAAGCTGCCCCCAGCCTCTGCGGAGTCTCCAATTCTCCATGAATCTCCGTCCCCAACGTAAATGGAGAGCATGGAGTTGTGAGCATGGGCTTTGGAGACAGTCCACGCGGCTCTGTGAGTGGCTATTGACTTTGGTAGCCCGAAGTTTGGCAGCTGCGCGGGAAAAGCTTGGAAGCTCTGATACTTTCTGCTGATGTGTCAGCCGGTGTTCAGGCGAGCTGCCGATGCCATGGCCAATCAAAGATATCACACCAGAGTGCCGAATCCCCGATCGACTTGGGCCCAGCTTTTGCTTGCGGCACGTTGAAACGTCGGCTCTTGATCTTTGTTCGAATTTTCTGACATTCAGACATGACGATAGGTGGCACTGAGAATTTGCATTCTCTGAGGCATGATGGTACCTCTGAACATCTCAAGTGCCTGCATTTAGTCCTCCTCGAGTTGGATACTCTCTTTGTAACGACAACGGATCTGACTTCGCCGGGGCACAACAAAGAAGAAACTAAGAACTGCAAAGAACGCGCTAAAAAATTTACTAGCAATCAAGCTCCACATTCTAATCGGTCCGAAAGCTTGGTGGAGCCACCATCAACCCTCAGACAAGCGTTTGGGTGACGGCACATCTCGCAAACGACACGAGGATTCCCGCACATTCTCGACATGGTGTCCCGCGGGGAGCGTGCTGGAGCGTCTGGAGCACATGGAGGGTGGAGGGCACCGATGGAGGCCCCGGGATTGTGTCACGCGTTCTCCGGCGGGCGAGGACCTGGGGTATAAGAAGGCGGAGAGGGCGCCCTTGGGGATGGGCTGGTCACTTTCTCTCTTCTAACCTGTCTCTACAAACCACACAGGCGTCTGTAACAAGCGTCTCATACTTCACCATGGGTGAGAAAGACTCAAAGGCGGATAGCCGCACGGAAAATGTCGAATACAGCGAGAGCGCTAGCAGCAGCAACCTGAAGCATGGCGACGACATCCAGATGGCGGTACGCTCTGGCAGCACCGCCCACGTCACCAATACAGCAGATGCAATCGACATTGCCAAAAACGGAGGATGGGAGGCCGATGCTCTGATCAAGGAGCTCGAGGAGGAGATCCAACGCTCTGGTTACAAGAAGGGTTTCTTCGACATCGAGTTCGCCAACCCGAAGCTTTTCACCATCTGGCTCGTCATCTTCGCTTCCATGGGTGGTCTCCTTTCCGGTCTCGATCAGTCTCTTATCTCCGGCGCCAACCTCTTCCTTCCTGGGGATCTGGGTCTTGATGAACGCCAAAACAGTTTGGTCAACGCCGCTATGCCCCTTGGCGCCATTGGTGGTGCGCTCATGATCTCTCCCTGCAACGAATTCTTCGGTCGCCGCTGGGCTATCCTCATCTCCTGCATTCTCTACACAATCGGTGGCGCCCTTTGCGCCGGTGCCATGAACTTCGCCATGATCGTCGTTGCCCGTCTGATCCTTGGAGCCGGTGTTGGTCTTGAAGGTGGTACCGTCCCCGTCTACGTCGCCGAGACCGTCGAGCGCAAGCTTCGTGGAAACTTGGTGTCTCTCTACCAGCTCAACATTGCTCTTGGTGAAGTCCTCGGATATGCCGTCGCTGCGATGTTCGTCTCCGTTCCTGGCAACTGGCGCTACATTCTTGGAAGCTCCCTTGTCTTCTCTACCATCATGGGCATAGGTATGCTCTACATGCCCGAGTCTCCGCGTTTCTTGCTGCACAAGGGCCGTGTTCTTGATGCCTACAAGGTCTGGAAGCGCATCAGAGGCATTCAGACGATGGAGGCTCGTGAGGAGTTCTTCATCATGAAGGTTGGCATGGAGCAGGAGCAGGCTGAGGTCGCTGCTGGCTCTGGTTCTCGGAGCATGCCCTGGTTGGACTTCTTCACCCAGCCTAGGGCTCGTCGCGCTGTTGTCTACGCCAACATCATGATCTTCCTTGGACAGTTCACCGGCGTCAACGCCATAATGTACTACATGTCGACCCTTATGTCGCAGGTGGGCTTTAACGAGCTTGAGGCCAACTATATGTCCCTCGTTGGCGGTGGTGCGCTTCTTATCGGAACCATACCCGCCGCATTCCTCATGGAGACCTGCGGTCGTCGCTTCTGGGCGACTGTCACCCTTCCTGGATTCTTCCTGGGTCTCATCATCACCGGTATCTCATACATGGACTTCATCCAGGACCACCAGGCTGCCAAACTCGGTGTCTACTTCACCGGCATGATCATGTACATGCTGTTCTTCGGTTGCTACGCCACTCTCACATGGGTCATTCCTTCGGAGTCTTACCCAACCTACCTCCGCTCATACGGAATGACCACGTCCTCTGGCTTCCTGTTCCTGTGCTCCTTCATTATCACCTACAACTTCCGTGGCATGCAGGATGCCATGACCAAGCAAGGTCTGAGCATGGGCTTCTTCGGAGGTATTGCGTTGCTCGGTTGGTTCTACCAGCTCTTGTTCATGCCTGAGACCAAGGGCAAGACCCTTGAGGAGATTGACCTCATCTTTGAGAGGCCGACCAGGTCGATTGTGGCGGAGAACATCAAGAACATCAAGGAGACCACCTCAGATCTCTGCCACTTCCGATTCAAGAAGGTGTTCATTGATGACAACAAGGCCAAGGCTGCTGTTGCTCTGACTGAGGAGAGATTCGGTCACTAAATTAGATACCCATTACGATAAACATAGAGATAGACATGAAACATGAATGTTATTAAACATTATACTTGAGTTTCCGCGTCTAGCTACTGTGTTCGCCCAAATGTCTACTGGTGCAGTGTTCTAGGCGGCAAGTTGGGGTTGGTCGCTCAACTGAGGAAGGTGCGAAGACAAGCTTAAATCGACCTCACCTTGGGGAGTTTACGACGTACATGTCAACATTCGACGACTCGACAACACAGTTTCGACTTCACTGCCGTCTACTCGCAGGACCATCAACTCACCATCACTGCACCACTGAGCCAAAGCACCATCATGGCTCGACAGCATCACCGCCGCTCATGGATCCCCAACAATGACCCGATCACAATCCGCGTCGGCACTCGCAGAGTACTACGCCGACACCACGAGATCCAGGTGACTGGTCCCAAAGACGCCGGCCGCTTCGCACGTCTGGTTGCAGATCAAACACGCCTTCATCCGAGAGAACCACTCATCATCTCGATCAACGGCCATCAGCCATGGTTGGAGGAGATCTTATCTTCGTGCCTCGAAGACTTCTGGGACCACATCAGCGAGGTCAACCGCGAGCTACAATTCGCTGGCACCGCGAGATTTCCTGAGCGGGCTTCCAGGCGCGGCCGACCAGCAGCATGGGCTTTCATTGTGGATCAGATGAATGTTCCGCAAGTGTACTCCTGGTCTGTCAACTTAGAGCCGCCTGAGGCACACGGGCGTGAGATCCCCTTCATCGAGCAGTACCGCATGAGAGTTGGGGTCTGGTTCTGCGGACAAGGAGCCTGCAAGATCAATCGGGCCATCAGCACCACGCTCATCTTCACCCGATCCACTCCCATCGCCGAGCACATCATTGGCGATCTCCTGTTCAAACAGCTGTACAAGGATAGAGACTTCAACCAGCCGCGTGAAGACGAAGAGGGTATCTGCTGGACTTTCTCTCGGATGTACTGGCTCCTTACCGATTGGCCGAATGTCATCCGCGAAGTGACGGCTCGTCTTGATGAGGCTGAGATCAACTGCAGTCAGCGACATTTCGCCGTCAAGCTGCGTACGCGAACCATGCACATTGAGGTGGATCGCATCTATGAGCTTCAGGAGTACTTGCGCTTCCAATCCCGCTCCTTCAAGAAGCTGGCGAAGCTCAACGAGAGTGTCGCTCCGGTGGAGCACGACCTTCCTCTATGGGGTGACATTGACAATGCCGTGGACGACCTCGAGCAGTTCGAATCATCACTTGACAACCTGAAGGAGCGCTTCCTCAACTTGCTCGATCTCGAATTCAACATCCAGAACGCCGATCAGAGCGAAGACGCCTCATTCCTCGCCATCATCGCGACGTTGTTCATGCCTGTCTCCTTTCTGGCATCCGTCTTTGGTATCCAAAACATCAACTGGCGCCCGAAGTGGTACTTCTGGTCTGCATTGCCCGTGTTCATTGCTTCCTGCATCTTCGTCACCGTCTTCCCGTTCAGCATCCGTAGGTACCAGAAGACACGGTACGGGATTGAGTCAACGCGAGTTCTACTTCGCCAGCATGACTACACTATGCTAGGGAGTGAGCTGCCGGAGGGTGTAGATGTGCCTGGTAGCAATCGGATGGGACGGCTGAAGGATCGCGCGCAGAGGCAGTCTGTGGGAGAGGAGGTGGACGATACGGCAGCGCCTCGTCCAAGGAGTCGGAGTGGTGCGAGGAGCAGTAAGGAGTGAACTGTTGGTATGTCGCTTCGGTCGGGGAGGTTGCGCATACTTGAGAAGCGGAAGCTCCGGTATGCTTGGGGTAAGCAGGGTTAGGGTCGTCCAATGAACAACGATGATACAGGTCCACTCTCGATACAATTAGCATCCATTAATCGATAATTGGGACCATGTTGATACAATGCAACGATCCTATACCAATTTTGTGCCCGTGACATGTCGTGGTCGACAATAGGTACCATCTTTGATATCATGCGAGAACTTGGTATAAATCACGATGGGTTTATGACGTGTTTCGCTCGATTAACGACAGCCCTTCAATGCTTTCAAGAATAGTCACATACAGTATGGTGGTAGCTTACTAACTCCGATCATCAAATGCTGGCATTAGCAATATATCTGGTGAATCGGTTAGATACCTATCAAGGCTCTGCAGACACATGGAGTCAGACGGCCCCCTCAAGTTGGCTACGATAAGACTCGGCATAGAGATACGTCGATCGATCGACAGATACGTCGAATCACAAGGAAGGCATATATCGATAGCCAGTCGCCGTGAGTGATTGTAGCGAGTCAACATGCCAAAGGTGGGAGTCGAAAGCGTCGATCGTCGTGGCTGACAAGTTGGCCGAAGGGGGTCGCCGAAGCTGCCCCTCCACGAACGAACGAACATTGCAACCCGAAGAAATGCTGCATGAGCTTGCTCAGTAAGCAGGAGAGGAATGGTTACTATACGTAGCAGCTTTGATCTTTGTCTCGTTCTATCGATATCAGGTGAGACTGAAAAATTAAACCACCAAGTCAAATCTCAGATTAGTGTGCCCCGATTGCGATAGATCGAGTCCCACCAAATCTGTATCTAACTGGCTTGAGCAGAAGAAGTGCAAAAAATTGGACGCTGTGGGAATTGAACCCACGACCTTTCACATGATCGATGATGCGAAGCGACTGAAGGCGATGTTAGTGTTGCTCGTTAGAGGCCGTGCTCGAACGGAATTACTCACAAATCATACCCCTGAGAGGTTGTTAGTTTGATGTTGCGGATTACCGCTGAGACATTTGTGTCTTACCTAGACCAAGCGCCCGGATGATGTAATCCGATTGATTTTGTTGATTATAAAGCCTTGACAACAATGGAAAGAGCTATCATCAGCGTCCATCTCATTGCCATAACGCTGTTTATGATGCTCAGATGTTTTTGGGATCGTACTGTCATTTTCGGGAGAGATATCAAGTGAGATTCGGAAGGATATCACTCGAACACGCACCACCGACGGCACGGTCATGCACACACAACGAGCCTTCACCTGCGACCGGTATCTGACATCGTCAACTACCATGTAGAGCGATCATCAGGGCTGTTGGTATACAGGATGATCGAATTGATCACATTTATAATTTTGACCAGATTTGCGAGGTATGCGACCCTTTCTGGTCATGCTCTGACCATTTGCTAGATTCTAATAATAGATCCTGATAATAGATTACTTCTATCAGGCTGGTGTAATTGTATGCACTTTTACGATTTCCTGTCAAGGCGAAACCTTGGGTAACAAGCGATGCAACGCATGAAGGACGACGGATAAAACGATAAAGTCGAGCAAGGTATCACTAAATCGAGACGAATCAAGCAGGTTGTGACTTGGAGCAAGGTCAACCTTTGGCATTATCATTATCGAACAGAGTGGAGGCCGCTAATCTATAATCCTCAATTCGACAGTCCGTTGCAGCCTGAGCACATGATCTTCACGCCTCATCAACAGCTTTCTCCTCCGCCGTTTCAGGCGTCTTCTTCTCTCGGATATCCTTCCAACCCAAACCGAAGGCAAAGAAGAACGACAATACCGTAAGCGCCGTTATCATGTAGAACACCCGGTCAATGCTCTTGGAGTAGGCAAGCAAGATACCTCTGATCTCGCTGGGATCGAGGATCTTTCTGAACCCAGTGGCTCCCGCTTCGATAATTGCCGCTGCATCCATGCCTGGATCTTGCTGGGGGATCTGTTGCCGCAGAGATTGAGTGAAGATTGTTGCGCCGAAGCTGAGGAACAATGCTCCGAAGATCATGCCCGTGAACATGATGAGCGAGATTGCGAGCGGCGCTTGGGCAGGTGGTAGAGTGTGCTGGACCGCGACGATGGGCATCTGGAAGCCTATGCCCCTGCCTGCACCGAACAAGATCTGATAACCAATCCATTCTCCTGTGGCAGTCCCAGGGCTGAAGGTTGAGCATAACCCATAACCAATTGCCATCAGGGCGGCGCTGGCGAGAGCAAAGGGCAGATACCGGCCGACCTTGCCTACTAGCTTGCCAGCTAAGACTGCCGAGATGAGCTGCGCGAGGATACTGGGAAGCATGTAGACACCGCTCATCGTCGGGGTGACTCCGTTGACTGCTTGGAAATAGATGGGCAGGTAGTAGATTGCGACTGCGAGGGGAGTGGTTAGACAAGTTCAGTTCTGATGGCTGGCAACAATTTAACTCACCGAACATGCTGCCCATCAGGATGCCAAGAAACAAGCAGGACGTCCAGACAGTCAACTTAGACGCCATAGAGAAAGGGATGAGCGCCTTGTCGCCTTTCCAGTGGTTCCAAAGTGCCCAGATGGCGAAGTTGCCAACGAAACCGCAGAAGAGTCCGATCACAGTCGCGCTGTCCCATGCGTATCTGGATATTGTTGTTAGTGATTGCTGAAATTAGTTCGAGAGGACCTTACTCACTCGTTTCCGCCCCACTGCACGGCAAGCAACAGCATCATCACGCTGGGCGCAAACAAAGCAAAGCCGACAAGGTCAAGCTTGTTGTGCAAGTCCTTCACAACTTCCATGGCCTTGGGCTTGGCCACGCCACCTTCCGGAATGCGACTGAAGAGCAGCATTGCAGCAACAATGGCACCCGGAGGGAGGTTGATGTAAAAGCACCAACGCCAGCTGTATTGCATGTCAGCGTTTTGTTCGATCCAATAGTTGAGGGAGTTTGTATCGTCACGTACGTGCTATATTGTGTCAAGACGCCTCCAATGAGAGGTCCAACCACGGCACCCAATTGTGCGATGCCTTGACATGCACCGATAAGACCAGGTCGCTGGACGAGCGGTACCGCAGCTGAGATGATCGTAAAGGCTCCGTTCTGCAGGCCTGCGGTGCCCATGCCTTGAATAGCTCGTCCAACAATGAGCACATTCGACGAAGGGGCAACTCCACAGATTAGTGAGCCCAGTTCAAAGAGAGCGAAGAAGCTGATGAAGACCCGTTTGTTCTTGAAGTTCACGTAGAGCTTCCCTGTCAATGGTTGCAGTGCGCCGCTGGCCAGCTGATAAGCTGCTCCGTACCATCCCACATTTGATAATGAGCGGAACTCATTGGTGATCTGAGGTACTGCCTGATTGTTCGGTCAGTAAAGTCATTGGACTTGCAAGAGGGATTCTACTCACTGTCGCAATGATGGAGACATCGAGCATGATAAGGAAGAACGTGCAACACAGAGGGAGCATGAGAATCCAGAGCTTCAGACCCGAGACCCATTCTGTCTCCTTGGCCGGTTGATCGTGCTCGAAGACTGACATTGTTCGTTGCACTTCGGGTGCGACAGTGCTGATGTTTGTCTTGGAGTCGGCTGTATAGACGGGAAGAGGGTGCTGGTCAGAGCTTGGGGGACCAGGCGGCGAAGACATTGTTGAGGTGATGTGATGATCAATGGACGGACAGACGTTCGCAAGAAGGCCTTCAGGTTTGTTGTGGGTGTAACAGAGAAGTGCTCATGTCGTGCAAGCTTGGCAGCAAAGTGGTGTTTATCAAGGAGAAGGGGAGGGCAGAGTGACTCCTTTGGTTCAGATGTTGAGGTAGCTACCTGAAACGGAGTTAACGATCTCCGACATATAGATGCCTCTCCTTGCCCGACCGTTCTTCAAACTTGCACCTGTACAGAAGGCCGGTGTCTATCGTATGCATGTCGCCGGTCGGACAAACGCCGCCCGCTCCTTACCTCTCTCAATTGTTATCGCCGCTCAGGTCCGTTAATTGCGAGATCATCAAGTCGCCATGTATCGAGCTTTCTGCCTGCTTTGATAGTCTTCCATGCATCGCGTCGTTTTACCACGATCGTCTGTGGCTCCTCGACCACGCGTAGGCATTGGTCAAGTTTGAGATGGAGGTGTGTGGCTTGAGCATTCCTGTGGAGAGAAGGAGTCAGAAACGGCGCCTGCGATGATTGGCCCAAATGGAACGGGGCCGGGATTCGCTCTGCCAAACCCGGCCGACAGAACGCAAACAAACAACATCCGGGTCGGTCGGCGCCAACTCTTGTCCTTCCGCCGATGTCTTCGTTCGACATACTTCCTATCCTAAATCGTTCGCACTCGCAAACATCGCCCCTCCTGGATGGCAAGTACCGCCGATAACATGCAGGCCGCCGCCTACGGTCTGGCATGCGAGGCGTGCGCCAGGATGAAATGTAAGTGTGTACAGCTGCCCTCGTCGGAAGACGGGAGGTGTGAACGGTAGGTGATGATTGAAACCCGATCTGTCTCTTTGACGAACTCCTGTCCACAGAATTCCTCTGCCGCCTACGGGGCTGACATTCGGAATTCACAGCTGTGACCGGTTGGGCAAAATCTGCCGGCCTTCTGCTAGCAAGAGGCAGCTCAAACAGGATGGTGTCCGTAATTCTCGCGTGGAAAAGACGCGGTCAGACGATGTGTTGAGACTCGAGCGAAAGCTCGATCAATTAGTCGCCCACCTTCAGGTACCAGGACACAGTACTGCATCGCCAGCCACTAGTGCAACATCGCGCTTGCCTTCTAACACGGTCCGTTCAATTTTGCTGTGCATCTCATCTCATTAGCTGACTCACAGTTGGTTCGGTCGTAGCCCGATGATGTCTCCCCGGAAGAGGCACAGGAAAATCTGATCAGATTCAAGGAATGCAGCTTGAATTTCTTCCCTTTCCTCTACTTACCACAGACGGCGGCGGAACTGCAGCGAGATAGGCCTTGTCTGTGGCTATGTATCACAGCAATCGCATCGAGACAGATGTCGAAACAGCGGGAACGCATTGCCGCTGTGCATGAGATGTTCGCGTCGCGTATCGCAGGCAAGTTGGAGGCCTCCATCGACATGCTTCTCGCTCTACTCTGCTACATCCAATGGTCCCATTTGCAAGGCAAGCATCCGGTAACAATCCGGACATCACTCACGATCTTCTCCCAACTCGCAGTCGCACTGGTGTACGATCTTGGACTGAACAAACCCGTCGCCAAAGATCCTCCACAACTGACTTGCATACCGCCGCCTCATCTGAGACCTCCACAAAGGCCACCGAGAACCATGGAGGAACGTAGAGCTGTACTCGGCACCTTTGTCATCACCTCCACGTGAGTGAGCTTGTCTCGTATTGCACCCGATCAAATTCCACACCATTCTACACAACCACTACTGACACACCGAAGACTCTCATCGGCTCTGAAACGAATAGATTCTATGCGCTGGACCGCTCACCTGCAGGAGTGCTTGCACGAGATCGAAACTCGTCGCGAAGGCCCGTTAGACGATGCCCTTGTGCAGTGCGTCACGATCCAGCTGATCGCCGACAAGGCGATCAACTCGGCGTCGCTGGACGTCAACATAGAGCTGGATCCCTACTTTCGTCCGCCTCCGAACCTCTTCGCACAAGAAATGCTTACACAACTCGGTCAACTGAGATCATCGATGAGTACCACGACTTGGCAACAGAGTAAGTACCATCTGCGTTAGACTGGACTGACCGACATCCATCACATGTGACTTGTTGCCGATCTCTGACTTTGCCGCAGCTGCAGTCCGACTTCATCTACACGCCGCCGAAGTCTCCATCACTGAAGCTGCGCTGTTTGGAGACCCTACTATCGTTCGGCACTCTAGTGTCCATCGGACCCAGTATCTTTACGCTTGCACCCAAGCGGTGAAGCAGTGGTACGAAGTCTTCTTCAACATTCCAGTTCGAGACATGAACGGCGTCACGACATCCACGATGATGCAGATGCGCCATGCCATAGGGCTACTGTACATTTTGTCGACAATCGACGAACCAGGCTGGAGGAAGGAGGACGTATCCGACATCGTGAACCTCTACCCTATCCTCGATCGCCTTGCAAATGCCCTCTCGCAGGTTCCAGCGGCTGCGAGCGAGCAACATGATCTTGACTCTTCGGACTACGCTGATCACTGGTGGACCCATGTCGCTTCTACTATCAGGACCATGCGCACGATTTGGGCCGGCCAGGATGAACTTGGGAATAGTGCCATGCCAGAGTTGGTCTCTGCTGCAGTTGGCAATGCAGGAACCAGCAATGCCGTGGACGGAACAGAGCTCGACTTTTCAGGGCTCGATTGGTTGATGGACCCGACGATGATGTCTTTTGCGGTGTGAATTCTGTAGACGAGACCACTATAACGTCAAGTTGACCTATCATGCATCCATGTTCTCAAATGTAATGCTTCATCACCATGTATTTAGCCAAGACTTTGCAAATCGTCCAAGCTTTCCCACACGCGGGAGCGCCCGGCACCTCGCGAACAGCAGTGGTTAGAGCGGGCAAGGACCTCCAGCGGGTGCAAGTCGATGAAGTTACTGGCCTAGCGAAAGAGACGACCACACCAGACCTCGAATCCACCACTATACCGCACATCTCGTCCTTGCAGCTCCCCGTTGCATTTTAATACCCGCCGACAAAATGGATACCGAGAAGCTGGCCCGCATGCAGAATGCCGTCCGCACTGGTGAGTGCTGTTGTGCTGCGCTTGCAGCGCACGCAAAGTTGCGAAATTGATGGAATTGCCATGCTAACCACGTTGCAGGGTAAGTCAGATACACACCAAATCCGTAGCCCGCCGCACTCCCAACGAATGAATAAAGAGCTGGAGACGAGATTTGTGGCATACCGACTTTCAATGGCTGGTCACACGAGGTGGCACGAGGACTTTGGAGCTCGAGGAACTGGGCTTGGCGGGACCCGGGCGCTGGATTGATGGAGGAATTGAGGTCACATGCGATGCGATGAAGAACGGAAGCTAATGGCTTGGTGTACAGCGGCAAGGGAACCCCCAGACGTGTTCAGAAGAAGGTCCACAGGTCTTCTGGCGCCGACGACCAGAAGCTCCAGGCGACCCTCAAGAAGATGAACGTCCAGCCCATCACTCAGATCGAGGAGGTCAACATGTTCAAGTCTGACGGCAACGTCATCCACTTCTCCGCACCCAAGGGTATGCCACGCCGAATACCATCTCGCGACACCGGTCTAGGATCCTATACTAACATCGCGCAGTCCACGCCGCTGTGCCTTCCAACACCTTCGCCCTTTACGGCCACGGTGAGGACAAGGAGCTCACCGAGCTCGTCCCCGGTATCCTGAACCAGCTTGGCCCCGACTCGCTCGCCTCTCTCCGCAAGCTCGCCGAGAGCTACCAGAGCCTCCAGAAGGGCGCCGAGGGTGAGAAGAAGGACGAGGATGACGATGAGATCCCCGAGCTCGTCGAGGGCGAGAACTTCGAGAGCAAGAACGACGTCGAGTAAATATGAAACTACCTCGCTACGTTTGAAAACCTTCTACCTGGACAGATCTTCGGGATGATCTAGTGGATCTCTTCTTTGGCGTCTCGGCGGGGATGCGCGCATGAAATTAACGGCCTGAATTCGGTCTGCAGCATGCCCCTGCCGGACTGTACATGGGGTTTGAGTGTACATTAGGGACTCCGCGACGCCATCATGAAAACAAGTTGCCTGCCACGTTCATCTTGATCTCACCCTTTCCCAGCCCGCATTCTGTTGCCTCAGGGATAACACTTGCATGCGATTCTCAATCTGCGTTTCGGAGGCGGCTGATTTTCACCGTGTATGGGACATCCGGTCTGTCATACCGGACATTCGCCTTCTTCTTCTGCCGAAGCGACAAACGTTGTTGTTCAGGCTTTAGCAGACGAGGCACATGCCATTTCAGGTCTTACCATTTTCACTTCTCAGAGTTGCAAACAGCCACGCTGCCATTGCAAACCCTGAGTCCTGCAACAACAGAAAATCGTTGCCTGGCATGTTAGTTGACAGTGAAGCCGACACTCGCATCAACGTATCAAACACATGTATTGGCAATGTCTCGAGTATCTATAGACTATATCATCCGGCTACCCGGTATACTGAGTACATGCCCAAGTGTTGCATAAGCTTAGCGAGAAGAGGTGTTCTGGCCTGCTCCGACCCACCACTCGGATCAGTGTCAGCAGCCACTTTTCTTAGCTACAGCTCGCAGATCGATCCAGAGGGACCTCAATCGTGAAGCTTCGTGAGTCGCTGGCAGCTGTTACTACCCATTGATCTAAATTGATTGACAGACTCACACGACGTCACCAACAGCCAAGTGATTCCTTCATGTTGTCGATACCCTGTCTACCCACCAACACTGTCTGTTAGCACACAGCCCGAAGGAAGGCAAGCGATGTTGGTGTTAGGTGTTATATCTGCGCCTTTGCGAGGGGAACAGATTGGCCAATCAAGAGAACTTGGCCCCATCCGGAGTCCGCCGCTAGCGAAAGGCTGAAGCCAAAAATAAACCTCCCTTCCACCACACTTCCCTCGGTTCGTGCTAAAGTCTGTTTGTCCTTCAATACGATGGTATCAGCGACTCTGGTGCGAATTCGCATTCTATGCCAGCGAGAGATCAGTCTACAAATGTTGGTATCTGCAAGGATCGAAAATCTCGCAAGTGGTGGTATCAGCAGCTTTAGTATGCCAAAAACATGCTAGTACCGGGTGAGATACTCATCAGCGACGCTGCATGTCCCTTCAACAAACTTTGACATATACTTGGGTACACTAATGCCGCCAATCCCTTCGCCCTTGAGGCTGCCTACCGTGGCCACATACCAACATACCCTTTGCTTCCCATTACTTGGTCCCGACTCATGTGAGTGGTCTCGAAGGATGTGCCGGCCATGGCTGACGCTATTCTCCTGGCACATGGCCTGCTAGGCGATAGCACCCCGGCGTGGCGTTGGAAGGCGTGAAAAGGCTTGTTCGCGAACCGCAGCATTTCGGGTCAGAGTGGGATGTGTTGTACTGCCCGAACGCCCGACTGCTTAGCCGTACGGTGGTTTAGTATGGTGCAGGACCTTCCCTTCACTACTCATTGATCCCTTTCCTCCATTTGTTGGTTATACCTATCTCTTGTCAGAGCAGGATCTGTCATTCTGGCACGACCCGACTCTTGCCCTTACCAAGCTGACAGCAGTCTTGAGAGACGTGTGCTGTTAGAAACACGCGCATTGGACGAGCTCACTCCGGGTCTTTTCTGGAACTGGCATTGAGGAGAACCTCTACTTTCTGGACACTCAGTGGCTTACGACATCCTGGTCCACCAACACTGTCGCTCGTCGTACCTAGGATGGAGTATCATTCTTTGGACGAGATGACCGGAAAGATTTCGACTGGCGATAGCAAGCCAGACGCATCCTGTCTCGCTCGACGCAGTATCTCTATATTTTCAAGGAGAGGAACAGATACTCCAGTACCTGTACCAGGACCGCTGTCGTGCGCGAATGCTCCCACTTCATCCACCCACAAGATGAACGACAACCAGCGGACATGGTTGCGACGCAGGAGCTTCGGCACCCAGAAACCCTCCCAGAGAGGCACGATCTTGAGAGCCGTACCACCAGCCGAAAAGCTGCAAATGAGTAGACTTGAGTGGGAGATGGCTACCAGTCCCAACGAAGAAATCATCAGCGCAATCAGTGAACATCCACCGACCCAGACCGCGTGGAGCGTGTCCCCCGACCGAGCATTACCGTCACAGCAACTGTCGCCCTCCATTCGACTGTCTGCCGGCCTCGATAGCTACCGGGACATCATACCAAGGACGGAGAGTGTGAAAAGACGTGAAACTGAGACTCGAATTGGTGTCTGGGTTGACGGAGTTGTACACTGGGACGATGTATCATCGCAAAATGACTCTCGCTCGGACTACCGGGGATCGCTGTCGTCGAACACAGGCTTGTCAGACGACCAGAGTCAAGCAGCAATGTCAGTTGTGAGCCCGAGACCCAATCTCAGGCTAGCGATACCTGGCTCCGAGTACCATTCCCTCTCAACGATTGCAAACTCACACCCTCGCCAACGAGCAGCATCACTCGCGCCTGCGAACCCTGCCAGCAAAGCCAGCAAAGTCGAGAGCGCACCGCCTCATATCATTGTCGATGGGGCCAGGGAGGAATCTTCGCGCCTTGGAGATGCCGAGACGTATGCTGCAATGTATGCCTCGGTCGCACAAAACATCATTCCTGGTCTACGACCAAACGATCGGTGCAGCACATCATCATCGACCGCAAGCTCGACAGTGGCTCGTAGCGATGTGTCCGAAGACTCCAAGCGCAGTTCTGCAACCTCTCTGGATCATGTGCAGACGTCAAACTCCCAATCGGACAACGAAGCAACTCCCCTTGGGATCGTGGACATCAACAAGCCGCTACCTCCTGTTCCTGGTCCCAATAACATACGCCCATCTCCCGCTCCTCCAACCGATCTGGTTGGTAATGCAGAGCCGAGCCCTATGCCGAATACACGAAGTGCCTCTCACAGCAAGAAAAGCCTTGCCAGGATCTCGCAAGGACAACTGCTGCCGAGGCTCCGAATCAGTCATCAGAGCAGTCTTCCTGACCTGGACGCGATCAATGCCGAATTTCTACGCGCGTCTCCATATGTGCCAAGCCTGTCAGACGCGGCTGAAGCAACTCCGACGCTGAGTCAGGCTGAGGATGACCTGCAGGCACACTTGGGCACCATCGCCGAGGTTCTCAAAGATGATGACGCTGCCACCTTTGACTGTGCTACATCCTCCTCTCAGTGTGTTTCTGCAGACGACAACCTTACCGATCATGTCGTGGAGAACACAGATACTGCTGCTGTAAACGATGCTTCTGCCATCCGTCGATCTGACAGCGTGCATAGCGTGATGTCGCCACCGGTCAGGGCACCTACACTTCCGAAGCGCAGCAGGAAGCGCGAATGGCGGAACTCTACACACGTCGACAAGTCGACCCCTCAAGTGATCCATCCACCCCCAAAGGCTCCGGGGAGGCGGAAGTCGGAGTCATTGCATGTATTGGCTCTTCAGTCAGCTACTCCACAGTCCGCCTCGCACTTTGAGGGCAGGGTGCTCAGGAGCGAAAGCGAGAAGGTGCAGACCGGATTTAAAAGTCGCGATCTTAGGAAGTTGGTCTACACACGCAGCGCAGGTGCTCCAGAGGCTAGCCTGACACTGCAGCCGACTGCTATCAAGACCGACGTAGATGATCAGCACACTACAAATGTCGACACCTTGCCTGAAGAGCAAGTACTGCTGCGAATCTTAGGCTCCCTCACGTCGACGAAAGACCTCTTTAGCATGGCGGTCATCAACAAAGGCATGTACCGCGTGTTTAAGGAGAACGAGCTGCGACTCATCGAACTCGTCGCTCGGAATGAATCACCCGCAGCATGGGAGCTGAGGGAATGGAGAGATTCGGCCCAGGACACGGTGCTCAGCGCCGACAGCGGCAGTGTTCACCTCGGCCGCACCCCGGAGACCTACATACATTCGAAGAATCGCGACGAGAATACTGTGACAGAGCTGAAGCAACTCATCCTCGACAACTGCCAATCGTTCATGCGCAGGGAAACAGCTCTTTCGTTCGCTCACAAGCATCATCCAGACGCCCAGCGCTTTACAGACGCTTTTTGGCGTGTCTGGACATTCTGCACCGTTTTCGGATCGAGGAAAAATCGCGAAGAGGATATCACTGGCCAGCTCGATTGGCTCAAAGGGGGCACCGAAGCCAACGACCAGACTTTCTCCGCAACAGTGAACACAAACCTCGACTTCGACATGGGATCCATTCTTTTGAACGCGCCAGATCACTTTGCTGAGGGGAACAGAGGCGGTCTGTCTGCAGTGCAGCTCTACGATATTACAGAACTGTGGAACTGCTTGACCGCACTCTTGGTAAGCTACCAAGGCCAGATACATCTAGCAAGGCACTACGGTGTCTTTAATTCTTGCAGTGTCGAGGAGGGCGACATCGAAACAGAGGAGCATCTGCTCGAGGAGTGGACCGCCTTTGTCATGACTCTTGGTCTCGACGTGGTCCTCGAGCTGGCTAAACACGCCAGCGAAGACCTATCTCAAGGATTCGAAGTGGCGAAAGCGAAGGGCTGGACCGACTGGATACCTTCTGTGACTGGAAGCCGGGCGATGTTCCTGCGAGAGCCTGCCGCACGACTGTACGAAGAGCGCATATCGGCCGCATCGATGCAAATGCAAGACCCGCACGACCTCGAGAAGAAAGAGACGGCACGCAAGCGCGTGGCAGCTCTAGCAGCCGAGATCCGCCTCCGCCGCCAAACGAGCGGATACCAGCGTCTGCCGAAAATCGACATGCACAACGAGCGTGCGATGAGCATGGTCAGCCGCCGCCCCAGCGCCACGCCTGCGCGTTCGGTCCACGCAATACAGACTACCAACTTTCGTCACACTCCTAGATACCACGCATACACAACCGAGACCGCGAGACCTTCCCAGCGCCCTTCGCGCGAAAGTCTTGTCTCGCCTCTGACTTACGCTCCCAGTGCTGCTTCCGCACGCCCATCAAGCCCCATGAGCATGTGGTCGGCGCGCCACATCTCCCCTATCATTGAGGATCGCGTGGAGGGTTTCAATCGCTTATCGTTGGCTAATCTGGACGGCGTGGCGGATTCAACTGTTGAACGTGCGGTGCGGAAGATCACTGAAATGGGTTTCAGCGAGGCGCAAGCTACGCAGGCTTTGAAGATGACGGACATGGGGGATGGCTTGAGGGTTGATAGAGCTGTGGATATGTTGTTGAGGACTTGATGATGTTTTTGTCCTCGGGAGTGTTCTGTCTGGGTTCTGGTGTTCTGGTGGTGTTTTTCTTGACGATTACTCATGATACCCTCGTTAGCATTTCACTTAGGTTCAGGCTCTGCAATGATTGCAGTCTTCGTTTATCCGAT
>Ga0265797_10003375_pt1 | contig 25614 bp, 26 predicted proteins | sample P2T30metagenome_FD_192433 | JGI IMG/M metagenome (GOLD analysis project Ga0265797, IMG submission 192433) | Plant litter microbial communities from East Loma Ridge, Irvine, California - P2 T30 | ecosystem: Environmental > Terrestrial > Plant litter > Unclassified | place: USA: California... | reverse complement strand
TTCAAACCGTACACAAACTTGTGCGCCAAACTGTTCTGACAATCGGTGTCGGATCCCATTGGTCTCCGAGAGCAAGGATGTAGCCTAACTGCTTTTGTTCAGATACGCCGCTGTACACTCCCTAGCCACAGACTTGGCATCAGCTCTTGCGGTTCTCTTGTCTTTCTATGGGCTTGTCTCTTGTACAGTCACGCGAAGGATCGCAGGAGCGTCGATCGAAGGCTGAGTTACCGTAAACTTCGGTCGACAGCCACTTGATCGACATGCATTGCCCCATCGCCTTCGCTTGATGGGACCTGTTCGAGTCTATACCATGAAGCATGACGTGGACTTACTTATTCATGTATTCTCTAGCAGATATAAGTACGGCTGAGTGGAAAGCATCAAATGGTGGTCTTTCATTATTTCCCAGCATCTCACTCTTTCCAAGTACAATACCATCAATACAACATGCCGAGTCTGTCCGCGTTGTTTGGCGACCACAAGCCTGTACAAGCACCATGTCTCCACTTCTATGGTCCAGACGCTCGAAATAACTTCACAGCCGTCGGTTCAAACGGTCAACTATTGGCGCAATTCTCCGTCGCCAACAACATGATCTGGCGCATGTCGCAGAATGCACAACAGATCTGCACCTTTAAACTTTCCTCGCTATCTGGAACCACGACACTTCGGCTTCATGGACAGCAGATCAAAGTCAAACAAAGCTGGGAGGGAATGAGATACGGCAAAGACGTCAAGACTTCGGCAGGCACGTGGAAATGGCGGCCAGGGAGTGGTAGCTGCGAGGAATTGACGGACGGACGTGGAGTTCTTCTCGCTCGCGGCAAGCTCCCAGGGACATTGAGCAAGAAGTCGTATCCGTTGGAGGTGTTCGTATCCGGAGATGTCTTTACGTTGGACTTGATTTTTGCGACTTGGGTTGCCATGTTGGATTGTCATGATGCAGAGGGGAAGGAGGGTGAAGCTATTGGCGAAGTTGTAGGTGCTGTTTTGGGATCATAAGAGGAGAAATTGGTAGCCACTCTTATTTGATTGCAATAGATCTTTACATATAATATGATTTATTTGCCTACTCGTCACGGTCAATACAGAGTGAACGGGACGGGAGCCTCTACATGTGACGAGCGTCACGGGTATATCTGGCACGGAACGCGCAGTTTTGAGAACAGCTAACAGCCAATCAGCATTTGGCTTACTTCTCGAGGCCCGCCAAAAATCACATGCGAGCCTCCACATGAAAGTTCTAAGTGAAGTCAATACTTTGTCTTTGTCAATGCTACCATTCCGCCAGTGCGCATTCCGGATTCCGACTTTCTTACGGTCGCCTCACATATCGGCAATCATGGCCCAAAAACGCGCATTCAACGAGGGCAAGCGCCATTTCAAGAAGAACAAGAAGCAAAAGACTTCCACAGTCAGCGATGGATCGAACGAGCAAGTCCTGCTGGCAGATGTGAGGCAACTGCTGAAGTCGACAACCCTGAACGATGCGGAAAAGATCGAGCCCCAAGAGCAGACCGAGATCGATGTCGACATTGCTATGCTCTCCTCTACCGGAGATGGACTGGCGCACAAGGATGGATCGGTAATCGTTGTGCCATTCGCGGTTCCTGGAGACACTGTGACTGCCAAAGTCTACAAGAACAACCCAGACCAGAACTATGCGCTTGCAGACTTCGTGAAAGTGGTCAAGGCTGGAGAACACAGGACAGAGACACCTGGTTGCGGTTACTTCACCAAATGCTCCGGCTGTCAATTCCAGCACATGCCATATGCATACCAGCTTGAGCACAAGCGTACAATTGTTGAGAGAGCATACCAGAACTTCTCGAACCTCCCTACTTCTTCAGTGCCGACTGTGGGCGACACAGTTGGCTCGCCTTTGATTTACGGATACAGAACCAAGTTGACCCCTCACTTCGATGGGCCCCCGATCAGGAGGAAGGAGCTGAAGACTATCAGGAGCAATGGTCAAAAGGTGGATTGGGCGGAGGTACCCAACATAGGATTCATGTTGAAGGGTACAAGAAAGACGATGGACATTGAGGATTGCCCTATTGGAACGGATGCTGTGAGGCTAGGAAACAAGAGGGAGCGCAAGAGAGTAACCGAGAACATCAGTCAGTACTCGCGCGGTGCCACGCTTCTGCTGCGCGAGAACACCGTGAAAGTAGAGAAAGACAAGGTACAATTAGAGGGAGACGCAAAGGAGAGCACAACCGAGGAGGACACGATTATCGAGGACCACGACGACTATGTCTTCCGCAAGACTTGCATCACCGACCAAAAGGCGATCTCAACAGAGTACATCGATGGCTATCGTCTCGACAACCCCGCCGGAGCATTCTTCCAGAACAACAACTCTATCCTCCCTCTTGTGACCAAATACATCCGCGAAAACATTCTCGGACCCGACGCTGCCGACTCACCAATCAAGAACATGATCGACGCATACTGTGGCTCTGGCTTCTTCTCAATTACTCTCTCGTCCATGTTCAAGCAATCCGTGGGTATCGACGTTAGCCAACAGTCAATCGACTTTGCCAGCAAAAACGCCAGCCTCAACAACCTTTCAGAAGATTCCGTTCGCTTCATCGCGGGGGACGCCAGCAAGCTTTTCGATGCGTTTGACAGGTCGAAATTCCCTGCCGATGAGACAGCCGTGGTCATAGATCCATCAAGGAAGGGATGCGATGAGAGCTTCATCTCGCAGCTGATGGACTATGGTCCTAAGAGACTTTGCTACGTCAGCTGCAACGTCCACACGCAGGCTAGAGACGTTGGCTGGCTGGTTGGTGGTCTCGGAAAGAGGGCAGGCATGTACGAGATCGAGAGCGTCAGAGGGTTCGACTTCTTCCCGCAGACTAGCCACGTAGAGGGCGTCGCATTCTTGAGGAGAGTGGAGAAGACCGATGCTGTGCAACCTGCGGGTGTCGTGGAAGTCGAGGATACTTCTGTACCAGCGCCCCAGGAGAGCGCGGTCTCCGAACTTCCGAGCTCCATAGGCGATGGTGTACCTGTTGAAGTTGAGAAGGAGAGCTAGAGGTGCATCCTCAAGCAATGTTTCATACACTCGTGTATCATAATGTAGAACGAATTGTGCACCCGTCATATGTCCAGAACATCAAGGCAGCACTTTTGGGGCTTGCCCTTAGTCGTTGTTTGGCCCAAATTCCAGGTTATCCTTAGGCGTCTGTATTGGGAAGAAGTTGTACAGGTCGGTGGTCAACACGTCAAAGTCAAGAAGAGACATCGGGTCTGCCATCGATCCTGCATCAAGCGACGCTGTCGAGTCTGCTGGTGTGACGAACTGTTGTTGAGACTGATAGACTGCTGGAGCCTGACTTTGTCGGTCGCTGAGGTAGATGAAATCGTTCGCCATGGATGTGAAAGTCGTCTCGTGGGATGATGGTGCTTGTGCATTGCTGCGGCCATCTGAAGCAGCTTGCGCTGCGGACGAGATTACATCCGCTTGATAGGTGTTGGACACGGAGGCGTTTGCGGGTCTATGTGCCACAGCATGTTCGACCGCACCGATCATTCGGCTGATTGAGGTGCGCGCATTAAGAATTGGCTCTTCGTCGACCATTTGCCTCAAGCAGCTCAGCCCGGTCTGGATAAATTCCAGATTGTAAGCCAGTTTGGTGGGATGCCATAAGCTGTCGTAAAGCAGGACAGCACAGCTCGATTCAATGAAGAACGCAGTGTACCTAGACTCCTGTTGGTGTGCCAGTCCCATTAGCTACATCTTTTTGCATCACAGATGTTAGAAAAACGTACCCTACACGTTGTGGAAGCGTTCTGTTGGTTGCTGATGAACACAAGAGAATCTTGAGCTGCGTCTGTGGCCTTTCTGCATGCTGCTCTTAGCCACATCAGGCCTTGCTTCTGGTGACTCGATGCCATGGCCACGAGGAATGGCCTGAATGTCAACAAGACAGCATGATAGTAAACTGAGAAGGAGCCAGTTAGCTTGCACAAAACACCGTAATGATTCTCGACTCTTACCATTATGAAGATGGAGTGCTGGCACTTCACCATACTGCTTCACTCGCTCGTCTACATCCATGGCCGCGATTCCAGCGCGTTCAGCGAACTGCCGTAATTGGGAATATGTACGCTCTGCAGCGACATACAGCAATTGCAGAGATTCCGATTTGCGCAAGTACATTTCTTCGGCATTCAGTTCTGCAATGTGGGCGATTTCACAAAGGCCCGTGAGTACTGGATGGACATCCGGAAACTGGCAAGTGATGTCGGCAAATTTCAACGCGCTGGATCTTCCCATGGACAACGATTGCCATCTATAACTGGTTAGGGCCCAAGATTTTGCGACGAATTGTGGAATGAATAGTACCTTTCGTGGAAATAAAGGCACCACATAGTAGAGCGACGCTTCTGCAGCTCTTCGTTGCTATGCCTTGCACGGCTGCCCTCTCTGTTCAAACCCATCGCGAAGGCTCTTCTAGTAGCAGTGCCAAGTTGTAAGTAGGCGGAATTAGGACGGCCCATGTTGACCTGGTAATCAGATAGCAAGATGGATACCTGTATCATTGCAAGTGTCACTGCTTCGTCGAAGGCCGCCACAATCACTTTTGCCTGTTCATATAGCATTTCCGCCAGGTCTGTGGCATTGGCAGACAAAGCGCCATTGGCTAAGGCGGCTAGTACCAGTCCTGCTTCCTGTGATCGGAGTGCTGTAGGATTATCTTGTCTGTAGAGATCATGTAGCATTTGGTTCAGCTCAGCCTCTGTGAACATTGGAACTAGGTGATAGCTAGCGGCCTTGAACTTCTCCAAGAAGGTGGTAGCTTGTGCAGCAGACACGATCTCCGTGGGCTGACGTGGTCGTGCCGGGTGACCTGTTCCAAGCGTCGATGGTGTTCCAAAGAAAATAGATCGCTGTACGAACATGTCAAGCCCGGCGCTGCCCTCATGGTCATCGTTCCCATCTGGTAGTCGTTTGAGCCCATGAAGAACGCCTTTATGCAGTTGTTGTAAAAATGCGAAGTTGGATGAAGGTCCATAAAAGAGTTGCGCGCACTCGCCAGCATTCGGCCCTTGTTGTGTATGTGTTGCCGTGATTCCACGGTAGACTTCAGGATCAGTTGGCTGATAGTCTCTCGGTGTCAGTGGGCTCTCTAAGTTGGTGCTATGTGCCTCGATAGTAGCACTGGCCTGATCGTTGATGCGTGAGGCCCTCTGTCGCGCTGCCGAAGCTCGGTCTCGTGCTTTGGCTCTATACACACAATGCGCCGGATGTTGTTGACAAAGTCCGCAAGGCTGTTCTCCGTTGCATTTAATCTTACGACGGCGACACGGCTCACAAGCCTTTGAGATTTTCGTGCCAATTCGTTCCATGTCTCTCCCCTCCACCAAGCAATCGTTTGTTGAAACGGATGTGGAAGGAGCACCTCCAGTGGAAATTGAGAAGAGGCAAGTCCGCAAGCTCCGAAAAATGCTCCCCGTGGCGCTAGTCTGTATTCCCATAGTTTGTATCGATCTCCGCGATTTAGTTTTATCGTCACGTGCCGATATTCGTACTTTGAGGCACTGAAAAAGGTCTACTGAACATCGAGATACTGTTAGGAACGTCAGGAGCGTCAGAAATTGTCACAACGCCGTGTGTCGATATCTTTCACCATTGTCAGATGCAGTATTCTTTCTCACCATCGACACATGATAGTCAAATTTTAGTACAGCGGTCCAAGGGTCGTCGATCTCCAAGACAAGCGGTCCAAGGGTCCGTCCCCCGCGAGAACACCCGCCACTTCTGCGCAATTCACAGCCAGACTGCACACTCCCTTGATCGTTCCGCCTGAATCTCTCACAGGACGCTCAATATATTTCAAAGTTCAAGACGTGACTGAAGCAAAGGGGCTCCGGTGTTTGAGCGCTTGCAACAGACAATCGAATAGAATAGGTATTGTTCACATGGACCTTAACAGTATACACTGGTCTGCCCCAAATCTCTGCGCGATACAGCCATCAGATCACCCGTCGGAGGTAGCTCTGACGGGAACGGCATAACAGAGACTGAAATGCTATCTGTGCTTTACCACGATTCCACTGGCTGCTTAGTCTGACTGGCCGCCTCATCCAATGATACCTCCTACTGTTTCCTGATCTGGTCTCCACTTGTTCATTCGGATCTCAGGAAATACAAGTCGCCACGAATAATTCCGCAACCCACTTTTTCTGGAGCAGACAGAGGCATGTGAACATCTCTGTGGTTGACGATAACATCTCTTAGCTTCTGAAATTGTCAAGCATTGACAGCTTCAGGAGGCATTTGCGCCGTTTATCCGCATGACTAAATGCCCGTAGGTCTGATCTACATGTATTTATTTCATTTCTGTTATGGGTTCAAGCTTTTGTTTGCATTACATTCACTTCGTTGCCAGTTTGGTTTTTTAACATGACGGAGTCGATACAGAAACGTCTGACTGTTACGTTCAAGGACGTGGCAGTCCAGGTTGCAAGCTTGGGAGAAGATTATGGTTCGACTGTGGCATCTGTGGTCACTGATCTCATTCCTTCAATCGGCAAGACAAGGCCTGAGCCAAGGGTAAATTGACCTTTGTTGTGTCCCGGATGACTGGTGGAAGCTAATCGTGAGCGGCAGTACATCCTACAGGGCATATCTGGCCAAGTACGCCCCGGCGAAATGGTGTGTCTCATCCTCTGAACAGACGAACCTCAAGTACTTACACAGTTTCCTTAGATGTTGGTACTCGGTAGACCTGGATCAGGTACTACTAGCCTGCTCAAGATTCTTTCCAATACTCGCGGAGAGTTTCAAGGTGTATTCGGAGACGTCTTCTATGGTAGCGCAAGTGCGCGTGAAGCCAAGCAGTTCAGACATCAGATTGTGATGAACACAGAAGAAGACCTACACTTTCCTACCCTGACGGTATCGGAGACCATGCAATTTGCAACATCCTCGAAGCTGCCTGGAACTAGACCGGAGCACCTTGTTGAGAGTAAGGCTTACACATCACACAAGGCGGACTCCATCCTTGACTCACTATCGATTGCGCATACTGCTCAGACCGTAGTTGGAGATGAATTCCTGCGCGGTGTCTCGGGAGGTGAACGCAAACGAGTATCTCTTGCTGAAGTGCTTACGTCGACCGCACCCGTTCAGTGCTGGGATAATTCCACACGAGGTCTGGATGCAAGCAATGCACTGGACTTTGCCAAAGTATTACGGAAGTCAGCAATCGAAGAACAAAAGACTATCATCGCGACACTCTACCAGGCAGGCAACGGCATCTACAACCAGTTCGACAAAGTACTGGTACTCGCAGAAGGTCATCAAATCTACTACGGCCCTCGCCACGAAGCTAAGGCCTACTTCGAGAACATGGGCTTCATATGCACACCAGGTGCTAACATCGCCGACTTCCTTACATCTGTGTCTGTACCCACCGAGAGACAGATTGCTCCCGGTTTGGAGAATATGGTCCCACAATCCGCAGAAGAATTTGCAGCACGTTTCCGGGCGAGTGAAGCTTTCCAGCGCAATTCTGAGGCCGCCATTCAAATCACCGACGCATCTTTAGCACAGGAGGTTGAAGATCTCAGACATGTGCGAACTCTCGAGAAGAACAGGTCGTTGTCTTCCTGGTTCTCACGGAAAGAGAGTCCGTACCATGTTTCCCTTGGACGCCAGATCATGGCTTGCACAAAGCGACAGTTCCAGGTCATCTGGGGTGATCGCTTGACACTGGTACTCAACATTAGCTCTGCTCTCATCATGTCACTGGTCACGGCCTCGCTGTTCTACAATCTTCAGAACGACAGCTCCTCGATTTTCCCAAGGCCCGGAGCTTTGTTCTTCCCAATTCTGCTGTTCGGACTCAACGCCATGTCGGAAGTCAACGCATCTTTCCTTGGCCGACCCATTGTGTCTAGGCATAAGCGCCTTGCATTCACTCGCCCTTCAGCCTACGCTGTTGCCAACGCCATCACCGACATCCCCGTTGTTCTGGGCACAGTAAGCTTGTTCGAGATCGTGTACTACTTCATGGTGGGCTTCCAGCATGATGCCGGAAAGTTTTTTACGCAGTGGATCCTCCTTGTCGTAATGAGTCTATGCTTTTTGTCCTTCTTCCGAATGATTGGAGCCTGGTGCCGACACTTTGGTATCGCTGCCCAAATTTCAGGAGTTTGCATCATGGGCATGATGGTATATGCGGGATACCTCATCCCCGTCCCGGAGATGCATGACTGGTTCAGGTATGGAATTGAGACATCCAAACACAAAGTTTATCAGGACACTGAGCTGACACATACCCTTCGGTACTTAGGTGGATTGCTTACATAAACCCGGCGAGCTACTGTCTACAAGCTCTGATCGCGTCCGAAATGGGCAATCGAGAGCTTGCCTGCATTGCGCCGCAGTATGTGCCATTTGGTCCATCATACACAGATAACGAGTTCCGCAGCTGCACCATTCCAGGTAGTCTTCCCGGAGAAGACCTTATCGACGGCGAGTCCTACGTCTTGTCGCAATACGATGCATCAGTTCACACAGTCTGGCGCAACTTCGGCATCATTGTTGCATTCTGGATATTCTGGGCGTTCCTGGCAGCTGTCGGATTCGAGGTCAATCTCGCTTCGGGTACTGGTGCGAAAGTACTCTTCGACCGAAGCAGTCGCCGGAAGGAGCGTATTGCAGAGCGAGATCCCGAGAAGGCAGTTGGTAGTAGCTCTAGCAGTACCTCTGATTCCAAAGGAGATGTTTCTGTTGGAGAGACCACGTTCACGTTCGAGAACATCGATTATTTCGTCCACCACGAAGGCAAGGAGAAGCAATTGCTACAGTCCGTTTCTGGCTACGTGAAGCCAGGTCAGCTGGTTGCTCTCATGGGTAGCTCTGGCGCCGGCAAGACGACGTTGATGGATGTACTGGCTCAAAGGAAAGACAGCGGTCGCATTGAAGGCAGCATTATGGTGAGTGCCGCCCTCAGCTGTCCCAGCATGTGTATGGAAAAATTGCTAACATCCATAACAGGTGAATGGACATCCTCAAGGCATCTCTTTCCAGCGCACCACTGGTTACTGTGAACAAAACGACGTCCATGAGCCGACCTCGACCGTGCTGGAATCTCTGCTGTTCTCTGCTCGATTGCGCCAAAGCTACAGCATTCCTGACGAAGAGAAAGTTCGCTATGTGTACAGCATTATGGATCTTTTGGAGTTGACAAGTCTACAACATGCGATTGTTGGCAGTAAGTCTTTTCTTCGATTACAACTACCTCACTCCGTGCAGTCACTGACAATGTACAGGCCCCGGTCTCGGTCTATCAATCGAACAGCGCAAAAGGCTCACGCTCGCGACTGAGCTGGTCGCGAAACCGTCTCTGCTGTTCCTTGACGAGCCTACTTCCGGCCTTGATGGACAGTCGGCGTTCGAAATTTGTAGATTCATGCGCAGACTCGCAGCATCTGGCCAAACAATCATTTGCACGATCCATCAACCATCTGCTGCCCTGTTCGAGGCATTCGACGTCTTGATCCTGCTGGCCAAGGGTGGGCGTACCACTTACTTCGGAGAGACTGGTCGCGACTCCGCCATATTGCTTGACTACTTCGCACGCCACGGCGCTCCATGCCCACAAGACGCAAACCCCGCAGAGCACATTGTTGACGTGATTCAAGGTCGTCAGAGCGATGGTACTGACTGGCCTCAGCAATGGCTCGCCTCCCCAGAATACCAGCACACGATGAACGAACTCCACCAGATCAACCTTGACCAAGCCCAGAAATCCAAAGCCGCACCCATCGAAGACGAAGATACCGCTGATTTCGCTTCCCCAATCAAATACCAAATCATCCTGGTCACGAAACGTCGACTCATCGCATTGTGGCGCAACCCCGACTACATCTGGAACAAAATCGGAGTCCACGTCACCAACAGTCTCTTCGCCGGCTTCACATTCTGGAAACTCGGCGATGGCACCCACGACCTGCAATTCCGCATGATGTCTGTCTTCAACTTCGTGTTCGTTGCGCCGGGCTGCATCAACCAGCTCCAACCACTGTTCATCCAGAACCGAGACATCTTCGAATCACGAGAGAAGAAGAGCAAGACTTACCACTGGCTTGCATTCGTCTCTGCGCAAGTCATCTCCGAGATTCCTGTGCTCATCGTCTGCGCCACGCTGTTCTTCGTGTGCTGGTACTTTTCGTCCGGGTTTCCTGTCAAGGCGAGTGCGTCAGGGCAGGTGTACTTGCAAATGATCTTCTACGAGTTCCTCTACACATCGATCGGACAGGCGATCGCGGCGTACAGTCCGAATGCCTACTTCGCCGCGCTCGCAAACCCCATCATCATCGGAGCTTTCCTGATCAATTTCTGCGGCGTCGTGGTGCCGTATGCGCAGATCCAAGCGTTCTGGCGCTACTGGGTAAGTTGAACTCATATCGCACCATCACATCATCTCGAACACTCTACTAACATGGCAATTTATAGATGTACTACCTCGACCCCTTCACCTACCTCATCGGCGGCCTCCTCGAGCCCGTCGTCTACGACGTCCAAGTCCAATGCAGACCAGACGAGCTCACACAAATTCCCCTGCCCTCAAGCACGACCTGTGGAGAGTACATGGCGGACTTCCTCAGCTCTAACGCCGGCTATATCACCGATCCGAACAACAGCACTGAGTGCGAGTACTGCGCTTACTCCACAGGTGCGGACTACCTCAGGACGATGAACATCAATGAGAGGTATTATGGGTGGAGAGATGTCGGTATCACGGCTTTGTTCTGTATTTCTAGTTATGCTTTGGTGTTTGGCATGATGAAGTTGAGGAGTAAGGCTACGAAGACTGCTGGCTAGCGATTTTGGATTTGATAGACACATAAGCATAGACACATACACAAGCGAAATTGTAACACTCCTGATGTGTCGAGAGACAATCTTGACACGCGATTCAGTGATACAAAGATTCTCCTCGACGGTGGTTTAAACAAGCAAACCTGTTCAGACGGCGCAAACACGCGATGAAAGGAAAAAATGTCTTGAGTGGAGTGATCACTAGACACGCATAGCATCTTCACAGCATCCTGTTGACAGTCAGTGATTCGAAATCTCATTCAAAAGTCACTGTGTAGCGTTTTGTGGTGTTTTCGAGCCGTTGATGAGCATCATATCGCCGGAAGAAGTCGAGGGTAAACATGAAGTCCACAGAATATCCAGGATCGAACATGGGCTCACTGACCAACAACGTCCATCCTTTGCTGGCAAGAGACAAGTTCGCGAAGGGCGTCAACTACGCCAAAGTCTTTCTCCAACCAGCAAGGCTGGCGACCCGTATTCTGGCCACTCCGCAGGCAGAGCATTACTTCCTGGCTCTCATAACGAAAAGCAAGCATGTATCCTCGCTCCGTGGTGCTGCGAAAGACCGTCGAAACAGGTTCTGGTCGGATAAGGATATCGGCAAGCTGGCAGATCTGGACCGGCAGTGTGTCGATACATGGCTGCGAAAAGTTGCGGAAGCAATCACTTACTCCGTTCGGATGTGTGACAACGGCGCTTTGGCCGAGATCAAGAAAATCCCATATGATTCATCGAAGACCGACCTTGGCCATTGTGTCATCTGCATCAGTCGCAAAGAGCATTATGACCCTCTGCGCGGCGAGCTGTCTCCCACCGAGAGGACCATCCGCCAGTTCAACTTGGCCATCGCACTGCTGCACGAGTTAGCGCACGCCGTGTCATACGCCATCACCGCAAGACAAGACGAAGACTTCTTCGAAGATGCGATCGTCGCCGAAGCAGGTTTTGAATTCGAGGCGCGGCTGTTCGGCGCATGTCCTAGCTATTCTGCCAATGCGCCAAAGCTGGTGCGGTGGTTTCCTTGGCCGAGTCGGATTCTGCTGGGAGGAGAGGGTGAGGTCGAAAGCTACGATCTTGCAGATTTGTGCAGCAGTGTTAAAAAGCTCGAAGATGGCGGTCCGATGTCCAGGGTCAGTGTTCGGTTTATGAAGGATCTCTTCCAGGAGCAGTTTTGGGAGAAAGTGATGCAGGGGACTGGGGCAGCAGTGGCGCTCCTTGCACCGGATGTTCGCAGAAGCGCTCCTAAAATGAAGAGTATTCGAGATCTGTTGGCGATAGCAGATGAGCAGAAGGCTAGACGGAAGAGGCGAAGGTGCGGAAAGAGGCGCCGGAGTGTCAAGTTGCATAGCTGCACCTGCCATCGACTTCGTTCTCACTGCAGGTGCCTTCGCCGCTGAGAGTGGCGGTAAGTAATATTGAGATTGAAGCTTTCTCGTTTTCATCCTTTTCAATTGAAGTTGGCAAACATCAAAACATCCGCGCATCTCACTGGCTTCGCATCCCTATATCTCCCACCCTTAAATATCCGGCAACATAATACTTCGAAATGGCTGCCGACACCAATACCACTTCAGATCTCAATGGCACCACACGACCCGAGGGCAACCCACCATCCGAGAGGACCTCACGTGCAGCACCTCAGCCACTGCCCACGCTCGAAGAGATACACCGCGCTATTCCGCCCACTGGCATCAAGATCAGCGACTTCACAGCGCTATTCGAAGCTAGGATGCCCGCAGAAGAGAGCTTCAGAACGCTTCTGCTCCTGGCCAGCGCCGTCGCACGTTTCGACTGCAACGAGATGATCATGTGGCCCAAATCCAGGCCGACAAAGGAGGAAATTCGCGCCGCAATCAAGGAGAACGGCATTCGCTTTGAAGAGTTTATGGAACTCTTTGGCTGGAACGACCTGTCGGAGGAGAAACGGGAGCTCATTTTCTACTGCCTCGATCAGATCGCTTTGCCGGACATGGCCACTCGAACCATCAGACTTCGAGGCAGCTTGACCGCCGAAGAGATGATAGCCGCCATCCCTGACGAAGGCATCACCAAGTCCGAGCTGGAGTTAAGGATCAAGGAGCTCAGAAACCCCACTCCGGAGGAGTTCTGGAAGGCCATGAAGATTCTATCGGAAGTGGCAGTATAGGACGTTTTCACCGAGAAGATATTCAAACGCGACACCACTGCATGATGTTGTGGCCTGGGATGTCACACTGGACTGGCAATTGATACTTGGCCAAGGGGATGCATGAGTCTGGCTTCACGAAAACTGGACTGGCGAAAAGGAGCACGGACAAGCGTCAAAGGATACTGGCAAGACTAGGTGCTATCATCATGTTCCTCCTTGACTATGATGTCATCGCTCGGGCTCAGACAGAGGTAGCAGGCCAGCGGTAGGGCGCAGAGGAGAATGAGGTTGGAAAAGTCAAGCTTGTTGGTGGTGTCTCGGCGGGCAATCTTGTAGAGTTCGCCTTAGTCACGGCTACAACAAGGAATAAGGGCAGCGGGAGCCGGCGTTGCCGTAGGAGCGCGAGAGTTGTCTTTCCATTGTCTAGAACGGGCGTGCAGGTGGAGCCCTGGAGATCGTTATATTATAGAGAAAGGCGACAGCAGAAACGCAAGCAGGGAACGACGGGATGCCTGATATGGGAATAGGCCAGAACGATTGCAGTTTCCCAGCAAGACGGATTTTGATTGTACCCCATTCGCGATCCTTGCCTCACATCGTGCACATCTGTCATAGGCAGTCAGAGCACTGACAACAAAGACGCGATGAACACGGCAGATCAGCGTCTCCCGAAGCTTTTAGCGCGCCCATCCGCGGCACCGAGCAACGAAGGGCATGACGTAGCCATGGCACGGACAGCAATCGTGCATGCACATGGATGAATGTCCTTTCAAATCCCGCCGCCTCCCTCGTCGCACCCACAACAACACAAACAATCCATATACCCCCCGTCTACCATCTTTACTCCAAACTACAGACCAATCCACTCTAACACACCCATCCCATTACACCCACCAACACCGCCATCATGCACCGCACCTACTCTATGCGCCAGTCGCGCGCCCCCACCGCTTCGCAGATCCAGAACCCACCGCCTCCCTCCGCCACCACCAAGAGTGGCAGGTTCTTCGGCAAGGCCAACATTGGTATGCAGCCTCACATGCGCTGAATCTCTTATCTTGACATGAGCTAATCGTAACACACACAGGCCACAACTTCCGCAAGTCCGTTCACCCCGGTGCCTTCGGCCCCGACCTTGCGAAGAAGCTCTCCCAGCTCGTGAAGATGGAGAAGAACGTCATGCGCTCCATGGAGCTCGTTGGCCGTGAGCGTATGGAGGTTGCTGTAAGCTTCATAATCATTTCCTTTCACTCGGAGCAACACTGACAGAATCTAAAGCAACAACTCTCCATCTGGGGCGAGGGTCTCGATGACGACGTCTCCGATGTCACCGACAAGCTCGGTGTGCTCATCTACGAGATCGGTGAGCTCGAGGACCAGTTCGTCGACCGCTACGACCAGTACCGTGTCACCATCAAGAGCATTCGCAACATTGAGGCTTCCGTCCAGCCCAGCAGAGACCGTAAGCCAAAACATATCTTTTCAGCAATTGAAACATACACTTACAGTTTCTACAGGCAAGCAGAAGATCACCGACCAGATCGCTCAGCTTAAATACAAGGAGCCCAACAGCCCCAAGATTGTTGTTCTTGAGCAGGAGCTTGTCCGTGCTGAGGCCGAGTCTCTCGTCGCCGAGGCTCAGCTCTCCAACATCACCCGTGAGAAGCTGAAGGCTGCTTTCACCTACCAGTTCGACGCTCTCCGTGAGCACAGCGAGAAGATGGCCATCATTGCCGGCTACGGCAAGCACCTCCTCGAGCTCGTCGACGACACCCCTGTCACTCCTGGCGAGACCCGCCAGGCCTACGACGGCTACGAGACCTCCAAGGCCGTCATCCAGGACTGCGAGGATGCTCTCACCAACTGGGTCGAGCAGAACGCTGCCGTCAGCTCCAAGCTCTCCACTCGCTCTCGCACTCTTTCCCAGCGTCGCGCACCCCGCAACACTGGTGAGAGCCACGACCTCTCCGGCCAGGACCAGCCCCTCGGTGACCGCGAGTCCGGCCTCTGGATCCCCGCCAGCCAGCACCAGGCTCACGAGTACGATGACGAAGATGATGAGGTGGCCACCTCCACCGTCGACGGTGAGACCCGCGGCCGTGAGGAGCGCATCGCCGCATAAGCGGTCAGTCTGTCTCATCGACTCGCAAGACACTTTATGATGGGAGGAGCAGTATACCCGGGCTATATTGGGGCGGATATTACGAGGACACGTCGAAGGCATGGTGATTGATTTGCTATCTTTTTTTCCTGGTTGGCTTAATAGTAACGGTCCCAGCTAGTTCTTTGTTGGATTAATTGTAACGCCGAATAATGTCTTCTAAATTTTGGTCCTTCCGTTTCAGACCAATCAAGTTGCTGTGTTCACTACATGAATGCTACTCTCATACTGGCTGTTGTTGGCCTTACTGTAATAAGAGACGCCAACCGAAAACGCGTGATCAACGCAGTTGGTTGTACTGCTGTGTCACGGTACGCCAGCCTCATCACATTTAACGTCCAATTCTAATGCAACGCGTGTAGCGCCCGGCCCAGGCTCTTGCCACCATACAAGTGGCGCTCAATGCCAGCTACTGATTGGCGTGACGGCTGGAGTTGCATCAACCCTGCATGTCGCCAGGAAAAGCACAAGGCTGAAGCCAGCTGCTCTTCAGCTTTGTCAACCTGGTCTATTCCTCAGGATAGTACTCAACAATACCTTTCAATCCTCGAGCACTTCGTCAGTATGGCAGACACGGACTCACTGGCGAATCCCCAGACTGCTGGTAACGCAGCGCATTCAGGCGAACACGCATCCCCATCAGCAGAGGATGTTGTGCCGCTGTTCGACATCATCGAGGCTTGTCTGGAGGAGTTCCCTGCGCTGCGAGAACTCATGCCATCTCGGGGAAGCGAGATCGTGTCTGATGTCAGATGGCGGACTAAATATATATAGCACCTTCCCAAACCAACTTACTCATCTGCTAAGCGAACTTGACAATAACAACCACAAAGAGTATGCTGCTTTGATCATAGAGGATATCGATCAAGTGTATTTCCAGGCGCTGGCCACACGATTTGCTGCATCGCTCGACGTAAGGTTCCTGGCGCAACACGTACTTCATCTCGGCAAATTGATAACCACATCTGAACCCCACGATGGTCTTGGGGACTTGTACAGGGCACTGGTCGCCCGAGTTGACGAGGAACTATCGCGAAGGCTTTCGCCTACGACTTTCCCGCGGGACTGTTGCCATATCGACGGGCACATCTACAGTTCCACCATATACGACTCTGGCCCCATGTGGCAAGTTGGAAAACCTGTGTCCGTTGGGAACGGCTACCGCACAGAAGACCGCGTCATGTGAGGCAGCATAAAATGCCGAATTTTGCTTCTCCTACTGATGACTCACAGGCTTTCCCATCCTCCCCAAATGTGCAAGACGAGCACTCGCCTTTCATACTGTCGCCTAAAGGAAAATCTTAGTGGGTGAGAGATCGATGAGACGCAAAAGACCTCTCTAACCGTTATCATCAGTGCTTGTCCTTGTCGACGCAGGGCCTGGAGTGCCTGGAACGCTGAAAGTCCTCCGTGGCTCGGACATTCTGCCTACTCGCCCATCCGATGCTATTATGCCGCTGTGGCTCGCGGCTGGTATGTTCGAGCATTACTCTATCCAGTCGGTCTTCAGGCTACCTGCGGCTGTTCAAGTCAGCTGCATGTTGGCGACTTCGGCGTATCAAGCCCTGGTAACCAATCTGGAGAGGGAATTCTTGCGACAGCGGAAATGGGCAACCCAAGTCGATGTTGACAACGAGGCGGCGTTCTTATGGCTGACGAATCTTCGCCGTGAGCTCACCAACACTCACGAACATATGGCAAGAACCAGTAGCTCGGTTGATGATGCTTTAGTGTCCTCAAAATCTCACACACATCGTGGCCCGGAGGCGCCGGACCAATATATCAAAACGCTACCAGAACATGCTACGAGTAGTCCCGGAGATGAAGTGCCAGAACCATTCTCCGCAGCAGGCTCATGGAAACAGAGACCGGCTGACTTGAGCAAGCTTTCCGAAACGTTCAGCGAGCTTGACGCCAGGCTACGTGCCGTCATAGCAGCGCTGAACGACGAGATTCAAATCGTGATCGGCTCCGTGCAGATCCAAGATGCCAAAGCCATGAAACGACAGGCCGACTTGACGATGCAGCTCACAGAATCAACAATGCGTCAGACCGAGGTGTCCGTACGACAGACTAGGTGGACGGTCGCTCTGGCTGTGCTTGCGGCGTTGTACCTGCCCATGACTCTTGTCACTGGCATCTTTGGGATGAATATCAAAGAGGTTACCGGTGGTGAGGGTCCGAACTGGTGGTGGGTAATTGTGACATGGGCTATAGCAATGGGTATGACTGTGGGCTGTGTTGGTCGTTATGCGCTAGCAGAATGGGAGTGGTACCGCCAAGGGATGCAAGAACCGAAGGCGGCAGCCAAACAAGACCCGACAAAAGGCATCTCTGGAGTGCAGAATCACGGCCTGGCCAAGTCTGCAAGGCACGAGGCGAATCAGATGGGACGTTCGTCGATCACACGTCGGAAAAAATTGTGGTGGAAGCTTGCCCCAAATTCACAGCACAATGGTACAAGATCTAGTGTCTAATGTTGCTGGCTGTCTCGTTTTGAATGAGGGATTTCAGGTTGGCTGCGCTAAGTGCTCGACTTGGGTTCTAGATACAATCACACGCTCCTTGAAAGGATCACAAGTGCCTTTGATCACTTCCAGTCACTTCTTGCTCTGGCTGCAGCCTTATCGCTTGCCTGGTAGCAGCCCGCAGCTCTCGCTCAATCATCTTGCTCTCCGACGTTCCCCACTGGCAGCACTGCAAAACCAGACAGACGACGCTCGTAATCGTGCTTAAAATAGCACTGAGAGCGAGGAAAGTCTCGAGACCCTCGTCAACATCCAAGGTAGCGACCAGGGCGATCGTAGCGACCATGGCCGAAATAGCACTGAAGGTGAAAGTGTCTAGAGAGCAGATATTTCAATCAGCATCCTAAAACTCCAAAGTCTTTTTAAAATCGTGTGGCGCTGTGCCAGAAAGACTTACGCAGTGGATATCTGGTGATAAGCCTCTTCTCCTTCCTGACGCCCATCTTCACCTCGCGATACAGAATCCATCCGTACTCGTTCCCAAAGAGGTCAAGATACATGATCGCACCATACTGGCGCAATTCCATTCCGCTGCCGACCTGCCAGGGAGCAACGATACGGTTTGCTTCGTCTGCCTTTAGGCCATTCTTAGTAATGAGAAGGCGTGCGAGGCTTTCACGAATCTCAGCTGGTCTCGCGTCGAGGCCGGGAACTGTACTCGGCGGTTTGGGAAAGATCATGTCCACCACGCGCGAGAAAGAGTTTTTAGCGGCCTTCGACCGAGATGGCTTCTCGGTGCGAGGAGGCAGAGGGAGGGTCTCTTCGTCCGTTGGACGTTGGTTGTAGAGCGCGGGTTGCGGTCGTCGGAGAGACATTGGTGAGTAGTTGGATCTGTAAACGAGTGTATGTATGTCTTCGGTAAGATTGAGGAAACGCAGTGATCGCGACACTGGAGCCAGTACTTCTATACGGGGCGAGCAGGGCCACGAAGGTCCTTGGGGCAGGGCCTTTGCTCGATGACCATCTTGCAGGTGCTTGTTGAATGTCCTCGAGGTGCGTGTCTTTGCTCTTTGCTCAATGACCAACACCTCCAGCGACACATTAGCCGCGTGTTTTCTAGAACCCTTTACTAGGGTATAGATATGTACAGCTGGAAGATCGTCAGCTGTCGGTACTGATCTGGCAAGTTGGGACCATGGGACTGTTGCAGCACCGGAACGATTCGGATGTTCAGGACAAGCTCAACTTGTGGTCCGGTCCTCAAGAGATTGGGACGTTCAAATTATGATGTGTCGTAAGGTCTTTGTGAGTGTCTATGTCTTCATTCTATAAACACTATGAGCATTAGAAACCTGCCCAATCATCCAAGAAAGTACACCGTGGGTATATTGCTCTTCGAGAGCACAGTTGTATAGAAGAAGAAAACCCCCCAACAAAGAAAATAAACCCAAGCCGTTCCATAAAGCATCGCATCATCTATGAGAAACATCGCTTACCCCAAAATGGTGGTAAGATCATCATTTTGCAAGACTCCATCGCTACAAGAATAGGAATCATCACCGAAACACCTCATCTTGCATTGGTTCGTCACAGCCGGACACTGTGACTTTGACTCTCCGCGGTGTCTCTTCGCGGATTATCCGGGCGACCACTCAATTGACTTGCAATGTGGCCGTCGAGCGCGCCGAAGCTAGAGCCATTGGCAGCGCTACGTTTCGTCATGCTCTGTGCTCGAGATGAGCTTGGGCTGTGTTGCCCCGCATGTAAGCTGAATTGCGACACGGATGGAGGATATTCTCGCGAAGAGGTCAGCGGGCCCGTGAGAGACGAGTTCGAAGTCTTCCGCCGCACGCCGTCTGGACTGTTGCGTAGGTTTGCATTGCTGCCGCCGAGGTTGGCGAAGTAGTTTGCGCTGTTGGGCGCACTGGCTCCGTTTCCAGCGCCGCGACGCTGGCCATCGGCATCGTAGGCGTTGAGATGCCGGCGCTCGTGGCTGGATCGTCGAGCTCCATCATAGTCGTTGGTAGCGCCGCCAATGGTGGTCGCAACGGGTGGTGCGGTGCGGAAGCGGCGGTTCGCGCTAATGCTTTCGCGGCTGCCTTCTTCGTCGATGAGGACAACCATCCAGACACCCACAGCACCGGTGTGGCCCAGGAGCGGGGTGCAGTGGATCCAACGAGGACGTCCCTCGCCCTCGCCATCCTCGTCTGGGCGTGCAAGCCAGCGAATCTTTGCAGTAACGCCACGGCCTTCGCCTAGCGCTGCAGCTAGGTCGGCACGAACACGGGGAGAACCACCGATGCGGTGCAAGAATGGAGACTGCAAGATTCCAGGAACGCGGAGGGAAGGTGAGGTAAAGAGGATCCTCAAAGACGGCGCTGGGCGGATGAGTAGGTACTGTTGCGAGCGTTAGTAATTTAACATTTTTGTAATCTCGAGTTGAGGAAACTTACGTTCTGGTACACACCCGCGAGTCTGCCGTTGATACGCTCCTTTTCCGCCTGGGGAATACCGGGTGCAATCTGCTCCTTCTGCTTGTCCAGAATCTCCTGGGTCGGATCCGACAGCATCAAGCGAGGTCGCTGAGTGTTGCCGCCGTTGATGCTGTCCGAATCGGAGTCATCAACATATTCCCGATGCATGCTGCCGCCGAAACGGCGTACAGTATCAAGCTCGGCGCCGTTGAACATTTCAGAAAGCTCCTGGAATTCATCCTTCTTGCTCTTCTTCACACTCTTGGTGCTGTGTTTTCTTTCGTACTCCTCATCAACCAGTTTGGCCAGACCTGGCAACTCGCTGCACGATTTGAGAAGGCCGCTAACATCAACCTGCGCACCTATGAAGTAGCGCACGGTACCCCTGCTGTCCATGAGAGGTGCGATCATCAGCAAGTTCATGAAGGGGCTTCCATCTCTTCGATAGTTGACGAAAACTTCGGATTGTTCCTTGCCAGCCGCACACGCCTCTGCGAGTCTACGAGGAGAGTTCATATCCGTCTTTGGTCCCTGGAGGAAGCGGCAATTGCGGCCGATAGAATAGTTTAAGCCATACTGGGTTGTTCGTGTGAATTCTTCCGAGGCGAAGACGATGGGATTGTCTGCTCTCGATGGGTCGCTGAGGCAGAAGACTTCCGCAAGGCCCTCACTTGATTCTCTCAAATGCGGCGCCAAGGTGCCTGTAATGCGCCTCGTAATGCTAGTCGAGACGACTTGTATCCAAGTGTATGTGATGTATGCCGGCAGGTCTTCTCTTACCAAAACCTCAAAGGCTTTCTTTGCCTTCTCTTCGAGGGCGGTGTTGTCGGTCTCTTTCACAGAATCCCTCGTGAAGTCGCATGATGAGATGGGCTCGAGCGCTTCAGCGACAGCATTGGCGTATTTGATCGCGCGAAGGGCTTTCAAAGCATCGAGATAGTAAATAAGCAATGGTATGCTTTGCGGTCTATGCGAGTTAAGGAACCCAGTAAATTTGTGCAACAGCTTCGGGTTGGCGAAGATGGCACTCAAGTGCTCACTGGAAAATAGCTGCAAAGCCTGTTTCTCTAGCGCGTACACGCCAACGTTTTCTGCTTCCTGGGGTGGCTCGAAGAGGTCGAATGATCGCGGGTCGTCTTCCAGCAAAGGCTCTAGCGCTTGGGCATCGCTGCCGTCTGGGCCCTTGGTCTGCAAAGGCGGGAGTGTATGAATGGATGTCGCAGATGTGTCTATCGAATCTTTGGAGTCGCGGCTACTCCTGTCGCCTACACCAAAATTGGGATCACCCATGGTATCTGGCGTTGTTGGTTCAGAGCTTGAGAATGAATCTCTACCAGTTTCGGGCTGCTGTGCAGCACCGGGCATGCAATGTAAGATCTTGTCTATGCTAGTAATCTTGGTAGTGTCGTTGTTGACGGGTGTACTGCTGCTTGAGGGAAGTCAGCAATGCGGGCCTCCGAGGAGTTCCAGGGATCGAATAGCATACCTAGTCCTAACGGGAATGCGAATGCTGTTCCGGGTCCAAGTTTTGGGGATCTTTCCGGCGTCAACGTCGGAAGTCAAGGAGTTTGATCGCCTCGGAGGCGATGAGCTTGCGTGGTACTGTGGTGCAGGTGCGTTCGTAGGCGACAACGGACGTGAGGAAGTAGACGACTGCGACGGCTGGTGCTTGTGTTTGATGTCTTGAATGGTCGGCTTGTGTGGTGAGCCGGGAGGCGAAGTCAAACAGTAGTCGTCGAGGGAGTGTTTGGTACTACCAGGAGCTGGGCTGCGTGGTTCCTGAGGACGGGACCCAGAAGGATTATTATTACTACTCCGATCAGAGGAGGCAGCGCGAATCTCTCGACGGCCGCTTGCGGTTTGGTGCGGGTACTGAAGAAGGGTAGTTGCGTCAGTTCTGTTACACTTTGACTTTATGCCAATGGGCTGATGAAGAAGGGGATTTGACGAGTGACGAGTGCATGCTACCACACGATCGTTTAAGGCCAGCAGCTTGCGGAAGAAAACGATTGGCCGTTATCTCGACAATGCTCTGAGACAACATACGCCAGGCCTGAAGGTTAGCCAATAGCGAGAAGCTCGGGCCACTGACGTAGATATCGTGCTTCGATCGTAGATCCGAAAACTTTGGATCCCCTCAAGGCGGCGGCGTTTCCTCGTAAGGGTGCTCGCATCGACAGACTAAGTACGTCGATGCGCTCGACGGTGGTCATGCATCATTGTTGTTGACTCCTTTGGGGATAATAAGGGGCAGGATAGAGAGGGGCATAACAAATAGCCAACATACCAGTCGGTAAACAGGGCCCATAGTGCCAGGCGGCTTTGTGGTGCCTGATGGCTGTTCGGTGCCAGACGGCGTTTCCGCAAGGAAAGCTGCCAGATCGTCCTCGACGAAGGCTGCTTCTGCTTCAGAGCTCTGAAATGAGCGCCTTACAGACAGTTGTTGCACATCCGACCTCGAGCCAGCTTGGTCGAGGGAGACGGCCGAGTCGCGTTTGAGGAGTAGTGATGGCTGTCGTTGAAGGTTGTTGCTGCTAGCAGGGCTTCGGGCTGCAGCAGCAAGGTTGTTGCAGATTTCTTGACGAGACATGGAGGACAAGATCAAGGGCTGTGGCACTACTTGAAAGGCGACTGAGGCCTGCTTTCGGTGCATGCAGAGCCGTGAATGAAGCACAACTCCGTGACTTCATCCACCTATATGTTCGCCTATAAGGCTCTTGAGGCTATACCAGACTGTATGATATTGTTGACTGATCCAATACGGCTGACTTGCCACGGGCCGAAATGCAGGTCAAGGGGCCTTCTGGGACCGGGCTCCAGGGCAAGCTGCCGATCGGGCTGGGTTGTTGTGGATGGGGATGGTTTAGCCTTTTGGGACGGTAGCTCTCGGATGGCGTGTACCGTACATGAACGGAACGATGAAAGAAGCGTTGGACAAAGTCTGCGGTGCGAATAAGGCATGCCCACATGGCGCGATAGCCCAAATATACTGAGTCCCCTGATCATCGCAGCGGGCGGAGGCTCTCGCTCCATTGTGTTGTTTCGGTTGGCCACCAGCCAGGCCATGCGTGCTTGCAGCTACCCAAATCGTTGGCAGCGGCAGCAAGACAGCGCATGCAACTAGACCCTTTAATGTACGCGAAAACCAATAGGAGCGAGAGCCGGGCATCTGGTGGAGCTTTGGGGTGCAGCCCAGGGAGTTTAGGAGTACGCTCCGCAAACGGCGGCGTCGGTGCGTATAGCAGCTGCATCGGCCTATCTTCCGCTGGAACCTGCTGCTTCATGTGCATGTGCACTGTGAAGTCGTCGCGCTGCTGCGAGCGCGACGATGCTGGGTGAGGTGCAAGGCTGTTGGTGGATAATGATACTAGAAGACGTTATGCAGCAGGAACTGTTGTCGTCGATTTCCCCCCACGCGTCCATCTCGCTTGCGAGGCATCAATCGGATTTTCGCAGGGGTGCTGAGATCAGATTCGACAGATTTGACACGATGCTTAGGGCAGTGGCATGACACACCTGCAATCCGCTCGATCCAGTGCACGCCGTATCTCCAAACAGTCCATCCATGCATTCGTACCTAGCTGCACAAGAGGTTCAGCTTGACATCGCGCCAAATCCTGCCCGCTCTCCACCTATCGACATGTTGCCAACCACCCGGAACGCCTATGCATGATCCTGCAGCAGCCGCGAACTACTTTTGCTATCATTAACGCTTGATCGCACTACTGCAACACGGCATATGGATACCAAGGATCAGTTACACCCAACTCCATGGCTAAGCTAGGGCGAGTCTAATATCTCGAGTATCTGGGCTATCGCGTGGATCCAGATAATGCACGCGATTATCCCTCAACAGGTGAGAGATATTTAGAAATGCTGAAGCAGGCAGCTAGCATGGACACGAAATCGTCGATACCGTTGGGTTGGTAGGGCGAAAGCCTGCTTGCCTCACAGTCTGGTTTCAAAGTCCGTACTATTCGCTCTGCCGTTGAGACGCCAGTGAGGTGTTTGAACCTAGACCGCGAGCTCGCGCAAGAGCATATCTCACAACGTTCTCAAAATGGCAACGCACATAAATTACCGTCACCAAAAGATTGCCCCCGTGTTCCCTGGCTCCGCCTCCAGAACAACATGTTGAAAGCGATCTGTCAAATTGGAGCAATCTACCGAGGTCAGTAGATAGATAGATGCGTTTTTTTCCCTGTCGCTTTGGCTTCCGCGCATAATCTAGACTGACCAGGGGGAGGGACACTTCAGCCGCTTTCCCAGCCGACAACGCCGTCCTTCGGTAGTGCATTTTCACACTCGCGATTCAGATGATGCGGAGACGAGTTTGGAGAAAGATGGACTCACGCAATCGAAGGATGCGTGTCCGGTCCTTGGTCCCCTCGTTCCTTCTTGCAAAGCACGACTTTCGGTCGCCCGATCGACACGCCGGCTTGTAGGCTATGCTACCACGCCTAGGGCGTACCAACTAACATAGTGAGATGAGAAATAGAGTGTACGGCAATAACCATTGTAGGAAACTGCCCAGTAGCAGGATGATTAGTCCAAAGTTAAGAAAGCGTACCTGATTGAGCAGCGCGAGGGGCGGAACTTTCGGACCCTGTGTTGGCGCCGCATATACACGCCGGCAGATCCCTACTCCTCTTCTTGATACTGACCGCAGTGTTATAGGTCCACCTCGGCAAGCATGCCTCTTCATGTCTCTTCTCAGAAAATTCATCATTTCCTACACATGGCGTGCCTCTAGCGGAGACTACTTGTGCTCTACCGGGAAGCTGACAATGTACCTAGATTAGACGGTGGATGTCCCGACCAGGTCTACGGGATCGGGGTCCACAGGCCGATTCCTGGCTAAGAAAACGGGCTATATAACATCGCTTATATAGATGTGAGTGGAGATTCTACTTATGCGAGATCGCTACCAGCTAGCGATTCAACTTTCCGATACCTTACCTCTGGTTCTGATAGCGTGGCGAGAACGTTCAGTAGCTTGTTGGGTCGGGCCAAAAATCATTGAGCATCTTCTTTGGATGTTGGAGATGAGGCGGACATGCTCGGCGGGTTGCATCGGGACTTTCGACTTCCTCTTGATCCGAAAGATATCGCTGCTGACAGGACCACGCCTTGGAGTGAGGTGTACGTGCTTGACTAAGCATTGCGTTACCTAGCCTTCCTCCCAGAGCATTCCAAACACTCAGTCTGTCGAACTTCTCTCTCACTCCGTGTATTACATGTGTGATTTTGATGTACTGGTGTCAGTCACAAAGACAATGGTAGTCTCTACGATAACTCAGCCACAGAAATAAGTGCGATATCTGTCATCAGTGACTCCAGCATCTCTAAAACAGTCAACAGTGATCATGCTGGTGACACAACATATGTGCATGTACATGTATGTAAATTTGACCTCAAACGTAACCCCATACCCTAACGTCACACAATATCGTGCCTCCCAAAATGTGGAACGACAACACATTGAAGGATACTCGAGGAACATCTTTCCTTCAACTTTACTACATATACAT
>Ga0265797_10003374_pt1 | contig 25616 bp, 24 predicted proteins | sample P2T30metagenome_FD_192433 | JGI IMG/M metagenome (GOLD analysis project Ga0265797, IMG submission 192433) | Plant litter microbial communities from East Loma Ridge, Irvine, California - P2 T30 | ecosystem: Environmental > Terrestrial > Plant litter > Unclassified | place: USA: California... | reverse complement strand
TCACTCAGTCTACTCTACTCTACTCAACCCTAATCCCCAACCCCTCCCCCTCACGCATCATCATCGGCAACGGACTCGGCGCCCTCGAGTACCTCCCCCCCGCAGACGGGGCAGCAGGCGGCAGATTCGGCAGCGGAGCCGAAGGCGGCGGAGCCGGAGGCCCCAAGCCCACGACCGGGATCCCCAAGTCCAGAGCCGGGAGGGAAGTGCGCGGGTTCGCGGGGATTTTGTTGGTGTTGGTGATGTTATTATGATTATTCGTTAGGATGGCGGACGAGCGACTGGGTTTGAGGGAGCGGATTGGGGGTGTGAAGGAGCGGGTGGTGCGGTTGTTGTTGTTGTTGGAGGTCGTCATCATGGTGGGGCCTGCTGACATTGGTGGGAGGGGGGAGGTGTTGTTTGAGGCGTTGAGGGCTGTTGTGCGGATTTGGATGCTGTAGGGTCGTTTTGTTGAGGGGGGTTGATGTTGGTAGGTTGGCATGATTGAGAGGGAGGGCGGGCGGACGACGCTGCGGTTTGGGATTGGGGCGGTGGGTGTTGGTTGAGTCGAGGGGAAGATTGAGAGACGTTGGCCTTGGGAGGTGGGAGGTCTGGTGTTGGTGGGCGCCGGCGGGTTGTGGGGGATGTTGTTGTCTGTTGGACGAGGTTGGGTTGGTCGTTGTTGGTCATTGCTTGGGGCGTTCTCTTCATGCGTGGTCGAGACTTGGGCTTCGAGAGTGGTGATTCTGGGGAGCGGTGTTTCTGGCTCGGACGAAACGGGGCTGGATCGGTTTTCTCTGTTTTGCATTTGTCTGGAGTTGTGCCAGGACGCAGACCCGGACGGATTGATCTTCAGTGGGAGGGTGAAGGGCTGCGATGTCTTGCGTCTGACCGGCTCTCTTTGACCAGACGCAACGGCTGCGGAACGTAGAGCTGGGGCGGAGCTCATGCGGTGCATCTGTTTGTCACTTGACAGAGGTTGAATCTTGGAGGTTCGCTTCGAGGTTGAGATTTTCGAGGTCCAGGTTGAGAGTGAGGGAAGATCGCCAACAAAGGATGTTGGTCTCTCTCCAGCTTCCGAAATGCTGGGAGGTGGCTCTATCTTGGAGTCGTGTTTTTCCCTCTTACTTTCGACCAGAGAAGGCATACTCTGTCGTGAGTTCAAGGTGCGACCCTGGGGAACGATCTGAGGCAGTGCTGTAATGTTCGAGGAGTTCCAACCCATGACAGGAGAGTCAACACCTGCGTCGCTGAGCTTGGGAGACGATAGCGTTGTTTGCACTGTCAACTCGGTGCTGCCGCGCTGCATGCTGGGAGTCGTGCGACTGCGCTTGCCATTGCCGTAGGACGACAGATTTCTGTAAGGACCGCGAGAGCTGTATGAATCGATTGGGCTGTCCATGCTGTGTTTGTTCGTTGCCGACTCGCTAGTCATCGAGTTTGTTCGTGAAGTCCAACCCGTGACGTTTGTGATGGTGGACATCCGTACACTACTTCGGAGGCTGTTCAAGCGTAGGTGATCAACCGACGGCGCGATTGACGAGTTCATGGAGAGCGCGTCGGATGTACTTCGACCGCGTGTGGATGTAGGTCTGCTGTAGGAAGCCCCGGCAGCGAGGATGTCTCCAAATGCTTCGGCTTCTTCGATGCTGTTGTTGGACATTGTTCGGGTGTGACGCATCGGCTCCATACTCTCGATCGGTTCGATGGGCGAGACTACTGTGTCGTGAATTTGCGTAGTGGCAGCTTCGGATGATCTGGAAGCTCTTCTGATGTGATATCTTTGCATGAAAGTCAAGTCCTCGTCGTGGTCCTCGGTCTGTTCAGCCGCAATCGCCTCGCCTCCGACCAATTCAATCTGCTTGCGAATCGCGCCGAGCCAAGCATTGAGTTCTTCCCCATCAGGTAGAACGATCAAAGTGTTGGAAACCATGCTCTTCTCTGCAGACTTCTTGATTCCAACCTTTGAGAATAGCGAACCAGCTTGGGTGACCGCAACACCATCTCCATCCACCTCTTGAACAACTTGAGCCACGTAGGGTCGGCCACCAATCAAGTCGCTTGCAAAGGCTACAGAGCGAGGCCCAAGTGCCAGAACCTTTTCAGGCAGTCGTCCGCTGGGTCCGTACTCTGCATACTGTAAGAGATGACCCGTCGTCACCAGCACCAAGATTTTCCTTTCTAGCTCTGCTTGCGTTACATGGCCGGAACCGGTGGGTCTGTGGTTGAATCTACCAAAGCGCAACATCTCTCCGCTCCGGCTGGTGTCTGTGCTGCCCCGAGGAGTTCTCTCTGTGGGCAGTTGGAGGGCACCAAATCTTGTGGATTTCGACTTTGTCGTCAAGGTCTCAAGTGAAGCTGTAGAGACCTCGACAAGGCCGTTTTTCGATGATCTTGCAAAGGCCTGGAACAAAGGTGGTGCATCGTAAGCGAGGATGCGATGATCCTGGGATGTGCGACGAGATGCTGGCCGTCGTGAGTTGTTGTTGCCGCCGGGATTGTGGTTTCTGTGGCTTCGAAATGACATTGAACTTGTTGAGCGTGGCATCTCAGGGTTGGCGGGATGTACGTTGTCGTTGGTCTGCATTCTAGTCGCATCTGTGTCGTTGCCCGGTGCCGGCGTGGCAAGGCCGGATTCCGCATATCCTCGGGATTTTTGGACTTTCGGTCTGTTGAAGAGACTGAACAAAGACATGTTTGGTTTGCGAGGGCCTTGTATTGGTGCGTTGGGCGCGTCGTTTCTCAATGAACGTACGCTCTCGTCGTAACTCCCCGAGAGTACATGATGCGTCTGCAGGATCCCTGCATGTTTCCGGCCATCCCAGGGTTCGTCCAGAGCAGTCCGTATGGGTGGTAAGGGCTTGTCGCAGTCTAGAGGTGTGGAGGCTCTCGAAGCAGGCCGCTCGAAGGGACTCATGGGGCCTGTTCGGTATGTGTGTGTATGTGTGTATGTGTGTGAACAATACTGTCAATCAGACACGCGTCACTGACATGTGGCGTGTTGCGAGTCGTTCCAGGGTGTTGTTACAGTGAAGTGGTGGCGGTATCTTGGCCTAGGTAAGGGTAGACGAGATGAGAGTGAGGCACAGCACACTCTTACAATCCTCGTTATCGTCGACTTGTTTCTTGTCAAAAGGTGAGGTGAAGTGCGAGGGACGACCGAATGGATGGAACTGGGAGAGGGTACATTGGTAGTGTAGTCAGCCTAAGGGCTACGCTAAGAAAAAGCTCGCCAGCAACAAAGGTGAAACGGCTGCTAGGCGAGCCTTTTGCAGCGATATGCTTCTAGTACAGTCTGATGGCCGTACGGGCTCGGGTGAGTAATGCGACGGCATCCACTGCATGGAGGAAGATGGCCGGGGTATGGTGGCACGGTCGGTGCCGGATCACACGTGTATTCTGCTTAGGGTTCTCCGAGCTGAGTGGAAGAGATGAATTGCATGATTCGGCGAGTGAAGGCGAAACCGTCGTGAGAGGACAACCTTGAAGGCCGCGTCAAAGTGGGTGTGTAGCATGACTTGATTGATGTTCAAGGACAAAAGCCTATTTCATGGCGTGATGGGCAGCCATTGATGCCCATTGTGCTGAGAATATTGCCAGACTTCAGGGTGGCCGTCTTGCCGGCCGTCGGAGCAAACGACGTGAATGGGACGCCAAGGTGTGTGCGGTGGATTAATGGATTGATTAATTAATTAATTCACCAACGATGGCGTTGGTGGGCAGGGCAGGCGTTTGCCGGACAGACGCCTGGATCTTGTAGGTGACGGGAGGTGCAGAAAAGTGGCACACGTGCGGTGACAGCTTTCTCCATCCCCATACTACGTGCATAACTTAGCAAGTCTCATAAGTCTCCTCCATTCGTGTTTATGATTCTTCAGGACCTTCAGGGGTCGGGCTAGTGTCGCCGTTTTGCAACTCATCTCTCTCTCTCCCACCACCGCAACACACAAGCCGAAACGGTTTCAGGTAGCGTCGATCCGGTGGGACCTCGCCGACGGTGAAGAAAGCATTGTTCAAAAAACGAGAGTCCTGAGTAATGACATGGCAATTAGCCATCGAGTTCTGGCCTCTGTATCTCGACTTCTCAACATGGCGAAGCAGCGATCACTAGCCGGTGATAATATGCACAATGGGGCCTAATCATCACAGCAATATGCAGCATGCCTGACTTAACTCAACCCCAAACGCGCAAACTCTCTTCTGCGTTGGTCTGTCCGGCCCGTCATCCTATCCTTGTGCCGTTGCGCTAGCGGATCGATGGTGGTGATGATACAGTAAGGTAAGGTAGCCAGTGCGGGACTGTCACTTCAAGCCTTTTGCCTTTTCGATGGTATGGCATGATGATTTCTATGACGCCCAAGCTGATGGTTGGTATTGAAGTCACGACATGCACGAGGTCCTGCGATCGTTGTTCTGTGAGTCGTTGCCATGAATAGCAAGCTTGTGGTTATTGGCAACAGGATGATTTTGATGTGCGAAAGTCATCAACACCACCACCTAGCTCACTCATTAGTAAATCGACTACCGCAACTGGCATACGGACAAGTGCATTTCCTCCCGTCCGGAGCGTTTGTTCACACTACGATAGCTCTTCTATCGACACGGATGCCGCGAACAAAGGAGCCGAGGAGTTGATTCAGTCATAGAGTAAGTGTGGAAGGTACACCCGTGCTGGATGGATGCAAGTGCCATTGTGGTCAAAGGTGTTTGCTTCTTGACTTGACTTGACATGTGCCGATCTGCTTTTCTTCACGATGTGTTGCCAGCCGCGAGAGATGTAGCACAATGATCGCATGCATGCATGTCATGTCGCCTTGCAGACTCATCAATGTCAATCATCAGTTACACGAGTGTATATGCACGCCATCTCTCGTGTGTCAGCTCTTCCATTCCATTCTCCATTCTCCTCCGCACTGCGGCGACCTCCGTGTGGTGTCTTCTGTACTTCGCTTCACCAAGCTGGATGCGCTTCTGACCGACCGCACACATCAATAGAGCTTGTAGTGTTTCACTCCCATTGAGGCATCCGTCTTCAGTCCAGTATAGTATAATACAGCCCCCAGACATCACTTTCTTTGTTGTTCACATCCTCCCTTGCTGTCCTTCAACTACTGTACTGATCTTGCTTGCCTTGCCTTTCCCCCACACCTCAGCAACGATACCACCTGACAACGAAACAAACAACCACATCGTCAGCTCCCTACTGTACCTCACCGACTGCACCGCATCTCTCCTACAAACGACAACGTGAACATGGCACAACCCCACCAAGGAGGCCCGCCGTCACCGCGCAGCCCACACTCGCCTTCTTTGTCCTCCCTCCAAGCAGCCGCAACTCTCAATGCCGGCCTGCGATCTTCAACCGCCGCATCAGGCCCAGGAACACCAGTCAAGAACGGCATCGAACGCCGCCATTCAAGTCTACTGACCAACTTCGCCCTCAACGACCCTACCATCCCCGCCCCAGGCGAGATGCAGCAGTCTTCGCGTCCCGGCAGACGCTCCAGCGTCGTGTCGCCCGCAGCCGGAGACGACCCGCAGATGCCTCACCACCACCGCCAACCGAGTCTGGGAGACATGTACCAGGACATGGAGATCGAGACCGAAGGACGCGTGAACAGACTACTTCACATGATCCGCCTGCAACAAGACCAACTCACCGCCCTGCAAACCCAAAACAACACATCCCACGACTCGTCGGCCATCGCCCCAAACCCTCCCGCCGGAACCTCAAGACCTTCCAGCGCCCACCCTCACGACTCCGAGCATCAACAACACCAACACCAACCAGCACCAGGACCAACAACCTCAACAAACGCCACCTGCCGCTCCGCCTCCTTCTCCAGCGCAGTCCCACCGCAGCAGCAAACAGGCCTCCCGCACGGCCACGGCATCTTCAACCGCCCCCACTCCCTCTCCCGCCAATCCTCCGCCCGCATCTCCAACGCCGCCAGCCAAACTACCTCGCCAGCCCTCCACCCTTCCTCAGGCCTAGGCCCGCTGACCGAAGATTTCCTGCTGGGCGGCACGCGCGACGACGCAGCCTTCTACCAAGCCGAAACGCAGAACCTGACGCGGGAGAACATGTTGTTGAAGTTCAGGATTCGCGAGCTGGGTTAGTAATAATTTCTATCTTTTTGCTTTTTCTTTTCTTTTCTTGGTTTTATTGGAGACTCCATGGCAAATGCTGACGTCTTTTTGGTGAATTTTACAGAGAAGCAGATCATCTCGGAGTCTGGCGCATTGCCACAACAGCATCATCAGCCGCAACATCACGCAAGCCATTCGCCGTTGGCTGAGACTCCGGCGACTTTTGGCGGTGAGGCTGCTGCTTCACTTCCTGCTCCTGCTGTTGAGCCTGTGGCTAAGGTCGTGTGAGGGACAGATGGGCTTTGATCTGCCTGGTTAGATCCCTTTCTTTTGGTACTCTCCCTACAGCGAGCACGGTGTCATGGCGTTCGGTTCATATTGCATCATCCTGGAGTCTGGGACTTGAGGCAGAGTCTGGCGTCTTCGAGCGGCGAACGGAAGCAGGCTGTGAAGTTTGGTGTCGGCGGGATGAACGATGGACTGAACAAGGAGTGTATGACAAGATTAACGATTCTGTAATTCTCGCTGTGGTGCCCACCTTAGATTTAACGATAATCAACACAAGAATGAACATGTGTACAAGAAGAGATGATCAAAAAACTCACCTCACAACCCCTGATGTCCACCCAAAACCCTCTGTCGCCCATCACCCTCCGCCCAATCCTCCCTCTCAGGCCCAAAGTACTTCCCGAAGCTCCTCTCCAAATCCTCCCTCTCCAACTCCATATGCTTCCCCGGCACACCCTCAAACACCAAACCGCCCTTCCCATCCAACTCCCTCAACCCAATCCAATCCTCCTTGTAAATATCCCTCTCCCTCAACGGCGTCACCACCCCACTCGTCTCATTCACCTCCGCAAACCACCCACTCTCTTTAGGAACAACAGTCTCATCCCCCTCAAAAACAACCATCACAAACCTCTCCAGCCCCGCCAACCGCTCCTTGTACTCCCCCTTCTTCACCGCCCCCTCGTTGTTCACGTCCGCCAAAAAGTGGCTGTGCTCGATATACCCCTCCACCGGCTCCCCCGTCGTCCCATTCACCTCCCTGTAGTATTGCGCCGGCACAACAGTGTTCTGCACATAATCCGTCCAAGCATTCCCGCCCACCAGCGCCACCGCGCCCTTGCACACCAAATCCCACGCCCCGCAGCGCTGGAACTGCGCAATACCATTATGCTGGCTACCATAAGTCACCAGGCTGCGCACGCTCAGCCCTGCACACCTCTCCACCAGCCCTCGCAGAAATTGCCCGCCCTGCGAGAACCCGAGGGCGTCTACGCGCACGACGCCGTGCGCGTTGGTGAGGTTTGGGTTGGCAAGCAGGCCCGCGCAGATGAGTTCTGACTGGGCGGTGATGTTGCCGAAGAAGGTGGCGCGCTGGTCGTCGGGGCCGGAGTCGGCGGCGCGGATGTATTCGACGTGGGTTCCCGGGTGGGTTTTGGCGGCGAGGGCGCCGACGGCGTGTAGGCCTTCTGCGTCGTGGCGGTCGCCGAGGCCGTGCCAGATTAGGAGGGGGAGGGGTTTGGGGTGTTGTTGTTGTTGGAGTGGTGATTGGGGTGTTGCTGGGAGAGCGGCGGCGAGAGGGAGGAGGGCGAGGGCGGGGTTTAGGAAGCGCATGGTGAGGGTTGGCTTGGTTGGGTGAAGACCTGGCTGAGATCAATTGGTGTTGAGCGACTTAATGGGTAGGCTGGAGGAGGGAGAAAGATAGTTTGTGGCACTCGAATAAGGGAAGCATCACTCTCTCGCGTGGTAATCAAAAGAAGAAGAGATCGGCATATCGCCGACGTCATGATCCGGGGAAATGAACATGGATTTTATTTATTCTATCAAACACTCAAGAAGAATCAAAGCATGAAGAACAGTTTAGGTGTTTTGGTTATTCTACTTTACTCAATCATCTACCTAATCCAGACATCGCCATTTCCCATTTTCCATCACTTTCGTCCAATCCCAAGCAATTGATGACCCAGGCAAACCGCCCACGAGCCTATCCCACCAAATGACCTTGATGGTCACATATCTCAAGCCACCACGCAATGCAGAATCCTACACTCGAATGCTTTCAACCCAAAAAAAAAACGCGCACATGAAGGGTATTTCCGTCTTCTGTAAAGACCCAGACCAGTCCGCCATGAAAGAAGAGAAGTTGTAAAACAGAATGATCGTTGCGTTGCGTGAGAAAAGAAAAGGAAGCCCCGCTTGTTGTGTTCAAGCACGTGGTTTCTTCCAATAGTATTGCTGTGATGAATGTCAGTTTGCGGACTCTCAAGATCATGTGGAGCAAAACATACCTTGTGCTGTTTGCGAGCAGCGCGCATGCTCGTCTTTCCAAGACTCTGTGTGACGGTTTCGCGGCGGAAGTCGTCCAAGTCCGTTTCCGGGATGTAGTAGAACTCGCTCTCGAGTAACTTTCCAGCAGCATCTTTGCCTTCACGCTTGATCTCGCCGACACACACGATGCCATCAATGACGCCCTTCAGTGTTGACCGCGAAACATATGGCTTTTCAGCATCGGTATGTTTCTTGGGTTTCGCACCACGTAGTTCGGCAGGCAGGTTTGTGTGAATGGTGGAGAGCGGCAGGGAGTGGATGCGGGAGTAGGCCAACTGGTTGATGACGTGGTTCGTGACCAGTTCAAGGTCGAATTGAGGTGCTGGTGACGGTGTTGCTGCAGCCTTGGGAGGCGGCATGGCCTTTTTGGGGGAGCTGGAAGTCACAGCCAGAGGCTTGCGAACGCGCTCCGGGGATGCGTGTTTGAATGATTCGAACTTGGAGAGGAGGTTCTCGCCGAACGGACCAAAAGAGTGGACGATCGGGTCGTTCTCTTCGTCGTGTTCGGACAAGTCCTCGTTCTCAAAGCTAGATTGGGGTTTGGGAGTGAGCTCGTTGCTAGTGTCGACAACGGTCTGGTCTGGGTCTTCCATCGGAGTAGGCGTGACGTCCTCATGCGCAGCGTCTTCGTCCGAGCTGTGGTCCTCGTACACGCGGACTGGGCTCTTGGAGCCGTCGGCAATGAAAGTTGCATCAAACGAGGTGATGGCTGCGTTGTTGGGAGTGGGCGAGGTGGGAGTGTATTGACGTGAAGGAAGCATTGCTGGCGGGCTGGATGCAAGCTCAACAGCATCATCACTTCTACGACGCTTCAGTGGAGACTCTTCCAACCAGGAAGACTTTGAGTGGCTTGAGCTCGGCTCCAATGCCTCTTTCGGCCACGTGAGCATCACACGTGTGCTCTGAACGTCGACCATGATTTGTGCCTGCGGCTTGTCCGAAGAGAAGCACTCGCCCTTTGCCAAATCGTACATCTGCCCGCGGCAGTGTACAGTCGCACCATTCCATCCCAAGCATTCGACTTCAACTTTTCCAGAGGGACACGACGAGTCAGGAGCAGCATACGAAGCGCGGACGTGAACGCGTGAGACGTGTCGGTTGCCAGGAAGCTGGTAGTCAGATGAGTTACTAGAGCGGCCCATGAGGACAGGCTCGCCATTGTAGGGAATGTGAAGGGTCGGCACGTCGCCCAGAGGAGCGCGTTCGGACAGTGTTGAGACGGTTCTTTGAAGGCCGGGACGCGTCTGACGCGCGGGTGAAGAGGAGTTGAAGATGCCGGTCGAAGAGGTGGGTATGGGAGTAGGATAGTACTTTCTGGCTTCCACAAGGTCGTCGAACTTTCGCTTGGTGGTGGGCCGTGGAAGTCCTACGGGTGAGGAAGAGAGAGGCTCGAAGGCTGGTAGCAGAGAGGGACGACGCGATGGTGCATCCATGCCTTCAGTAGACTTGACGACAGACCTGCCGCAGAAGGGAGAGGCTTCCATGGTGGAGAGGGTGTAGTGTGCTGTCTTTCGCTGTCCTGTAGGTAGGCGGATCGGACACGCGAAGCAATGCCAGATGCCGCGTAAAGTGGTCGGTTGCTATGCGCGATAGGACGCGGCTAAGCGTGCCCGGAGAGTTGCTTGTTGGGTGCAGAGGTGCTGCTAGGAGGCAGAAGGCATATCCAAATCGTGTGACGAGGGGTGGAAGAAGGAGTTGCAGCAATAGCAGGACGAAGGGAGGTCAGAGTCGGGCGACCTCTGAATGAGAGAGAGTGAAGTGGGTGTAAAAGCAAGTGCTGCACTCTCGCGTCAGCCGTAGTAGCGCGTTGCAGCATTGGCCTAAGCTTTCCGGCCTTCTGCCTTTGAAGGACTGCCTCGTTGCCTGCCTGGTATTCTCTTTTGTTTTACACTGCATGTTTTATTATGAACATTTTCTTTGACTAAATACAACAAACATATATCCCTCCCAATCATCGTCACTTCTATTGCAACTGCTTTGTTCACATCTTGTGGCGCGATCTTCACGTTTAAGCGAGACCCACCGACGCGTGAATGTGAAGCATGGAAAAGATGTCATGGATCGCGTGTTGAAAGATGGCTGGAACTCTCCACTCCTGGCCCGTTGCCGGCCGTGAAATCGATCGTGTTTCTCCCATTTCTTGAATATAGATTACAGCTGCTTCCTTCAATATTCTCACTGTTGTACGATCGTATTTTCAATGAAAAGTCCAGTATAGGCGAGCGTAGAAAGGTGTTCTTGCCTTTTCCATGCCGACTCCGGGCTTAAGGTAAATTCAATTTAAATCCATCAAAGTCAAGTGTTTGCTTGCTTGCGACGTCGTCACCGACTATTAAACACCACCTGTCGGCACCTCAAGCCTCTCACCTTCATCTACATCGACCTGCCCTGCAGTAAGAAATCTTATACGTGACACAACTCATTACACTTCACCAGCGAGCAATCATGGCAGCCTACATGGACGCATTCCGCCAATGCTTCTTCATCGGCACCCCTACGCTCACCGAGAAGAACCTCCCCAACCAGTCTGGCCGCGTATTCATCGTCACTGGCGGTTATGCAGGTAATATCGACAAATCGCATACACGCATCCAAGGTACACAGCATGCTGACGACTCCCAGGCGTGGGCAAGGAATTGTGCAAGATCCTCTACCAGCACAACGGCACCGTCTACATCGCCGGTCGCTCGCAAAGCAAAGCCGACTCTGCTATCGAAGAGATCAAGCAGGCCCACCCCAACTCGGATGGAAGACTCGAGTTCCTTCACGTTGACCTCGCGGACATGCCTACAATCAAAAAGTCCGTCGATGACTTCATGAACCGCGAGCAGCGTCTTGATGTCCTGACGAACAGTAAGTCTTCATGAGCATCCCCCAATTCACGCCAACACGAGCATTCAATCGGGTGGCAATATCCCCAAAGGTGGCCATCAATGTTGAGACACCATCGCATCACAAAGCTGCCATGAAGCTGACAATCCACCTACAGACGCCGGCGTAATGACACCCCCTGCCGGCTCCGTCACCCACCAGTCCCACGAGCTCCAAATGGGCACCAACGTGCTCGGTCCCTGGCTCTTCACAGAACTCCTCACTCCTCTCCTCCAAAAGACTGCATCCACCTCACCTCCCGGCACCGTCCGCGTGACCTGGGCAGCCTCGCTCGCCACCATGTTCTCCCCCAAGAACGGCATCGCATGGTCCGACGCAACTAGGACCACCCCCAAGCTGCACGGTGACCGCGTGACCGACTATGCCCAGTCCAAAGCCTCCAACGTCCTGCTCTCCCGCGAGTACGCTGCCCGCCATGGCAAGGATAGCGGCATTGCCAGTGCCAGCTTCAACCCGGGCAACCTCGCCAGCGAGTTGCAGCGTCACTCTACCGCGATCGAGAAGTTTGTTGTCCAGTTCCTCGTCTACAAGCCTATCTTCGGTGCCTACACGGAGCTCTTTGCGGGGTGGAGCGAGGAAGCCGGTAAGCCGGAGAACGATGGCAAGTACGTGGTGCCTTGGGGCCGCTTCGGAGAGTTGAGGGCGGATGTGAAGGGCAGCCAGGATGGAGCAAAGCTGTGGGAGTGGTGCGAGAGGGAGAGCAAGCCGTTCATGTGAAATGGATAGCTGACTTGGTAGAATGACCGTTTGTTGTAATCAGGGTTAGGGTTGGGGTAATCGGTTCGAAGCAGAATGCTTATGTGGCGCGGTTATCTCGGCCAACAAGTAATGAATGATCAGGAAATACCTCGTGAGACCTTGTTCTTTCATACTGATGTCCTTTCTTGCAAGACCCTGTACTAGTAGGTTAGATATCGTTCATCGGCTAGAAGTCATGCATCTTGGAAAGGTTGCCTTATGTTGAACGTTATCCTTTCATCCAAACAACTCACGGCAAGACGAACCTGATTCTGGCGACATACATGGCCGAGAACGAACGCATCCATCTCTCTCCTCCGCCTATGCCAAAATTTGTCGAATAGGTAATCTCACTGGCACTGGCATCTTTATAGCTTACTAAGCCTGCCGATACTGCCTACGAAAGCCTGATCTGTTGAGATAATGATATTCGGAGACTATTCTCACTATAGTATAAGGACGACTTGGGTAGAAGGGAGTTGCTGATATCAGCATGGATCGACAAACTCTAGCATGAACTGAGGCTGGAGGACGATCGGGCCTATTCTTCAGCACCAAAAAGGGAGCAACCGTTCTTAGAGGCCCCAGATGGATCGCGTCCTCAAAGTCCAAAGGTTTGGATTCCGCCGAGCTCCGTTCCGTACGTAGCTCGTATACTGTCTGCCATCTTCGCGTATCTCGTTCTTCGTATTCGACGTGTCTTCGACTTACATGTAAAGTACGAATCCGAATGTTCAGTGGCGATTTTGCGTGACATTGACTATATACAGTACATACACAGCTAGTCAGATCGACCGAGAATGTGATCTGTCGGTCATTCCATTCTAATATCTGAAAGCCGTGTCCCTTCTTCTTTCATCTCCTTGTTCTACAAACGCCGCCTCCTGCGACAGCAGATCCACATCTCCAACACCAAACCCTCCGACCAAACTACAGTACTCGACGAAACCACTCGACAAAACCGTTCAACAGGTCACTCAACCAAAGTAGCTCCATCCAACCAACCCCGTCAAGCACCTGCCGAAACCGAACATGGGCTTCGTGGTGAGTCGCCGTCCACAAAATAATCCCAAAAATCCTCCCGCCATCCAGAAACCAAGCCCGTACTCATCGAATTTTTTTCTCCAAGGGCGGCTCCTGCCTCGCGGTATTGGCCTTTGTTCTGCCACCACTCGCGGTGTTCGCACGAACTGGCTGCAACGCCGACTTTGTCCTCAACATTGTCTTCACGGTCCTTGGGTGGATACCTGGGATCCTCCATGCTTGGTATATCATCTTGCGATACCCGAATGGCAAGGGTTCGGGGCTTGGATGAAATGGGAGTAGGAAAATCGGGGGGCTGAGGGAAGGTGCGCACGGTGGAATGATTTTTGGGCTTTGATGATGATAGCCTTGTCGTTGAATGCAATCTGTTGGTGGACGTAGGAACGATTGCTAGTGACAGCGGCAACCTAGGCGTGCTCAAAACGGGGCTTTTCGGTCTACAGCCGGCCATTGTCTGTCATCTGCGGAACCTGCCATTAACGACTTGCAATCGGTAGCAATCTGCTCGACGGCCCAAGCTGTGTATTTCGACAGACGCCCGTCCAAAGCCGCGCGGATGCCGTTGAGCGCGAGGCGGCCCCAAGAAGCCACGAACCAAACCTCGCGCATCAAGTGAGCAGCAACCGTGAAATGCATCGTGAGTACCAAAGCAGGCGGACATCCTCCTTGAAACAGTTTGATGAAGCCGCCGGGGAGCTCGGCAGCCCAACACCAAACGTGGCTGAGTTGCAGTTTGTCTCTGCTTTGGAAGAAGACGGCGACTTTGTACATCTTTCTCAGGAGCCGCAGAGCTTCTGTGCAGAGGCGGGACTGCTCGGCATCGAGGCAGCATTCATGGATCATACCTTCAAGGCCGCGCAGTACTTGTCGTAGCTCATGCGAAAGCACCACCGATTCCTCGCCGTGGAAGTCGTTTCCCAGTAGCATGACCCAGAACGCACTCCGGAAGAGCGCCTCGGACGAAGTCTCTTTGATCTCTCGAACACCGCGTGTCAGGTAAAGCAGCTCGCAGATGTCATCCAGGGTGATGTAGTCGGGTCCTGACGCTTGTGATACTCGAAGGTTCGCTTTGCAGATGGAGGACATGCAGAGGATGCTCGAAAAGGCGAAGAGAGCATCCAGTCCATCCTTTGTTATATCCTTGAGCGCATGTCTGTACGGAGCTAACGCTTGGGCTTCATGTTCGTCACATATCGCAGCATACTTCGTCGCTTGTGTCGGCAGGGATAGGGCGAGGTGCAGCGCTGTGAATGCCAGGAGGCCGTGCATGAGAAAGGGATGTCTGCTTGCTTCGCGTGGGACATGCTCTTGCCAGAGACACTGGAGCGTTTTGTCCGATCCAAAGGTCACAGGACAAGTGTGTTGGCTGTAATGGTGCATAAGTCCGAGATCCTGTAGCCAAGTCCGAGGTGAAGTTTGACTGAAATCTTTCGAATCGACTCGATCATCCTGGTCGGCCCAACAATTAGACGACGCATGCTAGAACAGTAGACTCCAAGGCTTACAGCGGGCGACGATTGATACAGCAGGGTGCATTGCTCTGATCTCTTCGAGCAAGAGCCGCATGGTATTCCCTCGTCGCACTACGACGACGACAAGACAAGAGTCAGCGCTTCCGTACAGTCGACGACAGGGTATTGGAACAATAAAAGGACCGACTTTGACTTTTCGAGCCTTGCACTGCTTGCAGCCTTTACGAGACTTCTTGCCCCTTCTATGCATCGAACGGACTTTTCCTGTCGCATCCGTCTCCAGCGGATCCGGCATGTGTTGCGGAATGAAACATTTTTCTCATGTGAGCGGTCACTAAGTACATGGTGTTCAAGCTGAGGGGAGAAGACAATGACAAGGAATGTAAGGCTAGGTAGACAGACGACAATCAACACCCGGAGGATGAGTGGGGCGAACCCGACGGCACGTCGGCGGCAAAGCTGGTGCGTATTTCGTATTCGCACTTCGCTTTCGTACCTGGTATAGTATGGTCGTACCAGCATCCAGAGTGAACTTCGGGCCGCCCGTGAGACCTCCGACCGAGGGGACTGCATGAACGCGAACCTACACCACAACCAACAAGGTACGAACTTGACTCGAACCCTGGCACGATTGCCTGCCATGACGGGCTCGAATGGAAACCTCTATGCTGGTCACCCATATAGAGAAGACTCGCCTTCTAGGTGTCTGAGCAACTATCATCTCGCGCCCTGACCTCACACCCGTCGCAATTGACACCACAATGTCACGACCCTCGGTAGAAAAATCTAGGCATCTCAATGACCACTGCAGCAGCGATGAAGAGGAAGCGCATCTGTTTGAGGCCCCACCGCCCTACGAATTACATGCTACGGGAGATGTTCTCGACAGTTCAGCCTCCGTCACTGGTGAGCCCTAGCCATAGGTTCAAGTCCACCGCAGGCCACCGCTAATGTGCATACAGGCGACGGAAGAATCAATGTCTCGTTGACGTCGAAGAGCCCTGCCAAACTGGCAGAACTCCTACATCTGAATCGGACTCCCGTCTCCGCAGTTCACGAGCCAGTCCCCAACAACGGCTCATGGAAATGTCCGCGTCTCAACATCGTTATACACGTCGTGGGGAGTCGAGGTAAGTCATTTCCCGCATAAGCCTGACACTTCCACAAGCCTTCTGACGGTAGTGCGAAAGGTGATGTGCAGCCATTCATAGCATACGGTACAGGCTTGCAAAGAGCCGGCCATCGCGTTCGACTGGCAACACACAACACTTTTGCCGACTTTGTGCGAAAATCGGGACTCGAGTTCTATCCCATAGGAGGTGACCCGGCGGATTTGATGTCGGTGAGCAAACATTCGTTCCCCGTGGTACTTTCCACTTCTGACTGTGAATCTCTTAGTACATGGTCCGAAACCCAGGCCTCATCCCGACAATGGAATCCATGAAGCGCGGCGATATCAGCCAAAAGCGCCAAATGATCAAAGAGATGATCGATGGCTGCTGGGAAAGTTGCTTCTATCCGGACCCTCTCACCCGAGAGCCGTTCGTCGCAAACGCCATCATCGCGAATCCTCCGTCTTTTGCACATGTCCACTGCGCCGAGGCACTGGGCATTCCTGTGCACATCATGTTCACAATGCCTTGGAGTGCGACCAAAGCTTTTCCTCATCCTCTGGCAAATCTCAACAGCGACAACATGAAACCCACGACGGCGAATTGGTTGTCATATGGCGTGGTAGACATCATGACGTGGCAAGGGTAGGTGTCATATTGCATACAATGTCTCTGATATTCGCGATGCTGACTATAACGAAACTAGACTTGGCGACCTCATCAATTACTGGCGAAGGAAACGACTTGGGCTAGACGTCTTGCAAGGATCCATGGGCCCCGGGCTCACCGGCTACTTGAAGATCCCACACACGTACTGCTGGTCGCCAGCGCTCATGCAGAAGCCATCAGATTGGGGTCCAGAGATTGATGTCTGTGGCTTCTTCTTGCGCGATGAGCCCAAATACGACTGTCCCTCAGATCTTCAAGCCTTCCTTCGCGCAGGGCCAACCCCGATTTACGTTGGGTTTGGCAGCATCGTCATCGAAGATCCAAAGCGACTTACCGACATCATCCTCCAAGCTGCCAAAGCGTGTGGTACGCGTGTCATCATCTCAAAAGGCTGGAGTAAACTTGGCGGCGAAGACCCAAACACCGACGAGGTATTTTACCTCGGGGACTGCCCACACGGTAAGCGTTCCGACATTGGACCACGGGCGTACATTAGCTGACGAGTATCGCAGAGTGGCTGTTCAAGCAGGTCAGCGTGGTTGTGCACCACGGCGGAGCTGGTACCACTGCTTGTGGACTGGTCAATGCCCGGCCGACGATCATCATCCCGTTCTTTGGAGATCAGCCCTTTTGGGGGCGTGTGGTTGCTGCCGCAGGAGCTGGATCATTACCCATTCCCCACAAAGAACTCACTACAGAGGCCCTCGTCGAGGCTCTACATCAGTGCTTTTCAAATGAAGTACAGATTGCTGCCGAAGAAATCGCAACAAAAATGCGCCGTGAGGATGGGGTCGCACAAGCTGTGGAGTCATTTCACCGTAACCTTCCCATCCCATCCATGGTTTGCGACGTTCTACCGCAGTATGCAGCAACCTGGAAATGCAAGAAGAAGGGCAACTCGATCAAGCTCTGCGATCTTGCGGCATCCGCGCTCATTGCGGAGGGGAAATTGAAGAGCACAGACTTGAAGCCGTAGGTCTACGTTTGCTGATTGCGAGAAGAAAAGCGACAAGGCTGACCTTACTCGCTCACAGGCTCATATATCGAACATACAACACCGATGTCGACCGCTGGGATCCGGTCACCGGAGGTGCGTCGTCTGTGATCGGATCCTTGACAGACATGACTGTCGCACTTGGCCAAACCTTTATCGATCCCTACAAAGCATACAAGGAGCATCGCCTGCAGACAGCGGACCAGCAACAAGGCTCTGTGGGAGGTGCTGTGGGATCTGCGACCCTGGCGTCTGGGAAAGGCCTTGGTAGACTGTACGGGGCGATGGCGAAAGGCGCACTCCTCGATCTACCACTGGCGTTGTCGGAAGGGCTCAGAAATGCACCGCGGCTTTACGGCGCAGAAGCTGATGACTATGGTCGTGCGAAGGATTGGAAGAGCGGATTCGTTGTCGGTGGGAAGGTCAGTGCCGACATTTTCCCTTGCATTTTTCCCCGAAGGAAGAGACTTGCTGACATACAGTTACCAGTCGCTCGGTCTTGGCCTATATAACGGCGTCGCGGGATTGATCACCGAACCCAGCAAAGGCCTCAGAGAAGAAGGCGCCGTGGGCTTCGCGAAAGGCCTTGGGAAAGGGACTGCCGGTCTGTTGACTAAAACCACCACCGGTATGCTCGGAACATGCGATTTTTACGTGCAAACGCTGATATATGTCACAGCTTCGGTCGGCATATTTGCGTACCCTGCGCAGGGCATCTACAAGTCCATTGTGACAAGCAGCAACCCTAGACTTCTTCAGGAGAAGGTGGCGACAAGGAACGGAGCTCTGCTTTATGTGGATGATGGTCTCCGGAGACAAGTTCTGCAGCGGTTTAGGCAGATTTCTGCTTGAGTTTCAAAGCGGCGAGATGTTCACATCCATGGAGACACGCTTGCTCGGTCGATTTACGTATTTTTACATCCTTTTCAACTCAAACACTACCTCGAAGCAGTGTCGTGGGCGCCCAGCTTTCCAAGCTCCACCAACTGGCCAACCGATAGAAACTACGTGCGCCCCTCACACGCTCGCTCCAAGGGAGATACAATGGCGGACGTGAAGAAAAGCTTGCGCCGCTAGCATGACGCTGCAAAGAAGTTCCACGACATCATTCACAACGAACCGAGATACCTACTGCACGGTCGCAAGGAGACGGTTGAGTGGCGCATATATGGACAAGCATCAATTCGTGAGTAAGCTAAGCTGTTGGCTCACAGGCCCTCGACAACCACACCCTGGCTTCTTGATACGAAGCTGCGACAAAGGCCACGCATCTGCAAATCCCCACCATGTCAGACTACAATTCGGAGATGTCGTTGACGAACGATCCTTCCTCCGGAGTTTGCTGCAGCTGTTCGATCGTCTGAGCGAACTTCTCCATGATCCACGCCAGGATATCATTCCCATGGCGCTCCTCCCAATCCGGCATGTGCACAACCAGAGCCTTTCCATACTTCTCAACCATACCTTCGAGCTTCTTGAAGTGGTCAACAGCCTGTTGCTCCCTCCCAGCACCTCTGAGCTCCGGCTCTTTCTTCGCGATCGCATCCAGCGTCCCTGCGATAACGGGCACCAACTCCTTGATAGACTCGAGAAGATCCTGGGCATCTTGCTTGTCAACGTCTTGCATGTTTTCGGCTTTGGCGGTGGACGATTCGAGATCGCGGATTAGAGTGCGCTCAGACTTCATGACGGCGAGGCCGTCTAGCATTCCTCCGCTGTATGCGTTGACGGTGGCGGTCATGGCTTCGAGGTCTTTGGAGATGGTGGAGAAGTCTGCTGTTATGTCGCTGGGGATTGCGCGTTGGCTGATATGGTGGAGGCTTTCATGTTGCCAGGCTAGGGTGGTTGCGATTGTTGCGAGGATGACGAGCAGGATTTTGGCCATGGTGAGCGGTAGTTTGGTGCAAGATTCGGAAGATTTCTGGAGATCTTGAGTATTTTGACGAGAGGAATATGTTGGAGGTAATGTATCAAGCTGGAATGAGCCCGTAAGTATATGCGCCTTCACCGCTCGACGCGGGTCTCAACGGTATTGTCTCAGACGTGCAGCACTATCGACGAGAAATCCATAGCGACTGTAATCAATCAGTTTCTTGACATTTGCGAGGACACCTGGTAATATTTGTAGTTTAGGGCAGCAGTGGTGGGTCGTCATCTCACACGACTGACCCAACTCGCTCTTCCATCACGGACAATGAAGTCTTCATGATTATCGCTCATTGACGCTAAGCCCAGGTATATTGATTTGCGTGCAGTCATTGATCATGGCCGGTGAGTGGTGTGGACGGAAGTCGGTGTATCAAATTAAGCCACTATGGTCTACATATGCACCTCGACCGCCTTTTCTTGGAACAGGGCTGTCAACCTTCCAACGCCGAAGAGCTCGATGCATGTGAAGTTTCGGTGCGGCGTCAATTATCACTGTTAATCGTAGCGGCATCAATTCATTTCCTACCGCGCATTCGTGTTTCATGCTATGTTTCCTGTTGTGGTCGAATGCTGCTGTATGCTGACCGGAATCCGGAAGAGTGCATGTTTCCATTTTGTACCGCCCCACCACGTGGTATACAGTACCAATAGCGTCCATGCAATTGCTAATCCATTGTCGTTGGTTATACGCTATACGAGTATTCCCTTGTTGTCTACTTACTCTCTAGCTGAATTTACTGTTAGAGGATGAATGTATCAATCGCTCAGAAGCAATAATCTTCAATCGCAAAGGTACATGAATAGGTCACTGCACGGAGCTGGCAATTCTGCACATGTCAACTCAGAAGTATTTCCTGAATCTGCAAATTGTCATTCGCCACTATTTCCTTAGATGATTTCGAAACTAGACTATTTTGCTATCATTCACGATTCCCCTGTTAACTCGGAAACCATTCTCCGCATCTCTGAGTTGAAGCTTCCTCATCTCTTCTATCTTCACAGGATCCGGTTGCACCCCTTCGATTTTCTTGATCTTCCTACCCTCGGTGAAGCTCAGAATCCCTCCAATGCCCGAAACAATACAGGCCAGCGCAATGAACAAACCTGTAGACCATGAAGGCCTGTCGAATCGATTCATTCCCCACATGAACCCACAAAGGCAGCCTTGAAAGAAAGTGTTGAACACGTTGCACCAGACGAAGACATCGATCTTCCACAAAGCGGTAGGAGGCGCACGAACACCGGTCACTGGCGGGGGCGGCGTCTTGTACAACCTCCAGGGAACACGCGGATCGAGCGCGTCGGCTTTGACGGACGGGAGATTGACTTCGTGTTTTGTCAGATCCAAGCTTTCGAGCGGAAATGCCATCTCGTTGTACTCCTCGAGACTCATGAGGTCTAGGGTCTGTGATCCGGGTAGGCGTACCCAAGTCCGATAGAGGCCCGCGAGAGTGCGTAGGCCGTATATCTTCTGATGGCGACCAAGCTTGTTCCGGGGCAGCAAGCGCCATCTCAAGAGATAGTAAAGGTCTCGAAAACGCCAGGGAATGAGACCGAGGCCTGTCACGCAGAACAGGGCGTTTAAGATCTGGCTGTCGGTCTCCATCCATATGCGTCTTGAACTGTAGAGGTTGTCGCAGTCGTACACCCATCCATTGTGGCTATGCGCATCCGAGACCCAGCACATTGCAGGCGCCGCGTTGCAGAGCAGCAGGAATAACATTCCGCCCCAGGCCACGACGTTGAGTGCGTATACGGTGACGAGAAAACCGAAAGGCGTCAGGAACCACTTCCAAAAGGCTCGCAACCCAATGATAGTCGATCTTGTCCATGGAATCTTAGGCGACGACGCAGAAGACAGTGGAGTCAACCTTCCGTCTGGTGTCGAGGTAGTCGCGGTGAGTGAATCGTGTTGTTGTACTTTCTCATTTACCGCCTTGTCGCAAATCCCAGATCCGTGATGGGCTACAATGTCTTGGGCTTCAACAGCAGCTGGTGACTCGCCGTCCACCGTCCTCCTCACTTGTCCGCTGTGAATCCATCCAGACGCGGCGAAAGAGCCTCTTCTGATTTCGCTGAGTGTGGGCGCTTTACTTGATGCTTCAGCGGCAGCAGCCCAAGCACCCACCGGGAGATCCGCATTCATGGCATCTCTGGTCGTCCGGGACAGATTCGTGACGGCCTGGGTGGTCGATCGTGTGATGTTCTGTCCGAAATCCCGTAAGCTGTTAACACGCTGCGGTGTGTCTCGTTCAGGCGGACCAGACGGGTTTGCAGATTTGAAGGGCATGGTGACGAGTGTCCTTGGGAAGTTATGTCCTGGGAAAGTCGATCTATGAATCTCGGGAGTAGTAAAATGTCAGAACTCGAAAGGGACTTGACCTCGAAAAAGAGAATGTTGTAGTAGATCTGAAACCTGGTACGCACTCGCTGCACACGATATCAATACTAACGCCGTCAGACTTGCTTCTCGCCTTGAAGCATAATCACCGTTAGACGTCAGAGTTTTGCTAGCAGAGAACCTCGACTCTTGAGGCAGCTCGATCCGGTGCAGATGGCCGTTTGAGGCTTAGCAGCTGTCATCGTGGCCAGTGTTACCTGTGGGACAACCATGGCAGATGTGATTCAGGTGTAAGTTCGGTGGCGGGTCCAGGGATTGACCCTTGCAGCAATCCTTTCAGCGTATTCGCTTCACGTATTTCGTGTTCGTTCCCGATCTTGGTGAAACAACTGAAACTAAGACCAAACCAGCATTTGCTTTTCGAGGGCCCCACAACGTACCATGGCCGGCCCCACCGCGGTCCGCAGATAAACGTAGAGCTTCTATCTCCTTGGTCTCTTTGGATCTCTCCGAAGGGTTGGACACTCTGGGCGCTAAAGCTATGTGCACACATCGGCGTTCTTTTCAGATCTTGAGACGGATGGAGGGCTGTGTGCGAGAACGACATACGCAACCAACATTCCCAACCCATGTTATCCGAAAACGAGCTGCACAATCGCGAACAGAGCCATGATGTTTCCAACAAAATCGATGGACTTAAAATGGGTAGAAGTCGCCAGAAGATGGCCCGTCAACCTGACCTCATTCATTCCTTACACCATAACGATTGACAAACAACCACCATCCAGTACACTACTAACGTCGATACCGATATTCCCTCTTGATCTCCACATCAACCGCAACATCCGAGACCCGCCGAGACGATGTACATGAGTTACAGCAATCCGCCATTCGCACGCAACCCGCGTTTCGAACTCATCCCAAGACAAGACGATGCGGCAGAACCCGTCTTCAAACTGTACCATTACGATCCGACCATCGCCGGCGCCGTCATCTTTGTGTTGATTTTCCTAGGAACAACATGCTTCCATTCCTACCAACTCTGGCGAGCCAAAACTTGGTTCATGATCCCCTTGGTGCTCGGGGGCGTATGTGAGTCTCTTCATGAAGATCTCTGCGGGGCCAGTTGCGAAGTGCGACGCACAAGTCGCTGGTACCACATCGAAGACACATCAATGCCCACGAGATATGCGTTTGACTTGTACTGACTTTCTCGCGCAGTGGAATTCGTAGGCTACGCAGGCCGAGCTAGATCTGGTACAGAGAGTCCGGACTGGAGTTTGCCTCCGTACATCATCCAAGCGCTGCTCATCCTGGTCGCGCCGGCGTTGTTTGCGGCGACGATTTACATGGAGCTGGGCCGTCTCGTGACTCTGGTTGATGGCGAAGACTACACTCTCATCCGCAAGAAATGGCTGACAAAGGTTTTCGTTTGCGGCGACATTTTGTCGTTTATGGTGCAGAGCGCAGGTAAGTACTGTAGCACAATGTCCACCAAGACATGAGACTGACAGCATGCAGGTGGAGGTATTCAAGCCACCGGCGGCGACGTCGCCTCTCTCAACAAAGGCGCCAACATCACCGTCGCTGGGCTGTTCGTCCAGCTGCTCTTCTTCGGCCTCTTCGTGGTAGTCCACGTGAACTTCCATTCCAAAATGCGCGGACGCCCGACCACCCGCGCGCTCAGCGGATTGCCTTGGGAAAAGCACATGTTCGTCCTGTTCGCCGCGTCAATGCTGGTGATGATCCGATCCGTGTTCCGCGTCGTCGAGTATCTTCAAGGCTTCGACGGGTACCTGCTGAGCCATGAGGTTTACCTGTACGTCTTTGATGCTTTGTTGATGTTCATCATGATGGCTCTGTTCAACTGGATTCATCCGGCTGAGATTCTGTCTCATAATCACAAAGCTACTCGGGTGGTACCCTCATACGATATGGACAGCTTTGTCCGCACCGGGGATGCGAGGGCTAGGCGGTAGAAGGATAGAAATGCAGCGGGCCGGACTGACTGATGTGTTTCGTTTGTTGTTCATGGTTGGCAAGCAAGATCAGGACTATCGTGAGGAGGCTGGATAAGTCGCAGACTGGTTGTCAGAAGGACGTATGTCTTGTGTAGCACATGTTGCAAGTACGGAGTCTGCACGCCACGGCATGCAGAGCTGCGTCTTCTCCTGTGTTCGGTCTTGCCAAAGGGCATCCTCAATCCAAGCCGACAGTTTCCTTGGGCCACTTGAGTACAGCTTTCCAGTAATCTCCCAGTAGCTCGTCCACGACTTTGACAATGTTCCTACCACAGTCTCCCACGAACCAGAAATCTTTTGCGCCGTAGAAGATGGCACCAAAGTAAGCAAAAAGCACAAGCGCCACGGGTTGCCGTTGCTGGAGACGCAGGAAGTATGCGTCCGGCGCATAGTGAAACCAAAACAAGTACCCAGACCAGACGCGTCGGTTTTCTTCTGGCGGTCCTGATCTCTCATGTCCAGGCTCAATGAATTGCCGCACATACACGCAGCATTTCCTGAGAAGATACAAAGCCTCATCGTAGACCGGATCGCCACCGGCGCCAGACCAGATTTCGCGGACTTGACGCAGATACGTTTGTTCGGCAGAAGGGCTGGTGTCTGGATCAAGTGCGTCCCAGTTGCCAATGTCGAGCATTGCCCTGAGAGGCCCTACGCTCACGCGTTGGTACACAGATCCAAGCACTGCCTCCACCCCACGAAGCATAGGGATCCATTCCGCGCCAAGCGCTTGTGATATGCGATCGGTTGAGTCTGAGTCGGGTCTTGCAGTACTGCCGCGCTCGACAGAGGACCTCAGCACGTAAATGACGTTCAGGTTAGAACAAGCGAACAAAGCGTCGCTGTTCTGGTCATTCAAATTGCCGAGCGTGTCCTGGAATCCTCGGAGTGCCATGTTGTGATGCCGTGCGGCAGTGACAGCATGCTTTTCGGTAGTCCCAGTGTGTAAGTGGGCGAGGTGTAGAGCGGCCACACTGAGAATCCCATGCATCATATACGGATGGTCGAGTGCCATTTGAGGAAATACTGATTGCCAGTAAGAATGGAAAGGCTTTGATTCCGCGATGCTTAAGCTTGTGGAAAGCGTCCAGTGATGTAATAGGGACATGTCGTCCATGGTGAACAGCGTCGAGGGAGAATGCGACTCTTGAACAGCAACGGGACTGGCGAAAGGGCCATCGTTGGTGCCATTCGCAGCGTGTGAAGTCACGTTAAGTTGAGACTCTTGCGGACTGGAACGGCCAGAGCTGCCATAATTCAAGGGTGACTCTCGAACAACAGCAATAATGGAGCTCCGGGCATTCGTGCCATCCACAGCATGCGAAGTCGCATTTACATGCGGCTCTCGAGGACTGGTTAGGTTAGAGCTGCCGTGATCTGACGCCGACACCGACACGTTCCGGACATCTCTGGGTGCCAAGTAGATACATGCGATGGACCGTTTGACGCAGCCGCTACATTCTGGTTTCTCTTCGCCACACTGCGTGACACCATATCGGTCAGCATGAGTGCGAGCCACAACCGGAAAAACAGATCATCATACCTTAATCCTCCGCTTCTTACAATTGGTGCAACCTGCTCTTGACTTGTTATGTGATCGGCGGGGTTTTGGCGTTGTCGCCGGCATTCCTACTGGAAGTGTCAAGGCAGGCTTGTGATGAGGAGGATGGAAGGTTCGGAAGCAGGACGGAAAACACGAGATACGCAATACGCAATACGCTAACGTTATGTGATAACTGCGGGGATGTCATTCCGCGACTCTCCGGTGATAGCCGTTTGATTTTGACCTGCAAGCCCGAATTTAGCTCTTCTCTCTCCAGGAGTCTTAAGGACAGCGAGAATAGACATACAGTACTGTAGTCATCAACGCCAGACCGTTTGGACCAGCCACTTCACAAGGATGCATGGCGCTCAGGCGAGACACCACATACTACATGGGACGGGCTGAAGTCAGTCCAGGCTCCGCAACACTCAACTAATAGTTGGTTGAGGCTTTTTGTT
>Ga0265797_10003373_pt1 | contig 25619 bp, 25 predicted proteins | sample P2T30metagenome_FD_192433 | JGI IMG/M metagenome (GOLD analysis project Ga0265797, IMG submission 192433) | Plant litter microbial communities from East Loma Ridge, Irvine, California - P2 T30 | ecosystem: Environmental > Terrestrial > Plant litter > Unclassified | place: USA: California... | reverse complement strand
CCCGAGCCCATCCCGCAGTGAATCCGTAGCGCTCACTCAATCTGCGGCGGTTCTCGCACGTGTAAGCCCGCACCCAAGCCGTGTCTTCGAGGATGTTTGCCGCCGCGTGGTCTGAGATCGAGGAGACGGAGCTGTACAGCGCAACGGGGACGAGCGCGGCGTGCAAGGAAGGGTTGGCTTGCGAGATGATGGCTCCGAGTCGTAGGCCGTTTGCGCCAAAGTCTTTGGACATGCCCCAGACCACGTGGATGCGAGATCTGTCGACTGAGCCGTTGGTGTCAAGAGCGAGACAAGACTGGAACGGCACGGCCGCAGGTTGCTTGTCCACGATATTCTCCCAAACAGAAAGCGCGTAGATTTCGTCGGAGATCAAATGAATGTCGTACTCCTGGCAAAGCTGCATGACAAGGAGAAGCACTTCCGGTGCATAGCAGCGGCCCAGAGGGTTGTGCGGATTGCAAAGCACTATCCCCGCGATCCTCTGCCCATCACCGCGAGCAGCGATAAGCGCGTTCTCGTACATGTCTACCGCTTCCAAGCTCAAAGGATCCACATCGCCGAACGACACCGGAATGACTTTGGCGCCAGTGCGAAAGGACAGATCCGGGATGAAGGTCCCGTAGAAAGGCCTGCCCAGCAGGAAACCGTCCCCGGGGTTGGCGATTGCCCACGATATATGCTCCAACGCCGAGCTACACCCATTGGTGACAGTGATGTGCGAAGGAGCCACACCCGTCAAAGGGTCGAAATTGTCGTTCAGGAATTTGGCCATGGCGATTTTCAGCCGTTTGGATCCCGTAGAGCCGTCGCCGTAGGTGAATGCGTGGTGGGACAGGTCCAGCTTCTCGTGTACATGCTCCGAGAGCTCCTCATGCATGAGGGAGTTCTCCGCCACACCCAAACTGACGAACCCGGAATCGTTACTTGTGGGACACCAGAGATCGTCCAGTATCTTCCACATGAGAGTGCTATCGCTGGGGGTAGCTGCCGCAGCGCCTCGGGTTGACAGAGCCATTGTATGTCGGTGAACGATGAGAGTTGATCGACCGAAGTTCCCTTTGACCGTCGCTTGACTCAATCGAGAGTAGGTCGAGATTGGAGAGGACAGGTCTTATTCTATACTATACTATGCGGGGTTGATAGCGAAAGAAGTGCACATGACTGAAAGTTCTCACTCTTGTCTTTGGGGTCCGCTTTCGTATGATCGAAGAACAACAACTCGAGTGTGGACATGTACAGAGTGGCGTTGTCGGCTTCAACTCACTTGCAGCCACTTCGATGAGTCGGCCTAGCACATGGCGGGATATAGATCTGGACTCCGACATCAAAGACCGACATCAAAAGACCCCGCCGTTTGCTTACGTAAAGGGTTGCCCACAACAGGCTAGAGTTCCAACTCTGTCCAGCTCGTCTCGACGCTCCAAGTGCGGCCTTCAGAGTTGACTTCCGACATCATGGTCAATTGGTTAAGCTCTCAATAGAAGTCAAAGCCCCGCTCTGATTCCAAAACATAGTGTCGCATCAAGTCAGCAGAATCCAGGGATATTAGTATTGCGCTCCCATGGAACACAACCATGCCAAAACGATCCCTTTTCTCCGGTTCAGAGAGCAAACACTGACACCACCTAAACATCATGGCGCCAATCACACTCTACTTCCTCCAAACTTCCCGGGCGATTCGCACGGCTTTCCTGCTCGAAGCATTGGGCCTCGATTACAACGTCGAGTACTTCGACAGAGAGGCCAACGGAGACACCCCGAGCAAATTCCGCAAGAGCGTGCCCGTTGGTCGCGCGCCAGCTATCAAGGATGGAGATCTCGTCCTGGTAGAGAGCTCTGCGATCGCCGAGTAAGTCCACATTGACACATCCCGAAGGCGCTCGCATCACGCTGACCCCTTCCAGATACCTGTGCGAGAAGTACGACAAAAACCACGACTTAATGCCCACCGATGTAGCCGCACGCTCCCAAGTCCGCGTCTGGATGTCCGCCGCCGACGGCACGTTCCTGATCCACGCCCTGGCCATTGCGTACGGCAGCGGCGCAGCTCCGGAGTCGGGCGAGAAGTTGCAGGCCGGCCTGTCGCCTCAGGTCCATCGCGATTTCGACTGGCTGGAGTCGGAGCTGAAGAAGGGAAGCGGCAAGTACTTGGTGGGCGACCGCCTGACGGCCGCAGACACGATGATGGGGTTCTCTGTCGCTTACATCCTCAAGATGGGACTTGGCACGAAGGGCAAGGAATGGCCGGCGGTGAATGCTTGGCTGGCGAGCGTGGAAGGCACGTCGGCGTATAAAAAGGCGGTGGAGAAGACCGGGCATACTCTAGGTTAGGGTGATAGGCTTTCGAATCGGCACTTCAGGATGACCAGTCGAGATTTGCAACATTAACCTCTGAGGTCGAGTGAAAATATGGGAATTGACAGAATGTCGTGTTGGTGGTGTGCGATTCTGGGCATCACTTGTGAATGTTTAGCCAGCCGCATGTACGCTCTGAGAGGTCGATAGCGCGTCCAGTATCATCGCCGCCTCGAAGGTTTAGTTTCGTAGCGTGTGGGGTGTCTGTCAATGGCATAGAATTGTGTGAGAAGAATGTAAATTGGATATGTATCTCGTGATCTGGACGGGAGTCGTGGATCTCGGGAATGATTTGCGGCGAAATCTGACACTGCCTGGTCTAAGGGTTAGTGTTCGGGTTGACTCCAGACGATCGTAATGCATCGGCGGTCGATTTGACGAGAATCGCGAAATCTTCGAGAATCGTCTGGCTGTGAGGAAGGGTTCAAAATAAACGACTCGTGTCAGTCGATGCTGTGTCGTCGGTAGCGAGGTTGACTTGGCCGCTAGATTCATTTCACAAGGCAAAAACATTTGCAGCCTTTTGCTCCGAATGCCACGTCGTCAAGATACATGTACCCGAGTGCCAACAAAAGCTTCGATCCGCGGGTCTGTCGTTACGGACCAACTTATCGGTTCATTAAGAGGTGATATGGAATCAAGTCTCACACTCAAAGTCGTCCTGCCAAGTGAGGCGCAGTTCTTAAGATTGGGTTGTGGAGTGTTATTCCTTGATTTGAATCGTTCCACGTGTGCACTAGCGCAACGTCAAAAAAGAAGCCCGACTTCCGACTTGTGGGTTCGGACCGGCAGAGACATGACGACCATTCAGACTGCTTGGATTTGCTTCTCTCCGTGGTCACTAACGAAGCAACAGCAGCCAAGGCCTACGACACGAGAGTGGAACGGCAACTCACGTTCAATACATGATCATTGGGGCAGTGTTGGATGGAGAAAGCGCAGATGTGGCTATTCTGCAACGAATGCCACTTGCTCGATGACATTCTTCACTGCTGGCGGCAGTCCTGAACGGATACATAAAGATGGCTTGCTTCAAGTCGGGCCTGCTGCTCATACCATCATCCGTAACGAACGATAACATCTTCTTCCATCATGGGAAATTCACAAGTCGAGCTCACAATGGCAAGAGAAACCTCTCCTAAAAACCAAGAGCGCACCTCCGAGATCCTGGACGTCTTCAACAATGCCTTCGGGAACCTGTTGACCGGCGACCCGGCTGCCTTTCAGTCAAAATTCCGCAAAATGGCAGCCACTCCATTCGCTTTCTTCCGTGGCTCAGCTTGTCTCTTCTACCACGACCTGCGCGAAGAGGCACAGCAGGGCACTTACCTGGACGAAAGGACGAGCCGTATCTGGATCCACGGCGACTTGCACGCAGAGAACTTCGGGACCTATATGAACTCGCATGGACGACTAATCTTCAACGTCAACGACTTTGACGAGTCGTACATCGGCCCTTTCACCTGGGATCTCAAGCGCTTCTCGGCGTCTATCGCTCTGATCGGGTACGGGAAAGCATTGAGTGACGACCAGATCTCCCGACTGGTGAAGGTGTTTGCCACTTCTTACCGCCAGAAAATCCATACAATGGCGTCGAGCTCGGAGGAAGTGTCTGGCTTCTCCTTGGACACTGCCCGGGGACCTCTGCTCGAGTGTCTACGCTCGGCACGTTTGCAGAGCCGTGTGGCTACGCTCGATGCCACTACACACATTCACGGTCACGAGCGACACTTCTCGAAAGGAGCCGGAGTCATCGAACTCGACGATGCGACCAAGGAGAAAGTGACTGCAGCCTTTGAACAATACTTATCGACCTTGCCTAAGCCAAGGGAACAGGGCAGCTGCTATATCAAGGACGTGGTTAGTCGTCGCGGCGTGGGTATTGGCTCCGCCGGCCTGCCCACTTACAATCTCCTGGTTGCTGGAGATAACGAAGCGCTCGAGGGCGACGTGATCATCTACATGAAGCAGTCTCAACCGTCAGCCGTATCTTCGCAAGTCCAAGACTCCAGGGCGCAGAGCTACTTCAAGCACGAAGGCCACCGCACCGTCACTCTGCAGCGCTCGCTGCAAGCCCACGCCGATCCGTGGCTGGGCTGGACCGAGATGGACGGGAAAGGCTACATGGTGACTGAAGTGTCGCCTTTCGCAAACGACATTGAGTGGTCCGACATCAACGATCCGGAAGAGATAATGGCGGTTGTTGCCGACCTTGGGCAGGCTGTGGCGATCATGCACAAAGCTGCCGACAAAGAAGGTGCAGAATCGCTGGTGCCGTTCCCTATCGACGAGGCTATCGATGAGGCGATCGGGTCGGATGAAGCGAAGTTTGAGAGCTTCCTTACTGAGTTTGCGTTCGAGTACAGTGATCGTGTGAGGGAAGACCACCGGCTGTTTGTCGATGCGTTCCGCAACGGACGTATACCCGGTCTGTAGGTCTGTTGTACATGAACTCGGAGCGAGTGCGACTTGGCTCCACTCTTCCATTGATTTTCACGAGCGGCGTATCTCTCGAGATGGGACACTAAGAATGGATCGAGCGATCTGACCATTGCACAAATAAGCTTATCTCCAGTGCAAAGTGCACACTCAATAATCCCTCATCCACCAATAGACCTACATCGTTACCCTACCCTCTTGATGTGTACCTAGTGCGCCTGTCTTCAAGCTTTGTTCCTCGTGATGTAGTCGATCGCTGACTGTACTATTGACTTGAACATCAGCCTCCCGTCGAGAACAGACTGAGGAAACCAAGCGTGATTAGCGACGTACCGGTTCTGAGCTTCTCAGCCTCCTCATCTGGGATGTCCATGCCAAACTCCTCCTCAAACGCCATCGCAATCTCAACGGCATTGAAGCTATCTGCGCCGAGATCGTCGTCGAACCTCGCGCTATTAACGACCTTGCTCGTCCAAGAAGTCAGTAAAGGCACTGTGTTGGCTTCGGCGACGACGGGGCCGAGGGGGCATATGAAAAAGAGGGTAGGGTGACGTCTGCACACCTCTTCTTCCTTGACGTCGAGGTGTTCAACGATGATCATCTTCACGCGTTCCTCAATAGTCTGATCCCTTTTGATAGCTTCATTGCGCTCGTTTACTTTGTCTTTGCTTGCTTGCGAGACGTAACGGACGATGGTGTTGTGGAAAGGTCGGCTGGCGATCATTGAGTGGGACAGAGTGCTGTTGAGATGGACACCCAGACTCTTACCGGAGGTCATGCGAGTCCGGATCTTGACCTGGACGGCGCTTTTGGCGGCTGTAAGTCTCGAGAGAATTTTGAGGGCAGACATGGCGACGTTCGAGCTTGTTGTCGAATCGAATTGCACGAATAAGTGGAAAAGAGATGTGACGGGAAAGAACGAGTCTCATTGAATTGTGGAATGGAAGTCTTTGAAGTCATACAAGCGAGCTCAAACACGAAAGGCCCAAGTGCTACTATACTCAGGATCCCCACCAGACGGTAGGCTGAACCGAATGTCCGCTAAGCGTGACGGGCGATTGTAGGGAAGATGCTCGTCCGCACTTGTTTCATGTTGCGTGTTCAGATGGCGTCGTTTCGAAGCTGCTGCTAAAACAAGCTAGGAAGCCCTATATGTATAGCTTCACACTCTGAGAATTAATGTGCAAGATCAATTAAGGCGAGCACCGCCAAGTAGAGCGGTGTGACGTGAACGAGCTATATCTTATAAATGCAAGACTACCGTGCCGTTCAGGCGTTCGCATTGCGATATCAATTCATTAAAGTATCGGTTCACTAGACGATTTGAAATCAGTCCAAGTATGTGGCGCCGTGATATACATATAAATCATGACGACGATGTAGGGTCCTATATGGCCAGGCGGCTGTGCTGCTCTTGATGACACCGCATATGCACAGTAGCTAGCCGAAAGCCTCATGCCTAATCCAGTAAATGCAATACGCGTTGTTGTGGATCCGTACCCTTGCAGTTCGTAGCGAGTTCACACTCACCCACTTTATGTGACTGTCACATGCGTCCAGTTCCGAGCCTCCTACTTCGCTGCACGTCGCTCTGCCAAGCGCAGATCACTGAGGAGTGTGAGCTTTGATGTAGTCGATCAGCTCTTGCACTGTTGTCGCAACCGTCAGTGAGATGATGATGTCGTCGAAAAAGGACACACCAGTAAAGAGGAGAGCTTACCGGTGTGGATCTTTTCGAAAAGGTCGTCCGGGATATCCATCTGGAATTCTTCACACAACAAATCGTGGGCGCCCTTGAGACCGGCACTTGAGGCTCGAAGATCGATCTCGAATCTTGAACCGTTGGTAATCTGCCGGATTCGCGAGTTAGCGACTCTTGCGGGTCGCCGATGGGAAAGATGGTAGGTTCGGAACATGCTCGTGCAAAGCGTGCAAGGCGACGGAATCGACACAAACCTGGTCTTCGAGACAGTCCAGACTGAACACGATGATCTTCTTGACTCGAGTGTCGATGCTGTCGCCAGCTCTGATCGTTTCGATTGCCGCAGCCATGCTGCGTAGAGTTATTGAGCAGAAAACCTTGAACAGGTGCTTTGGTGAGGACTGAGAAGCTGAAGAAGTAGATGTATAGGTGTGGGTAACAAACGATTGAGAATCAAGACAGGCATGCGTAGAATTCTCTACCTCTTGCAAGCAATCTTCTGAGCTCCAGGACCGATCTCAAGCCATTCGGACAACGCTCAGCGTGCAGATCGTTGCTGTCTTGGACGCGTCAAGGGTAGTTGTGAATCGGGTGTTGAGTACGTAGATTTCGGGCATACCGAACATGCAAGGCAAAAAACTTCGAGACCTAGACTGCAGGTTGCAGTACGTCAGAGCGGTGTGGGGAGTCTGGTCTAAGTGGGATAGTCCGGTAGGCGATATAGGCAAGCATTGCAATTTGCGTACAGTCAACTTCGTGCGTTGACAAAAGCTGGCGACGCTACTGCGTGCAACACGCATGAAACCAAGATGCATGGCATGCAACAGTCCGATTGTAAGATGGCTAGATCAATACCACAAGTCGAACATTGGAAGCTCCGCTCCACTATAGCAGTGGCATGCGGAGAGAATGCATACCAATCCATGAAGCAAGCTCGTTCCAATGATCATCAATTCCGGTGCGTACATGCATTGCAGTACCGTGGCAGGTTGTCAAAGAGTTCACCGCCTGCTGGTCTTGAGAACACTACAAAATCGCAGCATTGGAGCTCTCTTATACCCTGGAACCCCCTTCAGTCACAATCTTCAAAACTGGCTTGCTTTTGCAAAACCACACCCTTTGTCGCTCTACATTCCCCAACTCACCATGTCTACTCCTACTCAAGCTATAGAGGCCATTCATGTGCTCACCCAAAAAGCGCAAGCCCTTCAAGCGCCGGCACAACACATCAACCAGATCCATGGTACACTGATGGTCATCGGTCAGGGACCTTTCCCCCAGATCCTCGCTGGTCTGAGGGAAATCGTAACGATTGCGGCTGCCGATGTCCAGCAAATGATGAACATGAAGGCTGTCGCTGCTGGCAGTGAATCCAGCATGATGTTCGATGCCTACCGCGCCGTAAGTCGCTCTTGTTAGCATTGCTTTTACTATACTGATAGTCCTGCAGTTTGTCCAAGTCAACCAAGCGTTGTTCAACACTCTGATTGGTAAAGCCGGACTGTTTAGCGCGATGCCGATGGTCGGCGAACCCGTCGCCCACCAGCTTCGCTCGGTCGAAGGTCTGTACGACGTGAGTATACACATTTGTGAGGCCCTTGATTCTACCTTTTTACTTACCCCAAGCACAGACTCTAGCGTTCATTGTCATCGACAAAGTCCAGGATCGTGCCAACGACTTGAAAACCCAAGCCCAGAGTCTTGCGGAGACGACGACGAAGGTCATTGACGCGTACAACAACCTGGCTGTAACAACGTAGCTCCTGACTTACGCAGGTCACGATTCGTTAGCATGTATCTTTCATTTGCTTCATTCCTCAGGGCAGAATGTAAATTCATGTCGATGCCTGCCGAACATACCGTATGGAAAGAACTCTCGAGAACGACCGGAGGGGTGCCCTTTTCTGTCAACGTCTCGGCTGCTCTTGCCGCGGCTGAGCTAGTTCATTTATGGATCTAGCGTACAATGATGCCGCGGGAGTGTCTTTCTGCCGATATCCGTGAGTAACTCGTTGTTCATGCTTCAACAAATATTACATCCACCAATCGATACCTACAATGCTCTCCCAGACTCGTCAGCATTGCGATATTCCACAAATGATCGCGCTTGTCTGTAAACACATACCACAAATCGCAATGCCTACCAACTCGCTGAGGAAAGAGACTCGAGCCACGGATCCCGAAAGTATCACCGTCATCGTCTTCCCGAGGGCTTTCCTCCGCGCCCGTGCGTGACATTGTTATCTTCAACCGACGTGGATGTTTGATATCTTATCTCAGATTGGCTTTGACCAGACGGAACGCTAGGCGCTGGCCGATGTCACGATCAACTGTCATTTTAACTACACACTCTGCTAACTGCATGTCCATATAAGATCCGTATCGCTCGCGGTAGGCGTCGGAGTGGTTGATCGCGTGCCCCAAGCCTCTTCCCGGAAATCACTAACCATGCGCTCTCAACTCCTCGCCGCCCTTCAACTGCTCTCGGTGGCATCGGCCAGCCTTGTGCCCGCCGCCGAGGTCAAGGCAAGAGCACTCGAGTATGTGGTCAAGCCGAAGGTCTTCATCATCTCCATGTTCGACCCGGAGGCCGAAGTCTGGTATGGCATCCCCGAGTTCGACATCCTGGGTTTGAACATCACTGTGCCCGGCTTCAGCCCCTTGTTCCCGGACGCCCACTGTACGGCCAATGGCGACGTATGTCAATTAATCACTGGCGAAAGTGGTGAGTGTGGTCGATTTGGAAAAACCACACTGGGTGTTTGGAGCGCTGACAACAACACCCACAGAGATCAACGCAGCAGCGACTGTTTCTGCTCTCGTGCACTCGCAGCGTTTCGATCTGACATCAACTTACTTCATGGTCGCCGGTATTGGCGGAGTCAACCCAGAGGTCGCCACCATCTGCGCAGTCACCTTCGCCCGATACGCCATTCAAGTCGCAATGCAGTATGAGATTGACCCGCGCGAGCTCCCTGCGAACTTCAGCACCGGCTATGTTCCTCAGGGAAGCACATCGCCCTCGGAATACCCGCAGTCAATCTACGGCACCGAAGTGTTCGAAGTCAACCAGGATCTCCAGCGCATCGCTGCATCTTTCGCACGTAAAGCGAGCCTGAACGACAGTTCCGCCGCCGTGGCCTACCGCGCCAAGTACGCCACCTCAGACCTCTACACGGCCGCCCTCGAGGCGCCTTCTGTCATCGAATGCGACGTCGCGACCTCGGACGTCTACTATAGTGGAACTCTCCTCGGAGAAGCCTTTGCCAACTACACCAAGCTCGTCACCAATGGCACGGGTAGCTACTGCACTACTGCACAGGAGGATAACGCGACTCTCGAGGTCCTGCTCCGCGCCGCCACCACCAAGCTCATCGATTTCAGCCGCATCATCATCATGCGCACGGCTTCCGACTTCGACCGCCCTTACCCGGGCGAGGAGGCCAGCGTGAACCTGTTCCAGTCGTCGAAGCAGGGAGCTTTCGCGCCCGCGATCAAAAACATCTATCTTGCTGGCATCAAGGTTGTAGAGGGCATTCTTGACGGGTGGAACTCGACTTTCGTTCACGGTGTCAACGCTTCTAACTATGTTGGAGAGTGAGTTTTCTTGGACCTGCATCTCTTACTGGCTCTTGCTGACGTCTTATCTTCTAGCATCTTTGGAACGCTCGGCGGAGAGGCAGATTTCGGACCGGCGGCCTACAGCAACGCCGTGACGAAGAGGAGCGTGGGGAAACGCAATGCTCCGATTAGAGTGTTGTAAGTCGTTGACAAAAGGATGCTGCCATGATTTGGATCGAGAACACATTACATACGACATGGTAAGCACGCGGAAGGTCTGGTCAAATGCCTTCATGAGAAGCTGCGTTATCGTCGCAGATGAACAATTGTAAACTCTGTAATCAGCAACATCTCGAATCATAATAGCTCAATCTGACCAAAACCAAGATGATCTGTGTGACGACACCTCTGTCTCCATTCCACATACAAGCACCTCCGAAGTATACAAAAGGCCGAGGCAAAGCTTTCCACTAGCATCGCTAAGCATTGCCAAGTAGCAGCATTTGCTTGTCTCTGATCGCGTGCCGCCAACGTGGTCCTTCGAGGCTAGAACAGGGAACGAAGGCAGATCGCACGTTGATTGGTGCGGCGTGGCTTACATCGCTGCCCCGGTATCGCAGGGCCTCGTGTCAAGCTCCTTATCTCGAAGTCTATCCGTCTCGACGACCATTTGTCGTCTTCCACCCATTTCCGAGCAGCCTGTTGCAGCTAGTCTGGCGTGCTTGCTTATCTCTCTGCCTTTATTCTGCCCTATGGCATGCATGCCTCTCATCGCTCTCGGCGAGATGCGTTCTAACCCTCGCTCCAGACCAGGCTGTCGGTACTTTCGGTAGTACTGCCATGTTTACGCACAAACCCGCAGTAGTACGACCAGTCTGGCTATTAATATTACCATCCATCTCACCCCCCACCAAAAATGTCCTCACGACTTGCCACGGTACCTTCAAGGCTTAGCGTCCTCTTTGTCCACCAGCAGCCTCCGGACTGCATCTTACCAACATGAACGAAAAGGCATACGACCAGGAAACAGCCAAAGGATCCGGCCAGACCTACGATGTGGACCTCGAGCGCAACAGCAGCCACGCCGACGACGGCCACGCCGTACCAGGCGAGAGCTTCGAAGTCGGTAGCGGCTGGTACGCGACAGCGCAGCGATTCGCCGGAAAACTCAAGATCGAGCAGCGCGGCATCGAGCGCGTACCCGAAGACGAACGGACAGACTCGGGCTTCAAAGCGCTGCTGAACGTGTCCACCATGTGGCTGTCGGCGAACATGGTCGTCTCGAGCTTCGCGCTCGGTCTTTTGGCCAAGAGCCTGTTCTTCATGGGTGTCGGGGACGCGATGCTCGTCATCCTCTTCTTCAACCTCATCGGCATCACGCCGGTCTGCTTCTTCTCGACCTTCGGACCGGCGTTTGGCTTGTGAGTATGCCTGCAAAGTTACAACGCAAGGTTCTTTTTGTGGCTGACATCATGCGAACAGGCGTCAAATGGTGCTTTCGCGCTTCTGGTATGGATGGTACGGAGTGAAACTGAGTAAGTCGACAAGGTTGGTCAATCATCATCTAGCGAGCACCCTCACTGACACCATCCGCCAGTCGCCATCTTCAACATCCTAGCCTGCATCGGCTGGTCCTCCGTCAACTCCATCGTGGGCGCCCAGCTCATCGAGACAGTCAACAGCGACGTCAAAGGCCCCGTAGGCATTGTCATCATCGCCGTCTGCACCTTCGGCATCACGACCTTCGGCTACAAAGTCGTGCACGCCTACGAATTCTGGTCTTGGATCCCCACTACGATCATCTTCCTCATCCTCCTCGGGATTTTTGCCCACAGCGGCGATTTCGTTGCCATCGAGTGGGGCACGGGGACATCAGAACTAGGATCTGTTCTATCGTACGGCTCTGTGATTTACGGGTTCGCTACTGGATGGACGTCTTATGCTGCCGACTATACCGTCTACCAACCTTCGACTCAATCTAGGAAAAAAGTGTTTTTCTGGACTTGGCTGGGTCTTATCGTCCCATTGCTGTTCACGCAGATGCTGGGCGTGGCAATCATGTCTGCCACCTCGCTGAACGGCGGGGATAATCGTTACCAGACTGGGTATGCTGCTACCGGAACTGGAGGACTTCTCGGAGCAGTTTTGATCTATCACGCCGGCACTTTCGGCAAATTCTGTGTTGTTGTGCTCTCGTTGAGCATTATCGCGAATAATTGTCCCAATATCTATAGCGTTGCCCTCACCGTCCAGGTCTTGGCACACTGGACGCAGCGTATCCCTCGATTCGTCTGGACCGCGATCGGCACCGGCGTATACATAGCAATCGCCATCCCGGGCTACAGCCACTTCGAAGCCGTGCTGGAGAACTTCATGAACTTCATCGGCTACTGGCTAGCAATCTATGAAGGGATCGCGTTGGCGGAGCATTTCGTCTTCCGCCGTGGAATGAAGGGGTACAAGCCGGAGGACTACGACCAGCCCGAGCGCCTCCCCCCGGGCATCGCGGCCATCTTCGCGTTCTGCTGCGGTGTGGCCGGGATGGTGACTGGCATGTCGCAGGCTTGGTTCGTGGGGCCGATTGCATTGAGTGCGGGCAAGGCGCCGTTCGGAGGCGATGTTGGGTTCGAGTTGGGTTTTGCGTTTGCTTTCACGGCTTACTGTATTGCGCGGCCCGTTGAGCTGAGGGTGATTAAGCGGTAGTCGTTAGTAGCGTGTTCCAGCCAATTCGAATTCTCACATCTCATCAAAAGGCCACAGGAAATGGTGGGTGAGGAAGGCGGTGGGGAGGAAGTGGCGAAGAAGCGAAGAAGCGAACCACCGACGACACACCTCACAAAGCGCATGGAATCCACAAAGCGATCCCAACCCGTGACCGCGATGAGTGGTGAGTGGAATCAAGATCTCCATAGATGGTCAAAAGGCCACAGCTCTCTCGCCTCCACCTCGTCCATCTCCCCACCCTCTGCAGCCGTCCGCAACCACTCCCTAAACATCTCATCGTGAGCGGACTTGACAACATCCCAATCCTCGCTCGCCACCCACCCATCAGAGTCAGTACGTAGACTCCGCATGAGACCCAATCTCAGGCTCAGCGCGATCTCAAAGTCAGCATACAGCTCTTGATGCCTTCCCAGCTCCTCAACTGTCGGGTCGTAGGGGCGAGCACCGTGCAATCCTAGGTCGGGCCATTGTACCGAGAGCTCGATCAGTTCCTGGAGCACGGCGGGCGCGCTATCTCTCCAGGAGACGTTGCAGTGGATGAAAGGTCGTAGGAGGATTTGGTCGGTGGTGCGGGCATTGGCTATGATTGGCGCGTATCCCTGCATGCAGACTTCAAAGGCTTGGTTGCATAGAAGGATGTCTTGTTTGGTCCTGGCTTCGGCATCTCCGATTTGGGGTGGCGAAGTGTCGTGGGCTTCAGCATCCGGGTCTTCCTCGTCCTCGTCTTGGTCTTCGACCTGGCGATTGGCGAAATCGGGTGTTTCGTTTGCTTGTATGAAAGCCGGCTCCACGGCTGTGCTTTGCCAGTCGATGATTGCTGTGATGTTGAAGGGCCTGGTCTCGGAGACGAAGATGTTTCTTAGGTGGAGCTCTGCGTGCAGCAAAGTAGGCTTCGAGATGTCGCGTACCAGTGGGCTGTTCATTAGCTCGGGCAGTAGTTTCTCGTTAGCGCGAAGGACTTCTTCATGCTCCGCAATGGGACCCGAGTACGAGGGCTTTTTGACATTCGAGCGATCGACAGGCATGCGGGAGCGAGCTGACGCTAATAGCCCATCGCAGTACTCGCGCATGTTCCGCCCTAGGGAGACGTGTCAGCTTGTGGCGGTAGTGATATTGCTCGACGAACGACTTACATGGCTCATGATCCTGACCATTGTTTCCATAGAGGTCGGATTCCCCTGGTCTGCAGTTCCAGAGCACTGGATTGCAATGAGGGCCAATGCAGAACCCATCCTCGAGGCTAATTTTCGAAGCCGGGTCAATCCGTGCGTCCTGGAAGTAAATGCTTCCAAAGGCCGGGAATTCGAGAGCAGTCATCTGCCCGATCATGTCGGAGATGGACTTGATGATCTGGAGGTGCTCGGAGCTGGACATGCTGTCCCAACAGCCACTGAGCTGAATGCCGGGGACATGTTCCATGAATATGTGCTCGCATCCGACGTGATTTGATGGATCGTCACTCCAGTCGAGTACGTCGGGGACTGGTATTGTGGTCTTGGACTCGACTGTTGAGTGCGAGTGTCAAAGACTGAATCGAGTACGAGGAGCAAGAGGATCTTACTGTATGCAATTGTTGCGACCTCGGAATTTGTCGTGAGTCTCCGGGGGCCTGCAATGCGAGTGGGAACTCGGGCGACTATGCGCTCTCCGCTGTCCATGGTGTAGAGAAAGGCTTTGTTGAATCTGCCTTCCAGCTTAGTGCAAGCCGATACGCTGCGAGCTTTGGGACATAGTGTAACAGCTTTTGCACTGAGGGCGGCGAAACCGAAATGCAGGTGCCGTGCATCGTGCTGCAGTTGGTCGTTCTCCAACCGGCGGCCGGTTGTGTATTTATGAGGGTGTGCGAAATTTGGATCACGAGTCTCGTTGCCCACGGCCGTATCGCGAGTTGGAGTCGATTGAGATATGCCTGTGGTACCGTACTGTGCAGAAGATACGACCAGATGTCTTTGACTTGGAGCACCTTCTCTTGGAATAGTCGTGCTAGGACGAACAAGCGAATATTGGAGCGAGTAGCAGCGAAAGGGGACACGAAGATGTCGCACATGGCGTATGTTGCGAAGTGCTAAGCTTGACCTCATTGCTCCAGTACTGTGTATTGACAAGAGTTGCTAATGCGTAGAAGCAGCCGCTGACATTGCATGACCGGATTGCCCAACGCCTGTCTGGGTCTGTAGTCTTGCAAGTACGACGCCCAAATCGGTGTTGGGGAGATCTGTCAGCCTTTGTGGCAGCTAAACATTGCTTGGATTGATGGATTTCGATGGATTTGTTGATGAGAAAGGGAACACGCATCGATCAAGTCAAGTTTCGAGGATGCGAGTGGGAGGGCTTACGTAGCGAGGGTTAGGGTTGGTGCTACCACCGCCAGGTCTCGTCAATCTTCGATCAATCTATACCTTGGCTGCAAGACATGTCACAATTTGATTGATGTGAGGAGAGGTTGGTTGAGCGCTTAGTCATCGCATCGACCAATTGGTTGTCAAACCACTCGAGTGCCGCTGCAACGACGGTTTGGTTGAGCTCGACGACAACGAGTTGAACTTCGAGTTGCACGGTTTCATTTTCGCTGTCCGCGAGCCTCTTTGCTTGAGGCGTCTCTGATCGAAATCATTTCCAGTTGTTGTATCGTGCATGTAAGAGACGGGAATCTTGGTACGAATCGTAACCTCGGTGACCTCGATCAGATCGCAAATGCCGTGCGGGGCAGATGTTGATGTTGAAGCAACATCACCGTCTGCGACTTGAGCCATTGCCAGAAGGTATCCCTCTACCTATCCGCCTTGTTTCAAGACAATGCAGACGTCTGGAGCGATGCGTGCCTTGCGATTCTATGGCAAGGAAGACGTGAGACTTGACGACGTCCCCGTACCATCTCCGGGACATGGGCAAGTCAGACTGAAGCCAGCATTCGTAGGTATCTGCGGTACTGGTGAGTTGCATGGCACAGCCGAGTCGAGAAGAGCTTGGCTGACTGCCATAGATGTGCACGAGTATACAAGAGGGGCCACTCTCATCCCCAAAGACATCCACCCTCTGACTGCTCAAACACTTCCGGTGACTCTCGGCCACGAGATCAGCGGCGTCATCGATGCCATCGGATCCGGTGTGGAAGGTCGTTCTGCCGGTGATCGCGTCGCAGTCCAGCCGATACTGAGTGACGGCGATTGCGATGCCTGTGAACAGGGAAGGCCGAATTGTTGTCTGCGACAAGGCTTTTACGGGTTAAGTGCGTCGATCAGACTTGAACATCAAAACAAAACTGATGTCCAAGTGATCAATAGGCGCAAATGGCGGCTTGGCCGATTACCTGATCGTCGAGGCCGTAAACGCTCGACAAATTCCGGACAACATGCCGCTGGAGCAGGCAGGTAAGTTTTACTTATGTTGCGCTGTGATGTCAGTTTCAATCTGATTGAGAACTTATACCGCGAGAATAGCTCTGGTCGAACCGCTGGCCGTCGGGTGGCACGCCGTTCGTACCCATGTTCCTCACGGGTCTGGTTTAGCCTTGGTCATCGGCGCAGGGCCGATCGGTCTTGCAATAGTCCAAGCATTGAAAGCACACGGCGTTGGAGTCATCATTGTGGTCGATACAAACTCCGCAAAGAAGGACTACGCTTCCAGAGCGGGTGCCCACCACTTCATCAACTCTCTGGAAGAAGATGTCATCCAAACATGTGCCAGGCTTACGCCAGGTCGTGCCGGAGTCCAGTTTGCGTTCGATACCGCGGGAAAGCAAGCCACACTCGATCAATGTGTAAGCTCACTTCGTGTGGGTGGCACAGTTGTGAATGTGGCGATTTGGGGCGGGTCTGCGTCGGTCATGCCTAATGCCTTCACGTTGGGTGAAAAGAAATACTCCGGGTCCGCAGTGTATGTCGAGAGAGACTACGACGAGGTGATCTCCGCAATCTCCACAGGCAAGTTTGAGCAGTTCATGTCTCGCAAGTACATCAGGTTCGGTTCGCTAACTTTTGGACGCAGGCGTCATCGATCCGGGTTTCATGGTGACATCGAGGATCCGGTTGGAAGACTTTGTTGAGCATGGTCTCATGAAGATTCTCCGGGATCCAGGCTCGACAGTCAAGGTACTAGTTGATCTGACAACAGAAGGCAGGGATTGAGCCAGGACATTGGTGGACGTGATCGGATGTGAGCATGTCGATATTTTACCACTCCGTAGATGAAGCGTGGTAGCATAGCTATGCGGCAGCGAAACTGAACCGTTTATCACAACAAAGTGGTAAAGTTGATGTCGTCGCCATCTTGTCTGATCGACTCCAGAGTCACCTCACCGCCGCCAAGACGCTAAACCCTTTCGAACTTGTCCGCGCTCCCATCTCCGCCCGGTCAAGGACGCCCTCCGACGGCACCCTCTTGCGCTCTCGAACCCACAACTTGGGCAACACAACGACATCGTTGATTCAACTACTTGTATGAGAGCAAGCTCAACCTCGCTGACACATATATCATCCATCATACAGCGAACAAATCAAGCCGTGCTTCTCATCTACGTCAAAATCAACCAGCAATCTGTCCGAGCCAGACCTAGATCACCAACGGAAGCTCTCATTGCCGTTACCGAATTTTCATCTGCCTCCAGTTGCTGCAGGATGTCCACCCTCAGTCTTGTATTTGCATCGCTCAGAGTCTTGATGCTCACTTCCGTTATCGAGACTTTGATGTACGAGGAGTAAAGAATTTTTTGGACATTGCCGCTGCGATATGTAGACGCAGGCCGGTGAGCCGGGCTCATCGCAGTATGCGTAAAGTCGCTCTGTTACCAACTCATCGTTTTGACGCAAACCGTGTTCAGAACCGCGGCAACGTCAAATCAGGGTGCGGGGTCTATGGTGAGCGGTAGGGGAGCCGATATGGTCGGTATTGATCTGTAAAGCGTTCGTCGACTTCACTTCAACTTCGTCCCCAAACCTCCCGAAACATATCCCGTACAGATGCCCAAGTCAAAAGCTTAATTATTGGATCACGATCAACACAAACGACAAGTTTTGCTGAGCTCCTCATTGCAACACCGCCAAATACCAGGATGCAATCACAATCGGAGCTTCGACGAAGACCTGGACGCCTCCAGGACCGCGTAGCCATCATCACTGGCGGCTCCAACGGTATCGGACAAGCCATTGCCCTAGCTTATGCGAAGGAGGGCGCTTCGGTCGTTGTCGCGGACCTACAACCTGCGGAAACAACCACCACTTCCACAGTTGATCGGATCATGGGCGAAGGCGGCCACGCTCTGTTTCATCAGACAGACGTGTGCAATGCTATGAGTACGAACGCTCTGGTTGCTCAAGCGGTTGAGACGTACGGAAGGCTCGACATGTGGGTGACTGCGTTGTTGAAACGGAATGTTGACCAAACACTAAGACATTGGACAGTATCGTCAACGCTGCTGGTGTAGCACCCGAGATCAAGAATCCACAACCCATCTGGGCGATGCCAGATACCAACTGGAACACCACCATGGGCGTGAATGCGACGGGAGTGATGAACTGCTGCCGCGCTGCCACCGCACAGATGATGCAACAGGATCCGCTGCCCAACGGCGACCGAGGTTGGGTAGTAAACCTCTCCAGCATTTACGGCCAAACAGCGGTTCCTGGGAATGGTAAGCCACGTTGCCTTTGACCCAAAGTCGGTTCACCAGTTTACCTCTGCTGACTAGATTCGATGTAGTGGCGTACTGCGCATCGAAGCACGCAGTATTGGGCTTGACCAAGGCCGCTGCTTTGGACTGTGCTCCCCACCTCATTCGGGTGAATGCTATTTGTCCTGGGTGTAAGGCATATCGCCCACCTCGATTCTGATCGAACACGCTGACATAAACGATCATCAGTCACGGCAACCCCAATGACCTCTTCGCTCTTGGCGTCAAGTCCCGATTATCGCCAACAGATCGAAGCAGTCCAGCCTCTCAAAGGAGTCGGTACCGCATCAGATGTTGCACGGATTGCCGTGATGCTTGCTAGTGACGACGTCGGTTGGGTGACAGGCATTGCAATGCCTGTTGATGGAGGTTTCCTCTGCCAGTAAAGGGATAAAGCATTACGAAAATGTCTAGTGCATGCTGATTTAATCGAGGCGCTCTAGCTCGCGAGCAGCCTCCATACAGGCGGTCAAATCGCGCCGTCTGAGCGGTGCGCAGATCCTTGGAAAGCTGTGGACGTTGATCGCCACTTCTCACAATGAGTATCCGGCCGACCAGAGCTTCAAACAGCAAACATGCATCACGGCCCATCGTGGCCGGGTCAGCACTCGGATCGGGAAACACAATAAAGCCGACCGCAGAAGTTGAGACGCTTAAACTGCATCCAATCCCCATCTTCGGGTTCCTCTAGATATCCATGCCACTGCAGATCAACGATAGTTGACAGACGTTACCTCCCAAAGCACCGCGCAAGCCTGCAATTCACGTACAGCTTGGGATATTGCAGACCTGTCGGATATTGAACATCCTCTGACCTTGAAACCGGTCCCATCTCTGTCTCTGGACTCTCAGCATCCCGCATACGCAGACACTGATGGACACGGCCGAGTTAGAAGGATGTGAATTGGAACTATGGCCAAAGAAGATTGATTGAACAGCATGGTAGTGCTCAGAATGTCACCCACGAGGTTTCAAGTAATGATATTCACAAGACGTTGCGCGATAGGTATACATTCCACCGCGAATATGAAAAGAAGAACGAACGTCAAGCCACGGACAGCAAATTGCACACCTTCACGTCGAATTGGAAAACCCATCACGACACCCGATGTATCGAGCTGTTCGCCGACCAACCCCGAACCTTCTTACCATAAAAGTACAGCGGAACCGCACCAAAGAGTAGGCAACCAAGGTTCAAAGCCAAGATGGCCATGAAAGGACCAACATACCCATCCCTCGCGACCCAATCATTGAAATACCTCGACATCCCGTACCCGAACACATTCTTGACCACCGTGGCGCAGACTAAGAACTCGCCGGCGGAAGGCTTGTAGCAATCGATCTACAACATTTCCCAAAAAGTCAGTATCCGGACCTGCACTGGTAAACAAAAAAGTAGCTGGGGAGATACCGACCACATAGTTGATGGAAACGCCCGAGAGCCCAGCAGTATGGACGCCAATGAAACCGAACCCAACAACCACAACAACCTCCCACGGCCAGCCGTACTCGAACCCAAGCGCAGTCACCACACACCCAACAAGCCCACACAGCGCAAAAGGCAGCAGAGCCGGAAGCCGCATCTCGGGCTCCCTGATCCCTGCATTCCGCACCGTACTCCTATCCGACACCCAGTCGCTCAGCGGCCCCGCCGTAACAAGCGAGAACGAAACCCCGACGAAAAGCGCCAGATTCGTATATCCGACGGCGGCCGGGCTGAAACCGAAAGGCGGAGCGCCGAGAGCTTGCGACTGCGTGATGTTGATCATGAGGTAGATGTTAGCGCTGAAGTTGAACTGCAGCGCGCCCCAGACGACGATGGGCAGCTTGAGCATTTTGACGGGCAGCCAGACGGCCGCGAGGATGCTTTCGTGGGGGCTCCATTTCGCCAGAGGCATCATCTGGGCTCGACTTGGGTTACCGGTGAGTGGTGTACTACGAATGTGGTCGGTTTCATCGGACGCCGAGCTGGGTTCGTTTTTGTCGATGGCGGGTTTGCTGGAATCGTTTCTCACACTGGGGCTATCAGCGCCGTCACGAGGTCCGTCCATCGCTGGCACTCCGATGGCACGACGATCCCATTTCGTCTCAGGCTGGAAGAACAGTATCCAGAAGTTGGTGAAAGCAGAGATTGCTGTGGAGAGCCACCAGTAGCTCCGCCAGCCGTATTCTTCCGCCATAGTCCCAGCCACGATGGGCCCAACCTGCGCGTTGCAAGTCAGCCAGGCGACACGATCGAGAATGAGACGAGATCCTACCATGAGTCCGCTCCAAAAAGCCCACTGATAAACCCCCATCCAAAACCCCCTCTCATGGAGAAACGCAACATCCGCGATCAAAACCGGCCCCAAAGTCTCACCCGGCGACGAACCGATCCCACAAAGCACAGCCGACCCCAGGAAGGAACCGTACGTCGTCGCTCTAGCACGCCAGATGCACGAAGCCGTGGTGATCAGAGTCGTCAAGATAGCGACCGGCCTACGACCGAACCCACGAGAAAGCGGGATCCAGATGAAATTAGTGAAGCCGAGCACGAGGACAGAGACGCCGATAAAATTAATGACCTCGGGGAGGGTTGAGTCGAAGTCTCGCATGTAGTATGGGACTTGGGGCGATAGGGACAAAGGGCTGAAAGCGTAGTTGAAGGTCGATAGGGCCATTGAACTCATGGCGAGCCATTTCCATGTCCGGCTCCAGTTGAGGGGGTCGTCAGGGTCGTCGCTTGGTTGGGGGATTAAGGCGTGTTTGCCGGCGTGCTTGAGGTGGATGTTGGCGACTGGGTAGATATTGGGTGTCAGTGTATTCTTGCCCTCCGATCTGCCCTCTTACGATCGGCCATCATGAACAATGCCGTACCATCAGTCATGATCTCGGTTCCCGGGTAGACCTGGATCCCCAAAGCATCGTGGGCGGCGTTGCGGGCAATGTCATCCACTGGTGCATCAGGAGTGATGTTCGCGTCCATCATTATCGATTGCCAGTCGAACGAAGGATTGAAAGTCAGATGGATGCACAAATGCCAGAGTCTTCACTATACCTGCTGCTACATAGCACCGCATCGGCACCGGGTGGGTGGGGAAAACACCGAAACCGGCCAACCCGTTAAGATCTTCGATTGGAACGATATAACGTTTCACCGGTTCTGCTCTATCAGCTTTAGGTTATCACGAGGACGATCATCTTCGTTACAGATTGAGAAACGGTGTACTGGATCGGATTTTAGATGCACGTCCTTTCGGACACCGACAAAAGCTTACCAAGTGCCTTCGACTGACCAAACGAACACACTGTGTCGCGTCGCGGTATAGTTATCAAGATGGAGATTCGGCTAACTCATACGAAGCAGAGAGGGCCACTCGCTCTGTAAAGGTTGAAGGGATTGATTGGCATGAAATATAAGAATAATGAACCAAATCTCCGAAGTGTGGAACAAGCTGAGCTGAACAATGTCAAGTGGTCGAACATGGATCAAGATGTCTTCCAATGGCAATCCCATTTAACCCCCCAAGTAAGCAAGTGTTTACATATTCTCAAGAAAATTTCATTATTACGCATATACACATAAAAATCTCTAACTGACATCTATCCGTGGCTCTTTCTCTCTCTTCTACTGGCCAGCAGTGCGGCTCAAGTGCTCCAAACGGATCTCAACAGCCCTTCTGTGGGCCTCGAGCTCCTCGACCTTGGCGAGCTGCATGACAGCACCGCCCACATTCTTCAAGCCCTCAGAGGTAAGCTTCGAGCTCGTGATGTGCTTGACGTAGCTGCCCAGGTTGACGCCAGAGTACTGCTTGGCGTAGCCGTACGTCGGAAGCGAGTGGTTGACACCAGCACTGTAGTCGCCGACGGACTCGGGGGTCCACTCGCCGACGAAGACGGAGCCGGCATTGAAGACCATCTCCCTGACGGCCACGGGGTCCTCGACTTGCAAGATCAGGTGTTCGGGGGCGTAGAAGTTGGACAGCTCCATGGCGTGCTCAATGTCCTTGACGAGCAGCGTCACGGAGTGGTCGATCGCACCACGGACGATGTCTACACGCGGCAGGACCATGGCCTGGTTGTGAAGCTCGTCGTCGATGGCTTGCAGCTGGGCCTCGGTGAGGTCGACGGCGATCAGGATCACCTGGCTGTCTACACCGTGCTCGGCCTGAGACAGGAGGTCGGAGGCGACGAACGCAGGGTTGGAGGTCTTGTCAGCGATGACAAGAACCTCGGAGGGACCGGCAGGCATGTCAATGCTGACGCTGGCAGTAGTGTCGTTGGAGACAATCATCTTGGCAGCAGTGACGAACTGATTACCAGGACCAAGAATCTTGTCGACCTTGGTGACGTTCTCCGTACCGTAAGCCATGGCGGCAACGGCTTGAGCTCCACCCGCGAGCACAATGCTCTCTGCGCCGACCTTGTGAGCCACGTAGACGATCTCGGGCGTGACACGGCCATCTGCGCGAGGGGGAGTGGCGATGACAATCTTCTTGCAGCCAGCGACCATGGCGGGCACACCAAGCATCAGGGCAGTCGAAGGCAAAACAGCAGTGCCGCCAGGGACGTAAAGACCAACGCGTTCGATCGGACGAGAGAATCGTGAGCAGACGACGCCAGGCATAGTCTCAACCTCGAGTGCCTTCTCCTCCTTCTGAGCAGCGTGGAACTTGCGGATGTTTTCGTACGAGATGTCGATGGCCTCGATGGTCTCGGGCGAGAGCTGCATGAGGTGTTCGGGGAAAGGTGCCTTGAGGACCGGAGATGTGAGACTGGTCGCCTTCTCGAACTTGTGTGTGTAGCTCAGCAGAGCCTTGTCGCCACCTTCACGGACTTCCTTGATGATCGGGTTAACGATACCCATGATCTTCTCTGTGCTGCGCTGCGAGGGACGCTGGAGAACCTCCTGTACAACCTCGCGCTTTTCCTTCGTTGTGTCGTAGCGGCGCATCTGGATCTTGCCCTGCTTGTTCAGGCCGGCAGTATCTTCCTTGCTCTTGGGCTTGGACTCAGCTTCGCGGATCTCTTCCTTCTTGAGCTCGCCATTCGTTGCGCCGTTCGATGCGCCGTTCACGCCGAACTTGGCTGCATAAGGTCCCTTTGCATCACCCTTTCTCCTCTTGACCTTGACACTCTTTGCGTCCAGGTTTCGCTCAATGTCCTCAAGTGATACACCAGCAGCAGTCGCTTTTGTAAGAGCAAAGTAAAGCACGTCCGCGGCCTCGGCAGCAACGTCCTCCTTGGAAGTCGCCTCACAAAGCTCAGCGGCCTCCTCCATGATCTTCGCGTTGAGCATCTTCGAGTCGCTGAAAAGTCGTGCTGTGTACGAGCCCTCGGGCGCCGACCGCTTGCGGCTTTGGAGAGTCTTCTGCAGCTTCGAAAGTCCGCGGTATTCGCCAAAGCAGCTCGAAGTCTGCAGGTGGCAGAATCCGCTGCCTTGTTGGCGGGCGGTCACGCGCAGACAGTCGCTATCACAGTCGAAGTCCATGCGCACAAGTTCCTGCCAGTCACCGCTGGTATCTCCCTTGCGCCAGAGTCCGCGCTTCCTGCTGTGGTAGACGCCACGACCGCACCTGAGGCTCTCCGCGACACTCTCCTCGTTGCTATACACCAGACCAAGTGCAATGCCCCTCTCATCCGTAACCAGAGTTGTGAGGAGTCCGTCGGGCCTGTCGCTCTTCGCGTTTGCAAGAAGCATGCGCGCAACGCGGATCTGTCCCTCCGCAGGCTCCGCGGCGGTCGTCAACTGCTGCGCAGGAATGATTGGAACGGCGCCCTGCCTTCCGAGGTCTACTGCATCGTGCTCCGAAAGCTGCGCCTTTGAGACGTAGACCGGTGGTCGATTGCTCCCAAGCTCTTGAAGCAGGCTTCCTACGGTTCCAGCGTCGGCAATGTTGAGGTGAATTGCGTATGAGGTTCCGTCCAGGATAGAGCTAGCATCACCGTCGCCAGTAGGTCGGATCACGATCCTGCTCGAATCTACGGTAGGCAGCTTCTCGAGGCTCGACAATTGAGTGCTAGAGACGAAAACTTTCGCGGCACCGCCGTCGAGCAGGTCGACGACATCCTGCTGTTCCTCCAAAGCGGACACATCCAAGTAGATAGGTATCCGGGCAACGGTCTCTTTCAGTAATGCGAATGCCTGGTCGAGTGTGGAAGTGGTGGCCTGGGCGAAAAGGCCGCCGGTGTATGCAAGCTCTTTGGCCTGGTCGATCTGGCCGTCGCCAATGTAGGTGGCCAAGTCGATGGCAGCGAGGAAAGGGGGGAGGTGCTCGGCCTTGGCCGGTGAGGGTGTCTGACTGGCCATGTTGTATTGTGTGTGTGCGGTAGTGTGGTGGTGGAAGGATCGAGATCGGGGTATCGAATAGTACAAAAAATATAACGGATGACTTGCATTGACTCGATCGTCCCCACTGTATGTGATGCGTCATGCCAGGGTCTGGGCCTCGAACATTTTGATTGGATTAATTGAAATGGACGCATGACAACAACGTACACTGGTCTCCACTCGATGTCGTATATATCTAGGTATCGGGAAATGATGCGTACGGCACTCTCGAATTGTTGGCAGCAATGAAATGCAACTTCCAGGTCTGAAATGCTCACCAGGAAGGCATTGCGCCCTGCGCTTCGCCGGCTCTTGCCCCTCACAAGCATATCCAAACCGCGGAGCCAACGAGGACTCAATGTATCCACGTCGAAGAACCCTCTGGCAATATCTCCATCGCGCCCCAATCAGCAAAAGCCATTGATACCGATCGCACTCCATCAACAGCGTCGCTCATTCCTCACTTCGCTCCCAACATATCTTGTTCCGCCCGCGGTCTTCTGTGGCCTGCTCCTCGCACTATGGACCTACAAAGTATTCATGACAGTAGTCTTCCAAGAAAAGATACTCTACATGTCATACATGCCGCCTCAGACGCGCTCTGAGAAAATCGAAGACTACGCCGCAACATGTAAGCCGGTGGAATGGAAGGAAGTACGCATCAAGAGCCTGGACGGCACCAAGATCGTTCTCGGTGTGGGCTGTATACCTTGGGGACAGACACAAGCAATGGAAAAAGCGGCGACACGCGAAGTTGTCATCTGCTACTTCCAGGGCAACGGTGGTTCCGTACCTCCTAGGCTGCCTTTGCTGTCAAACACGCTTAAACTGCTCCAATCTCGCGGCGGAGAGAGCACTCG
>Ga0265797_10003371_pt1 | contig 25633 bp, 22 predicted proteins | sample P2T30metagenome_FD_192433 | JGI IMG/M metagenome (GOLD analysis project Ga0265797, IMG submission 192433) | Plant litter microbial communities from East Loma Ridge, Irvine, California - P2 T30 | ecosystem: Environmental > Terrestrial > Plant litter > Unclassified | place: USA: California... | reverse complement strand
TTCCGGGTCTCGATCTGGAGCGAGAGTTTTTGCTCTCACATAGGAATCTCGCGCAAATACCGAGTACAGTAGCGGACGTCAAAGTCCGGGACATATTACTTAGATAAAAATCAAATCAAGCTAAACATCAAGTCAAGCCAGCAGCTGTAAATGCCACAATTTGCAACGCTAGATGGTTCTTCGACTATGCCGCAGTCCAAGAAAAAAAAAATCATGCTTACATAAGTCTTCCCAATATCTGTGTCGCTTTGATGATGTGAATACTTCTTACTCCATCAAAGCCAGCAGGCGGGATCATCGTCATCTACTTCTATCTTACTCCAACATCGAGCCTCAAATAACCACCACATGGCGCAACTCATATGCTTGTCATCAGGCCGGAGACGCGTTGAAACACCACTGCTTCGTTGCAAGACGCGTCGGGCAAAAGCGAGCTTCCTTAACGAGTTCGTGCGAGAGTGAGCTCTCGAAAAGGCCTTCGATTCGTCTATCAGTGTGCATGCTCTGGACGAGACTCCCGAAAAGGCCATATACGTCTGCATGCTGGCATTTGACGGCCAATGCAGCCATTCACGCCAAGGCGGCGAAGAAACGCGTATCTGCCTGTAGAACACATCGCTTCAACTCGGTACGTCCGTACCACCTCACGAATGATCTCAACCGGGCAAAGTCCTGCGAGCTGCATCTGTACCACGTGCACTATTTATACAGCTCAAAATCGAACGATGTCGTCCAGAGTTCTCAGAACACATCACTCCAAACATGCCACCAAGCGCGGACCCACTCAGTGCTCTATCATTCGCACCGATTGATCCTTCGCACCCGAACACCCTCCTGTACACACCCGAGTCTCAGACAAAATTCCGACAACGCTCATCTGAGGACAATGCCGCTGTGAGAGTAGTCGTCCTCGCGACGTGGCTCGGCGGTGCGTCAGCCGGTCGCATTGCTGTCTATTGTCGAGGGTACCAAGCTGCGTATCCGACCGCATCGATATTGCTTCTTCGAACCGTCTTATCCGACATCACCGTCAAGACATTTGCCACCTTGCAAGCCCAGCTAGAACCGGCTCGCGACTTTTTTCTCTCGGCGTTCCCACCTGGAAACTCACAGACGGACGGTGGTGCACTTCTGCATATGTTCTCCCACGGCGGCTGCAACACCGCTCTACAGCTGAGTCGCCTGTTGCGCGGCAGCACCCGGGATAAATCATTTCCAATTCCACTCATCGGCGTCGTTCTAGACTCGTGTCCTGGCTCGTCCGGATTTGTCAAGGCCTACTCTGGTGCGGTGTACTCATTACCGGCAGTGCGGATCCCTGGTGTCAATATGCTTGGCCGGGCGTGCCTGTTCCCAGTCATAGGAACCATCTCACTACTGCAAGTGTGGGGTATACTCAGCTCGGTGGAAGATCTGAGGCGCGAGCTCAACGATCTCACCACTTTTGGACCAGCTCCGAGGCTGTATCTTCATTCCAAAGGAGATCGACTCGTGGCAGCCGAAGACGTGGCTTCGCATGCAGCTGTGATTGGAGCTAGATTGCCTGTGACGAGGGAATTATGGCAAGTTGCCGAGCACGTCGCCTTGCCACTTGAAGACTCGGAGCGATATTGGAGTGCTGTGAGGTGCTTTGTAGATGGATCAAATCGGAGAGGGAACGCGAAATTGTGAGCTACAGATTTGCGGTAGAGTCTGGACTCAGTGCCTGGAATGCCCTTGCAACGACAAAGGGCGAGACCTTGTGATTATGTCGCTACTGTACCAAGCTGTGCTAAGACTGCAAAGCATTCTGAGCCTCTTGGCTTACATACGACTACCTCTCAAGCAACACGGTGATCGCAAGACTCGTTCTCACTCAGGATAAGCGTGCCGGCTCAACGAATCGAACTCTCGACGAATAGAAATGATCAGTTGTCTCCAACAAGAAAACAATCGCCTCTCAACAAGCCGAGTTCGTCTGGGTCAACAATCCAAGCCTCCAAGGCTGCGAATTGTAATCCCCATTGTTCGCATTAGGATCCAAGCCCTGATACAAATACCTCAACTTGCACCCACTAATCGTCAAAGTCTGGTCGACATTCGTACGCACAACCTCACCGTGGCTAATATGCTTCGTCCACGGCGTACCGCTGAACTGCACATTCGAACTGCGCGCAAACGGATTCGACTCGGAAGCCGCGAGTTGGTTCCACGTCCCGGAGATGCTGTTTGAGGTCCAAGAGCGGAAGTAGCGGTTGCCGTCGGAGGCGAACGCTTCGACGAGCAGGAGGTACTGGCTCGTGCCTTCCACTTTGTAGACGTTGGAGGCTTCGAAGAGGGCGTACTGGGAGTCTTGGAGGGCGATGACTGGCTCGCTCATGCCGTTGGGGAAGTTGGAGAGGGAGGTTTGGGAGCGGAAGAGGTGGCCGTTGTCGTCGGATGAGAAGAGATGGCAGTTGGAGCTGTCGCAAATCACCCACATGTCGACCCTGGGATGTGTGAGTTGGTCTGATGGATCGAATGCGGATGGTGAGGGATTAATTAGTTCTTACCAGTTACCACCGTTCTTAATGGCGTTGCTGATGGTCTGCGGTGTGCCGGAGTAAAATGTCTTCGGCGCCGTCCAGCCGTACGGATTGCTGATGTCGCTGTTGGTCGAATAGGCAGCGTTGCCGTTTTGGTAAACGAGATACCAGAGCTTCTTGGGCGCGAAGTAAAACACCTGCGGAGCGGCGCGGTAGCCTGATCCGATGGGGGTTTGATCAAGGTAAGTGAACTGGGCATTTCCGGCCTGGTTGAAGTCGGTGAAGCTCAGGTAGACCATATTGTAGCCCGAGGACACAGCTGTGCTGGCGAAGACATGGTACTTGCCGTTGTGGTAGACAACAGACGGATCTTTGATGCCTTTGATGTTGCGTCCATCATTCTTTGGGCCGACCAGTGGACCGCTGGAGCTCCACCGAAAGGTGTTCTGGATGTTGGCTGCTCTCTGAGTTGGAGCTGCTATGCTGAGCGGTGAAAGTACCGCCACGAGAGCAGTCAGAATAAGGTATAGGGAACGCATCTTGATGAGTCGACGATGGGAATCAACGCAAACGACGCTACGAGCGGGAGAGGGTATGCTTTATATCAATAAGATGTCCGGACCGTAATGACTATGGTTCCATGTCGCAATGGGTATGGCTTGTGATTTTGGTTGGTGAAGGCTCATACCTTTGCCGTTTCTGTTGGTCACCACCACGCTAGAACGGAGTGTGTTCACTTTGACCTAGCGCATGTAAGCTCCAGCTCGCACAAGCAAGGTTCCCGTCTGCAGTGGATATTGTGGCTTGTAAGAAGTAAAGGGAAGGCTACAACTACCGTAACAAGGCATACAGACTACTGACATACTGTCGACCTCAATCGGAACAGAGTAAGTGGAGGATCACTCGTAGGGTTAGAGTTGGGGCAAGACACACTAGGGTTAAGACTCTCCATCAGAGCATCTTCGCCAAGAGGTATTCACGCGAGAGGGATTCCATGGCATCTACTAAAACTCGCTAAAGGTCTTGGACCAATTTCCGAGCTCGGAAAATCGCACCATGCCGACGTCGGAATGCGTGAGGTATAAAAGACACTTATCTGATCCGAGCTGATGATCTATGATCTGATAACTCAGATCTATCACTTTTTCTCCGTACATCCATCGCCATGGGCTCTCTACCTGAACCACAAGCATACCGCGTCCTCATTGCAGGAGGAGCTTACGGTGGTGTTTCCGCTGCCATTAATCTTCTTGACTTGTCTCTAGGAAGACCTGCGCGTCTTGATCCCGACAAGGTTCCGGTCGAGGAAGCGCGTGATGGCGTCCCGATCGACATCTACATCGTTGATGAACGCGATGGTTATTGTAAGGCGACGATGTAAAGTACGTCGTCCAACAATCACTCACTGACCATTCCAGACCACACAATCGGCTCTCCACTAGCCTTGTCATCACCAGGCTACGCGACCAAAGCCTGGCGAAGATTCGACGACATCGCCGCACTGCAACATCCCAACATTCATATCAAACAGGGCAGCCTGACCAACATCGATCCCGACCGCAGAGTAGCATCTATCAAACTCAAAGGTGGAGAAGTCCACGAACAGCCTTACGACTTCTTCATCGCGGCGACCGGTTTACGGCGAGTATGGCCCGTCGTCCCACAGAGCCTTACGAAAGAGGAGTACCTCGCAGAAACCGCAGATCACATCGAGAGTGTAAGAACAGCCAGCCATGGCACGGTCGTCATCGGAGGCGGTGCTGTCGGGATTGAAATGGCAGCCGAGGCCAAGCTGTGTCATCCTCACACGAAAGTCACCCTCGTGCACTCACGAGACAAACTCCTCTCGTCCGAGCCGTTGCCCGACGAGACGAAAGACATGGCCCTGCAAGCGCTTCGCGAAGCAGGTGTAGAAGTCCTCATGTCCGAGCGAGTGACTGGCACAACAGCCAGCATTGGCCCCGACGGCCGGCCAATGCAGACTCTCACGCTGCAAGACGGGAAACACCTCATCGCCAGCCAAGTGATCAGTGCGATATCACGCAGCGTGCCCACAACCTCCTACCTGCCCAAGTCAGCCTTAGACTCGGAAGGGCTGGTCAAGATCGATCCTCTGTAAGCGCTCTCACTCTTCGACCCAGGTTCAGGTCCAAACTCATTACCTAACCACCTCCACAGCCTCAACTTCCTCCCATCCCACCCCTACAACGCCCACCACCTCGCCATCGGGGACCTCGTCGCCTGGCCTGGGATCAAACGCTGCGGCGCGGCGATTGCAATGGGCACTCGAGCCGCCGAGAACATTTTCCAACAAATCCTGTCCGAGCGCTTTGGGATCCCGACGGCTCTCAGAGACTGGCCACGTTACCCTCCCATGATCGGCCTTGCAGTTGGCAAGAAGGCCGTGGTGTACGACGCCGAGGGTGGGACGAAGTGCTCGGAGGAGATGATGAATATTTACTTTGGGGAGGATCTGGGGTTCCAACGTAAGTCTTGCGGGTTTGCGTAGGGTCGAAAAGCTGGTATGGACGACTTGCTGACTTTTCTCTTGCAGAGTGTTGGGATTATCAGAAGCTTGACGAAGGGTGGTGAATGTAGATTGGCTTGGTCGGGGCGTTGTGTGAACATGTACCGTCAGCAGATTTGTCAAGAATACATTCGCAATAATACTTACAGATGTTCAATGCAACGTGTGCAGTTCCTCATCATTATGTCTGTCAATGTTCAGATTGCAGAGCGCATGGGACGAGGAACATGATTGACTCGGCATTGATCGCAAGTATTAGGTACCGCAATTCATGCTATAGAACGATCGGCTAGACGAACCCCTCAAGTAGATCAACAGCTTATCCCAAGCTGAACGTTACCGGCTGACCACTCATAGTAGCCCACATGATCAAAGGTTCCCCTCCGACAGAATCGCGGCTTGCACTCCCACCACCACTAACGCTCGCAGTGCCCGGGAAAGTCACAGGCACAGCAACGCTACAAGTATTGCCATTGGAAGTTGACACCGTCGCGCCCGAAATCTTCTTCCCATCCGCCGCGTAAGTATAGACGAGATTCGGCTTGCAAGCATCGCGGGCCTCGCGGTCGAGGAACAGCTTGGCGATGTCGTCGTGTTTGAGCGTCATGATGGGCCAGAGTGTCAGTCTGGTCATTTCTTGGATCACAGTTTCGACCCAGATCTGCAGGAGCGAGTAGACGGTTTGCGAGCCGACTTTGTAGGACGAGACGCCGGTGGCGCGCATGTTGGCTTGGTGGAACATGTATGGGTCGTGGCGGAGGCCGAAGAGGTAGCGAGTGGTGACGTCTTTTTCAAAAGCGAGCAGGTCGGCGAATTTGCCAGTGCCTGCTGATGTGTCGGTCCATTCTTGTGTCGTGCAGGCCTGAGTATCGCAATCGTAGTAAATTGCTGTAGGCCAACGTGGCATGATGTTGAGCCCTGCGTAACCGTTTGCGGCGACAGTCGAGTGGAGGAGATGGTGGAAATTGTTCGGGTTCATCAAGACCGGACGGCTATTGTCACCGACGACGTTCTTGATACCGTTATCGAGCCATGCTTTGATGACATCCCCATTGTGAACACCAGTGATCGCTGGAGGAATAAGGCCAGCGGGCGAGAACTTGCCGGCGTCGAGGCCAAGCTGCTTCAGCCAGGCTTGATTGAAGAAGATTTCCTTGGCGGCATCGTCGTATGTGGCGTTGTTAAGGTTGAGATGAGTGAAAGTGTGGGACATGTGAGCGAAAGCATCGCGGTTTGCGGGTGTCATGAACCATGTCGCCAGCTTGTCGAGCTGAGCACATGCGAGAGACCAACTGTATTGAGCCGGGGTCTGTGGCCACATGTCAACACCACTGCCGATTGGCTTGATCCATTCAAGATCAGGGCTCGTGATCGGCGAGTCGTAATAAATAGCATCGACAGGGATGCAAGGATCATTGGCGAGATTGTATCCAATATTGGTAGCATTAATTATGTCGCCGTTGCCATTGTGGCCGATCTCAACAAAATAGTTCGAGCCGGCTGGAAGACGAGTGTTGACACTCTTCGTCCAGGCAACGTGAGGAGAAATGTCAGCTGGAACGACTCTGTAAGTCCTACCCTGCGGATAGTAGAGACCCGTGGAGAGATGCATGTCGTCGATCTGTGTACCCAGGTAGATCTTCCTTGCACCGACAAACAGTCCACGGGTGATCCAATGGATGTATGCGTGCTGCAGGTAGTTGGAAGTGGACGACCACTCTGTGGCAAAGCCGATGAAGAATGCCATTTGTTCGCGGCCACTGAAGTTGTTGATCACGGCGGCGATGCTGGTTGACTTGAAGTTGCCAGACGTCGCAAATTGAGCAATCTTCCAGGTCGTCTTCGAATCGGTGATCTTGGCTGGGTAATGGTACAAGTTTTTGGTCGAGACAGTCGCGCCAGACACGAGTCTAGCGGTCGGGAATCCCGTGATGTTCGTGAAGCTCATCAATTGTTCGACGTTGTCGGCACAGCATCCCTCAGAGCCGTCAGAGGCTACCACCGCAGCAGTACCTGAGGTTGAATCTGGATAGGTATCCAAGCGTACCATCCTTGCACCGAAGGCGACTTGATAAGCGTAGAGAGCAGTATACTGGTTTTCGGTGAGCGCACTATGGTAGTCACCGCCGTAGTCGTAAGACACATCGCTGAGGATCAAGATGCCGCCGTAGTTGCCTGCTTTGGCCGATGAGTTGAGAGTTGGCAGCGTCGTACCACTCTGCGGGACAGTGACGAGCTGGTACGGAATGCCATATGCATCAAACCCTGATGTTGCAGAGTATGCTGAGTCTCCTTCAGGGGCGAGGATGAGGATGGTGCTGCTAACACTGCTTCCACCGACGGCAGCATTGACGATGTTAGTCAGCGTGGCCGCGGCCAGAAGAGTGACAGCGCCTAGGCTGCGAACGAATGACATGCTGAACAAGGTTGAGGCAGCAGGAGAACGATCAAGGGATGGATGATGAACAAGATTCGAGCCTACCTTTGTCGAGAACGACACCACTACTTATTGACATTCTGCATTCTCTGTATTGGGACGGCAGAGATGTATTTCACCACGAGACCTGCCGCAGTTACATCGTCAGTTGATCTATTGAAAATCCTGTCAATGCAGCCCATACGAAGTAGGTCGTCCAAAAGCTTGCCCGCGTTAAGCTTGCCCGAATAGCCGGCATCTAGAAACGCCACAGGCCTCTTTATAGAAAGAACTTCTAGGGCTAGTCGACTTTTACCTTCTGTGATTCGACAACGCGACGTGAATATACGCCGACCGCCTCATGGGCCGTTTCGTGGAGCGAGGGCAATAAGTGACAAAGCCAAACGAATGCTGGCGTATATCCGCTTTCGACAAAGCGAATATCAAGAGGCGAAAGTCCAGTCACAAGGTGTGGGTCAGGCCCTTTCCTGTTTCTGTCGCAATAGTCCACAAGGGTCCACACTATAGGGATGTCGACAGATGGTATGCGGTGAGATTGGCTGACAGGAACGCCTCCTTGCGTGAACACGAGATGGAGGATTCGTGAAGCTATAGTTCCTTGCCTTTGCGGCAGACGGGTGTGCCTGGCGATCTGCATTCGTAAGGGCAGCCATGGCAGATTTACTCGATTCGAAAGACACCATAGGCTGAGGTATATGTTTCTTGATCTGTCCAAGTAGATGGCCACTTCCGGCCAGTCTGAGGCGTAGCTGAAAGATAGAACCGATGAGACTGTACTGCAAGTCTGTAACCGAGCTGAAAGATGGAACGGAACCTACAACCTACATGTAGAATAGGCACCGAGGTCGGCGCAGGGCCGAGGTCACCAGACTCCTGTGCGGCTGACGAGTGCAAAATGGCGAGAGAATGATCAATGGTTTTAAGGACTGGCTCACACGATTGTGATGCTTGAAAAAAGGCGCGATACCAAGTTGTTGGTGGTGGTTTGATAAGATACTGTAGATGGTCTAGTTAGCTGAACAGCCTGAGAAGCTGATGGTGGCGCAAAGAAGAACGGACTCGGCGTGTGCTTTGGCCTCCGCCGGCTCCGTTCCAGGCTCCAGGCTCCAGCCTTGGACACTGCCACTGCCCAGAGTCTTGCGATAAGTCATCGTACCATGTTGACTGATCGCGTCTTGGACGATTTGTAACAAGAGTCAATCCTCACATCGATAATTGAGCAAGTTTAATGTTTAACTACCTGGCAGTGCTCGACAATTGTGCAAAGTTCGATGCACAGCTGACAAAGACACTTCGAAGCTTGGGCGGTAATGTAGATCAGGTAGACTTAGCTTTAAAGGTATTCCTTGCGACCGAGGCAACAACAAAGGATATAAGAACTGTCTGTAGATACACATCCAGTACTCTTGTGCCACTCCAATTTGACCTAATCCATCATATCGACCAATCGATAAAAACGAGGAGAAAACGTTGCGTTTTTCAACATGCCGAAGACTTACAATCCAGACACCGACATACCGGATCTCAGCGGCAAAGTAATCGTTGTCACAGGCGGTACGTAACCTGCGAGAATTGCACTGCACATGGGTCTCGAGGAAGTGCTGCAAATTCGACAGACGACATTGTCTCACTCAAGCGAACAACGAACCACTAACATCCCCCATCTGAAAAGGCAACGCAGGTCTCGGCGCCGAAACAGTCCGCCACCTCGCGGCCCACAACCCAACAGCAATCTACCTCTGCGCCCGCAACCCAACCGGCGCAGAACCCTTCATCACAGAGCTCAAAACGGCCCACCCTAGCGCCAACATAATCCCGATCAAACTCGACCTCTCATCACTAGAAAGCACCAAAACCGCGGCCAACGCCATCGCCTCGCAAGCCGACCGCCTAGACATCCTCTACAACAATGCCGGAATCGCCATGACGCCCGCCTCCGTCACGGCCGAAGGCTACGAAGTGCAGTTCGGTATCAACCACGTGGGCCACGCGTTGTTCACGCAGCTTCTTATGCCACTACTGCTGAAGACGGCGGCGACGGCGGCGCCGAACTCGGTCCGCGTCGTTAATGTGTCTTCGTCGTTGCACGCCTCGGCGACAGGCAAAGGCCTCGCGCTCGCAGATGCAAAAACTGACATGGCATCTTACCACAGTGCGACGCGCTACGGGCACAGCAAGCTCGCCAACGTGCTCTTCAGCAGGAAATTGGCGGAGCTGTATCCGTCTGTCACCACGGTTGCTTTGCACCCGGGTTTCGTCAACACGGAGATTAATAGTGGCAAGGCCGGTGGGGCGAAGTGGTGGAGCATGCTGATCAAAGCTATTGTTCCTTACGTTGGGCTTTCGGTGGAGAATGGAGCGAAGACCCAGCTTTGGTGCGGTGTTGCCAAAGAGGTCGAGAGTGGGAAGTATTACGAGCCTATCGGTGTGGTGAAGCCGGGGAGCAAGTGGGCGCGGGACGACAAGTCGAAGGATGAGCTGTGGGAGTGGACGGAAAAAGAACTCATGTCTCACGGCGGCGTCGGCTGGCCGGAGACGAAGTAAGGTGGAAGGTTTGAGAGGGAGTTTGGACGAAAGTAGGAGATGATTTTTGGGTTTCGCGTCTGGGATATGCTTTTGTAGTGCGTGCAAATAATCCATGATTAATAGTAGTTCTTTTTCTTGATCGTCAGTTCGTAGCAGTCGTGAACTCATAGGTCATTCTTGTCAACATCTTCATCTCAGCTCGTATCCTTTCGCCATCGTTTCGACAGTGAAGACCTCGAGAGCCAGGTCGACTTTGCCTTTCCTTGCAAACACAGTCCTCGCGACCCTCGCCACCGCTCCCCAGCCGTCGAGGGTCGAATCAGCCACTTCTATGATTGTGTCTTTGAAGTCAGCTGGAGTGAAGCCACGGAAGGCTTCGCCCGATTTTACAGGCTGCTGAACTGGTACTGGAGCGGCGGCGAAGATACCATGCAATGCGGCCATCCCAGGAATCATGCCTGCTGCTGCTGCGGGCGGTCCAGCGATGCCTTGTGCTCCATGCCCATGCGCAAGCTGTTGGTTCGGAGGGGTACCTTCGCCAGATGTGAGCGCGGTGAAATGGGTGTGGTGAATGCGGCAGGCGCAAATGATTTTAATGACAGGCGGAGATGGTGGCTGGCGTGTTGAAGCAAAGGCTTGCTGAGCGCGGTGAAGTTGGAGCAAGCGTTCTTTGAAGCTCGCTTCTTCTGTTGGGAAAGCATCAGAGTTGGCTTCGAGGTATCGTTGGAAGTCTTCCTGCGTTGCAGGTGTGGAGGCCGGCAGCTCGGTAGTTTCGATAGGATAGAATACGTGGCCCAGACCTTTGATCATCTCGTCTAGACGCTGATCCTCGGCCCAGTGGCGGAGGTTGGCTTCGACGGGAAGCGCATGCTGCCATTTGTTGCTTTTGTAACGGATAACGAGCTCCTTAAGACTTGGGTAATCGGCTTTCAAGCTACGTGTATGATCGGTGGAGGTCAAGTAGGGCATCCAAAGACGGGTATCTTGGGCTTTCACGTGCAGGTTCAAGAAGGTCAATGTTGCGATCGGCGAGGCAATGGCGCGGACAAACATGTTGGCGTCGCTCGGGTGCGCGAACGAGAGTCTGTTGGAAGTGTACAGCACATTTACGGCCTCTGCGTAGACCAACTTGCAGGTCCGCAGGAGTTGAGGTGCCATGTATGCAGGAGCCGCGTCTGGCATGTTCGGCCACTCGACATTCTCGCCTCCATGTGAGGTCAGGCAGAACAAGTATATGCGGTCTCTGATCTCTCGCGGTAATGAGAAGAGTCGACTCTTCGCGACGCTGTCCGGCAGCTCGCTGATGTCCTCCAGCCTCCGCGTTCGTGTCATCTCCAGCCCGTATTCCGATCCCTCGTCCATTGTGTTCTGTCTGCTGGGCGCGCGGAAAGCGTGGGCGGCGCTACCGTGTCGCGAATGTGTGTGCAAATTCGAATTGGAAGGATGACCGGGAGATCCAAGATCGGGTTGGCTAATGTATGAGAGAGTGCGAGTGGAGAGGACGGACTCGCGCCATGTATATGGGTCTGTGGGTACGATGGCCGGAGGGCGGTGGCTGGCCATGGCAGGACTGAGCTACTGTGTGAGCAAGAGTCTACCTTTTCAGTGGTGAGGATGATACGTGTATGTATCTGGTCAATTATTGAAAGACCATGGAGGTTAGATATTGTAAGATACAACCACAAAGAGCGTGTTTGGTTACTTGAGCACACGCCGTTCCGTAATGCCCGTCAGCTATAGCTTGGGTTCGTCACGTCAGCCGTCGGCTGGGCATGGCCGCCTTAGCGATGAGAAAGAAGAAGACACAGAAGAAGACACAGTCATAAGACGTGGTCAATATTGTTATCGAGGCATTCCATTGTACGTTAATACAATACATGCCTATATTGATGTACATGGGTAAATGCTCTCGTCTCAATCTCAATGCTAAGGTATTCATGGGACTTGTCTCCATCGCCATGGACTTTGCACTTGAATCCCCCATAGAATCAGGAGAGCCTCGCACATCGTCATGATTGAAAGATTGACGGTTTGATAGCCACCCGTTGCGGGCATCAATGATCCTTTCCGTTGCCGGACCAGAGACATTATCCAAGAAGGCTAATGGGTCGTTGATACTCTGATCAAAACGCTGCAGCTTGCTTGATTTAATCACAGTCTTTGAAGGGATACCAAGGACAACGAGTTACCAAGTACTGATACAAGGGCATGCATATCGATATCTTCTAGCGAGATCCATTACCTGTAGATGCAGTATCTAAGCGCCCGTCGCCCCTTTGAATGTGACATCACTGGCGTTTTTGAAGACGGCACGGAGAAGTTCAAGCCAATCAAGCCAAGAGCGTATAGTAAACGGCACATGATAGCCCGACCAAAGGGACCGAACAACAAACCGCGCCTGCACTAACGTTACAACCCGTACCTACGACTTTCTCACTTCCACATCTCCTACCACCAACTTACCCACCTACCCTATGTTCGCAAACTCTTCACTGCTGGCCGGGAGGATACGCGCTCCAACATGTCCTCTCTACAGGCAGACCCCGAAGATGTCGACGTTTCCAGCTTCGGCTCCATCCTCGGCGGCAACGGAGGCATTGCACTTGGTTCAGAAGGCTGGTCATGGGGCACTCTCTGGGCCGCTATCGCTGCGGCCTTTGTGAGTTTCGGCGTCCAACTAATAGTCTTTCAATTGCTCCGATGGCGCCTGATCAGAATCTACCGCCCTCGAACCTATCTCGTACCCGAAAGAGAACGCATCGCGATACCTCCACACGGGTTCATCGGCTGGATCAAGCCCGTGTTCGCCACGCCCGCCCTCCAGATCATCCAGAAATGCGGCCTGGACGCCTACTTCTTCGTTCGCTACCTCCGCATGCTCCTCAAAATCTTCACGCCCATGCTGGTCGTCATCCTTCCGATCCTCCTGCCGATAAATCGCTATTCGACGAGCGACGAGCCCGAAGATGCTCAGCATGGCGTGGATCTTCTCAATATCGCGAATGTGGGCTCACAACACGTCCGTAAAAGGCTTTGGGCACATGTGGTTCTTGCCGTCTTGTCCATTGTCTGGGTGCTGTACAACATCTACTACGAGCTCCGGAGTTACATCAGGGTTAGGCAAGCCTACTTGACGAGCCCTCAGCATCGGATCCGCGCCTCTGCAACTACAGTGCTCGTCGCCGGCATCCCAGCTAAATGGCTCACCACCCGAGCGCTTGACGGCTTGTACGACGTTTACCCAGGCGGCATTCGCAACATCTGGATCAATCGCAACTACGATCAAATCGCCGACAAAGTTTCCCAACGCGATAATATCATACAGTCTCTCGAGGAGGCAGAAACCAACTTGGTCAGGAAATGCTGGAAGGCGCAGGAAAAAACGCTTAAGAAGCAAGCAAAGTCAGGCAAGTCGGGTTCCACAACAAACATCAGCGATGGACAAGAGATGTCACCTATGCGCAACGGAACAACGGATGGTGCAAATGACCAGGAGAAACTTGCGACCCCTTCAAATGTGAGGTCTGAGCCTCCTCGGATCCCATCAAACTACGCGGAAGCCGGTGGCCGGGTTCCGAAGCCCCCAGATACCGCCCCGGCTGGTCAAGATCGCCCATCCGATGAACATCTTCTACGCGGCAGCAGTCAAGATACCGCTACAGAGGATGTCGTAAAGGCGACGCACGAACCCAAGGAGACTCCGGGACAGGCAATTTCTGCTAGCAAATGGTACGAAAAACTCATGTTCTGGAGCTCGGATCCGGTGGTTCCTGTTGGAGGGTACCCCACGGTGCTAAGCGAAAAGTTTGACAACGACGAGGACGAAAATGCGGCATGGCGCAAGTACATTAACCCCAAGGATCGCGAGACTATCCGCTTGCCAATCGTTCAACAAGACTGGTTCCCGGCGCTCCCATGGATTGGCAAGAAAGTAGACCGCATCTACTACTGCCGCAAGGAGCTCGCTAGGCTGAACGCAGAGATCGAAGCCGACCAGGACAACTCCGAGTCCTTCCCTTACATGTCTAGCGCGTTCATCCAATTCAACAACCAGATTGCAGCACACATGGCCTGTCAGTCCCTCAGCCACCACGTGCCTCACACAATGACACCGCGAGTTGTCGAGATCAGTCCGGATGACGTTCTATGGGACAACATGTCGATCAAGTGGTGGGAACGCTATATCCGAGTTGCAATCGTTGTGGTCCTCAGCGCTGGCTTGATCATATTCTACGCGGTGCCTGTCACCTTCACCTCATTGCTTTCGAACATCGCCGTTCTTGCAAAGCGGCTACCATGGCTCGCTTGGTTGAATGACTTCCCTCCGACCGCCAAATCTATAATACAGGGTGTGTTGCCGCCGACCCTTCTTCAGGCTCTCCTTATTGTGGTTCCCATGATTTACAGGGCTCTGGTCACGCTACAAGGCGTCCCGACAGGCAATGCGAGAGAGATGGGTGTTCAGAAGTGGTATTTTTTCTTCCTCTTCATCCAGGTATGTTTGAGTTCCCCCTTTTTTGTCACGCCACACATGTGCTTTTGTCGCCAAAACACGTACCATACAGAAGTACCCGCCGCTGGCCACGAGCAAATGCATCTGCTAACATATCGCGCAGCTCTTCTTGGTCGTCACCTTCACCTCAGGCATCATCGGGTTTGTCAGCGATGTCACACAGGACGCACTCAATGCTGTCACTAAGTTTGCCACAAATGTCCCTAAGGCATCGAACTACTTCTTCAGTTATCTGGTGATCAGATCCTTGTCAAGTGCAGCTGGAGAGCTGGTACAGATCGGAACACTGATTGGATGGTTCATCATTGGCTCCATATTCGATTCGACACCACGCGACAAGTGGAAGCGCCAGACCAATCTCTCGCAGATCAAGTGGGGCTCGTTCTTTGCGCCATTCTCAAACTTCGCCGTCATTGGAATTATATATTCCATCTTTGCCCCGCTGATTCTGGTCTTCATGCTCCTTATCTTCGGGCTTTTCTGGTTCGTTTACCGGTACAACGTTCTTTACGTGTACCAATTCAAAAACGACACGGGTGGCTTGCTCTTCCCGACCGCGGTATTCCAGCTCTTCACTGGTGTATACGTGATGGAAGTATGCATGGCTGCATACCTTTTCTCGAGAGAATCGTCGACTGGCTCAAACGTTGTCTGCCTTCCTCATGCTTTGGTCATGATTGTCGTTTTTGCCTTCACTGTTATCTACCATCGGATTCTGGTTAACAACTTCTCGCCACTGCTGCGCTACCTCCCAATCACTCTCGAGGATGACGCAGTGATCCGCGATGAGGAGTTTGCCCGTTGCCAGGCTGCCCGATGGGCCAATCCGGACGAAGTATCTCAACCGCAGCCCGACGAAGAAAGCGACGCCAACTTCGAGAAAAAACTCAAGAACAGGGAGAAGGACGAAGAGAATGATACTCTTGGTCCAGAGTCGCCATCTCTGAATAGAGCGGACACTTCGTTCAACCGTTCTTTCAGCAGGTCTAGTACGCCTTCCAACTCGTGGGCGAAGCGGACCGAAGGAGCACCAAAAACATGGCAAAAGGCCGTCCAGCCCGTCAAGGGTATCATCGACCTCACAGCCCGTGCCGAAAAGCAGGTGGAGCGCACAGTGGCCACGGCCAACGCGAGAATGGATCGTAATCTGGCCAAAGCGAACGGCGCGCAAAACCCCGAGGGAGACGAGGAAGGGCAGAGGACTGTCGCAGACGTGCTGTTTGCTGGCATCGCAGACGAGTTGGAAGATCTCTCGCCAGACGACAGAAACTCGTTGGTTCGCTATGCCTTCCTGCATTCCGCACTCCGAGCGCGCAGACCCGTGGTATGGATTCCGAACGACGATCTGGGAGTGAGTGAGGACGAGATCCGCCGAGGGAAAGCTATGAGCGAGTACCTGGCATTCAGCAACCAGGGCACAGGCCTGGACAGGAAGGGTAAAGTCGTTTTTGAGCGGAGCCCGCCCGACTTCAGCAACGTTGACCTGATTGCGCTTTGAAGCGATTACCTAGCATTCGCGAGGGTGTAATCCACACAGAACTCATGTATTTGGCGGCATTTGCATTTCGGCGGCGTTTGGGCTTGGGATTGGGGTTGGAACCTGGTATAACAATTTTAAATAACACAAGTTATCTTCACTATAACCGATGCTGTTGTCACTATTCATCAACATGTGATACGTCTTGAATTATCATTATCTCTTCATGAACTGCACTCCTTGGCATCTTGCTCGCATTGGGAAGGTGGGGACATTCACATTGAAGCTCAGAAGGGTCTGGGGAATCGGTTCTCGACTTTCCAAACACGTACTCCAGCCCGCATAACTTACATACTACATGTACCGACCTTACAACAACTAAACTCATACACCACAGGCACATCATGTCGAACCCACGCATAGAAGAAGTGTACGATGACGCCTCGGACCCGGACGAAATGGACCTCGACGCCTTCGACTTCGCCCGTCCAGGCCAAACCACCCTCCAACAAGCCCAAACCCAGCAGTCACAACCACAGGCGCAGCAGCAACAGCAACAGCAACCAAACGCCGACATGATGGCCCAAATGCAACAAATGCTTGCCGGCGGCGGCATGGGCGGCGGCGCGGGCGGCATGCCCCCCCAGATGGACCAGAAGGAACGCATGCGCCTCGAGCGCGAGCAACAGGAAAAGAGCAAATCGTACCAGTGCATCTACCCGATTTATTTCGACGCTTCGCGGTCGAGGGAGGAGGGCCGTCGGGTCGCGAAGGAGGAGGCTGTGAAGAACCCGCTTGCGAGGGATATTGTGGATGCGCTGCAGTATATCACAGCGCAGGTGCATACGCCGCTGCAGATTGTTTTCGAGCCCAGCAAGTGTCATCCGAAGGATTGGGCGAATCCGGGCAGGGTGAAGGTGCTGGTTAAGAAGGATGGGAAACCGGTTACTGCGAAGATTGCGAACAGTGAGTGTTTAGAGTCTTTCTACGGGAATGAAAGGAAGAGCTGGATGCCTAACTGGTTGACACGCAGAACACCACCTCTACAAAATGATCGCCTCGTACCTCCAATCACACCCTACGACCGAACAATCACCACTCAAGCTTCGCGTGCCGGGTCTGCCGATGCCCAAAGACAACAAGGCCCCGACTCCTGCAATTCCTCGAGGTTTCAAGATCGGCACCATCCTTCCACTACACTCGCCTGCTCTGTCCGGTGGCGGAGTCAACGACAACATGATGGCGGACATGATGAAAGAACTTGGCGGTGGCGGAGGCATGCCTAATATCCCTGGTCTGGGTGGCATGATGGGCGGCGGCGGTGCGCCGCAAACTCCTCCCGCAGGCCAGTTGAAGGGAAAGGGCGGCAAGAAGAAGTAAAGTCCATGAAGCTGAATGTTAACGAATTCTAATCATTATACCAAGGAATCGATTCACTCATATTGACTTTAGCGATATTGGGAAAATTAAACCAACATTGCTCAGAGCGTTGCTACCCTTTCACAGTCAAACGTTGAGAATCATCCCTCGATAGCACACAAGCGACTCCTTGCCTCGCGATTTACAAGCATCGACTGCTCAGTGGGCTAGGAGAAAGACGTACCCACCTCTTCGTCCTAGAACAAGCCACCACAGCTGGCTAAGTTGCAGAGCATATCGGCGATGCGAACAAAAGCAAGAGCTTGGCTGAATTCTTTCGAATCTTCTTCCGTCCCAACAGATCAGGTCTGACCAATGGATCAGCATTTTAATTCCTACAAGTCTACAATTAGCTTGCACAAGGTGGTGCGAGAGTTACCAAGGCTGTCCCGTTGACTTATTCTTTAAGAGGCAAATCCATTGTGATCTGAGGATGCTCGCCGATGAGATCCAGACCACGAGATCGACCATGCAGTAATTACTGTCTTTGTGCATACCGCTAGTCCGGTATGGCTGCTTTCGTGTTCTACCTCGTCGCCAAAGAGCTCCCACCATCTGGACGGAAAACAACCGCTCGAGCGATCGGCCCGTGTCGCTCGGCATGCCGTGAGGTAAGGCAAGGCGAAGTCTTCCAAGACTCTGAATGGCGTCCCGGGATCTTGGAAGATCTACGATAAACAGTGTGGAGTCTGGCGGGACTCGATCGAGCTAATTGCGCATACAGTGTAGTCCCAAGGCGAGAGCAAGGAGAATGTTTTTGCCTTGTGGTAAAGAAACGCCTGCGTCATGATCTCATGTATTTTCTGCACACGTCTCACACCACACCACACCGCTCCACATACACACCAGACAGGGCTGCACGTCGCACAAAGGCTGCTTCTACAGCGTTCTGGGCCCGCTGCCAACGCCGCCGATCACTTTTCCAGCCTCATCTGCCACTGAGCCCAAGCCACCACCATTCGAATGAATGCATCCCGGGTCGCACAGAGATGACAATTTTATTTGCCGTCGACACAGTTCGACCCGGAATCATGCAGATGCAGGGTTGAAGGTGCAGGTGTGGGAAATAAGTGTCACAGATTGAGGATGGAGCGGCAGACGATTTGAGATCTGCATCGAAAAGGTTCCGCGTGATAAATCGCCCTTCCTATCACGCCTCCTGAATTAGGGACATAAGTATTATTTCATCCGTAGGTGGAAGTTTCAGGGTGGCTTGTTCATATGTGCCGATCATTCGCGGCTTGTTTACGTTGTTGTTATTGGTGGTGGAGTGCCACAGCGGCGAGACCGATTACACTTACATGTATCGTTCGATATTGAACGCCGCTCTTGACGGATGTCCAGCGTACCACCTTTCGAACGTCACGATGATGATGAAGCCCAGTATGAGGCGCACCAATCCCGCCGCCTCGACAAGGCTGCACCCAAAAAAGAAAAAAAGTCATAGGAAACATATCCTGTACGTGACTTCCCTCGGCGGCTACGCCGCAAGGCACAGCAAGATTGAAAGCAGGGCAAAGATAGGGCGCACCCACACCCAAACCACCGGCACGCTCTCGGTATATGTGGATGTGCGGTATAACCAAGATCGAGTCGTGCAGATCTTGGGCGCGGCACATGCCCGCGCAGCAGCAATTAGCACCTTCCCGGTGACGCGGGCACGGGATCGAACGGCGACAGACGCCACCGAACATGCATGCGCTGCATGCACGTGGGCGTGTAACATCACTGGCGTCTCATTCGACTTCGAACCTCGATTTGTTTCGTATACACCCTTGTTCAAATCAGGGCAGGGAAGACAGCTTTTTTGAAGTGGACGGTCAACTCTTCGAGGGTCTTGGGTACACACCATCATCGCGTGACATTTTTTGGATTACTCAAATGGGAGTTGAGGTGAGGTGAGGTTCCCGATTCGGGGGCTTGCCGTTGGCGACGGCACAGGTGGCAGAAGGCTTGGAAGAGAAAGAAAATCTCGGGATCTTCCCCGAACATGACGGGACTGTACTATTGAGATGAATAGTTGAGCCAATACCTAGATGGGTATACTTGAAAATAGTTTGGAGACAAAAATTGACTAACAGTAAACGCCTGCCACATCAAGGGTGTTGCGATTCAATTCCCGTTGGCGCCAAACGACTCGCGAAAGAAAGTCTCGATGACTGCGGCGGTGATTTCAACGATCAAGTGAATTTCTTCGGAAGTGATGTTGTATGCAGGTGCCAGCAGGATATGGTCACCATCTACGCTATCTGCGGTTCCGGAACCGGGGTAGATGCTGATGTTGAAAGATGGCTGCATGCCTGCAAAAAGGGGTCAGTGATCACATTGCAAACAGAGACAACACTACGAGACAGGAACAGGGGCTGTCTTACCAAGCTCATGAATTCCCATGCCCACCGCAAGGGAGGGATCGAACGACATCTTCGTGGCTTTGTCCTGCACAAACTCGATACCCCAGAACAAGCCTTGACCGCGGATACTGCCCACGAACTGATGTGTGGACAATCTATCGCGCAGTAGCTTGCCAAGTAGCTTACCTTGAGCCCTCACATTGCGGACAAGATCGTCGTCTTGGATGATCCGTTGCACCTCGAGTGCCGCCCGACAAGCCAATGGATGAGCTTGATACGTCTGCCCGTGGCTGAAAGCTCCCGTTCCTCTTGCCAGCACGTCAACAACCCTGCAATTCGCCAACATGGCGGCAATAGGCTGGAAGCCGCCACCAAGCCCTTTGCCCATGGTCATCATGTCGGGGACAATCCCGACGGAAGGGTCTTGCCATGCGTGCAATGGGTTTGGGAAGCGGGCTGAAGGCTGTGGGCCAACTCGCCCAGATCCGCACATGATCTCGTCCAGGATCAAGAGGGCGCCGTATCGGTCGCAGATTCGGCGCACAGCTTTGAAGTACCCGGAGATGGAAGACACGCAGCCAAGCGCAGCGCCGACAACTGGTTCTGCGATGAAAGCAGCGACCCTGTCAGGCCCAATCCGCTGGAACTCGGCGTCTAGCTCCTCTTCCAGACGCCTGACGTAGGCCTCGTCGGATTCCATTGGCGACTTCTTGCCGCGATAAGCGAAACAAGGGCTGACAAAGGAGGAGTTTTTGCTAAGCATGGGCTCATAGATGGCGCGACGAGCACGATGGCCTCCGGCTGCGAGTGCACCAAGAGTAGTCCCGTGATAGCTCTGCTGTCTGCCAATGAAGTGGATGCGTTGAGCTTCAGGCGGGTTCTTCTCGAGGTGAAACTGTCTCGCCATTTTCAGGGCGGCTTCGATGGCTTCACTGCCGCTGGATGTGAAGAAAGCCTTTGCCATCTCGCCATCGGTGGAGTCGATTAGGTGAGTCGCAAGTTGTTCAGCGGCATCCGTAGCAAAAAAGAGAGAGTGGCAATATGACACACCCTCCGTCAATTGGTCCATCAAGGCTTGGGTGACACTGGAAATCGATCAGATGTATCCATTTTGCATAAGACTTGCCGATGCTGCGTTCGTACCGTTGGTTGCCACTACCCAGACATGCTACTGCTGCACCACCAGTAGCGTCAAAGATCTTTTGTCCATTGCTGAGGTAAAGATAGTTCCCTCGCGCGGTAACAGCATGAAGTGGTTTGTGATGGAGTGATCGGTGCAGAACAGCAGACTTGTGCAGTTTGCCATTGGTTTGAGGTTTGCGAGCGATTTCGTCGTGGCTGACATCAGGTTCTCCAAGTGATCCCATTATGTCGAAGGTGCTCGTTACTTGTATTAAAGATGAAGTTGAGATACCAGGAGTCGAGGACAAATTCAGTTCCTTTTATCAGTCCAATGGCCAAGCCTATGAACCTTCGAAACCTGAAGATGGGCTGGGACGATGACAGGGTGGCCGCGAGCCCCGACAATTTGGGATTAATGCACATACCGACCTGCAGGGCGCCAGCCGTATGGTAAGATCTATCCGAACGTTCGATGGTCAACGGCGGTCATGGTTGCCTACGAGGATTGGTCAGGCATCCCTGTGGGTCCTGTGAGACCACGGTAGTTCGAGACACATCTCACAGTTCGGGATCGAGATCCGATCTACCCTCAAACCTTGTCACCGGGCCGTTAGATCGTGGGTTCGGCAGACATGGCAGGCCGAAAAGCACTCCGAACCCTTGCCAATGCCGTCGCCGTGATTCGTCATGGAATAGATCTCTGGACGAGGAGCAACGTTTGAACTCAGATGTGATGAACCCAATCGCGTTAGCATGTTGTTCTAAGATTTCATCCTTGCCGTGAACAAACGCGGCAACGCAGCAGTCTGTCAATTCGATTGCGTTGCACGATAAGGAGTTCAAGTCTGCTCCATCGTGATCAAGGGTGGCCCAAGACTGCAACCCTGCCAGATTGCTACACGCAGCCAAAAAGACGTGCAGCCAGCTGCATAGTGATGTAGACCAGGTATTTGTAATAACATTGCAAGTATGTCTCGGTACAAAGCATCGCATGTGGTGTGCTTCGGCATGGAACACCAGCCTATCGGTCAATACATACCTGAGAAGTCCGGCACGCGTCCGGGCCAGTCCAAGCATGACCAATACAAACTCCCGCAGTCTTCGCAGGGTCCTTCACCCCGGTGTCAGATGGCAGGTGCGGTGCAATAACAGGGATGTCGTATTGGCGAGTATCAGGGTGGACAGAAAGCGTGGAGCCCTGCGTCCGGTTAAAGGGGAACTCGTCGACATCCCGGGCAGGCTTCGCTGCGACCTCCTCATACACGGCAGGAGTTTGATGTCACGAGGTTGATTTAGAGAGAATGTGATGGTGAGCACGTAAAGATGGTGTAGTCGACGGGCTGCAGCACGCACTCCACCAAAACTCCACCACTCCTCCAAAGCTTGGCATTGGATACAGTACCGAGAATGTTCATGATGACGGCGTTACATTTACATGAAACACATCCCATCACGTTGATACAAACAATCCTGATGGCCGATCAAGCCACACGACACTCACCAAACATCCTGATCGTAAGACGAAGGATAGAATCCAGGTTAGGCGGCCGTTGAGCACGAAGAAACCCTTGAACCACAACAATGGATCGGGAGATCTCACCGCCACCACTGAAACGGCGACGCAGGGCGGATGCTACAGTTGTAGAGCAGCAAATAGAATCACACACGCCTCCAACATTGAGGCTTTTCAGCTGGAACATCAACGGCATATCGCCTTTCATACAGCAGCCTATCACCTCTTTCTTCACCTCTGACAAATCTTCACCACCACAATACCAAGCCTCTCTCCGCGACTTCTTACGCCGGCAAGGGTTCCCGACCTTACTCTTCCTACAGGAGGTGAAGATCAATCCTTCAGACACGGCAAGTCAGAAGGCTGTGTCCGGTGCCGTCAGGCGTAGTCCCTCCGAGCCTGAGACCAATCCAGACTATGTCACACACTTCTGCCTACCTCACGGCAAGTACAACGCCACAGGATTCGGACGAAAGGTTTACGGTGTCTGCAGCATCATTCGCAAAGACTTCGCCGATCGGTACGTAGAGCGTATGCGGACAGTAGACTGGGATGCAGAGGGAAGATTCTCCGTCATCGAAACGAAAGCACATGCAGACGTGCCGAAGCTGGCAATCTTCAACGTCTACATGGTCAACGGCACTGATAACCCTTACAAAGACTCGGCGACTGGTGCTGTAACTGGGACTCGCCACAATCGTAAGCTCGAAGTCCACCGACTGCTGCAAGAAGAAGTCCGCGGATTAGAGCGCGATGGCTATCGGGTGATCGTTGCAGGTGATATCAACATCGCCTGCGCACCCATCGATGGCCATCCCAATCTCCGTACATTCCCTCATCAACACGTCTTGAATCGGCAGGATTTCCTTCGACGTTTCCTCAACGATGCTGACAAAACGGGACATGCTTTCAACGAGGTGGTAGTGAATCGTACTCACAGTCTCAGCATGGTCGACACTTTCCGCTCTCTCCACCCCGACACGAAAGGCTACTCCTACTATCCCAGAGGAAAGGCATTCGGCGACAGTTGCGATCGCGTAGACATGATACTGTGCTCACAGTCTCTCGCGGCTAAATGCACAGAGGCCGGCATGCTGGCCACAGCGGCGGATCGAGGGCCGAGCGATCACGTTCCGATTTTTGCCTGCTTTGATGTTGATGGACCAGACTGAAGATATTGCAGATTCGTTCGCTTCCAGGGGATCTTGGCGATCGTACTTGCTGTAAGAATAATCTCTTCAGCGCATCAAACAGCTTACTTAAGGTGTCTGACAAGATTCTCTCGCATACTCGAGCTCAACGGAAAGCGGCACCAAGGCGTCGTTAGTCGGAGAACATGTAAAGAACAGCATCATCAGCACAAGTCAGTGAAGTATGCTCTGAGACCCAAGCATGTAGTAACGATCTGCCACCAACTCAAGGCTGGCAGTCGGGAAGAGTTAACCTTTCTTTATCATGGACGGATACAGATAGAAGAAGCAAGATGGAAGAAACAGAACAATCGGGAATAAAACTCCAAAAACCCCTGGCTATGCTACGCAAAAAACAGATATCGTTCATGTGTTTCCATCCATCAATCCTATAGAGAGCAAAGCATGCATGTTGCTCTCGCAAACCCTTTATTTAAGTATTTCATGAACAAAAAGGACATTCACATTCGTGGCAGCTTTCAACAGTGCAAACGCCAGCGGAAGGAATGATCGTGATTCGGGGCCTGGTCGCCTCGGTTGATGAGTTGGCAACCGGATTGAACCAGAATAACCCGTGCAGCCGAGCCTCATGAGTGGCTGCTTGCACATCATGGTGAGAATATGCTGTCGAGATCTGGGAGAAATGACGCGTGGCGGGTCTCCAAGAGAGAGGTGCGCCGGGGAGCGAGGTTGATCGTATGGCGTGACAAGAACAGCGTGACAACCGTAGCCAAATAAGAGGAGCTACCGTTCGCAGCTCGCTTTGCGTCGTTCGTATCACCGCCTGTATTCCAAAGCCTTCTCGCCGCCTTCGCGCTCGGCATTCGTACGCATCCTCTCCCTTTCCACCCTAATCCTACCGGCCTCTGTGCCGTCGTCCTCGACCAGCTCACTGAACCAAGGATGCTTCAACGCCTCTCTGGCAGTGATGCGCTTTTTGGGGTCGTAGACAAAGATCTTCCTGAGGAGATCCAAGAAAAGCTTGTTAAAATGCGTGGTGGGCGGGATGATATCTTCCAGGCGCTTCATGGCGCGCACAAACTTCCTAGACTGTCGTGGGGTGTCGGCGAATGGGTAGGCGAGATGTTGGTTCTTGAAGAAGCGGGCGGCACTGTTACGGTCGCTGCGCTTACTTTGCTTCATGACTTCGCGGATAAGGGACTTGTCGATCGGATTGCCGGTTACGGCCTGGAAGAAGTGTTAATAAAAAGCAAGCTTGATCGTAAGGTAAGTAGTTACGCACTTCCATCATTGCGAGATGCTCTGCGCAGTCATGGGTCTGGAACAGAGCATCTCCGGTCCAGCACTCGACTAAGATGCAGCCAAGTGACCACAGATCGATTGGGTGGTTCCAGCCTATGTTGAAGTCAGTGCAAGCTCATGGTAGGGTTTGATTGTCAGACACTCACCAATCCCAAGGATGATTTCTGGTGCTCTGTAGTGGCGTGTGCTCACTACAGAGCTGTGGTACTCGTCGTCAAATGTCGCTGAGCCGAAGTCTATCAAATTGATTTGTGGCGCCAGTAACACTCTCCTGAATTTCGCGGTCCTGGAGGTAAGATTTGATGATGAAGGGATGTTGCGGTTGTATGTGAATGTCTGATAAGTGTGGTTGATAAGGAGAATGTTTTCAGGTTTGAGGTCGGTGTGCACCAGATTCAAGTCGTGTAGGAAGGCAATGGAGCCAAGGAGCTGCCTGGCGAAGGCTTGTATGTGTGAGCCAGGGAATGGCACGAAGCCACCCGATTTGAGGAAGTCGAATACACTCAGGCCGAGCAGCGGAGTGACAATGCATATGTGCCCTCGCCAATCGAAGGCGTCCATCAACTGGATGCATCGGTTGCGGTTGTCGCTGTCAGCTTGTCGTAGTGTCTGTAATACACGAAGCTCGATACGTGACGCGTCACGGTACTGCTATAATGGTTAAATTAGTTAGGGGGAAAGATTGGGGCTCGTACATACCTTTGGTACTGCGCGGATGATCTTGACTGCAAATTCTCTGTTCTTGCTGTCACGGGCTCGCACGACTTTTCCGAATGTTCCTTGACCAAGCA
>Ga0265797_10003370_pt1 | contig 25634 bp, 16 predicted proteins | sample P2T30metagenome_FD_192433 | JGI IMG/M metagenome (GOLD analysis project Ga0265797, IMG submission 192433) | Plant litter microbial communities from East Loma Ridge, Irvine, California - P2 T30 | ecosystem: Environmental > Terrestrial > Plant litter > Unclassified | place: USA: California... | reverse complement strand
AGCTCTGCCGCACAACACGCCGTATATCCAAGTACCTGGCTCCGGTTTTGATGAGAACAATGCGTGAACGTATCCTCCATTATCGATCGGGCGGCACACGAAGCGCGGACACCGTCTGCGGGCTTTGCTTCTCAAGATACGCGTGAAGAACCAATGCAGGCCACAACATCGCGACATCGTAGCCGCTGGTCCGCCTCGCGATATTTCACGAGACCTGATGGTGTTGCTCGCCGTGCCGGTCAGGCCGTGACAGGCCTCACTAAGATGTCAGGCCAAGCCATTCAGGAGGAAGACATACGGTCGATGGCATCGCGGTCCGACAAAGCGCCTAAGGTCGAGGACTAAGTCAAAGCAATCCACTTTGCCATGGATCCGAGGTAAGCCTACATCTGTCCAGCTTTTGATGCACCTCTCAGCATGACTCGGCATCGGTCAGAAAGTAGGAGACTCAAATAGCCTGGGATCGAAACTAACGACGATCAGCCTACACAAGCGGTTTTCGTGCCGGTCCTCCCGACCTTGCACGCTCACTGGACACGAGTACGCTGACTACAAGTCACTCCTAATACCTCAAACTCTAGTCTACGAGAAACGTACGGGCAAGGAGCAAGACTCTACCTTTTTTGTTCCAACCTCAGCTGTTCTTCAACATCGGACTGAGACTGGTATGTGGTTGTTCAACAGCGGGTCGAACTAGTGCGTCTTTGGCAGATCTAAGCGCTCGCATGCGGCTCTGAAGATCAGGACCTCTATTATGACAGGCTTGCTGCAGTCATGCGGTCCTGCAATTGTCTTCCTTCAAGGAGCGTAAGCTGTGATCACTGACGTTCTCCGCCCTTGCATTTGTTCGCACCTTCCCCGCAGTGTACTAGTATGCGGTGCATGTTGCCACTGAACGTATAATAGCACTGTTATACTATGACGACCAACGGCCCGCCGTTCCTCTCAGCTTCTCATCGCTTCGCGGAAGAGCATCATTCTGCCTACAATCGAATGCGACGTTTCTAGCGAAGTCACTATCTGATCCAGATAATCATACTCAACCTGGATGCTGGTCGACGCTCGCCCAGTCTGTACGTCACTCAGCTCTCCCTCTACGTGTGTGGCGCTATTCGACAAGCGCCTGCTACTTCGCTTCTAAAGCACATGGAGTTGACATCCCATCTGTTGGGTCATTACGCTTGAGAGGATGTTGTATGCCGAGTGAATTTCAACTTGGACATCGGTACCAAGGCGAAGGACCTTCGCGAGGCGCCGATTTCTTGGCTCAAGGATTGCACCAAATCTCAAGAGGCTTAAGCTTCCTGACTTGGTCATATACGGACAATGTCGGTTTGCTGCGTGGGGAACCACACCACAACGAATCATCACTCTCCATATCCACAAGTCGCTCTCCAACATTTGCAGGGGCGATATCCGATATTGCCAGCTAATACACCAGCTTGGACTTCGCCAAAACAGTCGACCCAAGTGGAACGACTTACGCGAAGCCTATATTCTCACGTCTTATCACAGAAGTTGGAGACTCGGCTACTTTTGAACGTTGATTCATCCTACGCAGAGTTATCAACGATACGTCGTGTACATTCGTGTGAATTGTGTGTACCCTACAAAGATCAAATGATCATTCCGATATGCCCAAATCTGGCTTGCTGGTTGCATTCACGAACACTGCATAGATGCTGAGAAACAATTCACAGCACGTTGTGAATTGGCTTTCCTTTACAATACAATTCACTCGATCAACGATGATACGCCCAATTAGGTTGTTGCTGAGCTATCTCCGCTTTTCCCCTTGACCTCGGCTTGCCGAGAGAAAGAGAGGCGAGATGCGACATCCGATCTTTCGTCATGTGGCCTGAAATTCACATAACCACCACCTTCCTATATAGCATATGGTCGATGCACAGACCGGGATTGGCTTTGGCTCGCTCGACTATATGCATTTCCATCTGTCGCACGCCGTCTATCTCTAACTTCGGCTCCTTAGTGGACCATGCGTTATCCATCAGAGCCAATTGAAATTCCTGCGACTCTGCCAGGCAGTCAGAAAGCGAGTTTGCTCGCACAGCACAGCAGACGCCTCGAAGGTTCATCGCGCCATGTCAAGCAAGACCGACTTCTAGGCTTAGACGGTGGAACTCTCGAGGCTACCTAACCCTCATGGTCTACTATTCAATTAATTTCGACGTCAGCGCATCGGGTATCGTCCCGCCAAACCGCTAAGTAAAGCTTTCGAGCGCTCTAGTAAAGAGAGGTATTGGCCAGTCGCAGACACACCGTTTGTGTACAGGCTGTATATCACGGGAGCTAGGCGCGTAAATTACATTGACAAACCACTTCATGACAGGCTGGACAACGCATATATTGGCACCACTGCAACTTCAATACCTGGAAACTGCCAGACTGCTTCGCTTGCGGGCCAACCCACGCTGCACCGGCTGCAGTGGAGTTGTACAAGGCGCATAACACACACACCGCAAAGGTACCGAAAGCTTCTTAGAAGCGTACAGGCGAGCAGCCATGCACCCCTGCGCACTTGCTGCCAGCTAGTCGAGAGAGGCTGGGTCATTTCCTGCGGAGGAGATTGGGGGAGCAGGCGAGTGTATGCGGGGTTTGGTGACTTGGAAATTACTGTGAGCAGCAGCAGGGGCCCTGCATTTACTCGTTATTCTGGTTGGTCAGGCTGTAGTGGCTCTGGGAACCCATGACTTGCGACGCCATTCGCCATGTGCCTTGTTGCAGGAACCGTCGAAGGCCCGTCTAGTGGCTGAACGTACTTTAACGAAGATTGTCGACCTTGATGCAGCGTCATGACCGGCGAACGCTCCACCGTGCTTGGGTCGATCAGTTGTACTTAAGACCGTCGACACTTCTTTCGATCTTCAGGGTAAATTCAACCCACTGGCGGCCTGGGCACTTGACATGACTGTGTACGAAGGAATGCCTCAAGGCAGTAACTACTAATCCATGTTTCGATCTGACAGCAATCAAGCAACTCCGATGTACCATACATTCCAAGCCGCGACGCCGTCGCTCGGCCCAGACGACGTGATCAACGGAAAGACTGGTCGTCCAGGTGGCCCTCGAAGAATATCTACCAGCAACGCATGCGTCGAGTGCCGTCGAAGGAAGATCAGATGCGACGGGCTCAAACCCTGTGGTCAATGCCAATGGTATCAGCACCCTGAAGCTTGCGCTTATTCGAAGCCCACTCAACGTGTCGTTCCCTCACGAAAGTACGTTCACCTCTTACTGATCTGATCGAAGTGTAACCCTAATTTTTAATCACAGGCTTGTCGATAAGCTTCAATCCCAAGTGGACCAATATCGCGCCATCATTTCTCGCCTGTATCCTGGCAAGTACCTGGAGAATCTGAAGCATCTTCCTCGTGAAGACTTGATCAACCTTGCCCTTACTCTCCCCGTGCCGGCAACGCCGCCCTCAAGCGATGGCGACCACATGCACCCTCCCGACAACATGCCATTCGATCAGCAAAAGGCAAGCCGCGCTGCAAGTCTCGAGGCGCTTGAGGAAACGCCGGACGATTTCCCTGAGCTCGACGAAGAAAAGCGTCACAAAGCTAAGATTCAAGGCATCTCCGACGACGTTGATGGTCTATCTCTGGTACTCGACCGTCAGTCATCCTACGTCGGTGTGTCATCGGTCAATGCTGCGTTGAAGGTTATCTTCAAGGTGTCGCCAGTCGCCCGACCCTTCGTTGCGCAGAGCTACAACGAAACGGCATTTCCCAGCAGAGCCAACACACCACCACCTCAACAAGCTAGCGATGCGGATCCAGACTTTACACCACCGCCTGATGTCGGCCACAAGTTGATTGAATCTTACTTTGCTCACGTTCATGTTCTCATGCCAATGATCGATGAAGACCAATTCTGGCACACTTGGCTTTACGGTGAACGAAGGGACTCGCCATGGCTGGCGCTTCTGAACATCGTCCTAGCTCTTGGCTCTCTGGCTTCCGGAACCGTTGATTCTGAAGACCACATTGCCTACTTCAAGCGTGCAAGAGCTCATCTGGACATCGAAACGTTCGGCAGTGGCAGTCTCCTGACACTGCAAGCCCTCGGCTTGTTGAGCGGATACTACCTGCACTGGCTGAACAGACATAATGAAGCCAACTGCCTCATGGGTGCAGCGCTGAGAATGGCGACAGCACTTGGCCTGCACCGGGAGTACAACGACCCCCAAGTCCGTGCGTCGGGTGTTGGTCGCACAAAAGATAGCTCCGAGATCCCCATTGACGTCCGACGAAGAACGTGGTGGGGATTGTTCATCTTGGACACCTGGGCAAGCACGACTACCGGAAGGCCATCGCTCGGCCGCTACGGACCTGGCGTCACTACCCAAAGCCCACAAATTCCCCAGCAGCTCAACAACGCCCAGTACATGGCATCCTTGAAACTGCTACCCATCATCCACAATATCACATTCTGCAAGCTCGCTACCCAGATTCAGGATCACCTTGCCGAGCATACGTTGCCCGGCGTCGAAAAGTTGTTCGCCTTTGACGCCGAGCTTGTCAAGTGGTACGAGGACTTGCCGCCTATGCTCCGATCTGCTCAACCTGTCAAGCCGAAAAACCGCCACCGAAGTGTGTCACTTCCTCAACCGGGTCGTAGCGGTATGCGAACGCCGCCGTCGACGACAAGCAGCAACAAGAATGCATTCGACTTTTCCCAAGCCCCCGAGCGCGATGCAAGCTGTCCAGACTTCCTTAAGACGCCCAGAGCAATCATGCATTGGCGATATCAAAACTTGCGGATGCTAATGCATCGACCATACTTACTGGCTACAACCCTACGTCGCGCGAGCAACGCCACACTCAGTCACGACGAACGGATCGCTGTGTCGCTCTGCCGCGCAATGGCACGCCAATCTATCGCAGACATCAATGCAAATTGCGCTGAGAACCTCATCGCCGGCTGGACCGGTGTTTGGCTGATGTTCCAAGCAGTCATGGTGCCTCTTGTCTCACTTTTTTCACGCCTCTCGACGCCCGATGGGCAGCAACCACACGATCGTCCGTTGAGTCCTGCTGGAAGGAGCGTCACAGGCAGCGATAGCGCCTTGTCTTCGGCGGCCATTGCCAACGATGAATCCGACGACCAGTGGCGTGCGCAAATCGAAACAGCCATCGACTTCTTCCATCGCATGCGTTCATGGTCTACGGCTGCCACTAAAACCAGAGATCTGGTCGATCGCCTTTATCAGGCCAGCCAACATGTGGTGGACTATCAAGGCCACTTCTCCCGCCCTCAAGCACAACACATGCAGTCGCTGGCGCCTCTCGGACTCAGCCCTGGCCATTTCTTCTCAATCGACACAAACGTCCACGGCGCCTTCTCATCCCCGCCTACCAATAGCGCGCATACGCAATTCTCGCCATCTCATCCTCCACTCAATCACGATGGTCCGGCAATGCCTTCTAATTACTGGGGTCTCAGCCCTAACGGCGATGCTCGGATGAATGTCTTCTGGGACGAGATGATGTGGGACAGCTTCCCAACGGCGATGACAGATGATTCGCGATTGGCCACCCAGTTGCCCACGCAAGATTTCGACTGGAACATGCTTAGTTCCCACCATGCAGATGGCAGTCAATCAGGCTGGCCATTGTGGACACCGGGCGGACCTCACGAAAGCGGCTGAAGTCGGCGACGACGATGATGACGATGATGACGATGATGACGATGATGACAACAACTAGGCTTCGACGGGTGCATCTCGTTTTTCCCCTTGGCTTTTAATTTCATCTATCATGTGCTACAAAAGCTTTATTATTGATTTATGATTACTGGCCGAAAAGGGTAATTGGAGGATATATACCCAAATACATGAGAAAAGTATGGTTATTTCTGACGGGAAAATTACACTGCACGGTCCCGCCGTCAACCGCAGCTTTCTGCCTTGGACTTGTGTTGTGAACGTACTGCGGATCAAGCAATAATGCGGGCCATGTTGGGCATCTTGCTTGCTTGCTTGCTTGCGCGGTTCTTTTCCATAGCAGGCATGTTGAATGTTGCACGTGGACCGCCACTTACACCATCTCACGCCCACAGCAATGCAGTGACTCTGTGCGACGCTGCTGTCTCCGTTTCTGCTGCAGCTCTGGCCGTGGATGTGTGAGTCTGCTGATCGCAATCTATGTATATTGTGGCCGTCTGATCTTTCACAACAAGTCCATCGTCCAGGCCCGTCGAGCCCTTCGATGCCCTTCCGTGCATGTACAGACGACAACCACAACACCCACCCCGGAAGCCCGGCTTTCGACCCCGCGCCTGTTTTTGCACGTACTTGGTAGAGCTGGGGGCAAAGGTGTGTGTGATGTTGTTCAGCTCCACCATGAAGGTCCACGTGATGGATGGGTGGAAGGAAGAGACAACCTCACCTCAGCATATTTAGCCGGCCACGGTTGTGAGCCCTCACTGTTCCTCTTCCTTCTTCCTTCGCCCGCAGATCAAGATCATGAAAGCAACAGGCTCAGCCCGCCACCCGCGCCGGGGTACATTTCGCCATTCACATCGCCCATGGGGTACCCGCACGCCACCGCCACCTTCTTTCAGTCGCTTACGGGGAATTTGCCCTATACTACATGTACTCACTTACATGTGTAGGCTACATGTCACCATGCCCGCCCACGCTGCAATGCACATAACCGATAACGTTCGAACATGCCTTAGCGCCATCGCCAAAAGCTCCGTCAGGCGCCCTTGCAGCTCGCCGTCGTCAGTAGTTCTTGTGGTGCAGGAACAGGAGAGCGCATGACACCGGCATCCTCATGCAAGTGGTAAGTCAGCCCGCTGGACCGTGACGGGGCGGCGAAGCGCTTGCTTGTACGTGCTATCCTTCTGCTGCGCTTCGTAAACTTCGTACGCGCCGGTCTGGAAAAATTCAAAGGCAACGGACGTATCACCGATGACACTACTGTGGGCGAGCTGGAGACGGTGTCAGAAAACTTTCTGGGTCTGGCTAAAGCGCCGAGAAGCCATCGCGGCAGTCGCGGCCATCTACTCTGTGTTCATTTGTAGGCAATTTACGATGCTGCCGGGGTAATACTTGCGTGGGATGGCAATTTGTGCTGAGTTGATGGCAGGCGCAGGGAATCCGGATGCCCCGATCACATATACATATCACGGTCTAGAATTGACTGCTGGACAAATGGCCATGCTGCCGGTCTCATCTTGGGCGACTGCTGATGTGCCACAGCAGCTTCGAAACAACAGGAGAGCGAGCCGGGCCACTGAGCTTCCAAACTGTGAAAAAGACAACAAAGCACGACTGACCGGAGTTCCACGCCGGTGACACAGCACAACAAACCAAACCATGCACTCGGTGAATCGACTCAACTTTGAACCCTCGCGCACGTGTCAAAGCAGACCAAACGCGCCCATGGCTTGCAATAAACTCAAACAATGGAACAAGGCGTTTTCTCGTGGCACCGTGGCTTCCACGAGGAAGTGGACTGGCTTCTGCTGTGCCTCTCATGCACCTAAACGCGAACCTGGTAGCAGTACCGGCGAAAAGCGTTTCATCTACCGACGACTTGAATATCCTGATTCCTGAGAGAAAATGACGAACTGTTGCTTGCGGTGTCCCGCCACCTGCGGGTTGAGCATCATGCCCAGTACACTTTGAGCCTTTGGCACGAAACTATTTGGCTCTATGAGGACTTGAGTTCGATTGCCACGCTTGACTCTGAGGAATGCCACTCAATGCTACGAATTCCCGGCGATCGCCTATAGGCACGAGGATACTTTAGATCCTTCGTAGCAGTCAAATGGGGCTACGAAAGTCTGCATCTCGTACTCTTTTAAGACGAACTTCTCGACCTCGTCCATTTCCTCTTCCAAATAGACGACCTATGACTAGACTTCCAGCGTCACCGACTGAAGGTTAAACCAACATACTCAGGACGAGTTATATGCTCATTATACGAGAAAAAGCAATCAAACAATTCGAGATCTCTCTGGGAAAGGCCACTAGGTCTCTATGTATAAAAGCATGCTCGGTGTTACTAAGAATCGGCCCTGCCATAAAAGCCCATTCATTGCCTACTTGTAAAGCATTTTCAAGAAGCCATTTGGGGATTCCCACCATGCTACTGTTCGTTCCCTTGCCAAACAGTGCACTGCTTCGCCTCACCTACAACGGGCTGTCAACGAACCCACATCTCAAGAAAGAAAGATAGCTTTCACGAGCAACCCATACCTCTCACAACAGGATCGTTCTCCGTCCATTCAGACCAACTCCTGAAAGACCAAAGTGAACAGCCCACAGGGTTTTTCCCTCACAGCCTCACACAACTTCGACATTCGCGTCGACTACATCCGCTAGATCGACTAAGAAGGTCCTCGCGTTGCATGGTACCCTCGCAGACGAGGATTTGGACAATGGCCTTGAAACCGGTTGTTCACATTACGGAGGCAAATATTTTTTCGGAAGTTGATGTACGTGGAGTTGGGTGTCGCCATGTGCTTATCATGCTCCTCAGCCATTGCAATGGCGCCTTACTACGTACCTTGAGATTGAACGTTTGTCTCAGAACCTCAAAATGGCATGGCACATATACACAATTGGAGAACACCATTGTTGAAAACGACAAGACGGAATCGAGTTCTTTCGATGCAATAATCTACAAATCTCAATTTGTGAACAGCCTGTCATACATATCATTCTGTTATAATCCTATCAATGCTCATGCCAACATTGATTCTGATCTCCAGTTCTGTTGTGACCTCGAGTCTATTTCTCGACCCACTCACCAGACAACCACCTGTTCAGCATGTCCAAGCTGGCCTCGGGCTGGTTGTAAGGAACCATGTGGCCGGCGGCGTGTAGACGCATGAAAGTCAGGTTGCCTGAGCTCTTGACGGAGCCGATCTTGCTGTCGTCGCTGAGGAGCTTGAGGTCGTCGAGCGGCGCCTTCTTGTAGTCCTTGTGGCCGGGCCACTCGAGCTCGTTGGTCCAGGCAAGGTTGCCAAGCCAGTTGCAGATGAAGTCGGCGTCACCAGCGTAGATCAGGACGGGAATCTCCTCGAGGATGCCAGGAACGAGGCGGTGGAAAGGCTGCATCCAGTCACCCTGGAAAAGGAAGTTGCGGTTGATGTCCATGTTGCAGGAGTCGTAGCTGCTGACTTCGGCACCAAGAGTCTTCATGACGTCGGCGCGGTTCAGGTACTTCTGGATCCACTCTAGCTCGTCGTAGCAGAGATCACTGCCAGAGCACTTGGCGCGGATGTCGTACGGGTTCTGGCCAGTGCGCTGGTAAGGACCAATCATGGCGTTGTTGCAGTAGATGCTGGCAGGCACACAGGACCAGACGGACTCGCTGTTGTAGCAAGACTGGATGAGCTGCTGGCAGCGAGGGAGCGAGTTGTCCATAGCCTGGCACTGCTGCTCGTCAAGCACAGCAGGCCAGCCACCGTCACCGCAGGCCATCGGGCGGTAGTGCTCGTACTGAGTAAGGCCGTCGGTCAGACCGTTGCCGATGAGGACAGACTGGAGGTTGATGTTGCGCTTCTTGTGAGACAGAATCTCGGAAGCGAAGACGGGGATGTAGTGACCAGCGTAGCTCTCGCCGGAAATGTGGAAGTCCTGCTTGGCGTACTCAGGGAACTCCTTGAAGAAGAGGGTGAGAAGGGCGTAGATGTCCTTGCCAGCAGCGACGGTGTTGCTGACAGTGTTGCTAGAGTAAGAGTAGCCGACGTTCACCGGCTGGTCAAGGAAGATAACGCTGGCGTTGGCGTTCCACGAGCTGGGGTTGAACTTGACCTTGCCCTCCTCGGTGATGGAAGAGGGACCGAGCTCCATGAAGAGGCCGGTGAGAGAAGAGCAGCCAGGGCCGCCGTTGAGCCACAAGACTACAGGGTCGTTCTTGGGGTCGTTGCGGGACTCGAAGAACCAATAGAAAAGGTGCTTGTCATCCTCCTCGTTATCAAGGTAACCGCTGTACTGCTTGACCTTGTCGACGCCGAGAACTGACGGGTCAACCTTCTTGGTGCGGAGGTTGAAAGCCTCCAGGTTGCCGTCGATCTCACGCTCTTGCTCGCCCTTGCTGTTGGTGACCCAGACGTCCTGGATCGCCTTGCCGGATGTCCTGAAGTCCCACTCAGAGTCCTCCTTCCTCTCGTGAGCCTTGGGCAGGCTGAAGTACGAGGCCTTGCTCATGTCCTCGGGGAACATCATGGCGACTTCGTCCCAGACGGCGCGAGCGTCATCGGTGAGATGCTTGAGGTCATGCTCAAGGTTCTTCAGCGACTTGGACCAGAAGCCCTTGTCAGAGGCGGACTCAACAGCCTGCTTGATAGCTTCCGGAGCAGCCTGAAGTGGCTGCTGTTGCGGAGCGACGGCGGCGGCCGCGACTCCAATGAGGAGTGATGATGCTGCAACCTTCATCTGATGGAAGTGTTAGTAAGGTGGGTGGCGACGATTGTGGTATGGTACAACAGGCAGCAGGATGGAAATGGGTTGGTGCTGGTGTTGGGAGAATCGTAGGGAAGCAGAGTTCAAGGGTGAGTACGTACGATTGCGATTCCAATGGTTGTTCGATTGGACCCGATGAGTGTGATGGGTTGAGTGAGGAGAGTAGGCCGAGGGTGGAAGAAGGAAGAGAGTCACCAAGGTACTGTAGTTCGGCGGCGAGGATGGTACCTGGGAGGCGGGCGATGACGGCAACTGAGCTCGGACATGTTTGTTCCCCAGCCAGCAAGATAGCAGCTGGACCTGGAGATAGCAAAGGCCGCGCGCGCCTACTAGACGCCGCCTCAAAGCCAAACCCGTCTCGTGATCTGATCTGATCATGTGTTGCGTTGTTTTCTTCTTGTACCCATTCACCATTGTTATGCCGTGTATGATGACACCATGAGAAGCAGTTGTGTCTTCTAACGCCTCAGCAATAACACTAGTCACTTGTGCGTACGAACGTATGTAACACTGTTTTGAGACATGATGATCCCTACATCTCTATGGATGTTTTACATGTGTCTTGGTCGAGCAGCTCGGCCTATCTAGGTAGTAGTTTAAGCAAGGAGGAATAATGAGACCATCAGGTAAAGTCAGCCTATCGGTGGACGGAGACTTTGAAAGTCACTCATTCGATGATGTCCAAAACTCAAGGCAGAGGCATGTACACCGCATGCAATCAGGTAACGAGTGTCAAGCCTGTTTCTAGCTGGTCCCGAGAGTTCGACAATCCAGCGTAGATCGAAATCACTATGATTGTTGCCGACGAGAAGATGCTAGAACCCATATCAGACTATACGTGTAGTCTTCTCAAAATGGATTTGACGCTTTGGGCGCATCTATCAACAGCAAAGACGTTCTCTTGATCCCATGGGCACGATGCTGTGATCTCACCAAAAGGATTTCTGCATCGTTGATAGTCGTTTGTATTTGGCTTTCGAGATCGTTTGGAGGTCTTTTATGCACTTGTCTGAGCCCTCGCGATGCCAATTTTCGTTGGTTTATACCATGAACGTGTTCAATTCGATGCTGGACTGTTATGGATACTCTTGAACGCGATGAGCGAGCCTTGGAGTGAGTGAGGGAGACGGTGAAGCGAGGGGCAAAACTCTAAATTCTTGCAATTGCATCACTCACTCTGACAAACCGTCCTCTCTCTCTGTCAAATAATAAATACATCCACATCGACATACAACACAACACCCAAACGAACAGAACACCCTCACAACACCGCAAACATGCCGTCCGCTCAAATAAATCAACCCTCCAACCAAATCAAGCTCACAAACGTGTCCATGGTGCGCCTGAAAAAAGGCAAGAAACGCTTCGAGATCGCATGCTACAAAAACACCGTCCAATCCTACCGCGCCGGCCACGAAACAGACCTCGACAACGTCCTCCAAATCCCGAACGTCTTCCTCAACGTTTCAAAAGGCCAAGTCGCGCCCAACGACGAGATCGTGAAGGCCTTCGGCAAAGGTGTCAGCCGTGACGAGATCATCATGGAGATTCTGCAAAAGGGCGAGCTGCAAGTCGGCGAGAAAGAGAGGGCGCAGGAGCTTGAGCGCGTGCATAGGGAGGTTGTGGAGATCGTGGCGGGCAGGTTGGTGGATCCGAAGACGAAGAGGGTTTATACTACAGGTATGGTCGAGAAGGCGCTGGAGCAGCTGCAGTCGCAGGGCGGTAGCTCTTCTGGACGACAGGCAGGCAAAGGCCAGCAGGGAGCGGGCGAAGACAGGAGCCAGAGCCGCGACCAGGGCCAGCAGTCCGGCACGAGCACGCCTTCGAAGCAAGCGGCGGATGGTGGTGCGGATGGTGGTGATGCGAAGCCGGCTTACAAGCCCAAGTGGACGGGTGTGAGCACCAACAAATCGGCCAAATCGCAGGCACTGGAGGCGATGAAGGCTTTGATCGCACACCAGCCAATCCCAGTGGCGCGCGCTCGAATGCGTCTGCGCATCACATGTCCGACCAACATTCTCAAGCAAAGCGTGAAACTGGCGCCGAAGAATGAGGGCGACGAGCCAGAGAAGGGCACGGTCAAGGACAAGATCCTGTCTTACGTCGAACAAGTCGAGACTCAGGATGTCATGGGCGAGGAGTGGGAGTGTGTTGGCTTCGTCGAGCCTGGAAGTTTCAAGACCCTGGGCGAGTTCATTAACACTCAGACCAAGGGTCGTGCCGTCGCCGAGGTTCTGGATATGGCTGTCACACAGGAGGAGAAGTGACAAGTATGTTCTGCGGGACTGGACTGGATGGTTTTGAAATGGTAAAATTTGCAGCGTTCGAGCGATGATATATAAACACGAAAAGACACGTTATGATGGCCCAGACCCAAGATCTCGGTTATTAGCCCTGATAGTCCACAACCTCCTTCCCCGAACGCCAGAAACCAGTGGTATGGGCTTTTATGATCAACTAAGACCAGACCATCTTCTTCAACGAGTATCCAAGACTTTCCACATAACCCGTAGCCTGTCGTGCCTCAGCCAGACTGACAACATCCTTCTGCTCCACTGCAGGAGTCTTCTCCAACTCTAGGTGATCCACTTCCTTGACTTTCACCATAGCCTTATACAACTCATCAGTAATCGAAGCTACCAGCTCGCCCTCACCGAGTGATGTTTCCTCCTGTGAGTCCCGTCGCGAAGCCGAGGACTTAGGGGGCAGAGCTTTGAAAGCCAAAAGTCTGCTTTCGACCCTACCTGGCGTCTTTTGCTTGTGATCTTTGCCAGCGTTTTCGTCTTCCGCTGCGTGTTCGTTTTGCAGAGACCGCGTATTCGTGCGGACGAGAGCGTGGCCCTTGGTGTTGTAGCGGAGAGCAAACCCGACATTCCTTGCATCGTCCGTGTGCGTCGGGCCCAGGATGCTGGTGATGTAAGATCCTCTCCATATCTCAGTGATGTCCGCGAGGTCGACTCTCTCGAAAGAACCGACTTTCTCCGTTGTCCAGTCGAAGCGGCAGAAGTAGATGGCTGCATCTGTGATCAGGAGCACACACTCCTCGAAAGGCAAGGTGCGTAGGGTATTGGCCTCGTGCGGACAGCTAAGTGTCCAGCCGCCCACCAGGTCTTCTTTGGGGTCTTCGAGCACGATTTTCACGCAAGTATCGATGGCATTTTGCCGCACGCGGCGTATGTCCAAGGCGTAGTCTTGACTCATCATGTCTGTCTCAAATTCATCAAAGACGTCCGGTCCGGCGTGTCCGAGGTAGTAGTCTATACATGTCTGCAAGAAGTAGTCGCCGAAAATGTTGTTGTAGTAGCGGTTCAAGGTCAAACTGAAGTCGGAAAGCGCGCCAGCCCAGTTGCGCTTGCGAGTCCTTGTGAAGTCGCCTTTCAGAGCGGCGGTGCCAGCATACTGTTTGCTGATGGCATCTCCGTTGTCGGCCCACAAGTTGTTGAACCAGAAAGTTTTTGGGTCTGATTGTAAATTGATACTGAGGCCTTCGTCGGCAAGCTGTTGCTGGAGAGCCCAGCCGCCGACTGATGATTGGGTAACGTTAGTACGATCAAGGCAGTCCATGCAATTCGTTCGGAGGACACCAGTCTGTTTCTGTAAACTTTGATCGTTCTGGCGGACAGCCCAGCCGTGCGATTTGAGTGAGCTTTCGAGGGTGTTGAGCAGAATCGAGACATTTTCGAATCTCATACCACCGCATTCTTTGTGGAAGTAGAACCACTCGAATCCGATTTGTTTGCCATTTATGCTGCCAGATTCGTTAAGCCACTTCATGTTGTCCTCGTATGCTTGACCGATAGCTGTCTCTGTGCCGTGTTTATCGACCAGACTCGTTGCCTGGATGTCTCCGTAGCGAGAAGCGATCTTCTCGAAGTGCTTCTTGAACGCAGTATGAACGGTTGGCTCAGAACCAAACATCACGGGGATCGGCTTGAATGAGTATGGCGTCTGAGAAAAGAACAGTGGAATGGACCCTCTCAGTTGAACGAGCGAGTAGGTCTTTTTTGACTGGTCCCAATCTTGCGGTGATAGGATCTGCTCAGTCTCGACGTAGTTGGCCACATTTCCGTCCTCGTCGATGCCTCTTCGAAGGTAGCGCAAGCCTGCCCGCTTGACTGAACGTCTTGAGATCAGGGTCAGGAAGAAATCCTTCACGACTGGCTCAGTCGACTCTTTCTTCGGGGTGGTCATATCTTGCATTGGTATGTCCGATGGATCTACGACTTGATCGTTATCTCCACCCTCAGTCTGAGCGATAGAGAAAGCTCGTTGTCCTACGAAGCCCTGGAGCAATGGAAGTGCATAATTCGTGTGGCCAGCATCAATGAACGGCGCGAGGAGGCTGCGATTCCAGAACAACAAAGGGTCGAACCGCTTCCACAGGGGTAGTGTCGATGTGGTGCTGTTTTGCAAAGCAGCAGAAAGATCGTGATCGTACGAGAAAAAGAAGCTACTAGAGCTGAAGTAAAGTCTGGCGCTGCGAAGAATTCGAGGAGTCAGGTTCTCGATGTTGCTCTTTGTCTTGGGTCGTTCTTGGGTGCCCTTTCTGTTTTCCTCTTCTGGTTCGCTCGACTGTGGTACTTCGAGGGTTTCCGAAATGGATTCACCTTCGGGTAGCACCTTGTCGGCCTCCTTGGCCTGCTCGGTCGTGAGCTTCTCCTCCTCGCTCATACCTTGCCTCTTCCTGCCACTGGCAGTCCAGCCGCTTTTCGAGAACCACCGATTCGCGAACCTGCCATAGAGTCCCTTGTCTTGAACCACATCTTTCACAAATGTTGTACTCTTTTTTAGCGTCGAGCTCTCGGGGGCATCGAAAGCCTTCGCGGCTTCGTCTGGTGCACCGTCGTCGGTCACGCTGGCAGTATCCGCATCATCTTCATCGCCGTCGCTTTCCTCGGAAGTGTCTGTTCCGGTCTTCTTTTCTTGTTTGAGTGCTCTTGCAGCGGCTACAATAGCTTCCTCTGCATCCGACTGCGAGCTGAGTGGGATAAGTGTCACATCTTTGATCGAGTACACTGGCTTTCCGCGGATTTGTGCTACCTGATTCCTTTGAGTAATCGAGATCAAATATTTTGTCGCAACCAAGTCAAGGAGTCCTGGTCTCGGGTCAGAAACTCCGCCATACAGCTACAGGGATACAAAGCATCTACCAACAATGCCATAAGCCTCTATAGAGCGGCTTTGGCTGGAGCTGTGTTCCTCATTCTCGACCTGTCCGGCGGAAGGGAGTATATGACTGCTTCCATAGGCAATGCGGATGGCACTGCTGTCGGTAGCTCGATCCTTTGTGGATATCGGCTGTAGGAGCAAGCCGTCGGCCGCAGCGCAACTTTCGAGATAGTCAGTATTGTTGCGAGTTTTGGCGGCACTCCAACACCGTCACCTACATCAACAGCTTCCTTACGATGCCGGGCATCTTGGATACACGATGATTAGCAGCGTGCGGCCGTGTGTAGGAGTGGGGTGTTCAGAGCTTCGTGCTCGTCGACGACTGCCACGATGAAACGGTCAACTTGGATGACATCAGCGTCAATTTTGGGTTTCATTTCCCGCGTGATCCAGCGGACCCGATTCAACAACATCACCTCTACATGTAACTTACTGTACGCTTGAGATATGTCCCTACGTCGCGCATCGTCGGCTCATCGAAGCAGAGCTCATGACCATCTCATTCCCCGGCTCGCAACTCTAGTCCACACTGACGGCTGCAACACGGTAGACTAGAAAACCGAAGTCACCTCATTCACCAGCGAGCACAAAAACCCTGGTGATGAGAAAGCCTGCCTTGGGTAAGCAAAAGGCTTGCATCTTCGTGACTACAACGAGCTTTCAAAGAGGCACTAGAAAGACGTATTGAATGGCACGCGATCTTGGCTGACTGACTTGGCCCATTCGCTGCTGGTGACCACCTTCAACGGGTGACTGATGGCTACGTCTAACGGTTTACCAAGTGCATTGCTATAAGCATGCCCACGGGCACTGCAGGTTATCAACCTTCTATGCCTACATGTTCAGTCCGTGATACTGAAATGTAAGCTCAGATGTCATGATTGGAAAGGGCGCCAGGTTGTCAGACAATGGATCCGTCGGTCGCTGAGACTGCTTTGTTTAACAACGCCACGGCGTCAAGTCTTTAATTGTTCCTTGTTCTAATAATGGCCTAAATTGCCGACCATTGTCATTCATTTGATTGTCGAGCTCCTTTCAGGGAATCACCAAAAGACAAGGCCATTACCCACATCCAAACTCTTGCTCCTTTCCAGCAGAACACCAGAACATCTTCTTCAATAACACTAACACCAACACCAACGATTATGCAATTCACAACTACCCTCTGCACCCTCCTGGCGATCGGCGCAGCCACTTTCCCCAGCACGTCAGCCGCCACCAACTGGGCCGACAAGTGGAACGACCAGCTCAAAGTCTGGGACATAGGCCGAGTGCCCAGCAAGCCTGGCAGGCCCAACCAAGCGGTAGACTACATGGGCAGCTGCGGCGGCATCAAAGAAGGCCACTATGCGTGCGGTTCTTTCGGTCCTGGTAAGATCGTGGCGATGAGGGCTATATATGTCTGCACCAATGGCAGACTGGCAAGGAAGGAGGTCTGCCACGAGAGCGACAAGTACAACCGTTGTGTCAAGAACCAGCGGAGGAAGGGCAAGAAGTTCTACCCCTTTAACAACGGCGCCAAGGTTGTTTGCGCAAAGCGAAAGGATGTTGAGAAGCCTTGATGGCCCCGTCCGTAACCGTATTCACAAGAATGATGAACAATGAACAAATTTCTTTATATGTTGTCAAGTGAGAGCCGTTGAACTCGTAAAGTTGGGGTATCTGAATCCTTAAATTGCGCGATAATGACAAGAGCAGGTTCGCCTCAACTTGGTTTCGGCTTGCTGGACATAGGAATGGGTGGAGGGGCAGGTCCTCCTCCACCCTCATTCCCTTGCAGGTTAGTCTTTTTAGGAGGCGGTGGCGGTGCTGGCTTCTTCTTGGCAGCCGCCGCTGCTCCTGCTGGTGATGGAATCACACCCGTCTGCTGCCCTGCATATGAGAGGGCGGCCTGAGCGTGAGGCTGTTGACTGTATTGCTGCCATGATGGTCTAGATGCTGCTGGTTGAGCTTGCGGCGCTTGAGTTGTATCTGATCCAGTGCCTAGGCGTGAGAAACGCTGTTGCAGTTCGTTTAGCTGACTAGGATGGCCTTGTGTTGAGGGTGAAGCGGGAGCTGCCGCATTTGTGTTGTTGTCACCACCAATACCAAAGCCAGGTACAGACACGCCGGCCTGTCCAAGTCGGTTGAGTGCAGCTTGGTTCAGAGACGTAGGGTTGGCAGCAGGGGCTTGCGTTGCCTCTCCATAAGTAGGCGGTGGTGGTGGTGTATTTTCATCTGGATATTCGTTTTGTCTGGGTGGCAGGACTGGCGGTGGCCTTCCGGCTGTAGCTCGAGGTGGTGGTGGTGTAGCTCGGGCGGGGAGACCGGGGTTCGCTCTGGGTGGTGGAGGAGGGCCTGGAGTCGCTCCTGGAGTGTTGTTCCGCCTGACTGGAGGTGCTGGCAAGTGATCTGTCCGTAGGCCTGAAGTGTCTCTGCGATATGGGCCTGAAGGTGGCTTTGCTGCTTCCTCTTGCGCTGCCAACTCTTCCTGCGTCAATCTCGGCCTAGGCGCTGGTACTGGAGCACCTAGCCCACCACTTCCGCCTCCTCCTGATGATAATCCTGTGTTTGAACGGCTCGTGGTCGGAGAGGAACCGTCCGGGCCGTAGTATGCAGAATGCTTCGGAGGGGGGCCGAAGGAGGAGGCTTTGGTCGAAGGTCAGCCAAGTTGTAGGCACACAGCTCCGGATGTTGCTGAAACTCACGATCTCTCAGTGAAGCCAGTGGTTTCGATTCATGGTTTCGACTCGCCTCATTCGGGTCGTTTTTCTTGCCTGTTGCCATTCCCTTGAGATCCGCTTTCCATGTCTTGCGCGAGACAGACGGATCGCCTGGCGGATGCCATCCTCCTTTTGCAAGTCCCTTGAACTTATCCATGGCCTCGGCTTCTGTTTTTCTACGCAGCGGTATGCCTCGAGAGACAACACATGTAAGGTGGGTGTAGTGTAACGGTAAGGTACCTTATCTGCACGCACCCGGAAGACATGGAGGCGCAGTTCCCTGATGACGTAAGTTACATGGGGCAGGCGCGATAGAGAACAAAAGATGGCAATATTTAATACGAACTTGACCAGTTTACACAAACCAATTTCTAATCGCTTCAACTTCTTTTCGATACCTCACTGTCGCAGAACTAACCCCAATCACTATGTCTTACATGATGCCTACCGCCCAGGACATAACACCCACCACCAGTCAACCCTTTCGCCATATAACACAGGCCTTCCGTCTCAACACCAATCCATCCGGCTTGATTCCATGTCGTCCCGACGATATTGAAATGTGGAAACACAACACCCTCCCTGACAAGGCTCGCACGGATATACAAGATGGTGCCGCCCACGCTGTCTAAAGGTACGAGGTCAGAGTCAGACGTCCCTGCAATTGCTTGTGGAACCATGATCCTCGTCTCCACCAGCCTCTGCACGAAATTGTCTTTCTCATCCTCCGAGACAGATGCCTGTTCGCCGGTATCAGACACTCGCCAGGCGTTCTTGTCGTAGTTCTCCATTTGGTTTTGGTGGCATCGGGCTGTGATGATGCCGGCGTCTTCCGAGCTCTCGGAGTGCCCCAGCATCGTCTGCACAATGCCCTCTGACAGAAAGACGACATCGGCATCGAGCCAAACGATGTGTCTCTCGTCTCCCAAAGCCCGTAACATGAGCTGATTGCGGACCTGGGCCAGTGCTGATCGACGTTGCAGTTGCACTGCAGGGCTGTGTCGATGCTCGTAGCTGTACCCTTCAGGCTTGGCTTCGGTGTGGCAATATATGTTTACCCGTGCAAATGGCAAGTCTTCGGTCGCTGTCAGGATCTTCTGGTACTCATCAAGAGAAGCCGTCATCATCGCGAGCGACACGTCGAAGGGGTTTAAGCCCGTGGACAGCAAGACGTCCAGGAAGTCGTAAACAGTTCGCCGTGTTTCGCGGAAGTCGCTGCTCCATGACGCCGCATCTTGGTTCAGGACCAGTATCAATATTACAGGATCGGTGCCGTTCGCGAGTCGTTGGTAATGCAGCGTGCCATCATGCAGGACCTCCTCGTGTGCTGCAAAGTCCAAGATGTCGGGTTTGGCGTAGTTGTATATACGGTGACTTCCTACTCCAAGGCATGATGACAATGTCCGGCAAGACCACGACGATCGTCGAAGTTCGAATACTCGCGAGAATGTCCAGAAAAAAATAATGCAGGCAATGAACGACACCGCGCGGCCATATTGTCTGCAGAAAGTTCGCAACATAGATTGCTAGCAGTCAGTAGGTGTACTGTAGTGGAGGTAATGATTCGCAACCCTGCCGAACGATGTATTTTCTGGTAGCCACCATAGTCGGTGCAGTTGTCTCAAAGGGGCTGCGTGGCAATCCAAGAGCAAAAGGGTTGTACTGAACGTGGCGCCGTGCTGCCAAGAATACCAAGTGCTTTTGGATGGTTTCCGCTTCTTGACCGGCGCTTCTTAAGGTTTGATGACGGGCAAGTCTACTAGTTTTACTCACGAGGCGACGCCTAGAACCCAAATGTCGTCAAGAAACAAACAGAAAGAGTGCTGCGGTAGTAGACATGTATGTGTTCTGGTTCTGTAATTCAGGGTTAGGGTTGGCGTTATTCGGTCTCGTCAACGACACCAGTTCGGTTGACTGATTCACCAAGAGTGTCGAGCCGCCAAACGATCGTACAGCAGCTTGTAAAACATCTCGTGAGTGTCGTCGTATCCAGTCACGATTCGGTTTGCACACACCACAGTTCAGAGGATCACACGGCCAGTCATCCAGCGAGTGGGTGTCGACCAAACTGGCTTCTTTCACCAAGCATAACGCCCTTTTCCTGCATAGCTTTGGCGTGTTCAAGGACTTGTGTGTCGTAGGTGGTCTTGTCAATCTTGCCTCCGAACCACTCCCCCATCCTCAGCGCATCGAAAGCTGCCTGACTCGTTGATGCCGCCGCGTGCGGTCGAAAGCCTGCCAAAGCGTCTCCAACAAGCAACACTTTGCCATCGAAGAAACTGTTCCGCCGCGAAATCACATCCGTGACAGCTTGGATGAAAGGTTGTTCGGTCTTGCGCACCGCTTCTGCATACTGAGGAGGTAACGCCTCGGAAGCGTAGGCCTTCTGCTTGGACCATAGGTCGGGTTTCATAGTGCCGACTGGCAAGGTAATCGCGTGTCTTCTGCCGTTGACATCTGTCATGAGCTCTTCGAGCGCCTCGCTGCCTTCATCGTAGTTGCAATACCAGACCCAGTTGAAAAGACGATAGCCGGACTCAGTGGTGCCGTTCGTTCCGGGTATAAGATAGCCCAAGATCTGTATACCAGTGGAGTGGTAGAAAGGAAATTTTTCCACGAACACCTCTCTTGCTTCGTCAGAGAGCTGGGTTTCCGGTACTGTTCCACGCCATGCCACATAGCCGACGTACTTTCGTTCGACTTCTGGCATCAACAAGCGACGAATGGTCGATGATCCACCGTCGGCGGCGATGATCAGGTCTGCTTCACACGTCTGTTCTCCCAGCTCCTTGTGCGTCCAAGAAAGCTTCATTTTCTCCCCGGACTGTTTCAACGCAGTCACCGTACATCCATTCTGGTAGCTAGCTTTAGGCCGATCATCGGCCTCGAGGCCATCGACGTAATCGCTTTCAAGTCCTTCCGCGCGCCACCTAAGCAAGTGGTACAGTAAGTCCCAGCTTGTCATCCGTTGCTGCCGCTCCTCGACACTCCCCTCCATCACTCTACCAGCCCTATCCAAGTAGAGGCGCATTTGGCTCGTTACTGCAATATTTCGACCAGGCTTCACGATCTTATCGAAGAACTCTTGAGTCTCATTCCCAGCTACAACACCTGCGCCCTGGTTGTGCAGCAGTGCGGTCGGAGAGCGTTCCAGAATCTGTACTGTTGGCGGGTCAGGCTGCGATAGTAACGCCAGGGCATGCATCAGTCCTGCCAGCGAGCCGCCAACAATGATGACGGTCTTGGGCTTGGGAGAACCCATCTTGAACTGGGCAGTGGCTCGGCGATGGTTGGCTTTGCCCCTGTTGAGAAGTCAAGCGTTGAGTGGGTGCAGACTGCAAAGTCATCAATCTCAACGTCAGACCAGGGCAGCGAGTTCCGCAGAATTAGGAGCCAGATCTTGCGTCGAGAATTGATGTATGAACGAGGAGTGGGGAATGTACTTGAACTATGTAAGCGTCACAACTCACAAACCTTCAGATGCGGCAATTTTGATCTGATTTGATTTACACATGCACATTAGCCGGCAAAGAAGAGATTGGATGTCAAATCCGCACAACAATATCAGCTTCAATGGCATACTTGCGACGAACCCTTGTGATTGTTTAATTCATTCATCAGTAGCAGCATGTCGGTCTTTAGATGTACGAGGTCTTACAAATAATGCCATGGCCTCTCGCTTGCGTTGTGCGGACCGCTTGCCGGTTGCCCCGACGAACCCCATGTGTTGACATGCATCATCTCGACTTGGGCTTCACCGTAAATGCGCCGGGTCTCGAGCTCACAAACGTTGGTGCAGTAACAAGGCCACCCTTGCGGAAAGGCACGAAACCTACAATCGTATTCTTTCGTTGGCCGAATCGAACGAGTCAAACGAGCCTCAAACAAATCAGGGCAATAGGACTGTCATTTCCCTGAGACTACACATTCCACGGCCACATGGCTCGGCTGTCTAAGACAACGCCGTTCCAAATCCACAACGACCACGGCATTCCAACGTCAGATTCGACATATCGCCAATCGCTTGATAGGAGTGGAAAAGAGCCGGAGTTGCCTAAAACCCCAGCCGCCTGGGCTGGAGGGAGGAAAGATGATGGGTTTGTAACAGAGAGCGACGATGAGAAGAACGTAGGGCATGAGGATGCAATGCAAGAAGGCGACGACGAGAAGAACTACACGCGCACATCGATATCGTCTTTCCCAGAATCGAGCTATCCAACCGACTACGAGCCATCGCCAATGCACAAGCCATACACACCGACATATTCTCGCCCATCCGCTCGACGCATGCAGATGAGCTCTCCGCTACGCAAAGGAAGGCTCGGAACACCACAATCAGAGCCAAGAGGAAGCCCGCGATCGAGAAGGCGAGACTATGACCAGGATGAAGAGCCTAAGCGACTCCCGTTGGTCCTGTTGCACATCACCGCTCTACCAGTGAGCGTATCCTGGACTGTACAGGCCATGCGTGAGGTTCTGCCCCAGCATACCATCGACAACCTCCAGCTTTTGAAATCCAAGCTTTCGGATACGGTTCTCAAGCGTGGGATCTTGATCCCTCACCCGCGTGAGGATTACGAGCTCCTCGAGGAGAAATTGCTGGAAACGCTCGAACTGCAAGAGCCACGAATCAGCAAATGCGGCCACTATCGCGGCAGACACTCGACAGATTCGACCATGACTGACGGAAGTACGAGCACCGATTCGGGCGTGGGATCTAGCGTGGATGGATCTGACGAGGAACACTGTTCCACATGCCATCATCACTTGCGAGCCGCCGGGTCGGGCAAGCAAAAATGGTCGATCAAAGTGTATGCTGCCAACGGTCTGATGCGTGCGAGTGCATGGTCTGCAGCGTGGAGTGAGATGGAGAGGATCGATGTGGAGATAATGCCCTGGATTAAAGATGATCTGAGGATCAAGCTGGACGAGATGAAGACTTCGGCGCTGGAAATCAAAGTGGTTGATCACGAAGCCGACGAGCTGCGAATCAACCAGCTTGTAGAAGAACGCATGCGACTACTTGAAGAAGATGCCGAGCGAGTAAGGGCGGCCGAGATGTTTCGAGAGATCGACCAGATCGTCATCAACGAGCAGCGCCAACGCTCGCGGTCGGTCCAGGCGGCTCCTATGGCTTATATTGAACCCTCGAAACCGGTGCGATCTACTCCCGAAAGCCGTTCTGCATTCACGGAGCTGCCAAACATATACCGACCGAAGGACATTCCATTGTCGATCCTCCTGCGCAATTACATCTTCCTGTTGGCCAGGAGACCTCTGAACATGGCGATGTTCTTTCTGATTGTTACCATTGGCGGACTGCTGTTGAGCATGGGGCCAGCTGCAATGACCGATCACCTTTCTGAGCTTTCCATTCTGGTCACGCCGGACAATGTGAGGAATACTCTTGCTAAGAGCTTGTCGACCACTCCTTCAACCGACGGTGTCACTTTGGCTGAATCACCAGTGCTCCCTGGATTGGAAGTCACCATCGGAGATACATTCGAGACGGCCGAGGAAGCGGTGACAGTGTCTCAATCGGTCTTTGCTTCCGAGGAAGAAACTGCGTCTGTTGTCTATTCTGAGTCGCAATCGCAAGATGCACAGCCTTCCATCCTTCAACAAATGCCTGAGATCTTCGTGGAAACCGCGGAGGCCGTTCCAGGATTAGAGGCTGACCGCGAGGAGGTGCATGAGGATATTCCAGAGACTTCGGCAGTTGTCACCCAAGAAAACTCTGATCTCCTATCGGATGCAGCAGAGGCATTGCCAGGAGGAAGGACCAATGAGGGCGAAGTGCTTGATCAGGTGCTTAATGATGTGCTTGACGAGGAGCTCAACGAGGAGTCGCCGGGAGTGGACACGGTTAACTCAAGGTCAGGGCCCTTAGTTTCTGCTGAGGACACCGACCTTGACACATCGGCACCTAGTCAATCCAGACAAGAAGAAGATAGCATCGTCTTGCAACAAGAGGATGATGCCAAATCTATACCGCAAGCTGGCTCAGCACTCGATGGATCGGACGACCTCGCGACACCAGCACTTTCGAAAGCCGAGTCTCTAGAGAAGTCTCTAGCAAAGTCTGTGCCATTCTCGATGGCTCCCGCAAGTATGCCGCAGTGCAACATGCAGATGAAGCACAAGGTTATGAATATGGAGTCGACGGATGATGTTGACGAGTACATGTAGTGTCCAGGTGGTAGTCAAGAGGGTCGGTTTGGCGCAAAGGTTTTTCTTGGTCGGAAGCGTTTTGAGCGATAACAGAATGAGCATGATAATGAGACAAAGGCATACAGCAATGCACATTAGGATTGATTTAAGTTGACTGTGCAGGAACATGACAAGAATAAAGGTGTGCTACGCAGACATCAGTAAGTAACTTTAATGAACCCGACGTTACTTGATCTATTCTTCAGGGACAGATCAATCAGGACCGACTTCTACATGCTTCACGCATGTCTGCTCCCCTCTATTTGTCCCCCGAGAGATCTAGTCATCACATGGTAGAAAGTTTTTTTCCTCGTTCATTCACTGCATGCACACCATCTTCAGTTGCGAGGCTTTTACGTGTCATTTAAGACGCCGGTCGTCCCTGTGTATAATTAACGTCGTGATCAATCGTAGGAATGAGATTCTTGATGCTCTTGATGTTAAGAGATGTTGGCGTAACACGACTCACGAGAGCGTCCGAGCCTATCAAGGGTTAGGGTTGAGAATCGAAATCTAAGCACGGGCCACCCGCGATTTTGTTATGCCAAGATCCCACACGAAAACCAGACTTCCACGGACTTGGAGCAGTATCGAGGCTGTACGGACCACCAGCGACCTACCGACAAACCCACGGCACCGCCTCCAACCGCAAAGATGTCGCTCGTCTCCGGAGAGAAGTCGAACTTCCAGTTCATCCTGCGTCTGCTCAACACCAACGTATGTCTGCCCCGAAACGACTGGACCGCGCGAGGTGGAATTCGAGATGCGACCGAGGAGAAAGAGAGATGGGATATGCGTGGATCGGGAATATACGAGGGACATGGGACAGTGTGCTAATGCATACACAACAGGTTGATGGCAAGCAGAAGGTCATGTTCGCCCTGACCCAGATCAAGGGTGTTGGTCGTCGTTACTCCAACTTGGTCTGCAAGAAGGCCGATGTTGACCTCAACAAGCGGTATGACACCACCGAATCGAACATATCCGCATGCCGTCGCAACGAATACTAACACCCACCTGCAGCGCCGGCGAGCTTACCTCCGAAGAGCTTGAGCGCATTGTCACCATCATCCAGAACCCCACCCAGTACAAGATCCCCACCTGGT
>Ga0265797_10003369_pt1 | contig 25638 bp, 38 predicted proteins | sample P2T30metagenome_FD_192433 | JGI IMG/M metagenome (GOLD analysis project Ga0265797, IMG submission 192433) | Plant litter microbial communities from East Loma Ridge, Irvine, California - P2 T30 | ecosystem: Environmental > Terrestrial > Plant litter > Unclassified | place: USA: California... | reverse complement strand
AAGCTGCGCAGCCAGGGCGGCGGCCAGTTTCTCGATCAGCGCATCATCGATCAGCGGCCCACCCCCGTCGGTGGTTGATCGGTCGATGCAAAATTGCACTGGCTGATTTTCCATCCAGGCCCGCACATCCTCGACCCGCCATGCAGTGATGCCGGCCGAGAGCTTCACTGGCGCCGGGAACGTTTGCGCCTTTACCTTGCGCCACAACGTCGAGGCCGAGAATGGGACGACATCAGCAAGTAGCTGGGTTTGGCGCATGTAGCTAGCGGATTTCAAAAGAAAACAAGCATGACAGGTAGAAGTCTGACTTCTGTTTTTCGGAAGCATTCTTCCATTTATCTTCGCTTCTTTGTTGTTTCGAAGTCCTATAGCATGAATGCACCAGAAAAAAAGGCCGGGAATAGGTCCCGGCCTCTGGCTCCACTTAAGGACTCAAAATGCATATTTCATGGCAACTTCATAGCTTCAAATTCGCGATCTGCTTCCATCCTGGGCTCATCACCCTTCTTCTCGCAACAGCAATTCCGTTGTCTTAACGCATTTTAGAGATGCTCGGCGTTTGGTCTTTCCCACCAACGTCGAGCATCTGTAAGAGTATCTCGGTCGATTGTTGTAGTCAAATTCTGGAAAAGTGTTCAGACGTACATATAAACTAACGCCCAAAAATATTCGTCAAAGTGCAGTACCTACGATTCTCATTACAGTTGCTCTTGAGACATCGAACTCTCGTGAGAGAGCGCTGATAGATGCTCCCCCCGTATGCGCCAACTTAATACGATCTCTTTGTAGCTCGTTCGTTTTGGTCGGGCGGCCCAGGGTCTTGCCCTCTGCCTTTGCCCTGGCCAGGCCTGACTGCGTGCGCTCGACCAGCAGGTCACGCTCCATTTCCGCAACTGCGGCCAGCATGGTCAGCATCAGCTTGCCGGCGGCACTGGTCAAATCCAGCTTGCCGAGCTGCAGCACGACAACCTCGATGTGGCGCGCGGCCAGCGCTTTGATCGTGGTGCCAACGTCCTGGGCATCGCGGCCGAGGCGATCCAGCTTGGACACGACGAGCGTTTCGCCGTCCCGGATCTGGCCCAGCATCTTGGCGAACTGCGGGCGCTGGGAGGCCGAGACCTTGCCCGACACGCCTTCGTCAGCGTACCAGTACCCGATCGCATAGCCGGCGGCCTCGATCTCGCGGCGCTGGTTCTCCGTCGTCTGGTCTTTCGTGCTGACCCTGCCGTATCCAAAAGTTGCCATGCTGATACTCCCCCAATGTTCAACAGTGTTCAAGAACGTTGGTTAGCGTTCAATAACGTTCATTCTACATATGAACATGTGCAAAAGTCAAAATGGTACTTTATGAACAGTTCAAACGATCGGCTCGCGGACCTGTTCAAAACCGGTCGTTTTTGTACACTCGCGAAAACGGACCTTCGCTGAGCCATATATAGATTGGTGAGGAAGGCATTTCGCCTTTTGCACACCTATACAAGGAAAATTACATGACGAAATTCACGACGTTGTACCCAATCCAGATGTTCCGCCACTACGGCCACCCATTTTCCAGCAGTAAATCTGCCAAGCTGCTCTGCTACGGGCCCACCTATTGCTGGTTCTTGCTCCTGGAATGATGTAGGCGGTGCGCCGGGTGCCTGCTCGACCAGCACCCGGTCGGTGAGCGCGTATCCGGTACCGTGCGGGCATGAGCTGGCAGTAGCAAGGCGCTCAAGCAAGTACGGCACGGGTGATGCGCGTGCGCTGGCGCGCCGGCGCAAGTCGCGCAGGCGTCGACACGAAATTGCGGCGGCTAAATCTCACGGCACAATTTTGCGCCGTCAGCGGATCCAATTTTGGATTGGCCATCCAGCCGGCACAATTTTGCGCCGGCCGCTCACCCCTAACCAAGGAGCCAATCTCACGGCGCAAAACTGCGCCGTGAGATCCATCCAAAACTGGATGCATCGCCAGCGTCTAGTCGAGACCCTCCCCAATGGGGGAAGTGTCCCCGATGAGACTTCCTCAACTTGAGGGAGTCTCCTACCGTGCAGGTGCAGGCCTTCCATTTCCAACGTCGGGAAAAAGTTTCAATTCGCGGCCATGCACATACAAGGGGCAGGCGCCATCTATAAGCGACCATCTTTCAATGACAAGAATCGAAAGATGCTTTTTAAGCAACAGTAACCGATAACTGTGATAGTGTTTACAGGTAGATTGCAAATTAACAACATTCAACCTCTCTGGAGACATGATGAATTATTACAAATTGAAATTTAACAAAGAAGAAACCGACGCTTACCGGATGTTTTACATTGCGGTCACGACGCACTATGGAGTTGATCTCTGGGGGCCATGTGAAACGTCGTTCATACTGTTCGCGACGCCAGATGAACCTGCCGCAGTCATGAAAAAAATCGATGTGTCGATGGATCCACAAACGTCCCGGTTCGCTGGCGCAAATTCATTGAGCATCCAGCTTGGTGCTGCAAGGGAGGATGACCCCACCTTGCCGGACGACGCCAGGCAGTGGCTAGTCGAGCAAATCAAAACCCGCGCGAGTATCGACGAGCTCACAAAAGTATCGCCAGGGCCTGGATACCGGCCACTGGCTTAAATTGGGCGGCAGTGAAAACGTCTTCCTAGCGACCACCTTCCACACTTTCGACACCTCCCCCGGCACTGGTCATGACAAAGCAGCGGCCTGTAGGTATGGCACCGCCATCAGTGCGCCGGCGGCGACCATGACCACGACAAGCATCACGGCGCCGAAGCGGTGCTGGTCGAGCACTTGGACGAGCTTGGCCAAGGCGTTGATGGTGGCCGGGTTGAAGATGAAGGGCATAAGGCCTCCTGGTAGTTGGAAAGCCTTCATGCTGGCGTCACGACACGAACGGCGCCAGTAGCTGCGGTTGTACCGGCAGCGGGTACATCACACGCCGTCAACTGCCCACACCATCACGACCAAGTTGCCGGCGCCGATCGTTACCAAAGCATCCTCTCCAAGCTAGGCATTGTTATCGAACCCGCTGCAGCGGAGATTTGCAACCACGTGCCGATAAGTGAGAAATAATGGTCGAGCGGAATTTGAGAAAATCCACAAGGTTTACTCACGCAACACCCCATTTCGTGATTACAATAGGATATGACCACCGTACAACAGATGACCGTGAGGGAAATTCGCAAGCTGGGCACTGGCATGCCTTGCGAGTGGGTCGCCGCACAGGACGCAGGCGGCACCTACACGGTGCGCTGTGGCCACGTCGAGTTGTGCACCGTGAACGGCCGCAAGCCGAGGAAGTTTCGCAGCCTGGACGTTCTACGCCAGGCGCTGAAGGAGGAGATCGGGGTAACCGAGTTTCGAGTGCAGGAAGAAAAAACTTAGCGGGCCTAGAAACGAAAAAACCGCCCTGGCAGGCGGCTTCTCGTGGCCCCATTGGGACCGGTACAGCATACTCTTGGCGGAGTTGGTACCGGCAGATTAACACGCCGGGAGAAAACGGTGCAAGCGCAAGATAAATCACCGTGCTCGCGCATTGTCGCGGGCATGCATGTCTGAATTAGCAGAACCACGTCAGCTTTCGCTGTTCAGCGAACGGCTGCCCCATCGGCCGTACTGCGCCGATGATCTCGCCTATGGGTTGAAGATCCTGCCGGCGCAGGCCGCGCTCGAGAAGCGGTATATCCAGTACAACCCGCCGGCCATGATCCACTGGCTGGCATACGATATCGATCGCCCGTATGTCGGGTTCGACACGGAGTGGCGAGTCCTGGCGCCACCCAACATCGTTGTCATCAGCCCCACCACGCAGCACGCGCACTACCTCTATGGCATCGCCGCCGGCGTCAGCACGACCAGTGCGTCGCGCGATAAGCCGCGCCGGCTGCTGTCGGCCATCGATGAGGGGTACCGTTACGCGCTGGACGCCGATCCGGGTTTCACTAGGCTCATATGCAAAAACCCGCTCAACGACCACTGGCGCGTCGAGCTGCTGCGCACCGACCTCTACGACCTGTCTGAATTAGCCGAATATGTCGACCTGGACGCCGCCAATGATCGCATCCGGAAGACCCCGAAGAAGCACCGCCAAGGCATCGGCCGGAACTGCACGTTGTTCGACTCGCTGCGGACCTGGGCCTACAAGTGGGTGGAAGAATATCGAGGCGGCCGTGGGTTGGAGGCATGGGAGGTGGCAGTGCTGGCCAAGGCCGAGAAGCTGAATACCTTCAAGGAGCCGCTGGTGTTCAGCGAGGTCAAGGCGACAGCGCGCAGCGTGGCTAGGTGGACGTTCAACCATTACGATGGGAAATTGACCGAATCGAGCCTAGCCGGCGCCGGTATGACACCGGAAATCTTCTCCATGGTTCAGTCCAATCTCGGCAAGATGGGGAACGTGAAGCGCTGGGGAGACAATGCTGGCAAGAAAGCGGAAGCCAAGGCGCTGCGGGCCCAGGGCCTGCGCCAGGTCGAGATCGCCGAGCTGCTAGGCATTACCCAGAAAACCGTCTCGAAGTGGCTTGCAGGCTGAATATACCTCGCCTATCAGATATCAGCCCCCGGCGGTTGAGTAGAGCGAAACTTGCCGAGTGTTCTGGATATACCTCGCCTATCAAGCGTAGGGAGGGTTTAGGGTTTGCTCTTCTTGCGTCGGTTTCGTAATTGGTCGGAAAGGCCGCGAAGCGGTCGACCGACGACAAGCAAAGTGCGTCAGTTTATGTTTTAACAACTTGGGAATTAACGTGGAAACTCTGACTGTAATTTGGAAATACCTGTTGAATTGGCGAGGTGTAGCACCGGATATTGTTTCTATTGCATCAATTTGGTTTGCTCTTCTTGCAGCTGGTCGGGTGTACACCGCATCTGGTCAGCCTCCTGATGCAGATACAACCAAGCTGAATAGGGCTGCAGCAAAGTTCGGTGCCGTTTCTGTGTCTTTTCAATCTATAGCTTACTTCCTTGAAAAAATACTTTCGCCATAACTTAGTTGCTACCTTCTGATACCTGAAGGTAGCAATGCCTACCAGCTGGTACCATTAGGTACTTTTCTTCCAAGATTCTTCTAGCGCTTCAAGGGCCAGCTCAAGCACTTCACCCAGCGGCATGTCTCGCTTGACCGATATCTCCATCAGTTGTTTTTTCGCTGCGAACGTGGTTTTGATGTTCACCTGTTCGCTGCGACCTGTAGTGCGGCGCCGGCTCGGTAATGCCTCCTTGGGTGGCTTGTTCGGTGTCGCCGGTGTGGTCGTTGCTGGTTCTACAGGGGCTGCAGTGGCTGGAGGCGCAGCGGGCGCTACTGGTTTTGCTGGCTGACGGCTAGTGAAGCCATTGGCTGCTGCCACTTCCTCTGCAACGTCCAGGTGCCCCGTTTTACTCTTGGCTGGCGCCGCTGAGAAGTCGCCCAGGTCGCCAAACGGATTTACTCGTTCTGTCATACGCCCTCCGCCGGCGCTTGCTGAACCTTGCGCAGGGCCGCAATGACCTCCTGCGCAAACTGTTCCGCATTTGCCACTGCCTTGTCCAGGTTCGCGACGTCAGCCGGATTGAGCCCGGCCAGTGGCTGGCGGAACGAGAACATTGCACGGAATGCTTCCCGTTCGTTGAGTTCGGTGTCGAAGACCGGCACGCCGGCGGCAACCAGACCCTTCTCGATGTGTGCCAGGGTGCGTGTCCGGATCGCGCTGTTAGTGCGGGTCAGCAGGACCGAGTATGGCAGCCGGTATCCCGGCACACGGCGCTGTACCATCTTCTCCTGCTGCTGGATCACACGGAAAGCACGACCTGCCTGTTCCGCGTCCAGCTGGCTGCCCTGGGTGGGCACGATTACAAAATCAGCCTGGCTCACTGCCATGACCACGATCTTCGACGCGGTGCCCTCCAGGTCGACAATCACAAAGGGTGTGCGCGCGGCCGCTTCCTCTATCCGCTCGACGATGTTTTCTTCGTCGGCATCCGCAACCACATGCAGGCGCTCGGGCTTCGCGCCGCCCTTTGCCCAGTTCTCGATCGGACGGTTTGGGTCGGCATCGATGATGGTGACGCCGGCACTGCGGGCCAGCTGGTCGGCCAGGATCAGCGATGACGTCGTTTTCCCGGCGCCGCCTTTGGGCGAGACAAATACGATGGTAGGCACGGATATCCTTGGGTAGGTGATGATATCTAATGGTACCACCTGAACCAATTTGAACGCTAGTGAACGGTATCGAACAGGATATTCATTGGTACCACTGGATACCATCCGATTCCAGCAGATATCACTCTGACCTGAGTTTGGCAGCAACGCGGTTGGCGATTTCCTCCGCCAGCGAGTTGACGTCGATCCCGGCCGACACCATAGGGGCCGCCGCTACTGAGTCCTGCAGGATGCCGATGATCTCGGCGTTTAAGCTGCGGCCGCTGGCGCGCGAAAGCTCAGTGAGGCGATCGCGCAATTCTTCGGGCATTCGTAGAGGGTAGGGGGCGGGCTGGCTGGACATAGCACGTGAGCATATGAGTCTTTTAGATACATCGCAAAGAGTCTTCTTGACTCTGTGACTCTATTAGATTCTAATGAGGTTCGGCATTCAACTTTCGAGATCAACATGGCACCCAAACAGCAAGCACCTACCCCAGTCAGACTTCCCCAGGAACTCAAGGATTGGATCAAGGGGCGCGCGGAAGCCAATCTGCGATCAGTGAATGCCGAGATCACCGCGATGCTCATTCGGGCCCGCGATATGGAAGAAAAGCGGTCGACCTGAAAAAGCGCCGAGTGAACGATAAGAGGCAAGTCATGAACTGAACTTGAGCCGAAATGAAAAAGGGCCAGCTTGCCGGCTGACCCCTTGGAATTTCTTTTACAACCGCGCCCGGCGGAACCGGGAGTTGCTGCAGACCGAGGGTGGAGCCTTGATCTGCGGTATTGGACACGTACGCCTTAGAGGAGCAACACATGTGCAACGAAACGCAGGTTAACACAAACATTGGCGGTCTGCCATCGCCGGAATCAAAAAAAGTAATTATTCCGTCCGAATATGTCGGTCGGGTAATGACCCCATTCGGGAACCAGTACATCGAGCGCGGCTGTGCGCTGGATCATGCTCGCATGCGCAGCAGCCAGCTTTCGAGCCTGCTGGCGCTAATCGGTGGGGATGGCGTCGACCACTTCCGTGCCATCGATCCGAAGGCCCAGGAAAGTATTCTCTGGCTCGCCCGCCAGTTGGCCACTGAAACCGAAGCCATGTTCGACCTCGTCGCTGCTGACCTGGAAGGCGGTGCAGCATGAGCCAATCGACGCCTATTTTCCAGCACAGCGAACGGGCAGCTTACGAGCTGGGCGACCTGCTGCGCAACCTGCCGGCGCAACTGCACGGCGCATCCCTGAACGCTGAAAAGCTCGAGCAAGTGCAGGCGGCGGACACGCACGCCATGAATAGCACGGTGATCCTGCTGGACGGCCTGCAGTCCCTTGGGCGCGTCATGTACTCGGCATGCCTGAGCGGAGACGCCGCGCCCGACATTACCGACTGCGCACGCGTCGGCATGCTGGTTACTGAGATCGCCCTGCAGCTGGAGTTCATGAACGATTTCCGTCACGAGGTCGCCGAACACAACGTGCGCACCGCTCGCAAAGGGGCAAAATCATGAGCCGCGCGACCGACACCGGCGGCACCAGCGCGCCAGCAGGCCCGGCCGCCCCGATCCACCGGGCATTTTCCTGGCTGGAAGGGGCAGCAGCGGACAGCCAGGACGCGCAGTTCGCCGCGCTGACGCTGGACGTATGCAACGGGCTGCAAACGTGCCTGGGCCTAGTTCATGCTGCGGATCAATCGTCCGGCCCCGATGCTGACGCGGACTTCCCGCCGATCCTGGGCGCGGTCGACAAAGAGCGGTTGTTGCTGCTGGCCGGCGCCGCTGTACGCATGCTGGGGGACCGCGCCGCTGGTCGGGTCGAGAAACTGAACGATCAGGCAGCCAAGGCCGGCCGCAATGGAGGTGCGGAATGAACGCCCGGCCCCTGCAATCCGTCCGGCCGTCCGGCCAGCCCGTCGACAGCATCGACATGGCCCAGCTGCTGCGCGATATAGGCGAGGCCAGCGTCGACAGCAGCGCGGTCGACCTGTTCGCCCTGTGCCTGCGGGCGCAGCAGCAGCTGGCCCAGGTGGCCGCCTGTGGCGCGCCCTTACCCGTGGAGGCGCAAGTGCTGGGCTATTTCCGCGCGATGCAGGATGACTGCCAGCCAGATGCCCTATCCATGATGGAATCGCTGTCTTACGCATACCCGCGTCACCGGCCGAAGTTGGCCATAGTGCCGGCGCCAGGAGCTGCACGATGACCCAGCACGAAGGGATGACGAACCAGTCGTGCACCGATGACGAGCGAATCGCCTGGTTCGCGCGCGTCTGGCGCCAGGCCGACAAGGCCGCCATCGGCGACCGCAGCGACGAGCAGAAGCAGCGTGCCGAATATTGGGCCCGTCAAACGCTGCGCCAGGCGATCGACATGGCGGAACGGCGGCGATGAATAATCAGGCGCGGCGGCCGGCATTTATTTCGCGGCCAGATGCAGAAAAACGGGCGGAAAGGCCCGTATCTGCAACCACGCCCCTATCGAACGTGGAAGATAAAAGGAGGACAACAACAACCAGGAGGCCACCATGCGGCCACAAGTACGCCACCGGGGCGCGGCCCGGTCAAGCACCCTCAGGGGGCGCGAAGTGGGTGGGTTATTCCCCGAAGGGGCGAGCGACTTCCGCAGGAAGTGTAGTGAGTACACCGGGCCTACCCGGTGGCTGCTACCCCGGCCTGCGCCGGTGTCGATTGCGCGGTGCTGGCCATGACCGCCTACTGCATCCTGCGCGCCGAGAAGCTGACGTCGTTCGGCTCGATCGCCGGATCGGCCAAGCACACGTTCCGCGAGATCCCGACACCAAACGCGGACGCCAGCCGCACCCACCTGAACCGCACATTCGGCGCTCAGGACGCGGCGGCCGTGCGCGCGGCGATCGAGGCCCGGCTACCGGTGAAGCGGAGGAAGGACGCGGTGTTGGCGATCGAGTACCTGGTGACCGCTTCGCCAGAGTGGTTCAAGTCGGCACCGGCGGCGCAGCAGAACGCATACTTTGCGGCGACCGTGCGGTGGCTGGAGACGCGCCACGGCAAGGCGAACGTCGTGTGCGTGAACATGCAGCTGGACGAAACCTCGCCGCACCTGGTGGCCTACGTCGTGCCGCTGACGAAGGACGGCCGGCTGTCGGCCAAGGACTTCTTGGGCGGCCGGAAGGTGCTGGCGCAGATGCAGACCGAGTTCGCGCAGCTGGTGGGCGCGCCGGTGGGCCTGCAACGCGGCGTCGAGGGATCGAAGGCCACGCACACGACGGCGAAGCAGTACGCCACAGCGCTGCAGAAGAACCCGACGCTGGCCGCACCGCAGCCGCCGGCGCCGACCATCGCCGACCGACTCACCGGCAAAGCGAGGCAGATGCAGGAGGAGCACGAAGCGGCGCAGGCTCAACACCTCGCTCTGGTCGAGCAAGCGCGGAACGTGGCCGAAGTCAACCGGCACGCCCGCGCGCAGCAGGCGGCCGCGCTCGAGAGAATGCGGCGGGAGGTCGACGCGGCGAAACAGCACCAGATCGACGCGGCCCGGCTGCGCGACGAGAACGCGCGCCTGGTGCGCGAACTGCAGGCGCAGCGAACCTACTTCCAGCAGCAGATTGCCGATCTCAAGGCGATGCTGGCCAAGGCAGCCGACCAGGTGAAAGTGCTGCTGGCCAAGGTAGGGTTGATCACACGGCAGCGGGATGATGCAGAGGCCGAGGTTGAGGAACTTCGGGCGGTAGTATACCCAGCTGAAAATGTGACTAAATCAGCTTTGCGAAACGGTTAACTGGTACCTATACCAAGAGGAAATGATGAACGATATAGATGAAAAATTACGCTACCCATTGAAACTTTCGGTGCTACTGCACGGCATTGAAATGGATGTCGATGAGATTTTTAGTGAAAAAAGCCTCGCTGATCAAGAAGCCATTAAAGATGTCATGCTCGGTTTGATTCCTCAAGGATGTAAGGTTTATGTCGAATTAATGGGTGAGGCCAGAGATTATGATGCCGAAAGTGAAAGCGACCGTTTTTTATTCAGCCCCCATTCAATTTCTATTGTTGATGCCCTCACTATTGCACTTGGGAAAACTGACCAGTTCACATTGAGGCAGGAAGCAGAGCTTTTCGCTTCCTTGGCGAAGTTATTGGTGACTGCCATTCCATTCGATTTGAAGTGGGGCGTAAGCAAAAATGCGGATATAAAAAATCTGGATCCATTTTCCTTGATAGAAATTGGGGTCAGGGCAGCAGATGCAATGAATGCTATCCATGAAGCTCGCCATCGTATTTCGATTGATTTGATGCCAGAAGACAAATTAGCAAAAAAGGTATCAGAAGTGATCAGTGATCAAGCAAAAAAAAATGCTGGTTTGGCGCATGTGGAGCACCGAGCGATGAAATCTTCCGTCTTTGATTGGTGCGAGAAGAACTTATCAAATTTCAAGAGCATGGACCAAGCAGCACAAGCAATTGCTGGGGTAGAAGTTCCAGTCGCATTTACGACGGCGCGCTCATGGATACGAGAGTGGAAGAAACAAAATTCCCTCCTAAACAAGAGCTCTCTATCGTAGTTGCATTAGGGTAATACAGTCTGCTAGCAGACTGTAGAGTCTGCTGGAAGGCCATACAGCAAGCCAGCAGAGAGGATTTCCGGAAGATACAAAAAGAATCAGCATTGCCCTGTCGAACATATACGAACAGGAGCAATGCAAAATGAACACCACCTCGCTACCCGAGATCGGCTTTCTCCGACTCCGGCAAATCATCGGCGACCCTAATGCCACCCCACCCGTCCCAGCCCTGATCCCAGTAGGCAGGACGACTTGGTATCACGGCGTGAAATCGGGTCGATTCCCCGCACCGGTCAACATGGGCGTCCGCACTCTCTTGTGGCGCGCCGAGGACATCAGGGCCTTCCTCCAGCACGGTGTTCAATGAATACCGGCATTCCAAAAGAGTGCGCCCCCGGCCAGGGGGGCGCTCACTCAATTCAGGTCGGGGCATCCGCGCCAACGCAAAAGGTAGTCGACTGCGGAGCCGAGAATATCACGAGCGTGTGCGAGCAGCTACGCGCTGCAGGCGTCGGCCTCCGCGCCGCTGATGGCCGCACCCAGCTGGATACCTTGCGCCGCGCACTGGAGTTTCGCGGCGCGCGTGGACTCAACACCTACGAAGGCACAGCGGCCGGATACCTGCGCCTGGCTACTCGTGTGAAAGAGCTCAAGGAGCAGTGGGACATCTACACCCTGAGAGAGGACGTCATCGGCCCTGATGCGCTGGTACACAAGGGCGTGGCGCGCTACGTGCTGCTCGGCCGCCGTCAGGATCTGAACAAGGCGGCGCCGGCGCAGGGCCGAATCGAGGGAGGCGCATGAAACCCCGTCACCTCACTGTGAAGAACTGGAACACGTTCCAGCACTACGCCAAGCGCAACCCGCCCTGGATCAAGCTGCACCGGGCCATCCTGGACGACTACGCATTCTGCTCCCTGCCGGACGCCTCCAAGGGCCATCTCATGCTGCTGTGGCTGTTCGCCAGTCAGAACAACGGGATGGTGCCCTACGACGTCCCATTCCTGGAGAGGAAGCTCTTCATCACCGGGCTGGATCTCGATCTGCTGATCGAGGCTGGTTTCCTGACCGATACCGAGCTGGCGCAACGCTAGCAGGAGGCTATCCCATGACAGAAATGCAAATGGATAGCGACGTGCTAGCAACGTGCTATCCCATGACACGCACCTCAGAAGAGCACGCTAGCAACTGGGATGCATCTCAGAAGAGAAGAGTTAACCGCAAAAACCAGCCCGGCCAAGGGGGTGTAGGTTCGGGGGCGCTGGTTCTCCGGCCGTACCAATCCTTGGCAGTGCAAAACCTCCGCCGCGCCCTGGCTGGGGGAGTGGTTCGGGAGATGCTGTGCAGCCCGACAGGTTCCGGGAAGACCGAGATCGGCATGGCCCTGGTGCGCGGCGCCCGTGCGAAGCATAAGCGCGTGATCTTCCTCTGTAACCGCGTGCACCTGGTCGAGCAGACCGCGCGCCGCTTCAAGAAAGCCGGCATCGACCACGGTGTGATCCAGGGCGTGAACACCATCCGCGTCTACGAGAGCGTGCTGGTGGGCAGCATCCAGACGATCGCACGGCGCGGCATGCCAGAGGTCGACCTGATCATCATCGACGAGGCGCACACGGTCGCCGGCTCAAAGGAATACCGGGCCGTCATAGCCGCAGCGAAGGGCGTGCCGGTGATCGGCCTGTCGGCCACGCCGTATGCCCGAGGCCTGGGCAAGCATTACGACGAGCTGGGCGGCCCCCTGTTTGAGCACATGACGGTGGCGGCGACGATCCCGGACCTGATCGAAGCCGGCTACCTGGTCGACGTCGACGTGTACGCGCCGAGCGAGCCGGATATGACGGGCATCAAGCAGGCGCGCAACGCGTTCGGCGACATGGATTACACCGACGCTGACGTCGGCCGCGCCGCCAACAAGCCGGAGCTGGTGGGCGACATCGTCACGCACTGGCTGCGCCTGGCGCGCGGCACGCCGACGGTCTGCTTCGCGGCGAACATCGCGCACAGCAAACACATCGTCGAGCGCTTCCATGCCGCCGGCGTCAGCGCCGAGCACATCGACTGCTACACCGAGGAGGAGGAACGGCGCGAGATCCTAGCCCGCGTCGAGACCGGCGAGACGATGGTGATCTCGAACGTGGGCATTCTCGCCGAGGGTTGGGACTTCCCGGCCTGCCGCACGCTGATCCTGGCGCGGCCGACGCGCTCGCTCATTCGCTACATCCAGATGGCCGGGCGGGTGCTGCGTCCACACGCCAGCAAAGACCGGGCGCTGATCCTCGACCACTCCGGTTCGGTGACGCGGCTCGGGTTTCCGACGGAGGAGTTCCCGCTCGAACTGGATGACGGTTCGCCCCGGGATGCAAAGGGCGGCCAGGAGGAGCGGGAAAAGCCTCTGCCGAAGGCCTGCGCGTCCTGCAGCTATGTAAAAACGGTCCACAAGTGCCCGGTGTGCGGGTTCGCGCCGGAGCGCCGCGCCAACGTCGATGTGCGTGCCGGCGACCTGGTGCCCATCGCGAAGAAGACCAAGGCGCCGAAGATGGACAAGCAGGATTTCTACTCCCAGCTGCTATGCATCGCCTCGAGCAAAAATTACAAGCCGGGCTGGGCGGCGAACAAGTACCGCGAATATTTTGGGGTTTGGCCTCGTGGCATGCAGGACGTCATGGCGCCGGCGGCGGGTCCGGAGGTGACTGGCTTCCTCAAGCATCTGCAAATCCGCGATGCGAAAGCGAAGGGAGGCCAGCATGCAGGCGCTTAAACCTCGCACCGCCGACGAAGCGGTCGGCCGCTGGCCCGGCATCCTCCAGTCGCTCGGCCTCGACCCCTCCTTCCTGAGCAAAAAGCACGGGCCTTGCCCGATCTGTTCCGGGAAAGACCGGTACCGGTTCGACGACAAGGGCGGGCGCGGTACCTGGATCTGCTCGCATTGCGGTTCGGGTGACGGCTTCAAGCTGCTACAGGGCGTTCTCGGCTGGTCGTTCAGCGAGGCCGCCAAGCAGGTCGACCGGATCGTCGGCACGGTGCAGGCCGGCCCGATCGCACCGGAGCGCACCGACGCCAGCAAGATTCGCGCGTTGACGCAGGTGTGGGAGGAAAGCCGACCAGTCACGCGCGGCGACCCGGTATGGCAGTACCTCAACAGGCGCCTGGGCCTGGAGATTGTGCCGGCAGACCTGCGGTTGCATCCCGCTCTGCCTTACACCAACGAGGAAGGCCGCGCCCTGGGCCGTTTCCCGGCGATGGTGGCGCGCATCCGGTACCCGGACGGCGCCGGCGCATCAATCCACCGGACCTACCTGACAGGCGACGGGCACAAAGCGGCAGTACCAGAACCCAAGAAGATCATGGCCGGCAAACCGCTCAAAACGGGCGCTGTGAGGCTTGGAGCGGCCGGGATGACACTCGGTATAGCCGAGGGTATAGAAACGGCTCTGGCGGCCTCTCAACGCTTCGGCGTGCCTGTGTGGGCGGCGACCAATGCCGTTTTGCTCGAATCATGGGTTCCGCCTGAGGGGGTGAGCCGGGTTCTGATCGCAGGCGACAACGACGCCAGCTTCACCGGCCAGGCCGCCGCGTTCTCACTGGCCCGCCGCCTGGTTCGGGATGGGCTGGCTGTCGAGATCCACCTGCCCGACCAGATGGGGAAGGACTGGGCCGATGAAGGTCAGTAAGCAGTTCCTCCGTGACTTCGCGTACATCGCCAACCTGTACGGCTGGACCGCCGATGACGTCGAGGACGCCAAAGCTCAAACGAGATCGAACCCGGGGGAAATGGTCCCGTACTGGACACGCCTTGCGGCGGCGCACCGGGCGGGCTACCAGCAAACCCGCGAGAACAACCACATGCGGCTCGGACAGTGGCTGCAGCTCCAAGCGACCGGCACCGCAGGGAATATTCAATACAAGGAACACGATGAAGCGCAATAGCACCAAGGAACGAATCGCCAACTGGGCCAGGTGGGCACGCGGCGGCGCGCCGGTCGCCTCCTCCAAGAACCTGACTGGGACCGGGAACGTTTGCGATCGAATGCGCATCGCGGCCGAGGGCGCCCTGTTTGTCGCGAGCAGCGGCGATCGGTTGGACAGTGACGACGCCGAGCGGGTCGAGCAGGCGTGGAAACGGCTCATGCCGATGCATCGCGATCTGCTGCGATGGCACTACATCCGGAACGCCAACCCGCAGATGATCTGTCGGCGCCTTGGCATCAAGCCGCGCCCGACAAGCATCTTCGACATTGAGCTGGCCCGCGCCGAAGCAGAGCTGGCGCGCGTGTTGGCTACGCAAGCGAGCGAGGCGCCAGGCCTTGCGCGGCCGCGTATGGCGTCATGAGGGCGGCGCCATGGCCACCGCTTCCGACGCAATCCTGGTTCTTCTCGCAGAGCTGGACCGCAGCACGCAGCCACCGGACGCGGTAGAGGCATTCCGGCAACTGCTGCTGCAGAAGATGACCGACCTGATGACCGAGGGGGAGCGCCGGGTGCATTTCGCGCGGCACCTTCTCGGGCTGGGCACGCCCCGTCCGATGGTCCGCGCCCGCCTCGAGGTCCGCTACAAAGTGGGCCGCACACAGGCATATCGCGACATTGAACAGGCGCTGCAACTGTCCCTTCCGAATGGGACAAAAGAGCGTTTTACTGACACTTTCCAATGAACAGGAGTTGCCCCATGGAGTTCGTTTTCTTCGGCGAGGAATTGCCAAATCTTGCCCCCGACATCATCGGCCACGTATTCGACGCTGAGGGCGAAACGTGGTCCAGCATGCTCGACGTCACCATTGCCCTCATGGAGGGGAAAGACGTTACGGTGCGCCAGGCCTCCGCAACCGAGCTGGCCCGCGCCGAGGCGCTTATCCACCTACATTTTGCCGGCCTGCAGATTGTCCAGTGCGCGCATTGCCTGCTGGAGCAAGAGGGCCAGGACGCCGCCAATACTGCCGTGAACCGAATGCTTGAAATGTTCCATTCGGCCGATGACATGACGTATCACCTTCTCGACCAGTAAGGGGCTGTCATGGGACTTCTCGACCAACTATTCAACCTCACCCCGGAGCAGAACCGGGGTCTGATGGCAGCAGGGAGCAAGATGCTCGAGCTGTCCGGACCATCACGCACGCCCCGCAGCTTCGGTCAGATTGCCGGGGCTGCATACGGTACCTTCAACGACACCATGGACGAGCAGCAGCAGCGCGCTGCGCTCCAGCGTCAGCAGGCGATGACGGAGCAGATTCTAGGCTGGAAGGCCAAGGACGCCGAGGCAGATTACGGCGCCCAGCAAGGCACCCGTGCGCGCGATGAGCGCGTTCAAACGCGCCTGGCGGCATTGATGCGCAATGGCGTACAGCCTGGCATTGCGGCATCGATCGCTTCCGGCGGCATGGGCGAACAGCAGCCAGGCGCACAGAGCGGGGGCGAGATGATGCCCTCGCAGGGCCAGCAAAGCATGCCCGGCATGGCCCCTGGCGGAATGCCAGGCGCCGGCGCCGGCCCCATGGGCGGACAGCCCGCGCCGGCGCCTGGCCAGCCCAACTGGTTCAACATGGGCATGCCGCCGCAAATGGCGCTGAACATGCAGCAGGGGAAGAAGGTCAACCGAACGCAGCAAATGCTCGACCACATGATGACCAAGGCGCAAGTCCAGCTCGAGGAAGGCGACAATGCCGGGCTTGCCAAGACGCTGGACGATATCCAGAAGTTCCGCCCGAGTGCGGTATGGGAAAAGGTCAAGAAAGACGGGAAAGTGGTCAACATGCCACTATTCAACGATGGCACGGAAGGCGAGGCGTCATCGGCCGAGGTCGCCGAGAAATTGCACTGGGAAGACACCGGCGCGGCCACTTTCGGTCTCGATGCTTATGACGGTTCGGTCAAGGCGCGGTACCAGAATGGCATGACGCCGGACGGCGCCGCCAGCAACAGCGTCGCGCGCGCAAACCTGCAGCTTTCGCGTGAACGGCTTGGCCTCGAGCGTGAACGCATCGATCAGGGCCGCAACACCGTTGTGCAGGGCGATGGCGGGCCGCTGATGGTCAACACTCGCACCAATCAGGCGATGCCCATCATTGGCCCGAATGGCCAGCCTGTCGGCCCGAAGCTGCGCGACGTTCCGGGCACCGTGCGCAAGACGCTTTTCGAGAACGACGCTGCGCTGCGCAAGGTCGACGACGCATTGAAAGCCGTCGAAGCCTACCCTGCTGCGCTTGGAGTCCGCAATTACATGGGCGACACGATCCGCCAGCGTTCGGACCCGGACGGCGTGCGCGCGCGCGCCCTGGTCGCCGACATTGGCTCGCTCAAGCTGCACGATCGATCCGGCGCGGCCGTGACCGCATCCGAGACGCCCCGGCTGAAACCATTCATCCCGACTGCGACCGACGACCAAGCAACTGTCAAAAAGAAGCTGGGTCTGTTCCGCGAGGAATATGACCAGATTCAGCAGGACATTCGCGAAACGTATTCCGCCGAGCAGGGTTACCGGACGCCTGGAGCACGCCAAGCGCGGGCCGACATCTCGGCGATCCCTACGAAAGCACAGGGCTACCTGAAAATGAACCCAAAATCACGCGACCAGTTTGATGCCAAGTATGGCGCCGGTGCGGCTGCTGCAATCCTGGGGAAATAACAATGCCAAATATTTACGACCAATACGACGAGCCAGCCACCAGCGGCGCCAACCCGTACGACCGCTTCGACGAGCCGGTCAAGCGGACGATGGCGCCGCGCCAGCAGAAGGGGACGGCCCGCAGCCTGATCGAAGGCGGCGCCATGGGTGTCGCTGACCTGGGCAATACCTTGCTCAACGCAGCATCCTACCTGCCTGGCAAGGTCACCGACGCCGTCCGTGGTGCGCTGCCGGCCGAACACCGCATGCGCGTGCCGGACATTTCGCAGATGACCCGCACGCGCAACGCCGACTTCGACGCGCTGACCGAGGAGAACAAGGGATCGACCGCGTTTACCGTGGGCCGTGTCGGCGGCAACATCGCGGCCACGCTGCCGGTGGGCGGCGCGCTCGGTGCAGGCACGCGCGCTGCGGCGCCGATGCTGGCTCGAGGCGGAATGTCGGCCCGGACCGTCGAGGCGCTGTCCAGCGCGCTCGCATCGGGCGGGTTCCGCGTGGGCCAGAACGCACCACAAAGCGCGGCACTGACCCTGGCATTGCGCGCGGCAGGCGGCGGCGCCACCGGTGCAGCGTCGGCCGGCCTGGTCAATCCTGATGACGCGCTGACGGGCGGCATGATCGGCGCGGCGCTCCCGCCTGGACTGGCTGCCGTTGGCAAGGTCGGCCGGACAGCCGCACGATCGACGCAAGCCATCGTCAAGCCATTCACCCGCAATGGTCAGGCATCCATGGCAGCGGACCTGATCCGCCGGTTCGGTGAGGGCGCGCCGATCGACGTCGATATGTCGCAGCTGGTCCCAGGATCAATGCCCACGCTGGCCGAGGCGACCGGCAACGCTGGTATCGCTGGCCTGCAGCGCACGGCGCGCGACCTGCGGCCGAATGCCTTTGTAGAACGCGAGGCATTGAACAACTCGGCACGGGAGGCGGCTTTTGATGGCATCGCTGGTGACCGTGCAGCGATCGAGTCAGCCAAGGCCGCGCGCGACAATACCGCCGAGGCTCTGTACGGCCGGGCATTCACGGCGGACAGCATGCGGCAGGGCCTGGCCCGCGAGTCGCAGCAGATGCGCGCACCGTTCTCCGGTGTCGGCCTGTCGGGCGCCCCGGAAGACTTGGCCACGCCAGGATTGCGCGAACTGATCCAGCGCCCAATGTTCAAGCAGGCAGCCGGCGCCGCGCAGCGCCTGGCCGCAAACAACGGGGTCGATCTGGCCGACCCGCTGCAATCGCTGCAGGGCCTGCACTACATCAAGCTCGCGCTCGATGACGCGCTCAACCCGGCCGCCGCAAGTGCCATGGGCCGTAACGAGACGAGCGCCATCATGGGCATGCGTGACAAGCTGGCCGAGGAGCTGGCGAAGGTGTCGCCAACCTACGGCGCCGCGCGGCAGACGTTCGCCGAAATGAGCCAGCCCATCAACGCCATGGAGGCGCTGCAGGATCTGCGCTTGACGGACGCGCGCGGGAACATGACGCTGTCGAAGGTGAAGAATGCGCTAGAGGGGGTCGAGCGCGCGCGACGTGAACCTGGCGTGAAGGCGGCGAAGTCAATTACCCCAGACCAGTTGAACATGATGAAAGCCATCCATGCCGACCTCATGCGACAAAGTAGCGTGGGCCTGGGTAAATCGGCGGGATCGAACACGTTCCAGAACATCGCCACCGACAACATCCTGGCGCAGATGATGCCGGGCAAGCTCGGGGGGCTGGTCAATGGCCGCGTGGGCGACGTGCTGGGCCAGCTCGGCAAGCTCGCATACAGCGGACCGAACGAGAAGATCCGCAACACGATGGTCGACATGATGTTGGACCCGAGCCTACTGCCGCCAGTCGCGCCACCGCGCGCGCTGACGCTGCAGGAGATCAGGGCTCAGTCTGTTCGCGATCTGCTGGGTTCGGGGGCGTATCGGGCGGCACCCCTAGTGGGTTCTTCCCGGTGATCAGGACGTAGAAGAAATTCCAGAAGAATGCGAGTACGAGCAGGGCAATCGCCTTGTACAGCATGTAATCAGTCAAATTGGCCTCTAGAGTTGGCAATAGTCGACCGCCGACTCTTGAGGCGATCCATTCAAAGCAGGGCACTTCTCGTAAACACTATCACATGACAACAGAGCAACATACCAAGACCTCCAAGAGGGATAATGCGGAGCTCCTGGCCCTGCACAAACGCCGCATGAAGAATGCCGGCTTCCATCGGCTCTCGCTGTGGGTTTCCGATGAGTTGGCTCAGCACCTGGCGAATGAGCGGCGCCGAGGAGAATGCGGGGGCCGCACCCTGGAGCGTCTACTGCTGGGCGAGGCGGCAAAGCGACCAACATATCCGCATGGCTCGACGGAGGACGAGGAGCAGGGGCCAAGGCGACAGGTATCGCGGGTGCGCGCGTGAGGGTGGAAGAGCTTTCGAGACGCATCGCCTGCAGCATGCGCGCGCGTACGCATGAGGGTGGAAATATTGCAGTCATCGCCCGCGTGTGTGCGCGCACACGCACGTGAGGGTGGAAATGTCGTACCAGTACGCAGGCAGGCGCGGGCGTGTGCAGGCGCGCGTGAGGGTGGAAATAACCGTGTCCAAAAAAGGGCCATGCGCCAAGCTTGGTTATCTGCAGCACGGCAACCAGCATTCTGTTTGATTAGGCTGACCGGACTTCTTGCCACATGAAGCGGAACTCCCGGCTTAGAACGTAGAAGCCCTCATCGCTGCTTTGTGATTTGGCAGTTATTTGCGGCGCGTCTTTGTGTTCTGGCTGCAAAGCGCTTCCCAACGTTGTTCGCCGAGCGAGTCAGGGATCACATCGACCACATCTTGAGCTGTCAAAAACTGATACAGCATGCTTCCGTCCGGTTGATAGCCTGTCTCAGATAGCGTTCGCTGTGTTCTTGCCTGACAATTCACCTCGACCTTGGCAACCCATCCTATGAGAAGCCCACCGTTATAGTTCGTCGGAGCGGGCAGTTCGATTCGCGTCCAAGCAATTCGCCGGTCACCCTTCAAGATTAACGACTTCGCGTCCAGGTAGGAGAGTGTGCCGTCATGCCACGTCGAAAAGTGGATCCACTGAGCAGCTTGAGCAGGGCTGTGCCAAACGAGCATTGTCATCAGTAGTACGCGCACGGAAAGTTGAAGTTTGAGTCTGAACATGTGTACAAATATCAATGTAGGTGGGACAGTTCGCTCATGGCGGATTAGCGGCGCCATTTTCACTGGCAGGCCTGGGCTGTTTACCGTGCTATGCAGTAGGCGGAGTATTTTGGTCTCGATACGAAGATGATCCTGGCGTGGCTGAAGCCGCCCCGCGCCGCAGCCCGCCCTCGATCAACACCCGTTGCACCACCGTCAACGGCGTCTTGTGTTGGAGGACGCGCATGCCGGCCTCTAGTCCAAACGCGATGGCTACATTGACGGCCAAGTCGACATAGGTAGCAGTGAGGCGGTCGGTTCGTTGTTCCATAGGCTGAGTATGGCAGGCCGCACCGCTCATCCCCGGGCTTGGCTAAAATTAGGCAGTGTGCATTGACCCGCTGATACACTGTATGGATGAACAGTGGTTCTCATATGCGATTCAAGCCGCCGCTTACCCGCTCCGACCTAGTCGCTATCCAAGAGCGCAACCCAGAAAGCGCCGACGTGCGCACGCTGCTGTGTGAGGTGAAGCGTTTCCGCGCGCTGGCACTGTACGTCGACCAGCTGCAGCGCATCCTGGGCACCCTACCCGGCCCACAGGGCGACGTCTTGCAAGCCATCCGTGCGCAGCTTGAGGACGAGCCTTGCGTGAAAGAGTTCCCCCGGCTGCCACCCCGCGTCTGAGTGCTGGGTTTTGAGAGCAGTACGCGCCCACGTGCGTGTGTGGAAATATTAGAGTCCAAAAAAGGGACGGCCCAGGCCTTGACTCTGAACGCTTCGCGCGCGCGGACGAACCGTGCGTGAAGGAGTTCCCAAGCTCGCGTTTAGTTTGTGAGGAGGCACAGCGCAAAATTGTGGCACGAGATGCCCATAGGACTGCGTATGCTACGATTTCCCAAACTGCTGAGATACCTATGCCTGAAATATTCAAACTGACAAAGGATGAGCGGTGGTTGGTTATTGTTTGCATCGGCATTGGCGCTTTGATCGCCTTCCCTATTGCTATCTATTTGTTTGGAGGCAAGCTCGTTGACATCACATCCCTGTTTGGCAGTGCGCTTGGCGCCTGGTCTGGTATCGCCGGTGCATTTTGGGTGGCAGATCGACATGCAACCCGGCAGCAGCGAAGTGCGGCAGCGCTTGTCAGGCAGATGCTTTATCCAGTGACGTCTGCTTTGCACAAGCTGTCCACGATGCATGGTCCACCCTCTCGTCCTGACCGGGGTGAGAGTGACGACGAACCGGACGTGCGTTCCGCTGCCGATTGGGTAAGCATTTGCACTCAGGCGAACATCGTAAAAACCCAATACAGGGATTTTCAGAGCAAAATCCATCGGTTTGAGACTGGCTTGAACCTCCTCTCCGCGAGTGGCCTCCAAACAGCGCTGGCTGTTGAGTCGGAGCTCGGAAGCGGGGTTTTTCGCGCTGCAGACCCTCTCACTGTCGGCAACGGAGAAGACCCTGTGTATGGCCCCGGGCACGGTCCTTTCCAAGCTGGGCCTCCCACATGGAGCAGCAGAAACGCGCTCAATGCATTGAACCGGGAAATTCAGAAGCTCATGGCGCAGCTCGAAAAAGAGGCTTCCTGAACGTTCCGCGCGCGTGCGTGAGGGTGGAAGTGAACCGGCTGAATTTTCAGCCCGTCGAAGTTATGGTCAACGGCCCTGGTGTCTGAACGTTCCATGCATGCGAAGGCGAGCGCTGCATGAAGTAATTTCCGCAGTCGCTGGCTATAAATCATGCCTATTGAGCCTGTTGTCACGACGATGCTACATGGAAATTTGTCACAAATTAGTGGGGGTTTTCCGGACCTCTGAGTGACAAAAACACGTACTAGTCGTGACAAAAACAGTGAAATTTGATATTCTGGGACCCATCAAAGCATTGCGAAGGTTCCCCAGCCGATGAGAGGAACCACCCGCCACAAGCAATTGTGGTCCAGCTAGGTCTGGGTAAGAGGGATCGGACCGCATCAAGCAAAAGCCTCCCTTGTGGAGGTTTTTGTCTTTCTGGCGCTGTCGCGACAGGCTGCTCACTTCCTCTTGATCTTCGACTTCGGCCCCTTTGGCTTGGGCTTGATGACGCCGGCGAGCTGGCCGCAAATCTGTCCAAATGCCACAAACCGCTCGCGCTGCTTGGCGAACGGCTCATTTTTCAGATATGCGCTTTGGACGTACAGGATCAGCACAGGAGTTTCTCCGGGCGGCTGAATTGCTGGCTTGTAGAGGTCAAAATACACTTGATAGTGTTCGTCATCGCCGGCGTCTCCCACCTCCCAAACCATGTAATTGTTCTTCTTGGCCACGTAACATTTGACTTTGCCTATAGGGAGTCCACTGAGGATCTCGGGCAGTCGCAGGGAATACTGGTAACGCTCCAGTTGGAACCGTCGGCTCGCGCCGCCCAGATCCCGCCAGCAGCGCGGATCGCCGGCAATGTGCTCCGCGCACGCCTCGGTTACCACATGACAGTCGAATACAACGCGAACAGTCAGGCGCAGCTCTGGCCACTCACCGCGCGCTTCCTTCACTACCTCCATGTCGAATGACCGTAGATGCTCGAGCGAGTATATCGTCCCGTCGATCGTCCGATCTTCCCACTTCTCCCACTGCGATTCTTTGCCTTTATGCATTGCGCCGGCGCCTAAATCTTTTCTCAGGCGCACATGATACAGAGGAGTTATGGCGCTGTGCCGGATTGAATTTTCGTTGCTTTTTATTAATACTTAGTCAGGAAACTGCCAGGTCGGTTCCGGCTTCTTCGGGATATCTGCCTTCCGGCCTTCGATGGCGGCAACGCTCACCACCGGCTTACCGACCGCGTTCACCCAGAATGGCAGGCCCATTCGGCGCAGCGCCTCGATCTGCTTCGATTTTATCCGGCGCCCGGTCAGCGCGACCAGCTCGTCTTGCGTGAGAAACATGTTCGACATAGGGCTCCAGTGGCTACTGGTCAGGCATATACGCGGCGTCCTTTCGGACGTTCCATGACTTGCCGACCTTGACCGGCTGCGGGTAGATGCGTGCATCGTGGACCCACCGCAAAACGGTGTTGTGGTGTGGTGCATGTTCGCCGAGGAGCAGCGCAATCCAGAACGTGAGCGGTATGAATCGGGGTAGCCCGATCATGTCTTCGGGCAGGAGATGCATGGAGCCGTGCGGCGGCGCCCGGGTCGGGATCGATTTCTCAGCCTGCATCTCAGCTCGATTTTTCAGGACCCACTCGACAAGCGACTCCTTTTTCTTGGCCGGCTGTTTTGGCTTGGGTTTCTGGACACGGCTTTCAGATGATCGAGAGAGTGCTCTGCAGGTGTACGTCGATAGGCCGCTTTTCCGTAGGGGCGGAGGAGATGGCTGTGCCTCGCCGGACTTAACTTTCGTCAATTGCCCGCGATCGGGCCTTGGGACATCCAAAGCGAAACATGCCTTTCGTATGTCGCCATCCGTCACGTTGTACTTGCGCGCCACGGCGCTGACACTCTTTGACCAAACTTCGCGGTGCAGCTCTTCCCGGTCCAAGATCACGTCCATAGCTGCATCCCATCCATGCCTGCCCCATACAATTTTGGAACCAGAAGAGTAGCGTAAACCGGCAATGCCGTTTAGCGGCTGAACAGGTGAGGGCTGGAATTAACGAAGGCAGGATAGGGGACTTGGCGGCAATCGTATACGCGCCTTGGTATTTCCAAGCTCTCAGCCCGAAGACGCATGCAAGGCAGGATAGGCTTTCGGTACCACTTGCAATGCAAGCGCGCTCGGACTTGTCAAAACTTGACATTGATGGCCCGTCGCACCTCACGAAACCTCAAGTCGCGGACCTGACAAAACATGACATTGGCCAGCGGGCGCGTGATAGCGACGTCAACATTACGTCAAGGGTTGATGGCTGACGCTAAGGTTGCACAAAGGGTTGGTGGCCGACCCCAAGGTTTCCGCAAGGGTAGCGCCGGAACCTGAAAAAACCTGAAACCCAAGAGGCCGCGCTTGTTAGCAAATGTTAGTGTCGCCAGTTCAGCGGCTGAACAACCAGTGACCGAAATTAACCATGGCAGGATAGGGGAGGTGGCACTAGATGGAGTCACGCGGCGTCACTACAAGAATACTTCAAATAAATGTTTTAAAAGAAACAAAATGACTACTTTGTACTAACTTGACTATTTGGTTCATTTGGTCTATAATGCCCTTTATGCGTAGATCGGTTCCCGATTACGACTAGTAAGCGTTTATAGGGGGCGCAGGATGTGCTCTCGCGCGAGGCGAAACAGTATTCGGAGTTCACAACCAATACTGGACTTTCTCAAAGGAAAGTAATTAAAGGAGAAGATATGACCATCGCAACCCTAACCACTTTTAGTGCGAAGGATGCAAAGGCACGTTTTGGCGAGGTGTTGGATGAAGCGTTGGGCCAGCCAGTAGGGATTACTCGACACGATCGACTAACGGCTTACGTCGTTTCTCGAAAGGAGTTCGAGAAGATGGTATCGTACATCCAATACCTTGAAGATCAGCTATGGCTTGCCAAAGCTGATGCCGCTCGCAACGAGGGTTATGCGAGTAGTGAACGTGTCAGTGCATTCCTGAGCGATTTTTCCGAAGGATTTACTGATAATGAAGAGCTTAAAAATGACAAATCAGGCGGCCAAGTTTCTAGCCAGCCTTGATGCAAAGCAGTACCGCCAAGTAGGGCAAAAGGTTTTCTCGTTAATGCAAAATTCGGAGCCTCCAGACAGTGCGGGACTGGTGGGTGCGAAAGACGGGGAGCGGCGGGTCGATTCTGGGGAGTACCGCATTATCTATACCGCTTCCGAGACCGAAGTAGATGTACGGGTCATCGGTAAGCGAAACGATGATGAGGTCTATCGCATCTGGCAGCGGATGCTATAGACCTTATTCTTGAGGCCACCTTCGGGTGGTCTTTTTTTTGGGCGCTAATCCTTGTCCTGGTACTTGCTAACCCATGCCAGCACCTCGGCAGCGCGGTACAGTCGTGGGCCGGCGGCGGTCGGCAGGCGGATCGCCTTCGGGAAGTCTGGCAGGCAGACCAGACGATTACGCACCTGGCTCTCGTTTCGCTTCAATAGGCGCGCGATCGTGGCCACGTCCCACAGGTCTATCTCGATCGGAATGGGCTGCGGAAGCTGCGCAGCCAGGGCGGCGGCCAGTTTCTCGATCAGCGCATCATCGATCAGCGGCCCACCCCCGTCGGTGGTTGATCGGTCGATGCAAAATTGCACTGGCTGATTTTCCATCCAGGCCCGCACA
>Ga0265797_10003368_pt1 | contig 25639 bp, 28 predicted proteins | sample P2T30metagenome_FD_192433 | JGI IMG/M metagenome (GOLD analysis project Ga0265797, IMG submission 192433) | Plant litter microbial communities from East Loma Ridge, Irvine, California - P2 T30 | ecosystem: Environmental > Terrestrial > Plant litter > Unclassified | place: USA: California... | reverse complement strand
CGTCGCCCTCGCTGTAGTCGAGCACGTCGATGACGTCGCCGGCGACGAACGTCGGCACGTCGTCCGCCGAGGCCGCGTCGAGGTGCTGCTGCAGCCCCTCCTCGAGACCGAGCCCGTTCGAGACGATCAGATCGGCCGACCGCAGGCGCGCCGCCTCCTGGGCCGAGATCTCGAACGAGTGCGGGTCCGCGTTCGGCTTCATCAGCGTCATGACCTCGGCGTCGTCGCCCACGAGCTCCTCGACCACGTCGCCGAGGATGTTCGTCGAGACGGCCACGAGCGGCCGGTCGTCGCCCGCGACGGGCGAGCAGCCTGTGAGCGCGAGGCCGGCGACGGCGGCCGCGACGATCGCGGACAGGGTCGCGCGCCGGGTGGTGGATCGCATGGTCATCGTCCCGTCTCGGCGGTGAACGCCGGCTCGGTGGCGGTGTCGAACGTGCGGGCGACGCGGGCGCCGTCGGCGTGGTCGATCTCGAACAGGCGCCGTTCGGACGGGCCGCTGAGGTAGGCGCGCTGCTGGTCGGCGACGAGGGTCGGGGTCGCTCCGGCCGCGAGGGACTCCGCGACGAGCGGCTCGGTCTCGGCGAGCACGGCGCCGTCGGCGCTCATGACCACGACGCGGCCGTCGGCGGTGAGGGCGAGGACGTTCTCGTCGGCGTCGTCCACCGCGGTGACGTGCACGAGCGGCGCCGGGGCGTCGATCAGCGTCCACGAGCGCTCTCGGGTGTCCAGCAGCCAGATGCCCTCCGAGCCGGCGAGCGCCGCGACGGTGGGTCGCCCCTCCCGGTTGTCGAACGACGTCGCGGGCGGCGCGGTCGTCCCGGCCGGGTAGGGGATCCGCTCGACGGTGAGCTCGTCGTCGACGACGGTGGCCAGCAGCGCCCCGTCCGAGCAGCCGATGACGGCGCCGACGCGGGTGGTGATGGTGCCCGACGCCTCGGGGCACGCCTCGTCGAGCCCGGTCGGTTCGCCCTCGGCCGTGTAGCCGACGGCGGTGCCGCCCTGCGCGACGACCGCGAACGACCCGACGGGCACGACCATGCCCGGGCCGGGCTCGGCGTCGAGGCGGAACAGCTCCGAGACCTCGCCCTCCGACAGCGCCTCGGTGTCGAGCAGGACGGCCTCGCCCGAGCCCTCGAAGAACACGCCGGTGCCGCCCGACGTCGAGAGGTTCGTGGTGGCGATGCGCGCCTCCCCGACTCCGTCGACGGTGCCGAGGAGGCGCGGGTCGGCCCGGTAGTAGTGGAAGTGGTCGACGTGATCCCACGTCCACACCCCGCTGTCGACGACCTCGACGCCGGCCTCCGTCTGCGCGAACAGGTACCGGCCGTCCGTCGTGATGGCGGACGGGGCGCCGATCTCCCCGATGTCGGTGACGCTCTCGTCGAGCAGGTCGAGGTGCGAGACCGCCCCCTCGGGGTCGATCGTGGTGAGCCCGAGGCGCGGCTCGGCGAGCTCCTCCGCGCCGGCGACCGCGCCGTGACCCGCGGGTGCGGTCGCCGCAGTCGACTCGGACCCCGCGGCGGACCCGTCGGAGGCGTCGGACCCCGGGGAGCACGCGGTCAGGGCGAGCGCGCAGACGCCGACGAGGGCGGAGTTCAGGATGCGGGAGATCACGGGGTCCTTTCGAGAGGGGCGGGCGCGGGGGCCGGTGCCGCGGGCGGGGCCGGGGGTCGAGCAGCCCGCCGCCGGGTCGTCACGATCGAGCGCGCGGCCCACGAGAGACCCGACAGGGCGATGGCGGTGGCGGCGACCGACGCGCCGGCCGCCGTGGCGGCGTGCCACGAGACGAGCAGTCCGATGACGACCGCGGCGATGCCGACGACGGCGGCGAGCGCCATGCGGGTGGGGATGCGCGTCGTCCACTGGCCGGCTGCGACGGCCGGTGCGAGCAGGAGGCCCACGACCAGCAGCGACCCGACGGCCTGGTACGAGGCGACGACGGCGAGGGTGACGAGTCCGACCAGGGCCGCGTGCGCCAGCCGGGGGCGGAGTCCGAGCACGGCGGCGATCCGCGGGTCGAGCGCCGAGGCGACGAGCGGGCGGTGGAACACGACGGCGACGACGAGGCCCACGACGGCGGCGACGGCGAGCAGCAGCACGTCGAGCGGGGCGATGGCGAGGATGTCGCCGAAGAGGATCGAGGTCGCGTCGGTGGCGAAGCTGCCCGAGTGCGAGATGATCACGACGCCGAGGGCGAGCATCGAGACGAAGAGCATGCCGATGCTCGTGTCGTACGAGAGCCGGCCCCGACGCTGCAGGGCGGCGATGCCGAGGCTCATGGCGACGGCGCTCAGGGCGCCCCCGACCAGGACGGGGGCGCCGACGACGGTCGCGAGGGCGACGCCGGGCAGCATCCCGTGGGCGAGGGCCTCGCCGAGGAACGCCATGCCGCGGATGACGACCCAGGTGCCGACGACGCCGCAGAGGACGGCGACGAGACCGCCGCCGACGAGGGCGCGCTGGAGGAAGTCGAGGGTGAACGGCTCGAGGATCCCGGTGATGGAGGAGGGCACGAGGCACGACCGTAGCCGAGAATGAGAACGGTTATCAACTTGTAGGGTGGGGTCGTGCTCTCGAACCGACCCGCCCCCCTCCCCTGCGTCAGCCTCCGCGGCGCGGGTGTCGACTTCGACGGTCGCGCCGCACTCGACGGGGTGGACCTCGACCTCGCCGCCGCGTCGCTGACCGTCGTGGCGGGCCCGAACGGCGCCGGCAAGTCGACGCTCCTCGAGGTCGTCGCCGGCACCCGCCCGCTCTCGCGCGGCACCCGCGTCGGCTCCTGCGTCACGGCCTTCGTGCCGCAGCGCGCCGGTGTCTCGGACCGCCTGCCGGTCACGGTGCGCGACGTCGTGACGATCGGCACCTGGGGCCGCTCGACGAGCCCCCGGCACCGAGGAGGCGCGGCGCGCGAGACCGTGGCGGTCGCGCTGGACAGGCTCGGCATCGCCGACCTCTCGGGCGAGCCGTTCTCGTCGCTGTCGGGCGGTCAGCGCCAGCGGGCGCTCCTGGCGCAGGGCCTCGTCGGCGGTGCGGACCTCCTGCTGCTCGACGAGCCCACGACGGGGCTCGACGACGAGAGCTCCGAGCGGATCCGCGACATCATGCAGACCGAGGCGCGCCGCGGCGTCGCGGTGGTCTGCGTCTCGCACGACCCGGCGGTGCTCGCCGTCGCCGGGCGCGTGATCCGTCTCGACGGCGGCCGCATCGGATCGGACACGACGGCGACGGCGTCGGCGGGGGCGGGGGCCTGACGCCCGTCCGCCGCCCGCTACCGCTCTGGCGAAAAAGAATGACGGATGATATGTTCTGCTTCTGACTTTGGAGGCAGCATGCCAGTTCCCGACCGCTCGACGCGTCGCCCCCGGCGACTGCTCCGCGATCTGACGTTCGAATCCGTCCTCGACGCCATCCTCGACGGCACGCTGCATCCCGGCGAGCGCCTGTTCGAAGACGACATCGCGGCCTGGCTGGGCGTCTCGAAGACGCCCGTCAAGGAGGCGCTCGCCCGGCTCGCCACCCAGGGCCTCGTCGACATCGAGGCGAACCGGTACACCCGCATCGCGTCGGTGACGATCGCCGACCTGCTCGACACGTTCGAGCTCATCGGCGTCCTCCACGGCGAGGCGATGCGCCACGCGAGGCAGCTGCCGGGCGACGAGACCGCACCCCTCGCCGACCAGCTGGTCGAGGCCCTCGCGGCCGACGACGCGACGTGCGCCGACATCGTCCGCGAGACGACGGTCTTCGTCGACCGGGCCGGGAACCCGCTCACGCGTCGGGCCGCCGAGCCGCTCGACCATCGCGCGGCGTTCCTCTCGCAGCACGTCTCGATCGGCCTCGGCGAGCCGGCCCTCCGCCCCTCGGTGGCGGTCTTCGCGGCAGCGGTGTCCGATCGACGCTGGCTCGAGGCCGGCGATGCGCTCGTCGAGCTGCTCGGCCGCGAGACGCTCGGCCCCGCCGTCGCAGGGCTCGACGACATCCCGGCCGTGCCCGACACCCGGCGGGCGGCACGGTGACGACCACGCCCCTCCGGCCGGGCTCGACCCGGGGCGCGACCCCGGCCCCCCTCCCCGACGCCGTCACCCCGATCGCCGTCACCCCGAACGCCGTGGCCCCGGGTGCCGTCACCCCGGAGGCCTCGCCGGGCGCCTCGCCCTACCTCGCCCCGCCGCCCGTCCGCCGCCGTCCGCACCGGGTCGCGAAGCGCCTCGTCGACGTGCTCGTCGGACTCGTCCTCGCCGTGGCCCTCCTCCCCCTCGCCGTCCTGGTCGCCCTGGCGGTCCGCCTCGACACCCCCGGGCCGATCCTCTACCGACAGCAGCGCGCGGGTCTCGACGGCCGGCCCTTCACGATGCTGAAGTTCCGCACCATGCACGTCGATGCCGAGGCCCGGCTCGCCGAGCTCGCCGCCCGCAACGAGGCCGGCGGGCCCCTCTTCAAGCTCCGTCGCGACCCCCGGGTCACCCGGGTGGGTCGCCGACTGCGTCTCCACTCGATCGACGAGCTGCCCCAGCTGCTCAACGTGCTGCGCGGCGACATGAGCCTCGTCGGCCCCCGACCCGCGCTGCCCCACGAGGTCGACCGCTACTGCGACCGGGCGCGGCAGCGCCTGCTGGTGCTCCCCGGGCTCACGGGCCCGTGGCAGGTCGGCGGCCGATCCGACCTCCCCTGGGAGGCCGCGCTCGATCTCGACCTCTCGTACGTCCACGACTGGACCCCGGTCACCGACGCCGTCGTCCTCGTCCGGACGGTGCGCGCCGTGGTGCGCCCGGTCGGCGCCTACTGACCCGCCGACGAGGCGATCGCCTCGACGGCCGTGCGAGCCGCCTCGACATCGGCCCTCTCGAGGGCGACGGCGAGACTCGACAGCCCCTCCGTCAGACCCGCCTCGTCGAGGTCGTCGCCGACGAACCGGGCGTGGAACAGCAGCGCGACCCCGAAGTGGACGACCATTCCCTCGAGTCGACCGTTCGACGAGGCGGCGGCCATCGTGCGAGCGGCCGAGACGAGGGCCTCGACGACCGGGGGCGCGCTCGGCGCCACGACCCGCGCCTCGTCCCCCGCCGGGGCCTCCGCACCGGCCTGACGGAGCACCGCCGCCACCGCGACCCGCGTCTCGTCGTCGGCGACGGCCTCGACCAGGGCGAGCAGCACGAGCGAGCACAGCGTGGGCAGCAGCGGGCGCACGAGCCAGGGGCGGGCGTGACTGACCCGGGTGTACCTCTTCGGCACGGTCTCGATCAGAGAGAGGTCCTCGAGGCGGGCCAGCGCCATGCGGATGGGCGTGCGGGAGACGCCGAGCCACTCCTCCAGCTCGGTGTCGCGCAGCCGCTCGCCCTCGGCGAGCTCGCCCGACACGATGGCGTCGAGGACGAGCTCGAAGACCTCGTCGCGGTGGAGCCGCCGGCAGAACGCGGGTGACGGGGTCGTCGGGATGGGCATCGATCCTCCTCGTGGTCGACGGCCCCGACCGGCGGTGTGCCGCCCGGTGCCGTTCCACATGTCAGAATAGTGCATTCATCATCCAGGACTGCACAGTCGACGACTAAGCTCTCCGGGTGGCCGTCCCCAAGATCCTGCTGTTCTACGTGTTCACCCCGCTCGCCGACCCCGAGGCCCTGCGCCTCTGGCAGCGCGACCTGTGCCGCTCGCTCGACCTGACGGGTCGGATCGTCCTCTCGCCCCACGGGATCAACGCGACGGTCGGCGGCGAGCTCCGAGACGTCAAGCGCTACCTCAAGACGACCCGCGAGTACGCGCCCTTCGCCGGCCTCGACGCGAAGTGGAGCGAGGGCACGGGTCACGACTTCCCCCGCCTGTCGGTCAAGGTCCGCGACGAGATCGTCACCTTCGGCGCCGCCGACGAGCTTCGGGTCGACGCCGACGGCGTGGTCGGCGGCGGCACGCGCCTGTCGCCCGACGGGTTGCACGAGCTCATGGCGCGCGAGCAGGTCACGTTCTTCGACGGTCGCAACGAGTTCGAGTCGCGCATCGGCCGGTTCCGCGATGCGATCGTGCCCGACGTCGCCACGACGCGCGAGTTCGTGGCCGAGATCGAGAGCGGCCGCTACGACCACCTGAAGGACGAACCGGTCGTCACGTACTGCACCGGCGGCGTCCGCTGCGAGGTGCTCAGCTCGCTGATGACGACGCGCGGCTTCACCCGCGTCTACCAGCTCGACGGCGGCGTGGTCCGCTACGGCGAGCGCTTCGGCGACGACGGCGTCTGGGACGGCTCGCTCTACGTGTTCGACGGCCGCGGCTCGGTCGACTTCTCCGACCACACCGCCGTGCTCGGTCGATGCGTCCGCTGCGGCGACGCGACGAAGCGGATGCGCAACTGCAGCGACGTCCAGTGCCGCGAGCAGCTGGTGGTCTGCGACGCGTGCGCGGAAGGAGGCGCGGTGCACTGTGACTCGCACCGCACCTCCGGCGTAGCGTCACCCGCATGACCGACACGAACGACATCAAGCGCATCTCCGAGGTCCTCGACAAGGGCCGAATCGGCATCCTCACGACCCAGGGCAGCAGCCAGCACCTGGTCAGCCGGCCCCTCGCCATCGTCGACCGCGAGTTCGACGGCAAGGTCTACTTCTTCACGCCCGACCCGTCGCCCAAGGTCGACGACGTCCGCGCGCACCCGCAGGTCAACGTCGCCGTCGAGACCGGCAAGGGCTACCTGTCGCTCTCCGGCAAGGCGACCGTCGTCAAGGACGCGGAGCTCATCGACGAGCTGTGGACCACCGGGGCCGAGGCCTGGTTCGACCAGGGCCGTGACGACCCCACCGTCGCCCTGCTCGAGGTCGACGTCGAGACCGCCGAGTACTGGGTCAGCAACGAGCCCAAGGCCGTCACGCTGCTGAAGTACGCGAAGGCCGCGATCACCGGCGGTCACCCCGAGAACATCGCCGACACGGGCACCGTCCGACTCTGAGTCGATCGGCGGCCAGCACGACCGGCGTCAGTCGCAGGTGACCGTGCGTCCGGCCGGGTCGGCGTACTCGCCGGGGCCCAGCTGGGCGCACGTCGCCGACAGCCGCGCCAGGTGGTCGAGCGCGCTGACGCCGTAGACGATGCTCGCCACCATCACGACGGCGGCGATCGCGACGCCGATCAGGGCGAGGCGCCGCGAGTGGCCCGCCCGGGCCGAGCGTCGGGCCGACACGAGGCCGAGGACGAGCCCGAGCGGCGCAAAGAAGACCGCGAAGACGATCGACGCGACGGCGAGACCGTGACCGGGGTCGTCGTGTCGGGGTCTCGGGGCGTCCCACTCGTCGTCGTCGGCAGGGGCGAAGTACGAGTCGAACCCGGCCGCGTCGGGCCGGGGCTCGGGGGCGGCTGGCGCCCACGTCTGCTCGGCGGCCGGCGCGAACGGATCGACCCGCGCCTCCTGCCGGGGCCGAGGAGGCGCGGCGAGAGGGATCTCGCGGCTCTCGCCCGGTGCGGGCCGGGTGAAACGCGCCCAGGGCGACGGCGGTCGCGGCGTCGACTGGTCGCTCATGCGTCGAGGGTAGTACGCCATGATGGAACCGACCTCGGCCCTCCGGGCCGGGCCCGACCTTGCGATGGAGCATCACGATGAGAATCGGAATCCTCACCAGCGGCGGCGACTGCCCCGGCCTGAACGCCGTCATCCGCGGAGCCGTCCTGAAGGGCACGCAGATCCACGGGCAGGAGTTCGTCGGGTTCCGCGACGGATGGCGCGGGGTCGTCGACGCCGACATCGTCCCCCTGGCCCGGAAGGACATCCAGGGCATCGCCAAGCAGGGCGGCACGATCCTCGGCACGAGCCGGACGAACCCCTTCGAGGGCGACGGCGGCGTGGCGCGCATCACCGAGAACATGGAGCGGCACGGCATCGACGCCATGATCGCGATCGGCGGCGAGGGCACCCTCGCGGCGGCCAAGCGCCTGACCGACGCCGGTCTCAAGATCGTCGGCGTGCCGAAGACCGTCGACAACGACCTCGGCGCCACCGACTACACCTTCGGCTTCGACACCGCCGTGCAGATCGCGACCGACGCCATGGACCGCCTCCGCACGACCGGCGAGTCGCACAGCCGCTGCATGGTCGCCGAGGTCATGGGCCGCCACGTGGGCTGGATCGCCCTGCACTCGGGCATGGCGTCGGGCGCGCACGCGATCCTCATCCCCGAGCAGGCGACGAGCATGGATCAGATCGTGGCGTGGGTGAAGTCGGCGTACGACCGGGGTCGCGCGCCGCTGGTCGTCGTGGCCGAGGGCTTCGTGCCCGATCAGGGCACCGACGTGCACTCCGAGCGCGGGCTCGACGCCTTCGGCCGTCCCCGTCTCGGCGGAATCGGCGAGCGCCTCGCGCCGATCATCGAAGAGCGCACCGGCATCGAGACCCGCGCCACGACGCTCGGTCACATCCAGCGCGGCGGCACGCCCACGTCGTACGACCGGGTGCTCGCGACGCGTCTCGGGCTCGCGGCGAGCGACGCGGTGCGGGACGAGCGCTGGGGCCGCATGGTGGCCCTGCGCGGCACCGACATCGTGCACGTCTCGTTCGAGGAGGCCCTCGACAGCCTGAAGACCGTGCCGCAGCACCGCTACGACGAGGCCGCCATCCTCTTCGGCTGATCCGGGCACCCGCCGAGGAGGCGCGGGTCGGCGACCCGAGGCGGATCCGTCCGCATTCCCCCGCGCAGCCGAGGCGCGGCGGGTCGTCTTCTGACAGTCTCGTCGCATGGTCACGTTCATCGTCGTCGGGTCGGTGGGGCTCGTCGTCCTGCTGCTCAGCATCGTCGTGGGCGATCTGCTCGACGTCTTCGACATCGGCGACGGCCTCGTCTCCGGCGTCGCCGTGGGCGCCGCTCTGGCGATCTTCGGCCTCGCGGGCGTCGTCACCCTGCAGAACGGCCTGCCCCCGGGCTGGACGTACGTCATCGCGATCGCGATGGCCCTCGTCGCCCTCGTGGTCATCCAGATCCTCGTCCGCCGGGTCACCCGCCGCGAGACCGGCGGCCACTGGTCGCCGGTCGGCTTCGTCGGCACGGCGACCGAGACCATCACGCCGACGGGCGGCGAGGTCCGCCTCGACGACGTCCGCGAGCTCGAGCGCCGCCTGGCCGTCAGCAGCGAGCGCATCGAGCGCGGCACCCGCATCCGGGTGGTGGCCGAGGCCGGTCCGCGCGTCGAGGTCGTGCGCGACGGGTCCGAGCCGACCCGCGCCTCCTAGGCTCCGCCGCCCCCGTTCCCCGACCCGCACCGGGTCCCCCGACTACCGCCCCGCACCACCGAAAGAGAAACGAGAAGCCCGATGGACTTCATCTCCGGAAACATCAGCGTCGTCGCCATCGTCGTCGCGGTCGTCATCGTCGTCGCCCTGCTGTCGTTCGTCGCCAGCCGCGTGCGACGCGTCCCGCCGAACGAGGCGCTGATCGTCGTCGGCCGTGGCGCCGAGCGCTCCGAGGGCGGCGGGATCTCGAGCCCGCAGAAGGTCATCATCGGCGGACGCACCTTCGTCTGGCCGATCTTCCAAGAGGGGTTCAAGCTCAGCCTCGAGCAGTACCAGACCCCCGTCGAGGTGCAGGCGATCGACGCCAACTACATCCGCACCGCGGTCAAGGCCACGGTCAACTTCAAGGTCACCGGCACCGAAGACGGCGTGCGTCGCGCCGCCCAGCGGTACCTGCTGCAGCAGCAGCAGCTGCCCGTGATCGTCCAGCAGTCGCTCGAGGGCTCGATCCGCGGTCTGATCGGCGGCCAGCCGGTGGACGACCTCGTCAAGAACTTCTCCCGTCTGGCGGCCGACGCCGTCAACGAGACCAAGGGCGAGCTCGCCGAGCTCGGTCTCCAGATCGAGACGATGAACATCCGCGAGATCGAGACCCCCGGCAGCACGTACCTCGCCGACCGCGGTCGCGCCGAGGCCGCCGTCGCCAAGCAGAACGCCGACGTCGCCGAGGCCGAGGCCGAGCGCATCGCCGCCCTGGCGCGCATCGGCAACACGCAGCAGACCGCCGAGCGTCAGCTGCAGCTCGACGTGCGCCAGGCGCAGATCAAGGCCGAGACCGACCGCGCCAACGCCGAGGCGTCCGCCGCCGGCGAGCTGGCCCGCGCCACGCAGGACAAGCTCGTCGCCGAGCAGGAGAGCATCGCCGTCGCCGAGCAGGCCAAGGTCAACCAGGAGCGCCTGAACATCGACGTGCGCCAGCCCGCCGAGGCCGCCGCGTACGCCGCCGTCCAGAACGCCGAGGCCGAGCGCGACGCCGCCAACGCCGCCGTCGAGGCCGAGGCCTTCCGCCGCACGCAGCTCGCCGACGCCGCCCGCGCCGCGGCCGAGAACGAGGCCGCCGCCGTCGAGGCCGCCGGTCGCGCCGAGGCCGCCGCCATCAAGGCCAAGGGTCTGGCCGAGGCCGAGGCGGTCGACGCCCTCGCCGAGGCGCAGGGCAAGTTCGGCCAGGCCGCCCTGGCCTCGCAGGTCATCTCGCGTCTGCCCGACATCGCCCGCGAGATGGCGGCGCCGATGAGCAACATCGACACGCTCACCGTCGTGTCGACCGACGGGGCGAACGAGCTCACCAAGTCGGTGGCGAACAACATGACGCAGCTGCAGGACGTCGTGAAGGCCACGACCGGTCTCGACCTCGTGGGGGCCCTGGGCGGGTTCCTCGGCGGTCGCGCCGGGGCGGCGTCCGACTCCCCCGTCACCACGCCGCGCGACTCCGCGTAGCCTGGCGCGCATGCGAGCCGTCGTCGTCGAGAGAGGTCAGCGAGCCACCCTGCGCGAGGTGGCGCCGCCCCTCGGCGGCGACGGACTCGAGCCCGGCCGGGTCGTCGTCGACGTCCTCTGGTCGAGCCTGAACTACAAAGACGGACTCGCCCTCGCCGGCGACCCGGGCGTCGTCCGCGTCAGCCCGCTCGTGCCGGGCATCGACGTCGTCGGGCGGGTCCTTTCCGTGGGGCCCGAGACCGCCGACGGATCGTTCGCGGTCGGCGACCTCGTGGTCGCGACCGGCGCCGGTCTCGGCGAGACGCGCGACGGCGGCTTCGCCGACCAGGCCGTGGTCGACGCCGACACGCTCGTGGCCGTGCCCGCCGGCATCAGCGCACGGCAGGCCGCCGCGATCGGCACGGCCGGGCTGACGGCGATGCTGAGCGTGCTCCGCCTCGAGCGCGGCGTCCGCCCGGGCGACGGCGAGATCGTCGTCACCGGGGCGGCCGGGGGCGTCGGGTCGGTCGCCGTCGCGGTGCTGAGTCGCCTGGGGTACTCGGTCACCGCCTCCTCGGGGCGGGCCGACGAGCTGGGGCCGTATCTCCGGTCGCTCGGCGCCGGCACGGTCATCGACCGGTCCGAGCTCGGCGAGCCGGGCAAGCCCATCCGCCGGCCGCGCTGGGCCGGCGGCATCGACTCGGTCGGCAGCACCACGCTCGCGGGGGTGCTCGCCGAGACGTCCTGGGGCGGCACCGTGACGGCCTGCGGGCTGGCGCAGGGCTCCGATCTGCCGACGACGGTGCTGCCGTTCATCCTGCGGTCGGTCACCCTGGCGGGCATCGACTCGGTCCAGGCGCCGGTCGCGCTGCGTCGCTGGGCCTGGGCGCGTCTGGCGGACGACCTCGATCTCGACCTGCTCGACTCGATGACCCGCGAGGTCGCGCTCGACGACGTCGTCGCCCAGGGCGGCGCCATCCTCGACGGACGCGTGCAGGGCCGCACCGTCGTCCGCGTCGGCGCCTGACACCTCGACCCCCGACTCGCGGGAACGCTCTGTGGACACGCCCGGGGTGGTCTACTAAAGTACCGGATAATCGATACATCCTCGTGCATTGAAGGTCTGATACATGCCCATCCCCTCCGGTCCCGACGCTCCGGCACCCCGCCGCCTCCTGCGCGACGTCGTCTTCGACAAGCTGCTCGCGGCGATCGAAGACGGCACGCTGCAGCCCGGTGAGCGCCTGAACGACGACGAGCTCGTCACCTGGCTCGGCGTCTCGCGCACACCCATCCGCGAGGCGATCGCGAAGCTCGTCGACCACGGCCTCGTCGAGATGGAGGCGAATCGCTACACCCGCATCGCCCTGCCCGACTTCGAGATGTACCGGCACGCCCTGCAGGTCTACTCGGGGCTGAACGAGCTCACCGCCCGCTGGGCCATCCCCCTGCTCGACGACGCCGACGTCGACGAGTTCACCGGGTTGGTCGACGTCGCGCTGGCGCGTCTCGCGGAGCACGACGTCGCCGGGCTGCCCGACTTCCAGGCGGTGCCGGCGTACCTGCGGGCGAAGGTCGGCAACCCCCTGCTCGACAGCGCGGAGCGGCTCATCAACGCCCGGGTGATGTTCAACTCGAAGCCCGTCCTCGACCACTGGCAGTGGGATCTCACCACCGAGTACCTCACCCGGATCCGAGAGGCCGTGCGCCGGCGCGACGTCGCCCTCGCGATCGCCGCCTTCCAGCCCCTCGACGAGGCGAACCTCCGCCACCTCGAAGCCGTCGAGGTCGTCGGCGCGCTGCTCACGACCCGGTCGTAGCACCGCCGCACCGCGACACCCGCACGACCAGCTCCACAGCACGACAGCACGACCAGTTCCACCGCACCATCCCCGGTGCGGGCCGACGCAGGGAAGTCGGCCCGCACCTCCCGCCCTCCGCCCGACCCAGGAGACCCCATGCCGATCCCCACGCTCACCGACCAGCCGCCCGCCCCCCGCCGTCTGCTCCGCGACGTCGTCTACGACAAGATGTTCGACGCGATCATCGACGGCACCCTCGAGTTCGGCGAGCGACTGAACGACGACCAGCTGGTCGCCTGGCTCGGGGTCTCGCGCACGCCCGTCCGCGAGGCCATCGCCAAGCTCGCCGACCAGGCCCTGGTCGACATCGAGGCGAACCGCTACACGCGCATCGTGCACCCCACCTTCGACGAGTTCGTCGACACCATCGACGTCGGTTACGCCGTCTGGGCGCTCTTCGTCGAGCGCGGCGTCGCCCGCCTCGGCTCGAGCCAGCGCGCCGAGGCCCTGAAGATCCTCGACGCCCGCATCAAGGCCTTCTCGGCGAAGAAGCCCGAAGACGACGCCGCCCTGGTCCGCTTCAACGAGCTGCTGCTCGAGGCCAGCGCGAGCACCTCGCTGGCGCGACTGTGGGCGAACACGGGCCCGCGCCTCCTGCTGCTGATCCGTCGTCCGTCGTCGCAGGGGCTCTTCGACTTCGACGCCGCTCTCGAGTTCACGGAGTCGCTGCGCGAGGCCGTGGCCTCGGGCGACGCCGCCGCCGCGGCCGAGGCCGTCCGCACGCAGCCGGCGCGCCTCGCCGCGTTCCACGAGCAGGTCCGCGAGGCGGGCGTCTACCTCTCGTGACCCCGGCGTCGGCGACCGGCGCGCGGCCGAGCCCGGTCGTGCTCGACGTCGCCGACGTGCGGGTCGCGCGCTCGGGTCGCGACCTGCTGGCCGACGTGTCGCTGCGGGTCCGATCGGGTGAGCACTGGGCCCTCATCGGCCCGAACGGCGCCGGCAAGACCACGCTGCTGACGCTCTGCGGGGCCCTCGGGCACCCCACCTCGGGCACGGTCGACGTGCTGGGCCGCCGTCTCGGCCGCGTCGAGCTGAGCGAGCTGCGGCGGCACATCGGTCACGTCGACCCGCGGCACCGCATGCTGCGCGACAACATCGTCACCGAGGTCGTGCTGACCGGGCTCACCGGCAGCAGCGACCCCGTCGCCCGCTGGTCGCCGACACCCGCCGAGGAGGCGCGGGCGCGTTCGCTCATCGCCTCCGTCGGTCTCGGGGCCCGGTCCACGGCGCGTTGGTCGGTGCTGTCGCAGGGCGAACGGGGTCGCGCCCTCATCGCCCGGGCGCTGGTCGCCACGCCCTCGCTGCTGCTGCTCGACGAACCCGCGACCGGTCTCGACGTGGCCGCCCGCGAGCACCTGCTCGACACCCTCGACGGCGTGCGGGCGGCCCACCCGGACATCGCGTCGGTCACGGTCACGCACCACCTCGAGGACCTCCCGGCGAGCACGAGTCACGCGATGCTGCTGCGCGACGGCCGCGTCTTCACCCAGGGCCCGGCCGACGACGTGCTGACATCGGAGCCGGTGTCGGCGGCCTTCGACCACCCGCTCGACGTGGAGCGCGTCGACGGACGCTGGTCGGCTCGGACCCGGCGAGGCGCCCCGCCGGCCTGAGTGCCCGGCGCACCTCGCGCGCTCGAGCGCCTCGCGCCCTCGAGCGCGCGCCCGCACGCGCGGCCCGGCGGGCCCACGGCAGCCGGGCCGTCGCCCCGACGGACCCGGCCGGCCTAGACCGGCGTCGGCGGCGTCGCCGCAGCCGCGGCCTTCGCGGCGGCGGGCAGGGCATCCAGGATGCGCGACACCGCGGTCTCGTCGTGCGCCGCCGTGACGAACCACGCCTCGTAGACCGACGGCGGCAGGTTCACGCCCGCGTCGAGCATGGCGTGGAAGAACGGCGGGTAGCGCCAGGCCTGCTGCGCGCGGACGTCGTCGTAGTCGACGGGTGCCGTGGGCGTGAAGGCGAACGAGAACAGCGAGCCCGCGCGCTGCACGGTGTGCTCGACCCCCTCGGCGGACAACGCGGCGGAGACGGCGTTCGACAGCCGGTCGGAGACCGAGTCGAGCGTGGCGTACACCTCGGGCGTCGCGAGACGGAGGGTCGCCGTGCCCGCCGCGACGGCGACGGGGTTGCCGCTCAGCGTGCCGGCCTGGTAGACGGGGCCGAGAGGGGCGAGGTGGTCCATCACGTCGGCACGACCGCCGAGCGCGGCGAGGGGCATGCCGCCGCCGATGACCTTGCCGAACGTGACGAGGTCGGGCTCCCACCCGCTGCCGTCGGGCACGATGTCAGCCGCTTCGAGACCCCACCAGCCGGCCGGGCCGACCCGGAACCCGGTCAGCACCTCGTCGACGATCAGCAGGGCGCCGTTGGCGCGCGTGATCTCGGACAGGCTGCGGTTGAAGCCGCGCTGCGGCGCCAGCACGCCCATGTTCGCGGCGGCGGCCTCGACGATGACGGCCGCGATGCGCGGCCCGTGCTCGGCGAACGCGCGGCGCACGGCGTCGAGGTCGTTGTACGGCAGCACGAGGGTCTGCGCCGCGGTGGCCGCGGTGATGCCGGCCGAGCCGGGCAGCGACAGGGTCGCGACTCCCGAGCCGGCCTCGGCCAGCAGCGAGTCGGAGTGTCCGTGATAGTGGCCGGCGAACTTCACCAGCAGATCGCGGCCGGTGCAGCCGCGGGCGAGACGGATCGCCGTCATGGTCGCCTCGGTGCCCGTCGACACCATGCGGATCTTGCCGATCGGGCGGGCGTCGCCCACGGAGACCCGCTCTCGCACGAGCTCGGCGAGCTCGGTCTCGCCCGGCGTCGACGCCCCGAACGAGAGACCGCGGGCGGCGGCCTGCTGGACGGCCTCGAGCACCTCGGGATGCGTGTGGCCGAGGATGGCCGGACCCCACGACGCGACGAGGTCGACGTACTCGCGGCCCTCGGTGTCGGTCACGTAGGGGCCCGAGGCGCCGACGAGGAACCGGGGTGTGCCCCCGACCGACCCGTAGGCCCGGACCGGCGAGTTGACGCCGCCGGGGATGGAGCGCTTCGCTCGCGCGAAGTACCCGTCGTTGGTGCGGTCTGTGCTGCGGTCGGTGATCATCGGATCCGTCCTTCCCGGAGGCGCGTGGCCAGTTCCGTGGCCCAGTACGTCAGGATCGCATCGGCTCCGGCCCGCTTGATCGAGAGCACGCTCTCGTACGACGCGGCGTCGAGGTCGATCCAGCCGTTGGCGGCGGCGGCCTGGATCATCGCGTACTCGCCGCTGATCTGGTACGCCCAGACGGGCACCGGGCTCATCGCCGCGGTCTCGGCGAGCACGTCGAGGTAGCTCATGGCGGGCTTCACCATGACGATGTCGGCGCCCTCGGCGAGATCGAGCTCGACCTCGCGGATGCCCTCGCGACCGTTGGCCGCGTCCTGCTGGTAGGTGCGGCGGTCGCCGACGAGCGTCGACTGGACGGCCTCGCGGAACGGCCCGTAGAACGCCGAGGCGTACTTCGCGGCGTAGGCCAGCAGAGCGGTGTTCGAGAAGCCGGCGGCGTCGAGCGCGTCGCGGGCCGAGCCGATCTGGCCGTCCATCATGCCGCTCATGCCGATCAGCTGCGATCCGGCCTCGGCCTGCACGACGGCCATCTCGTCGTAGCGGACGAGCGTCGCGTCGTTGTCGACGGAGCCGTCGGCGGCGAGGACGCCGCAGTGCCCGTGGTCGGTGAACTCGTCGAGGCAGAGGTCGGTCTGCACGACGAGGGCGCCCTGCGCGGCGTCGACGGCCACCCGGGTCGCGACGTTCAGGATGCCGTCCGGGTCGGTCGCACCCGAGCCGACGGCGTCCTTCTCGAGCGGGACGCCGAAGAGCATGACACCGCCGACCCCGGCCTCGGCCGCCTCGGCGACGGCGTGCGGGAGGCTCGCGAGGCTGTGGTGGACGACTCCCGGCATGGACGAGATCTCGACCGGCGAGTCGATGCCCTCTCGGACGAACATCGGCAGCACGAGATCGGCCGGATGCAGACGCGTCTCGGCGGTCAGGCGGCGGAGGGCGGGGGTGGCGCGCAGCCGACGGGGGCGCACGCGGGGGAACTCGGACATCAGTCTTTCTCGGGATCGGAGGGGCGTCCGTCGAGGGCGTGGTCGACCACGGCCTGGACGAGGGCGGCCGCCGAGCGGGTCTCGGCGATCAGGTGCACCGGCAGCCCGGCCGCGCGGGCGTCGAACGCCGTGCGCGGCCCGATGCAGGCGACGAGGGTGCTCGCGGGCAGCGGGGCCAGCTGTGCCGCGATCTGCCGGGCCACGCTGCCCGAGGTGATGAGGATGACGCCGATGTCGCCCGACCGGACGCCGGTCGCGACGGACTCGGAGACGTCGACGCCGACCGTGCGGTAGGCGGAGACGAACTCGGCGTCGAAGCCGCGCTCCGACAGGCCCGCGACGAGGGTCGGCTCGGCGAGGTCGGACTGCGGCACCAGCACGCGGCCCTGGACGTCGTCGCGCGGCCACTCCTTGACGAGACCCCGCGCCGAGTTGTCGCCCTCGGGCACGAAGTCGACGCGGTAGCCGGAGAGCGTGAGGGCCGCGGCGGTCGTCTCGCCGACGGCCGCGATGCGGGTCGAGGCGGGTGGGCGGATGCCGTTGCCGACGAGCACGTCGACCGTGGTGGCGCTGGTGACGACCAGCCAGTCGTAGACACCCGCCTCGAGACGGGCGAGGGCGGCGGCCAGCAGCTCGGGCGTCTCGGCCGGAGCGAAGTTGATCATCGGGGCGATGACGGGGGCGGCGCCGTGGGCGCGCAGGGCGGCGGCCACGCCGTCGCCCCACTTGCCGCCGCGAGGCACGAGCACACGAGTGCCCTTGAGCGGCCGATCGACCGTCACGACGCGCTCCCCACGGGGTCGCCGCCCGACGGTCCGCCGCCGAGCGGCGCCAGATCGGCGGCGCCGAGCTCGAGCAGCTCGTCGACGACGCGACGGGCGACCTCGGAGACGTCCACCAGCTGCGACTCGAGCGAGCCGTCGTCGAGCGACACGGCGTGCGAGGAGCTGACGGTGCCGGCGCCCTCGGGGCTGTAGACGGTGGCGCTGAGCAGCAGCAGACCGGCGTCGACGACGGCGGTGGCGCCGATCGGTGCGGCGCAGCCCGCTTCGAGACCGGCGAGCACCTGACGCTCGGCCGTGACGACCAGTCGGGTCTCGCGATCGTCGACCGCGGCGAGCCCGCGGGCGAGGACCTCGTCGGGGTCGCCCTCGCGCACCTCGACCGCGAGGGAGCCCTGACCGGGGGCGGTCGGCCACCAGCCCAGGCCGAGCAGGTCGGTCGCCGCGTCGAGACGCCCGAGGCGGCCGAGGCCCGCCGCCGACAGCAGCACGGCGTCGAGGTCGTCTCCGACCCGCCGGAGGCGCGTGTCGACGTTGCCGCGGATGTCGACGATCTCGAGGTCCGGACGACGCGAGAGCAGCTGCGCGGCACGTCGAGGGGACCCCGTGCCCACGCGCGAGCCCTGAGGCAGGGTCTCGAGGGTGAGCCCGTCGCGCGCGCACAGGGCGTCGCGGGCGTCGGCCCGGCCGGGCGTCGCGCCGATGACGAGACCGGGGTGGGAGGCGGTGGGCAGGTCTTTCAGGCTGTGGACGAGCACGTCGCATTCGTCGGCGAGCAGCGCCGAGCGCAGGGCGCTGGCGAAGACGCCGGTTCCGCCGAGGCTGGACAGCGACTCACCCGACGACTGGGTGCGGTCGCCCTCCGTCTTGATGCGGACGAGCTCGACGTCGGCGCCCGTCGCACGTCCGAGCCGCTCGGCGATGGTCGTCGACTGGGCGACGGCGAGTGCGCTGCCGCGGGTTCCGATGCGGAGTGTCGTCACGGCGTCAGGGCACCAGACCCGAGAGCGCCGGCTTGAAGCCGAGGCGGACGTTCTCACAGCACCCCGGGCGGCAGACGTCGTACCAGGGACCGAGGTCGGTCACGTGCGGGCGGTCTTCGGCCGGGACCCCGTCGCGTCGCTCGAGCACGAGGTCGACCAGACCCGTCACGTAGTTGGGGTCGATGCCGGGCGTCGGCGTGCGGACGGCCCAGAAGCCGTTCTTCTCGCTGGTCTCGAGCGCCTCGTTGTCGAGGTCCCACATGACCTCCATGTGGTCGCTGACGAAGCCGAGCGGCACGATGACGACGGCGCGGGTCGGACCGCCGGCGAGATCGTCGATCGCGTCGTTGATGTCGGGCTCGAGCCACGGCATCGACGGCGGACCGCTGCGCGACTGGTAGACGAGCTGCCACGGCACGGTGCTGCCGCCGCCTTCGGGGATCTCCAGCTCGAGGGCGGCCTCGGCCGCGGCCATGACGACCTCGGCGACCGCCTTGTGCTGGGCGGCGTAGGCGCCGTCTTCGTCGAAGCCGCGCGACTGCGGCCCGCTCTTGGCCGCATCGGTCGAGGGGATCGAGTGCGTCGCGAAGAGCACCTGGATCTCGGACGACAGGTCGAGACCGTCCAGCTCGGCACGGGCCTTCAGCAGCGCGTCGCGCACGCCGTCGATGAAGGGCTGGACGAAGCCGGGGTGATCGAAGAACTGACGCACCTTGTCGATCTGCATCGTGTCGGCGAGACCCGTCTCGTCGAGGGCCATGGCGAAGTCCTCGCGGTACTGGCGGCACGAGCTGTACGACGAGTAGGCGCTCGTGGCGACGGCGATGAGCTTGCGGAACCCGCGGCGGTCCGCCTCGCGGACCGCGTCGGCCATGTAGGGATCCCAGTTTCGGTTGCCCCAGACGACCGGCAGGTCGATGCCGCGTCGCTCGAGCTCGGCCTCGAGGGCCGCCTTGAGCTCGCGGTTGTGCTCGTTGATCGGGCTGACGCCGCCGAAGTGGCGGTAGTGGGTGGCCACCTCCTCGAGTCGCTCCTCGGGGATGCCGCGACCACGCGTGACGTTCCGCAGGAACGGGATGACGTCGTCCTGGCCCTCGGGGCCGCCGAAGCCGGCCAGGAGGATGGCGTCGTAGTCGGTCGGCTCGGAGACGTGCTCGGGGCCGCGCTCGGCCGCCGGGGTGGCGTTGCGCACGAGCTCGCCGTTGGTGATTCCGCTGGTGTCGGTCACGACAGAACCTCGATGATCTCGGTGGTGGTGATGCGTCGGCCGGTGAAGAAGGGGATCTCCTCGCGGACGTGACGACGGGCTTCGGTGTAGCGCAGGTCGCGCATGAGGTCGACGAGCTGGACCAGCTCGGGCGCCTCGAGGGCGAGGATCCACTCGTAGTCGCCCAGCGAGAAGCTCGCGACCGTGTTGGTGAGCACGGCCCGGTGCTCGGACCCCTGCTTGCCGTGGTCGGCCAGCATCTGGCGGCGCTCGGACTCGGGCAGCAGGTACCACTCGTAGCTGCGCACGAAGGGGTAGACCGTCAGCCACGCCTCGGGATCCTTGCCGCGCATGAAGGCCGGGCTGTGGTTGCGCGAGAACTCGGCCTCGCGGTGCATGCCCATGGCGTTCCAGGTCGGGAGCAGGCCGCCGAGCGCGTCGGTGCGGACCAGGCGACGGTAGGCGGACTGGATCGCCTCGGGGATCTCGCCGTGCAGCCAGATCATGATGTCGGCGTCGGCGCGCAGGGCGCTGACGTCGTAGAACCCGCGGACGACGACGCCGTCGGCGGCCAGCGACTCGACGACGGCGTCGAGCGCCTCGGCGTCGGTCTCGTCGGGGGTGAACGGGTTCTGGGGGTCTCGGCGGAGCACGGCCCACAGCGTGTAGCCGAGACGCTCGGCGCCGGCGCCCGACGACGGAGCCCCGGTCGGGGCCGATGCGGGAGCGGCGGGTGAATCTGACGTCGGCAACACGGGTGCCGACCCGTCGGCGCTGGTACTCATGCGGCTATTCTCCCCCTCTCGCGGCTGGGAGCCCAACCAGGTACTTCCAGTTCGAGAGAACGGTGGAGGACGCCCCGGGCGGGGTCGATGGGGAGGGGCTAACGGCGCTTGACGACGCCGACCAGGATGCCGCCGACGGTCAGCGCGACGACCCCCGCGCCCGCGAGCCACGGCCACTTGTCGCGCTCGTACGACGCCTTGGCCCGCTGCCCGGCGGCACCCAGCTGCTTGGGCACGTTGAGCTTGTCCTCGATCTCGTTCAGCGTCGCGGCCAGCTCGGCACGCGTCTTGTCGATGTGACCCTGGATGTCGTTCGTGTCGCTCACGATGGTTCCGTTCGGTGCAGGGGAGGTGCGGAGAGGGGGAGGAGCGTCAGGACTCGTCGAGACGCGTGCGGGGGATCGTGCCGACGCCCTTGATGGCCCGCAGATCGCGCTGCAGGCTGGCCAGGGTCTTCTCGGGGACGACCGGCAGCCCGACCTTGATCTTCTTGTAGCCGACCCAGCCGAGGATGCCCGCGCCGATCAGCAGGGCCACCGCGACGATGAGGGCCGACAGCCAGCCCGGGAGCCAGATGGCGATCAGCAGCACGATCGCGGTCAGGAGCACCCCGAGGGCCGCGAAGACGAGCACGAGCGCGCCGACGACGAAGCCCGCCCCGAGGCCGAAGGCCTTGAGGGTGCCGAGGATCTCGCTCTTCAGCAGCGCGATCTCGCCCTTGACGAGATCCGTCACCAGGGTCGGGACGTCGTGCAGCAGCGTGAAGAGCGACCGGGAGCGGGTCCGTGAGCCGGAGTCGTGGCGGATCCGGTCGCTCCGGGTCGAATCGGTCATCGGGTCTTACCGGTGGTCGTCGACTTCTGCTTCTTCCTGCCGCCGCCGAAGGCCCGCACGATGACGAACTTGACGGCGTTGACACCCGCGTCGACGACGTCGGCCGTCTTGGCGCCGGCGAAGTCCTCGGCCTTGACCACCTGGCGCTGGACCGCGCGGCTGTGCCAGAGCTTCGAGCTCGTCGCCGAGATCTGCTCGTAGCGGTCCCGACCGGCCCGGGCGCCCAGCACGAAGCCGAGTGCTCCACCGGCGACGAAGATCAGTTTGCCTCGCATGTCGCTCCTTCTGTGGTCTGCGCGCGGCCGTCGGCCACGCGAGACCCCAATCTAGTCCGAGGGCGCCGCGAGATGCCCGACGCCGTCGCTCAAGACGGCCGCGGCGGTCGCACGGGACTGCGCGATGACCGAGGCGAGGCCCCGTCCCGCCACGGCGCCGCCGACGCGACGGACGCCGTCGAGGGGGGTGACGGAGCCGACCCGCGCCTCCTCGGCTCCGGTCGCGGGCGTCGTCAGCGGGGCGTCCCAGGCGACGCGCGCCCAGCCGTCGACCCGATCGGGGTCGAGGGCGACGCCGAGCAGCACCCCGGCATCGGCGATCGCGACCGCACGCAGCTCGGCGTCGGGGGTGCTCCGCTCGACGACGGGCGAGTCGTAGCTCAGCCGCAGCACGTGGCGACCGCCGGTCCGCTCGGCGAGCCACGGCCACTTGACGGTGGCGTGCGTGAGGGCCTTCGCCCGCACGTCGAGGGCGCCCGGCGCGACGAGCACCCCGGTGCCCCGCGGGCCGCCGTCGAGGGCCGGTTCGCGGACGACGAGGGTGACGAGCGTGATCAGGCCCGCAGCCGAGGAGGCGCGACCCGCCAGGGCCCGCCCCGCACCCTCGCCGACGGCCAGCACCACGGCGTCGGCGACGAGCCGCTCGCCCCCGACGGTCACGGACGACGCGTCGAGCGCGCTCACGGGGGCGTCGAGGCGGGTCTCGACGCCGAGCCGGGCCAGATCGGAGACGAGCGCGTCGACCAGCCGGGCGTTGCCGCCCCGCAGACCCGCGACCGCCGAGCCCGCCGGGGCCAGTGCCCGCAGGCTCAGGACGGCGGCCGTGAGCGACCCCTCGCGCAGCAGCGCGCGGCGCAGGCCCGGCGACACGCGGTCGACGAGGAGGTCGTCGGGGTGACGCGAGTGGACGCCGCCGACGATCGGCGTGACGAGCCGGTCGAGCACGGCGTCGCCCATGCGCGCGCGGATGAACGGACCGACGGCGATCTCGTCGGCGCCGACCTCGGCGGGCTGCGCGTCGAGCCGGGCGGCGATCGCCGCCCCGTCGGCCCCGATGACGCGCAGCACGTCGGGGTCTGCGAGATCGCCGGGGATGCCGAGCAGACCCGTGCGGGGCAGCGGGAACGCCTCGCCGTCGGCCTGATGCACCCAGGCGCCTCGACCGTCGGGCAGCACGATGTCGTCGCCGAGGCCGAGATCGGCGAGGTAGGCGGCGACCGTCCCCCCGCGGGTGGCGAAGCTCTCGGCGCCCGAGTCGAGGTCGATCCCCGCGACGGTGTGCCGGCCCACCTCGCCGCCGAGTCGACCCGAGGCCTCGAGCAGCAGCACGCGCGCCCCGCCTCGGGCCAGCTCGCGCGCGGTGACCAGTCCGGCGACCCCGCCGCCGACGACGACGACGAGCGCGCGCCCGGAGGCGGGCGCCGGCGACTCGGAACCGACCGAGGAGGCGCGGAGCGGGTCGGACACGGGCGTTCCCCTTCTCTGAGAGCGGTCTTCTAGAGCGTGTGCGCCAGCGCGACGATGCGGGTCAGCACGTCGGGGTCGGTGTCGGGGTTGACGCCGTGCCCCAGGTTGAGCACGTGGGCCGGCGCGGCGCGGCCGCGCTCGACGACGTCGCGCACGTGCGCCTCGAGCACCGGCCAGGGCGCCTGCAGCAGGGCGGGGTCGATGTTGCCCTGGAGCGGGGTGCCGCCGCCGAGGCGACGCGAGGCCTCGTCGAGCGGGATGCGCCAGTCGACGCCCATCGCGTCGACGCCGACGTCGCGCATGGCGGTCAGCACCTCGCCGCTGCCGACGCCGAAGTGGATGCGCGGCACGCCCAGGTCGGCCACGTGCGACAGCGCACGGGCCGAGTGCGGTGCCACGTTCGCCGTGTAGTCGGCGAGCGACAGCGACCCGACCCACGAGTCGAACAGCTGGGCGGCGCTCGCACCGGCCATCACCTGCGCGCGCAGGAACGCCCCCGTGACGTCCGCCGCCCAGGTGAGCAGCGCCTCCCAGGTGTCGGGATCGCTGTGCATCAGGGTGCGGGCGCGGATGTGGTCTTTGGAGGGGCCGCCCTCGACGAGGTACGCGGCGAGGGTGAACGGGGCGCCGGCGAAGCCGATCAGCGGGGTGGCGCCCAGCTCGGCGACCGTCTGCGCGACGCCGGCCGCGATGGGGGCCAGCGCGTCGTCGTCGAGCGGGCGCAGGGCGGCGACGTCGGCCGCCGTGCGGATGGGGTTCTCGAGCACCGGACCGCGCCCGGGGACGATGTCGACCGACACCCCGGCGAGCTTGATCGGCACGACGATGTCGCTGAAGAAGATGCCGGCGTCGACGCCGTGGCGACGGACCGGCTGCAGCGTGATCTCGCTGGCGAGGTCGGGGGTGAGGCAGGCGTCGAGCATCTTCGTGCCGACGCGCAGCTCGCGGTACTCGGGCAGCGATCGACCGGCCTGACGCATGAACCAGACGGGCAGCGTCTCGGGCCGGTCGCCCCGCAGCGCGCGCACCAGGCGGGAGTCGGCGGTGAGGCCGGTCGCGAGCGGGTGCTGGTCGGGCAGGGCGGAGGTGATCACGGGGAGCATTCTCCCATCGCCTGCTGGGCGTCTCGTCGAGGCGACCCGGCGGGGGTCCCGCGGTCCCGGGACCGCCCGCACGGCCGCCTCGCCCTCGGCTCGCCGACGACGCGGAGGCGGGAGCCGAGGAGGCGCGGGTCAGCCGACCTTGACGACCATCTTGCCGACGTTGGCGCCGCGCATCAGCCCGGTGAACGCCTCGAAGGCCTGGTCGATGCCCTCGACGACGGTCTCGTCGTGGACCACGTCGCCGTTCGCGAGCCACGGGCCCATCTCGGCCTGGAAGGCGGGGGCGATGTGACGGTAGTTACCGAGCGTGAAGCCCTTCATCATGAGACCGCGGGTGACCATGTTGGTCATGCCGGTGATGCCGACGGGGGCCCCGGTCGAGTTGTAGTTGGCGATCGAGCCGCAGAGCGCGGCACGGCCGCCGTCGCGGAACGAGTCGAGCGCGGCCGAGAGGTGGTCGCCCCCGACGTTGTCGAAGTAGACGTCGATGCCGTCGGGCGCCGCCTCGCGCAGCAGCTCGGTGACGTCGCCGTCCTTGTAGTCGAACGCCGCGTCGAAGCCGTACTTCGAGGTGAGCAGCTCGACCTTCTCGGCCGATCCGGCGCTGCCGATGACGCGCGAGGCGCCCTTCAGCCGGGCGATCTGACCGACCATCGTGCCCACGGCGCCGGCGGCGCCGGAGACGAAGACGACGTCGCCCTCGCGGATCCCGGCGATCTCGGTGAGGCCGACGTAGGCCGTCAGACCGGTGAGGCCGAGCACGCCGAGGTGAGCGGACAGGGGCACGCCCTCGACGGTCTGCGTGGCGCGGAACGAGCCGGCGCCTCCCTGGGCCACGTCGCGCCAGCCGAGGTCGTGCTGCACGACCGTGCCCACCGGGAGCTCGTCGGAGCGCGACTCGACGACGCGTCCGATGGCGCCGCCGGTCATCGTCTCGTTCAGGGCGAAGGGCGGCACGTAGGACTTCACGTCGTTCATGCGACCGCGCATGTAGGGGTCGACGGACAGGAACTCGTTCTGCACGCGCACCTCGCCGTCGGCGAGCTCGGGCAGGGTCACCTCGACCCGGCGCACGTCGTCGGTGGTGGGCTCGCCCTCGGGGCGGGCGATGAGCTGCCACTGGATGCTGGTGGTCATGATTCTCCTGTCGTCGGGCCGATCGGGGTGGTCGGCGGGGCCTCATGTTGCAATGCGCAACACTGCATGCGCATTCCCGGGACCAGCCTGACCCCGTGCATCCTCTCGACATCGAGGCATCACCCAGCCGGATGCGTCGATGAGCGTTACTCTTGATCGGTGCTCATCTGCCTGACGGCGTCCCACCGGAACGCCAGCTTCGACCTCCTCGAGAAGTTGAGCATCGGCGCACCCTCGGCGGTCGGCACCCTGGTCGACGGCAGCGACTTCGTCAACGGAGCCGTCGTGCTCGCGACCTGCAACCGCTTCGAGGCCTACCTCGACGTCGACGAGCCCCTCACGGCCGGCAGCGCCGTCGCGGTCGAGGCCACCATCGCGACCATGAGCGACGCGAGCGACGTCACGGCCGACGACCTGCGCGACAGCGTGCGCGTGATCACCGG
>Ga0265797_10003366_pt1 | contig 25664 bp, 23 predicted proteins | sample P2T30metagenome_FD_192433 | JGI IMG/M metagenome (GOLD analysis project Ga0265797, IMG submission 192433) | Plant litter microbial communities from East Loma Ridge, Irvine, California - P2 T30 | ecosystem: Environmental > Terrestrial > Plant litter > Unclassified | place: USA: California... | reverse complement strand
GAAGACTGTTTAATGAGCTCGGTCGACACCTTATTTGTCGTTGCTCGATGGGTCCATGGCTTTTGTAGTCATTGAGGGTGAATGAGCGCCGAGGGATTGTAGAATGGAGGGCCTTGTGTTCAGATCGATCGGACCCAGTGGGAACACAGCTCATGCTAGATGTGACTCGGATGGAGGCCACTTAGCCAGAAGATTCATCTTCACAAGTTAGAAATCATATGTTAGAATATTCTGAAATCACCACTCACCGGAGTGCAGCACAAGATACTGGCAAGATACGATTGGAACATGGCACAAGTGAAAGAAACGAAGTTTGTTTTGAACGTGCCTTTCTTGAGGCTAATTGAATTATCTGAATTATCTTCGCATCCGACTAGGACGCTTTAACAATCATGAGAGTTCGTAACTATCGCGGATGTCAGCGATGTGTCCGACGTATGTATGATTGTTTTTATGCCGAGTCTTACCTGTCGTGCCGGAGCGAGACATTTAGATGCCCTGCTTGTTGGCGGAGGCGGAAGCGTCGTGCTTCTTCTCGTTGAGCTTGTCGGAGGTGGCGTCAAGAGCACCGGAGGCACGGTCGGTGAGGGAGTCCTTGCCGGGAACGTTGCCCTTGGCCTGCTCCTTGTTGGCCTCCTTGGAAGAGGTGGCGGCGGCGCCCTGGACGGACTCGGCAACGTAGTTGGCGGCGTTCTGGGAGATGTTGTTAGAGAGGGTCATTGCACATGGTAGTGGGGTGAAGGACATACGGAGACGGAGTTGACGACCTGACCGACGATGCCCTCGTTGGGAGCGTTGGCGTTAGGGGCAGACATGTTGATGGTTTGGTGGTGGGAGGTGTTTGGTTTGAGTGTTGTGTTTGAGTTGTTTGATGGGAGTGTGTGTGTCGAAGGGGAGAGAGAACAAGGAGGGGGAGGAGGTAAATAAAGGGATGGAGGGGTCAATCGGCACTGACGTAGCTGCAGCAGTTGCGGGGCCAGTTCATTCCAGCCTCATGTCGCCAGATGCTTGTGAAGTTCGATCTTCGATCATGTGCCTGGCCGTACGCCTGGAGTAGTAGTGGTGACGCGCTACGACGTCATCGGTACAGGTTTAAGCGGAGCTCCACGACCTAGCAACAGCCTCATGCGTTCCAGACAAAGGCGCAGACGCTCGCGTTTGGACAATGGCGTGCATAGCGCAACGCTTAAACACGGTAGAGTACCAGCCCGGCACCGCGTCTTCCATCAAGGGCGATGCCATTCTGTCGATTGTGCCCCACGGCAACATGGCACTTTGCACATGCTGGACGCGCAAGCAATCGCCGCTTGATGAGACCAGGGGCTGTGAGGTGATGCTCCATCTGCAAAAGCATGTGGCACCGAGGTGCAGATGATGTTACATGTCCCTCATGTCGCTGACAAGCCTTGCTTCCACCTGCCAAAAAGGCGTGCTATTGCGTTCTGCACGATCAACAATGAAGGCCCAAGCGTTCAGTTGCGTGGCTAGTCGCCTCACGATCTCGCGTCTACCGCCCAGACTGGTCACATGGGATGAGTGATAATTGTCCAATTTGTTCATAGCGGATCCCTCGTAGGGTATCAAATCATACGTGGCGTGATGAGCGGATCTGTACCGAGGCCACCGTAGGGCCTAGCCGTTGTATGATGATTGTCTGTGGCGAGTGTCGCAGCTGCCCGAGGTATCCGTACAGCAACACGATCGAAAGCTGGCAAACCTACACGCCGGCGCGTGCGGATGGCGAGAGGATTTGACAGGTCTGGTGGACGGATGAGCTTGCCATGATCCCGAAAGCTACAGGTTGCACAGCATTATGCAAGGCCTCTCAACAATAAGTGTTACAGAAGTCCACCTTCCAAGGCAACGATATCGCTCACTGCGTCGATGCAATACACCAGCCACGACGGCAGATACATGCTGTCAGACATCAGCAAGCTACTGCCTCCTCGCCATGGAACTGGCTGTCCTCCGCCTCGGGTCCTAGAATATCACACTGGAAGGACTTCGTTGATCAGGAGCAATACATAGATACATTGGATGGAGCGTGAAGCTATGAGCCTACGACCAGTGTCCCGGCCTTGAGGACTGCATGAGATGTTGACCCGAAAGGAGAACAAGACACAAGAGCTCTTATACCGTCACGAAGCTCGTACGCCTGTTTGGATCCGTATCCCGAGCTTTCCCTCATTTTGGCCAGCGAAAGCATGCTGGCGTCCTCATGCAGTCGAGCTACTACGAAGCCTTCGCCATGCAGAGGCTCGCGGGACGCAGCAATTGGGAACTGTCGTTACGACTTTGCTTGCAGCAATGGCGAACAGAAGACAGACTGCTTGTTTGATACCTGCAACTGTTGCGCACAAGTTTACATACGTACATTCCGTTATGCATCCTCCCCTACTTCCAAAAGCTGTATCGTATTTTGGGCCATATCGGCGTACGACCGAATATGCCGGCCGCAGAGATACTGTTCATAGGGTAATTTCGGCTCAGAAGCGAGCGTGTTATTACCATCTACGATGGACACATTCAGGAACAACCCGGTCGCAGAGATATTGTTCAGAGCGCATATTCATTTTGGAGCGAGCTGTGCCAGTACCATTATCCATAGAAATACAAAGATTGTGCGTGTTCGAAAATTACATCTCCTAATCGAAATATCATGCGCGGCTTGCGAATGCTCATGTATACTCCCTTCGCTTCATCACCCGTTCTCGTTGCCCACTGAAATACTGTCTAAGCTTACGTTTTCTTTCGATCTTCACGACGCTGTCATCTACGGCCTGCGAGACAATGATGCGCTCGCCCGTACCACTGAGGTGATGACCCAGCTATCGGTTTGTTCGATAACCATTGCACTAGTACCATCGCGCCCAGAACCATGATACACTGACTCCCGCCACTGAGATATCGTCAGCATCTCCGTTGCGCATGTGCTCCTGTACCCATGAAATACTATCAAAGAAATATGCAGACCACTGAGACACTGTCGCCAACTTAGCCGCTTCGAGAGTACTAAACAGTAGTATCTCCGTTAGGCATATGCTACTTTAGGTAGAAAGTGATACTAGAGCGACACACGTGCCACTGAGATACAGACTTTTGGCTCAGCGATCTCAAATGGTAAAAGGATAGTGTCTCCGTAGCTTCTGAGGTGCTATCATCAGACGTCAGCATTGAAACGCAGCGAGTGCCATTGAGATACGTCCTTTGGACTTTGCCATCTGAAGCAGATGTAGCGGTAGCGTCTCAGTGACATATGAGCTACTACCATCAACTATCAATATTGAAACGGTACAGAAGACCATTGAGATACGAATTTTTGACTCAGCGACCTCAAGTGGTACAAATGTAGTATCTCCGTGGCTTCCGAGGTGCTATCATCAGACATCAGCATTGAAACGCAATGAATGCCATAGAGATGTGGCCTAATGACTCAGCCATTTGAAGCACAATCAGTGGCAGCATCTCCGTGACATACGAGCTGCTATCATAAGAAATGAACACAACTTCGGTGGTTGAAACCATTGAGATTTCATGAGCTGAGTTATCCTAGTATACATGTACTGCTATCAATCCTTGTGCAGTTTTCCAATCGCTTCGTCATGAATCCTCGACGTTTCCCATTGAGATGCCCTCATCCATATCTCCCTCAAATCGACTTCTCCTCGAAGAACTTCAGGACATCTCCCTGGACATTGGGGAAGATCATGTCGGGGGTGTCCTCGATACCAGCACTGAGTCTAGCGATGCTCGTGGATGGAAGGAGAGCGCCCTTGGGCAACGAGTGTGCCTCCCAGATGCGAGCGTGCTCCGCCAGGTACTGATTCAGCTCCGGATCGGTCACGAAGTCGTCGTTGTGGGTTGGCGAGACCATGGCGATCTTGACCTTCAGATTGCCGAGCTTGGCTCTCAGTGTTTCGTCGGCGTCAACGACCTTCAGGAAGCTGAGAGCGTTCTCGCTACCGTCACCTATGGTGATGATGTTGACTTGCGTGTCGGGACCGGCGGAGTGCCCCAAGTATGCATGCAAGCAGCGTCCCACGTGAGTTGCTGGGGTTTCGTGGCCGGGGATGCGATTGTGTTTGTCGGTAACGGTGTACTGGTCGGAGAACCCATCCTTACGCTCCCGATCGTGCCAAGAGGGTCCGCTCATGCACTGCTTGGTCTCGTTGGACCACAGGAGCTCACCGGCGTTGAAGACGACCACATCAGGAAGGCTGGGCTTTGCGGCGTCAGATACCTTGACCATCTCCGGCATTGCCTTGCCGCGCAACGCTGCGACCAGACCCAGCACGCTACCGCAGGCCAGACCGCCTTCTGTCAGGACGGCTTTGCGGGACACAATGCCAAGGTCCTGTTTGGAGTCGCCAACTACCAGGTAGAGTTCCTTGACTTTACCGGGGGGGACACCCGCGCTGTTGTTGGAATCGCCGAGGACCAGGGAGAAGTCCTCGTCTTCGCCTGGAGCAAGGCCCGCGCTGGTGAGAATGCAGATGCTCGGCGACCCCGGTTTCAAGCTGACAACGCTAAGGCCCTCGTCGTCCTCCAGCATGTATCGAGTCTTGACGCCGAATTTGGGGAGAATGCGGTGCAGCTCCTTGCGAACAGCCTTGTGGACGGCGTGGTAGCGCAGCTGGTTGGAACGCTCGTTCTCGTACTTTTCGAAGTTGAAGAATTGGCCTGTGGTCTCGTCGACGAATTGGCCGCGCAAGTTGCCGGTGAAACCAAGCTTGTGGATGTTGTCGGGGGACTTGACATCCTTCGGGATGTTCTTGTCTGTACGTCTGAAAGCCATTATTAGCGTTGATGCCCTTGGGCCGCAAACGGTACGCGAGCGAGTATGCGATGGCAGGATGGCAGGATGGCAGTGATTGGCGATTGTCGTGGCGCGACAACCTCAGAGTGGTGAGCTCTGTGGTGTTGGTGGAGTGGCGAAAGTGCGAAAGCAGCGGAACTTTTTTTCCCACGCCGTGCAGGCAATCGCACGACGGTCGCGCGTGAGGAAGGAGCGATGGCGTAATCATGCATGTGACAGTGAGCGATTCAGCATGTGAAACTCGAAGTGAGGGTTCAAATGAGGCTTCAGTGAAACAACTGAAGGAACAATGATATAATTTGAAGAGGAGATACTTCTCGTATGGGCCATATGCCATTGTAGCAATACTCTGGTTGGTATTATGGCCCTTAAGGTATACTGCGCTCCCCATGAAATGTCCTCGCGATGGTCTTACGCCCAGTAGTAGCAGATGAACTGCTCACCGCAATCATCACTGCCCTCTTTCATGGCCGCCATGGCAAGGCCTGACCAATTGACTGTATATCCACCCTGAACGCCATCCTATGCTCTTGTTCCTACAATGCTGTACAATATCCTACACTCACAAGTCTGGACTGCTCACCAGCTTGCCTTCTTCACTCCAGGGATGTTGCCCGCAAGAGCGTTCAAACGGAATTGGAACTGAAAGTGATGGTCAGCATTCGCTCACTCACTCAGATTGTGCGCCACCATCACTTACTCTTGCCATACGGAAGTCTCTGAAGACACCACGACCCTTTGCGCCCATGATACAGCGGTTCTTGATTTGTGTAGGACGAGTGTAGCAGTGCATCTGGGTGAGCTGGAGTTGCGCCTGCGCGCGCGTGCGCTGAGGCAGGGAGGTGTTGCGAATAACGTAGCGGAGCGCTTGTCTGTCAAATTCGTCCAGTCAGTAGGTGATGGCTTCACTTTATTCATTCAGAGCAAAGCGCTCTGTGATGCGCGACATGAGTGAGCGAAGATGCGTACCTCTCGGGCTCGTGCTGCTCGAAGACCTTGCGCTTGGTGTGGTCGCGGATGTTCATGATGTTGACGAAACAGCCCAGATCGAGCCTCTTGGGTCTGAATTGGGCCATGGCTGCTGTGTAATTGGTATTTGATGGTTGGCGACGAAGACCTGCGGTTCAGAAGTTGCTACGCCGGTAGTCCGCCAAGAACTTTGGTATGGGGGTTCAGAGGCAGGGCTTCATGCGCCGGCGGCGGCGAAGCGACGGGGGCGACGAGGTAGATCACCAGACACGCTACAGCGCCAACGATTTACGAGGAATTATTGCACATATTGACACAAACACTCCAATACCACTTTCTTGCTCTCCAAGCCAGCGCGCTTCCTCAGTATAGCACAGTTGCAATACTACTGGCCAAGCAATTTCGCGTGTTTGCCTGCCACATGGCGCCGCCCATCTTCGCCTCGCCAGATATAGCGGCCATTGTCGCCGCGTTTCCTCCGCCAGAACCCACCAAGGGACAAGCATCTCTTGTGCGGAGTGCGTCAGGCGAGAAGCTGTACAATTCTCAGAAAGTACTTGCGCGTTTCGAAACTCTACTCGAAACTAGCAAAGACCGCATTCCAATCAACAGCCTTGCATCATTACTGGAAATTCGCGATGCAGACTGGCTACTTGCGCCGTACCATGGACCGTTGACTTATAGCCGAGATGGCAGGACGCTGATACCCAATCTCGAGCTACGGAGCATTCTGGACGCGCTGGTGGAGGCGACGAGCCAAGGATTCATTGACACGTTGAACTGGAGCGCCAAACATGACATTCACAAGGATTCTCTCCAATCTGCGCTGGACCGAGAAGCCGAAACGTATGGCACTCATGAAATCCAGTGTCATTCACCCAGGCCCGGCAAACGTTTCATGTTCAGGCAAAGTAACCTTGGGTCCACTATGGTTGCTGTGGAAGAGGCTATTCGAGCTGCGCGACCAGAGAAGTGTGATCTTTCGTCACGTTTATCAGATATTCCAGTGGATTTGTTGGACTGGGCTGCGAGAAGCGTTGCCCGCTCACAGGATCTGGATGGTGATATAGACTTCATCAATGGAAAAGTCATATTCACGCCGAGCGAGTACCATTCCGCGAACCAACAAAAGCTTGAAGAAGCCCGGAAGAAGAAAATTGACCAGGCCATTGAAGATGCAGAAAACGAAGGCTTTACCTACTTGTCCGACTCCAACGAGCAAAGCATCAAGTCAGGCGTCAGTGCTCGCATCAGTCGAGCAGGCATCGCAAATAAGCTTCGAGTACTGGATCTCGACGACGAGTCGCTGGTTGTAGCTACACACAGTTCTTTCGACGAAGCATTAAAAGACCTGACCGATGCGGCGGTCGAGCAGACAACACTTCTCTGGAATAAAAATACAGACGAACCGCCCTCAGACGCGCAAATACTGTCCAATCTTGCAGCTACTAAGCCTCTTGCGACACACATCCTCAACAGCAATCACCGGATTACCATCACGTCTGCTGTGCATACTACCTTCTCGACTTTATCCGCCACCGACCGATTCGATTTCGTGGAAACAGCGCAACTGCGTCTCGTTGCCCCCATCGTCTTGCACGCCGCTTCTCTTGATGCCGTAGCAGACGACGCCCTCAAATTGCGGCTTGACACGTACGCAGCTGAAGTTCTGAAGACGGACATCCTCCCTGCCGCGATTCAGCACCTCCGAACGAGCAAGCTACTCCAGCGAGACAAGTCTCGAACCAAAGATATCGAGAAATTCTCCCTCGCCATCTCATCGGCCCAGAGCGTAGCAGATATCAGCTCCTCATCAGCAAAGCTTTGTCGCAAACAAAAGATTGACGCGCCCACGGCTGCGCAACTGCGTGAGGCGAAGCTTCAGACTGTCCGCACAAAGCTGGAGAGCATGAACCGCAAGCGGCAGGCTATGCGTGGCTCTGACATCTTACAAAACACAATCTGGGTGTTGCTCTGTGCTGCCGTTCACAAGCAGTCCGGGCAAGATGTACTCTTTGTTAGTCAAGGCAAAGACACGACGCGGATGATCAAATTCTACCAGGGACTTTCAGGCAGTAATGGCGACCTTGCGAAGCAGCTGGAGGTCTGGAAAGATAAGCTGAAGGCTGGACAAGCTGGCGACGAGGAGATCAATGAGATGAGAGAGGCAGCGAGCACTGCAGTAGAGGGCATGGCAACCGGCGAGTCGCTCAATGACGACTGAAGAGTCGTCGCACGTGTAACGCTAGGTTCACAGCTTGACCCAATCCGGACTGTACCCATCATTCTGTGTTACCTTGCGCGAAGACTATATCTTCACTCATGCGAACAAGGCTTGCAGCAGTCTCATGTGCCAAATGTGATGGGAGGTGCAGATATGAACGCGGAAGCCCCGAAAAAAGCCAGGGCGTCGAATGCAAGAAGTTGATTGATGGGGCTTTATCGTTACGCTGTGCTACTCTTACAGCATGCAAGTATCCCGCGCAAGAGGGGTAGTGGCTGCATGTTGATTGCGCTGCGTCAGGCCGTGTCTTGTGACCGGACAGCCGTTGGCGCCAGCCTCGTCCTCTCGGTGTCTGCAGTGCGGATAAAGTGCTGGTCGCACAGAGGTTGCAAAGTTCTCGTTGCTGGACTTTATCATTCTGGTTGTCCTGGGATCACACACAGCTTTTCACTACTCTAAGCACATTTCGACAACATGTCCTCCGCCAACATCACTGTCATTGGCAGTCTGATGGTCGATCACATTTTCTTCATAAATCGCATGCCCGACATTGGCGAGACGTATCCAGCCGACAGATACCAAAAGGCCCCCGGAGGAAAAGGAGCGAATGCTGCGATCGCTACCTACCGAACTTGCCATACGAACCCGCAATCAGAGACATCCCCGAATGCCGCACAAGACTTCGAGATCAATGTGAAGATGGTAGGAGCGGTTGGAAAGGATGCCGAAGGCCAGTTCATGCTGGAGGCTTTGCGCAAGAACAAAGTCAACAGCGACGACGTTAAAGAGATCGACGACATCAACACCGGCATGATGTTCGTTATGGTGGAGAAAATCAACGATTCCATGGACAACCGTTTGATCTCCACAACTGGAGCAAACGCCGCGCTGAAACCCGAGGCTTTCGCCAACAAAAGTTATCTGTGCAACGGCACCCAACCCGATCTGATCATCACTCAGCTCGAATTGGAGCTTGGGACGATTGAGAGGATTTTGGAGACCGCCGGCAAGGCGGACATTCCAATTCTGCTCAACGCAGCGCCTGCAATCACGATTCTGTCGGACCTCTACCGTTACGTCACCCACCTTGTTGTCAACGAGACCGAGGCTGCGATTCTGTCTGGTCGCGAGGTCAAGGAAGTCAGTCGTGAGACTTGGGGAGAGATTGCGCAAGAATTTCTCCGCGACGGCGTCGAGAATGTCGTGATAACTCTAGGCGCGGAGGGTGCGTTTTATGCTAATTCGAAGACCTCCGGGCTTGTTCATGCTTTCCAGATTGACCCTGTCGATCCGACTGGAGCTGGGTAGGTTCGCCCGATGTCGATAAAGTGCATGAGTGGGATCCTGTGCTAACTTTCGAACAGTGACACATTTACCGGTGCTTACGCTGCTGAGTATGTTCGCCAGAAGAAGGCCACAGGGACCTGGGACATCGCAAAAGCGGTTGATCGAGCTTGCGCGGCCGGCGCCCTCACGGTAACCAAAGCTGGAGCGCAGGACGGTATCCCGTGGGCTGATCAGATCGATGGATTCGTGGAGCATGCTTCCAGAGCAACCGGTAGGGGAGATGTCGAGGCTGAAGACCGAAGTGTTGCAGAGCCTCAAGCGTAAGAAAACGATTGCGTGCATTATGTCTTACACACAGCTACCACAGAACAATTTCTCGTTAAGCCGTGCCTTCAATTCTTTCGCATCCTCCCTGTCATCCGGGTCTTCCTTCAGCATGATAAGTACCATTCCAAGTAGCACATTAGGGGTGCCTTTCTTGGTGTCAGGCAAGTCCGCCAACCAGCGTTGCACCGCGGTAAGATTCTTGCGATATGCGTACGGGTTGTCGAGTTCATCTACCTTTCTCGCTGCCTGGTATTCGGCAAGTGTGCGGCCTTGGCGGACCGTGAGCATTTCAGAGAAAACGCAGCCAAGCGCGAAGATGTCTCCAGCTCTGCCGGGCGTTCCGGACTCGGGAGGTCGGTATACGGGCGTGCCGGTGACACGTTGCTCGGGGGATGTGCTGAGCTGTGAGCCTTCGAAATTTGTGGCACAGCCAAAGTCTGCTAGATAGACGCGGTTGTCTTTGATCAGAATGTTGGATGGCTTGAGGTCGGCATGCTTCACTCTGTTTGCGTGCGCGAACCTGAGTGCAGTCGTGAGACACCCGAACCAAGGATCCATCAGGCTGATTCGGTCTTTGGGAAATTCGTCGTTGATGCATGAATCGAGGTAGGCGCGAAGATCAAAGTCCGCCACTGTTGGCATGATCAAGCTGAAGCCAGTCGTCTCTTCGGTCCACAAGAGTACGGATGCGATGTGATGATGCTGCAGGTTCCTCGACGTTGCCACCTCGTTCATCACTCTTTGGCGGATCTCCTGTCGTTTGCCATTATCTTGGTTCGCGTTCGGCGCGATGACAAATTTTCGTGCGAAATGATCCCCGTTCGGAAGTTGTTTGACCTCACAGACGCGGCCGTAGCCTCCCTGCCCTAGCTCTCTGATAAATTCAAAGCCGAAGTTTGTTGACGGAATGACGGGCCTCTGTCCACCATGCCCAAGAGACGACCCGTAGCCGTTGTCGATCCGACTTTGTTCTTCATTCTGCGCATCGACAAATGCTTTCTTCCAGTATCGTTGCTGCTCGTCGAACAGTGCTTGCTTCCCATCTATGGCTGTATCGAAATCCACCGGGCAGTAAGCTGTGGTACCAGTCAGCATCGGGCCCCGCGACTACCTTAGCAACCCATATGTGCTTACTCGGTGGAGCACTCCTCGAGAATATCGTCAGATATGTCTCCATGTAGGACTTAAACAGCCGTTGCAAAGGCTCTCGGACTTTGCTGTGATGATGGTATTTGCTCAGATGATCGCGGTTGAGGCTCGGGAAAATGGTATTCAGCTTCTTCGTCTTTTCTATGAATCCAGCTAGCTCCTGGTTAGATTCTAGAGCCGCCTGATTACTGTTAGTAGGGTCTCAAGCAGATTCGTCTTCATGATGCAGACTGTGCTTACGCGAGTGGCAGTGTACGCAGTTTTCCAGACAAGTGCAGCGAACCCTGCTGCTGCTGCGAGATTCAGTGCGGTATCAATGCCCCTGGCTAGATCAATGATCGAGGAATGCTGTTTGCGGACGCGGGTGATGAGTCGTTGGGCTTGCCCCTCTCGATATTGTTTGCAAAGTTCAATGAGTGCCGTCCGAAATCCGTCTTCGCTGGTTATGGGTGTTTGGTTGTATGAGCTCAAACGTTGTTGGAATGGGTCAATTATCGCGCGCCACGTGTTCTCAGGACCGCTTGAGCTGGACATCGGGCATGGTGGTTGGAGTGTGTTGCGCACTAAGATGCCCGGTTCACATGAGTGACATGGAATCCTCGGGCGACGCCAGACATCTTATGCACGCGGGCACACTCAGCAACGCAGGGCCACCAACCCGATACCCTTCAACGATGACTTCTGTGGGGATCCGGCTAAACGGTACAATCTTTGGTCGGCTGGGTGTCAGCCTCGCATTTGTGGCCCGCGTGACCCGACGCCTCGTTGTACTGCGTCAGGACCAAGAAGCGCCACGCAGGTTACTGCAGCATCCCGCTCATGTGTTCCGCTTCTTGAGCAACATGTGAGGGGCCGCTGAAACATGTGAGATCTTTGGAAGACAATCAAGCAGAAACGCCAATTGTAATGCACAAACAATACAGCATGTAAGCCGAAGTTTCTAAATATCGGTAGGTTTCTCGCGCTGTCGTCGTACGATCCCCGCGACAGGTGTACCGTTGACGAACATCCACTGCTGTGCACCATCATGATCGTACAATGTGCAGACTGCCGCGTTTTCACGCTCTGCCGCAATCGCCAGTGGTGTTTGGTCTCGCTTGTTCAATGCGTTAATGTTGATGTCGGGCTGTTGCAGTAACAACTGAACAATCTTGACGACTCCTCCTCTTGCCGCATGGTGCAGTGCAACTTCTCCGAAACTGTCTGTTATGCGACATAGGTCGGGGTGTGCCTCCAGGAGAAATTTCGCGACCTCATAGCCTGAGGCATATCTGCACGCCAGATGGAACCCTATCGATCCGTTCTTTTTCGAGGGCTGACGTACGTATTTGGCGGACGTGTCGATCAGCAGCTTCACTACATCAAGCTGCCCGAGTTTGCAAGCCTGGTGAAATTCTGTCATGCCGGAGCGGTCCTCGATCAGCTTTCTGCAACGCCCATCGCCGATGATCGATTTCACAATTTCGGCGTGGCCATTGAGTGCCGCGAGGTGCAGAGATGTGGCCCCATGCATAGTCAGATTGACGCGTGCCGATGAGCCATCCGGGTTTTGTTCTTGATTGTCGGTCGCTGATACCTGTGAATTAACGTGCAGCCGTTCAGCTGGTTGCTTGAGAAACATCCTGACCATGGATAAGTTCCCGTTCGCAGCGGCGATGTGCCATGGCGAAAAGCCTTCGAGATTCTTTGCGTTGGCGTCGCCACCATGGTTTAGGAGATCTTCCGCAATGACTTCGGCTCCCAAGGCAACAGCAAGGTGGAGTGGTGTCTGGCCGTTCCCATCAGTACGGTTGATGATTGATGGGTCCAAGTCAGTCGCAAGAACATGAGCGAGGTCTTCGAGGCGTAGCTGAACAGCAAGGTGGAGGCCTGTAGCATGAAAGCGTGCCTGAAAAGCATACAGCTCCTCGGTGGCCGCAGAGCTTGAGTCTTCAGTCTGACTTTGACCATGCTCCTTCGTCAATAGCCGCACGAGAAACAAGATTTGCCAAGCGGATGAGACTGAGCCAGGTTGAGACAGAAATTGCTTTGCAGACTTGCTCAGCGTCATGTCTGTTCCGCTTCTATCGGCCTCGAGGTAATGTCTGTGCCAGTGTCTCGCCGCGTAGTCGAGGAATGGTGACCTAGAAATACGAGCCATCAAGTCCTCTCTGCTAGCGCAAGGTCCGTCTGAGAATTGCTTCGACGACAAGTAGCTGATACATATATGGGCAAGCGTCGAGTTCTTGTCGGACATAGAAGGAAAGCCAGGTAGAGACCTGTTGCGTTGCAGGTATGTCCTGAGCCCAGGATGCACGAAGCTTATAAGACCGTCATCTCCGACCGTGAGGAGACCTTGAGTAATCTCACTTAGATTCACACTGTCAAAATGGGTGACTGCTTTAAGCGTTCGTGGATTCTTGCAGCATGCCAGTACGTAGCACAATTCAGCTTCGCGGAATTGCCGGCTGCTGTCTAGCACAAAGGCAAGGATGTCGCCAGCGCCCTTGCGCTGTGACAGGCGTCGAATATTTCGGTGGAACGCGCGTGGAAACACCGTTCTTTCGAGGTCGTTTTCGGTTTGAACCGTCGGCTTAGATGTGATGTTCCGTACCTCGTTCAACGCTTCCGTGAAACTCTTTCTGTCTGGCACTTTCACAATGTGGGAAGTATTGAGAACTGCCAGCAGAAATCTGTGCTGATGTAAGTTGGTGGATTTGGATAAAGTGTGCGCGCATACTCACGAATCACGGGACCCAGCTATGACTGCCTCTTTGATTGCAGCGACATTTCCAGAGTCCTTTGCAACAAAGTTCTTGACAGCTGGGCCGCGACAGGCTTCGTCCACGTAGGACCGAATGTCATCCAGGTGTGCCGTGATATCCAGAACCTCCAATTTTTCGAACTGACTCTCCGTACTGCCACTGACAACTCTACTTGCCATTATTATGCCACATGATGAGAGCCGTTGCACCTCGGCCAGGTGGCAAAGAAGATCGTGCAAAGAACTCTCTTCCATCTCGTCCAGTCCGTCCACTAATAGACAGGTCGTCTTCTTCGGCTTGTTGCGAAGACGGCTTTTGATGATGGTGACAAGAGTGGACACAATCGCCTCCGCAGAAGGTTTTCTAGTGGCATTGCTTTCGAGGAGCTTCATAATATGTATCCGGTGTTCTTCTTTGCCGAAGTCTGACACTTGAAGTATGAACAGCATGAGTATCTTGCGAGCGTCGTGTTCAGATTTGGAGTCCGAGTCCACCAACATAAAAGCCACTGCCACATCTCCGCGTCCTCTGAGATGCTCGATAAGACCACAGATAGTAGTCGTCTTTCCGACGCCCATTCTACCTTTCAGGAGGAAAGTTTGACTTTCTTGTAAAGTACATGACCGAAAAGCATTCTTTCGTACGACAGAGTCCGTCAAACGTCGTGCAAAATTTTCCGGAAGAGAGCTGGCTCGCGATTCCGCAATTCGATTCCCTGCTGACAACCAGGCCTGGAGACGGGTGAGATCTGATAGACGGCTTACGTCGAAGTCAACGGCATGTGAAAAGCCACTGATCGGCGCGTACAGGTGGACGTGCAGCTCGTTGTGCACAAGCAAGTGATCGGCGTGGGCTATCCTGGTATTGGTGTTGGTTATTCTGGCGTTTGGCGAGTTATCGAGAGTGTTGCCACGGATCACTGAGCTTGACATGTCGCGAAGCGTGTCTCTTTTTTGATGGAATGGGCCCGTCAGTCTGGTATTATAGCAGTAGCACGTGTTTCAGGCTTTGGCGACAAAGTGTGGGTGGCACAATCCGAATTGTCGGTAACCGGTGAAGCGTGCGAGCATCGTGAACCACTCGCATCGCACCTTCATGCAGATATGAAGAGTGTTTGCCTTCTTTTCGCTTATGGCTTCGGTGCCACCCAGCCTCGGCGCTTAGAATCGCCCTATCAAGCGCGTCAGTCGCCAGCTAGCCTCCATGTGCTCTTTGATAAATGGCATTGTACCTTGAGTTTTCATCACACACCCAGACGATTCCCTCGCCAAAGCATGACGGGATTCGAAGGGATTGCAGCTGCGATCGGCGTAGCGGAGCTGGGATTACGCGCCATCTCACGTGTCTATGAGTTTGTTAGGGATATGAAGGACGCACCTGGGACCGTCACCCGTCTTCTCGAAGAACTCCTGGCGCTGAAAAGCTGCATGTCAATACTGGCCTCGCTAGGAATCACTGGAACAACAGTACCTCCTGCCTTGCAAGAACTCCAGATCTCCGCAACAGTCGACAGGTGCGGTGAGACCTGCTCCTCCCTTGAAGAAAGCTTGCGAAGGTGGACACACGGCGGCCGGAAGACTCTCGTATCAAGGCTCCGTGTACGCATCAACAAGAGTCAGATCGACAGTGCGATACTCAGTATCAGCTCAACGAAAGAAACCATAAATTTAGCAGTGACCATTGCTAGCTAGTGAGTCGTTCAGCTATCGACGCATTCGTAAGCTGACAGAATCCAGCGGCCTAACGAAGGATATGTCTTCCCTGAACAAACCGAACCAGCCGAACGAAGCAAAAACCAGGGCGCCTGCGAAGGCGACACCTGCGGAGGATGTCCCCGCAAGGAGTGGCACGAAGAGAGAACAATCCGTGAAGGACAACATGTTGATGGAGTCTGAAAATGTCAAGATTGGAGATTTCGGGTTCGACAAACCGCTCCAAAAGCAAGTGGTGGAGGAAAACAAACTGACCAAATCGAGCAACGCCATGATAGGCCAGTTCTCGTCATCTGAAATGGGTGATAAGTAGCAAGTCGATCGGCTTAGCTCTCAGAGATGCAGGGAAGTGATCTTAAATTTTCTTTCGGACATTGAGCAGAGATTTTGGGCTTTCATGCGAGTGCAAGGATTTAAGCGCTTTCGGGATAAGGGGCTTCTCACATCGAGCCGCACATTCGTTCCTGTAGTCGTAGGTCAATAGCCACTTCATCAAGCTTCGTTCATTCGTTCAACCCGCAAGTTGCTAATCACTGTTCGATGAGGACGAGCTGCTGTCCTCGCGACAAATATATGTACTTCCATATGGGTTCCAAATCCCAGATTTGAGGTCAAGGCATCAGCAGGGCTGCGAGAATGCGGATCTGAGAGGCCTGCTGGTTCGTGTACCCAAGATCAGAGCGAGCAAGCTGTCACCAGCAATCTCAAATCCGCCCAGTGGGATGTGTCATGGTCAAGGTAGATTGCCAAAGTGGGCGCAGTTCTGCCCACGCCGCGATGGTGGCCTCAGCGCAGTATTTCGCCCAGAAACTCATCTTGAAGAACAACGAGCAGCCCAACCTCCCTCGCAGTAAGATGGGTTGTTTCTAGTTTGTATAGTCTTTAAAACGCAGCGAAGAAATTGAACGTGTTTTCCTGCATGTGAGACTGTATGTGCCAGCTGTGAAGACATTCTCTCGGATAGAGGTTAGGATGAATGAGAATGCGCTTTGTTGTGGCGAAGAGATATCGACGACTGTAATTCTCTTCCTCGCCGCCTTTGTCTACATTAATCGGTGAGCTTTTAGTTACCGAACAATTCACGAATGCCATCGCGCTGCCGTGCTGCAACTTGTTCATATGGAGACCGGACCTAAAGATAACGATTATAAAGATCTTTGTGGCCACCGACTCTATATGACTGTACAGTTTGCTTGTGTGCCTTCGTTAACAACACTGCACTCTGATGGCGTCAGATAAATGTGGCTTGGTGTCTTCCGGGTTACCTCACACACATAAGGTTCATAATTGGATATCGTACGGCTTCGGAGTTTGTCAAGCCCCAAAGGCAGAGCTGTCACGATTGTCACAAGGATCCAGATCACCCGTGAGACGTCAGCGGCTAAGCCCTGCGTGTTCGCACTGCATTATCAAGGATGAGCGTGTGGTGGTGGTTCGATAGAGGTGAAATCTCTCCGCAAACATGCATTCGGCTCCCCACGCAAGGGCGGCGGCCAAGAGGACCAGCTCGCCGATCCCGAGCATCAAGGCGAATTATTGCAGCTCCTTAAGGCGCGCCGACCACTCATACTTCGACCTTCTCCTGCGCCTCAGCTGATTGCCGCAAATAGCAGCACGCACTCCAAAGGCCGCCATGCCGCATCCGGGCCTGGCGTGGTCGTTTCTGGACAAGCATGTCGCGACTCCTTCGGCATACAGACGGCGATCCTGCCCATTATGCTTTCTGACAATGCCACGCCTGGCGCACCTTACGCTGCTGCTGTAAGACCGCAGCCATGCCTTGCCTCGTGGGAGCCCGTATTCGCCGGTGTTACATGCTGCGGTGCGCCGGTGATGGATGCCAGCATGCGCGTGAGCCCCGGCAGTGCGGTTTGCGGTGCTCAAAAAGAACGTGGCACCCTCTTGCGGTGCGCTGTTGGACCTTGTCCAGACGTCCTGCCTCTCGCACTTGATTGATTGCCTATCTGCGTTGCGCTATTGAGACCGTGCCCCCCTTGCCTACATTGCTAGCCTGGTGACGAAAGCCTGTTTCACACCATGGATTCTCCTGCCGACGACCCTTATGGGCGCCGTCCGCACGCTTCGTGGCAGACTATTAGGTCTACTAACACCTGGTCGACTAACGATACATACTCGATGATGGACAACAGGCCGATCTCTGACTTGGAACGGGCGAGGCTGAGGCCGTTGTCGACAGAGGAGTTTCCTTGGATCTCGAGAGAGGTTGATACTGATAACCCATCATTTGCACCTATCCGTGCTGCGTCAACACGAAAACCTCCCGCTTGGTTCCAAGAGGCGAGAGAAGAGGGCTCTAGTGCGGAGCTTTCGCGAGGAAATTCAACCCGATCTCACAACACGGCTCGCGAGAGTATCGTCGATCTCGCATATCTAGTCTCTGATCTTGATTTCTACGCTGGTGCTGTCCACGATTTCGGCCATGATGCTCTCAGCCCAGACTCATGGACCGCTCAAGATGAGCAAGACTGGCCATTACCAGAGGATGCCGATGGAGCCACATTCGGCCAGATCTCCATCCTACGCAACAAGTCCAATGCAAAGTCGATGGGACGCAAACCATCAACAAGATCAAGACGATCCGAAAAAGACACATCCTTGGTGACATGGGACGGACCTGGCGATCCTACGAACCCCAAGAACTGGAGCCGACAAAGGAAGTGGGCAGCTACCATCACCGTTTCGCTTTTCACCTTCATCTCACCCGTTTCGAGTTCAATGATTGCGCCTGCGCTGTTTGACATCGCCACGGAGTTTGGAGAAAATCCAGGTTCAAGCACCATTCCCCTCGCGTTGTCGGTCTTCGTGTTGGGTTTTGCTATCGGACCGCTGTTCATTGGACCCATGTCTGAGCTCTTTGGCAGACGTATCGTACTGCAAATCAGCAATCTGTTTTACTTTGCGTTCAACTTGGGCTGCGGCTTCGCACAAAATACTCCTCAGCTTATCGCTTTCCGCTTTCTGTCCGGCTTAGGTGGCAGTGCGCCCTTGGGCATTGGCGGCGGCGTTCTCGGAGATCTCTGGATGCCACAAGAGCGTGGTCGAGCCATGGCCCTCTACTCGCTCATGCCCTTGCTAGGGCCTGCCATTGGACCCATCGCTGGAGGCTTCATCGCCGAGTACAGTGACTGGCGCTGGGTCTTCTACTCGACATGTATTGCTGCAATTGTCATCCAGATCATGGGCTTCTTCTTTCTGCAGGAGACATACGCAGCTGAGATCCTTCGTGTCAAGAAAGTAGCGCTGATCAAGGCGACTGGCGACTCAACACTACACACCGAGTTCGAAACGCCCAACCGTAAACTCAGCAAACATCTGGGTGCAGCGTTCGAACGACCATTCCGCTTGCTCTTCACACAGCCTATCGTTCAGATCCTTGCGTTGTACATTGGATATGTCTACGGAGTCATGTACCTCGTGCTGGCATCTTTCCCCATGCTCTGGCGCAACCAGTATGGCATCGATCGACCAAGCATCGGCGGTCTCAACTACATCTCTCTTGGTGTCGGCTTCTTCATTGGCACGCAGATTGCTGCGTTCTCTGCAGATAAGATTTACAAGGGCCTCAAGGCCAAGCATGGCGGTGTCGGACGAAGCGAGTTCCGTGTTCCTCTCATGGTTCCTGGATCTTTGCTCGTCCCTATTGGGCTTTTCATCTACGGATGGACAGCGCAAGAACACACGCACTGGATCGGGCCAAACATCGGCGCCGCCATCTTCGCCGCCGGCAACCAGATGGTCTTCCAGTGCTGCCAAACATACATCGTCGACGCCTACACCCGCTACGCAGCATCTGCAATCGCGGCTACGACTGTGCTCAGAAGTTTGGGCGGTTTCGCTTTCCCGCTGTTTGCCTCCGCGATGTACAGAGGTCTTGGCTACGGATGGGGCAACAGTGTGCTCGGGTTTGTGGGACTGGCGATCGGATTCCCGGCGCCGATTCTATTGTGGTGGTATGGTGAGAAGCTGCGCAAGAAGAGTCAGTTTGCGGCTGGTTAGACGAGCTTACTTAATAGATGAGATGAGATGAGATTTGGGGGCTGTGATTACGAGAGACGACCTTAATTTGTAAATATGATTTGTGGACGATCTCGTTTCGAAATTCTTAGCGTTGTTATGATTTTTCATTCTTCGTTTGCTCAATGTTTCAGTACTCGTCCTGTGCGTAGTATTAATTGTCAATTACTTGTATAGTAAGGCATCTAGTCTCACAAGTCTACATGCTCCATCGGCCAAATGTGAACCCTGTCGGGCTGTGGCGTGTGATGAAGTCAGCAGCGATCTAAGAACTTCGAACTTCGTCAAGCCGAATCCTACCTCGCCGCTACCATTGCAATACCACAATTGCACTCCGACAATGGCAGCCACTATCGCAAGAAGCCTGCGCCTAGCAGAGCCTAGTATCTGCAGGCAATGCGCAACCCTCCAGTCCCGCCGCACATTCGCCTCTCTCTCCCAGAACCCCAAGCGCGAGATCCGCTCCAGGACAGCCACACAGGCTCTCAAGACTTCAACACTATCCCAGACTGCTTCGCCATGGGCCACACTGAGCAGAAGAGGCTACAAAACCGTCCAGGAAGCCAAGTCACGAGCTAGATCAGGCGTACGCTCTTCCCCACCCTTTGCGCCTCACCCATCGCATACCACAGCATCACAAGCTAACACATAACCCTCACCATAGCCCTTCTCCTGGCAAGCAGGCCTCCTCTTCCTTGCCGCCGGCGTCGGCATGACCTTTTACTTCCGCTACGAAAAAGCCCGCATGGCGCGCGCCCGCATCGCCGAAGCGAACAAGGGCATCGGCAAGCCGCTCGTCGGCGGCGCCTTCCACCTCACCGACCACAATGGCAAGGACTTCACGCAAGAGGACCTCAAGGGCAAGTACTCGCTCGTGTACTTTGGCTTCACGCACTGCCCGGATATCTGCCCCGAGGAGCTGGACAAGATGGCCGGCATGATCGACCAGGTCAAGGAAAAGCATGGTGAAGGTGTGATGAGGAATGTGTTCATTTCTTGCGATCCTGCGCGCGATACGCCGGAGGTCATTCGCAGGTATTTGGCGGAGTTCCATGAGGATATTCTGGGCATGACGGGGACGTGGCAGGAGGTCAAGGATGTGTGCAAGGCGTACAGGGTGTACTTTTCGACGCCGGCGGATGTGAAGCCTGGGCAGGACTATTTGGTGGATCACAGTATTTACTTCTACCTTATGGGTGAGTTTGGACGACTCTGTGTGCTGGAAAGGAGAATTGCTGACTTTGTTGTTACACAGATCCTGAGGGTGACTTTGTCGAGGCCATTGGACGTAACTTCACCGTTGATGCGGCTGCCAAGGTCATTAACGACCACATCTCCGACTGGAGGGGTAAGATCGACAGGTCATGAAAGGCGCAAAGCTGATGTGTATGGATATGTAAGATATTGTATACTATATGTAGAACCCAGACCAAACCAAAATCGTTACCGCTTGCTTTTGTAGCAGTGAAGGAGAGTGATGTTTCCAAGATGAGAACTAAAGAGAGAGAGAATCGACGTCTCGCGAGTCAACAATGCTCGAACAAAGAACCACTCGCGCCTCGCAAGAAGCGAGAAACTGCTGCTGCCCCCAGCCGAATCCTCCTACTACGGAACCATTGCAAACCTAGCTCGATGTTCGTGGAGCTTGCAAGATCGATGTACGTTGGGCGTGCATCCAGCCTTCAAGCATTCTTCCAACCGAGCTTGTGCTTGGTCGAACAGCTCCCTGCGCGTCCGTTCGTGGGCTGCAGCTCGGCGTTGAAGCTGGCCGCGCAAATTTTCGACCTGGGCGCGCAGATCTTCGAGCTCTGCGGACAGATCAGAGCGCTCTTTAGCTTCTTGCTGGGACTTCCTCTGGTACACCTCGCTCACGTAGCCGTTCGGCAGATCATTGGTGAAAAATCGGCGTAGCTGGCGCATGTCAAGACGTAAAGCGGTCACATCGACAGCCCACGAACGCAGTGGTGAGACCTCCCCGTCTATCATGTCTTCGCTTGTCGAGTCGTATATGAGGCGCAGCGTTGAGGGAGCCATCACGAAGGTACCAGTCCAATCTAGCTTGTTCGCTTCTTGCTCTTCCGCGGTAACTGTCGTCTTTCCTGCCGGACTGTCCAACGTAATTTTTCTCAAGCGCCGCAAAATTCTCGATTGGAAGTCCTCGCCCAGACAAGACCCGTAGACCATGAGGCGACAGAGATGGTGGCAGTAACGACTCCTGCGGGTGTCTAACTTCACTCCTGAAACTGCGGGCCACTCGTCTGCCGCATCGCTTTCTGCTGCTGGTCCGTCTTTTGGGCCAAGTTTACTGAGCTGTAGTGTTTGAACCAGCGTGGCTCTCGGTCATAGAGCCAGTCCTTGTAGATCTCCCATCCGCAAGGTTCGATGTGTGGGAGCAATATCTCGGTCGACTCGTGCCAGTAATCTCTCATGACACTTGCGAAGTAATCGGACTTTTTGCGAAGTTGCCCTGCGTTGACTTTGAAGACCGTCGGATTGACGCCGACTCGTACGGTGACTCTGATGTCGTGCCAACCGCTCGGTGATAGACTTCGTTAGTCGTCAGCGAGCTATCAAGCATCGAGGAATCGGAGCTTCTTACGATGTGTGCAGTCTCTTTGGCCAGGAGTTGGGTTCGGCGTCGGCGTGAATGAGCGTGGGAGAGAGCGAACGCTTCCTCTTTAGCGAGAGCATTGTAGCGGAGGATAGAAACCGGTGATTCGTTGTAGGCGGCCGCGGGCCAAGTTCGTTGGCGTGAGTCTGCGTAATGTTCTAAGTACTGTATGTTCTGTGGTTGATGGAGTTTGAAAGAGTCAGAGGCCACTACTGCTGGGGAACCCTTTTATCTGTGAAGACAGAGACGCGTTCGCACCGGCCGGTGGTGTCGCCTTCGACTCACGTCCGCGGCAGCGTGGGGGCAGTGTCGGGCAGCGTCGATGTCGGTGCTGCACCGCTGCATGGCGAGACGGCGACGGCGCCTTGCCACAAGCGGGTTGCGATAGGTCACATTTGTTCAAAAGCAACGCCGGAAACAAGCACCACATGCACGAAACCCGCCGCCGGTGGGTAAAACCTGCGTGTGATCCTGGTATCACATTGGTACGGGGGCGGCAATCGACCTTGGGGTTCGGTTTGCCGTGCAGACGACAGCGCCGAACCACGCTCGCCACGCACAAGACGATGTGGTCGTAGGTACATATGTCTGCTTTCGCTCAGCGTCGATCGAGCTGCATATCTTGGCGCCGGTGTACGACAAGGGTGCGACAGCGTAGACAGACCGACAAGGGTGCGACAGACCGACAGACCGCACGGCGATGGCTGGTGCCACCGTGCCGCCGTCGTCGAAGACCTCCAGATCCAGTCCTTTGGGTCACACGCCAGGTGTTTTTCGAACAAACGGTTGCTCCGTATGCTGACTTGGGAGGCCATCCGTACGTCGTCCCATACCCCTGCTCGAGCTGCAGGTTGCAGTAACGAAGCGTCGACCGTCAGATCCGGAGTCTGGTTCCGCTTTCTGCGGCTTTCGGGCATGCCCCCCATCTGCGACGAAGGACGTCTCCTACCAAGCCATCAGTGCATTTATCCGAGCCATTGTGTTACGAGAATCCGAAGGACAGCCTGCATGAAAACTCAGTCTTCCCACAACAACGAGCCCGCACGTGCGAGCTTGTAAATATTGCTCAGCTCAACACAGCTAGACCCTGTTTGCCAACATGACCAGGAAAGCTAGTGCCGGATTCGGAAAGTGAAGTGAACAGATGAACGAAATTTCCATACACAAGACAGATCCCTTCGTCGCCCTTCCAATACCCCATCGCTGTCTGAACTCGGCTTCGATCCATAATTAGCATATGAATTGAGGCTGAGCGCTGTGATTTGTGACAATGGATGGATCCATGTATGGAACTGGCATTCGTGAAAGGCTGACGATGTGAAAGACGAAGGCGAAAAAGTCTCAGTCTGCATTGCAGAATTTGAGGATAGCGAATTATACCTCCTCAGTGCATCGATTGGAGAGTGATTGTGCGAGATGCCGCCGTTTGTGAAATTAAAACTTGTTCGTGATGTTCGCTTTCATGCGGTACGCTTTTAATCATACATAAGAATTATACATTAATTTAGTTCTTCGCATCCTTCTCAGCCTTGTTCTTGAGCTTCTCAGCCTCCTCCACCTTCGACTGGAGGACCTTCTTGAGTTCCTCGACGGTGCTCTTCAAGAGATCCTCGGCCTCCTTGCCGTGCTTCTGGCTGACCTCCTGGAGCTGCTGGAGCTTGCCAGAGATATCGGAGCCACCAGGGATGTAGTTGAGGAGCTGCTCAATACCACTGCCGCTCGCGAGGCTGCTGAGGCTGCTGCCAGTGCTGCTCTTGGAAGCCTTGTCGGCCTGCTCCTTGACGAACTTGGTGATGTCGTCGGTGTTGTTGGACTTGATGGCCTCCTGCAGCTTCTGCCACAGCTGGGTCAAGTCACCTTGGAGAAGCTTGTCCTTGTTGTTCTGAACGAGCTCCTTGAGTTGGGGGTTCTTGTCAAGAACAGGCTTGGCCTGCTCGATGCCCTTTTGCCAGGCCTGGTCGCCGTACTTCTTGATCTCCTCAGTCTTGTCCTGCACAAGCTTCTGGATCTTGCTGAAGGTTGTCACGCTGAAGCCAGACTTGAGGATGTTCTGCACCTCGCCCCAGGTCTCGTCAACCTGCTTCTTGGCCTCGGGGCCGTACTGCTCGCCCATCTGCTTGAGCTGGTGGTACTGGCCACCGACCTTCTCCTTCAACTGAGGGTGGTTGTCGAGGATGTCCTCGAAGGCATCGCCGGCAAGCTGACCAATGCGGACGAAAGTGGCGGAGAGGACCTCCCATGCCTGGGAAGCAGACTCGGTAGTGAAGCCGCTCTTTGTGACGTTCTTGAGCTCGTAGTAGGTCTCGTTGACGATCTCGTCGACCTCGCCCTCGTGGTTCTGACGGATCTTCTCAAGGTCCTCAAAGGCCTTGTCGACGTATGTGGATGCGCCAGGGATGAACTTGGTGTAGCTGGTGACGGTCTCCTTGAGCCATTGCACGGCTTGGCCGGGCTCAGGAGCGTACTTTGTGGTCTCCTTGAAGGCAGAGTCGGCGGTAGACTTGGCAGACTGGTATGTTTGGACGACGCCACGAGCGCCAGAGTAGTGGTAGAAGCCGAATCCAATGAGGAGAGCGGCGGCGCCACCAGCAAGACCGCCAGTGAGCGCACCGTTGCTACCACCCTGCTTGGCGGCTTCTGATGATTGGAAACGGACGTTCTGGCGCTGGTTGAGGCGGACGGGCTGACGGAGCCTGAGAGCTCTGGTCGACCTGAAAGCTGTTCTGGGGGCGGCGGGAAGCATGGTTATGTGTGTGATTGTGTGTGGAGAAAGAGATGGTATGAGGGATTGGGTTTAGATGAAGTTGCGAATTGTGAGAGAGTTAAAGGTAAAGGAGGATACAATGTGAATAGGAGGAGGAGAAAGAATTGTTCTGACAGGCAGAAGGTGAGCTTCTTCAATGGCGACAGAGCTTCTCTGGGCGCGTTCCTGAGGAGCGCCTTCCGGTCTGGACGGGCAATACGGTAACAATGACGCAGGTATGTGAAACGTCATAACGGCGCGTGGCGGGCATCAAATCGACTTCACCTCCAGCGCTAGCAACCACCGAATGCACCAAATGTGTCCACACCATTCTGCAGTGACACTTTCCTTGCCAAATGTCGTGAATGACATGTGATCACTGCGCTATAATGAGCGAATACTGGCCGATGAGGTTGAGAGTCCCATCGGAGGCACATCCCACACCCCGAAGCTCTCCCCGGATCGCCGTGGCCAGCGCACAAGCGCACATTAGAGCGCACGCCTAGAGCACTGGCCATTCGCCATTCGTTCTCAAGAAGGTCCAGGCTCTCTCGCTCATGGCAACACCCCAACCCGTACCCTATGTCGTGAGGTCGATGGTCTTGTCGACGACCTGTATGACTGCAACTAGTCCATGAGTTGGCATTTGTCGCTTGATTGTACGTTATACCAGACTGTACCTTGATTTGCTGCTTCCCTTAGGTGTGTATCGTGGTTCTTTGTCCTTGTCCGCTATCGTTTTTGCAATGTCCAGCATACAGCCCGTTACCTCCACAAGAGTTTGACCATGATCACCTGTCTGCACCTCTCCTACGAACAAAACGAACAACAGAACAGTCTCGACACAGCAACCAAGGCATGTTTATGACGAATTTATTATTTGGTAGTGACCCATGTGAGGATTCGAGATTAGATTTACACGTTGACACAGGCAATATACTAATTCACTCATCCGCAAATTGTCGCCGAAAGCAAGTCTATCGTCGTTCGTGAGCGCCGCATCGATCATAGTCTGGATCTCAATCCTAACAGGTCTTCACAAACTCA
>Ga0265797_10003365_pt1 | contig 25665 bp, 23 predicted proteins | sample P2T30metagenome_FD_192433 | JGI IMG/M metagenome (GOLD analysis project Ga0265797, IMG submission 192433) | Plant litter microbial communities from East Loma Ridge, Irvine, California - P2 T30 | ecosystem: Environmental > Terrestrial > Plant litter > Unclassified | place: USA: California... | reverse complement strand
GAATACGAATTAAAAAGGTTCTTGCATTTAAAATTCGAAGCAAGATTATACTTTCATCTTCGGGGAAATTAAATATATAGTGCCTTTTAATTTAGAAAGCTGTTTTGCAGGCAGTACTTTTGCAGTCTCAAACCGTTCACATCAATAATAAGAATTTTAAATTATCAAATATTTTAGTAAATGAGTATTGAGGATAATTCTGGTTATACATTCAATAAGTTTACAGCCCACTCGGAAATAAAAGACATTGCTATTGGTGCAGCAGGTTTGGGTGTCTGGACATTAAATATGGCTACCAACACCATTACCTGTGATGAAAATTGTTTCGCACTATTAGGTTTACCAGGCGATTTTAAGCTGTCGGTACAAAATCTTTTGGAGCAGGTACATCAGGATGACATTATAAAGGTTAATGAAACAATCCGGGAAGCGTTAAATCAAAAAAATGGTGATAACACCGATGTGACGCTCCGGATTAACGATGCTGCTGGCAACGAGCAGATAAGGTATATAAATTTCAGATTCGCTAAAATACATGAAGATCAGAGCGGTTCCGGTATCTTCTCGGGAATTGCTATTGATGTCACAAAGGATACCCTTTTGCGGACCCGCGCAGAACAGAATGAACACCATTTCCGGAGACTTATCCAAATGGCACCGTTTGCTATGGCCATTTACGCATCGCGTGAGTTAGTGATTGAAATGGCTAATACATCGATGATCAGGGTATGGGGAAAAAATCCTGCCGTAGTAGGAATGAAACTCAGCGACGCCCTGCCTGAACTTGAAGGACAGCCGTTTCTGGGCTTACTTGAACAGGTATTTGATACAGGTATTGCGTATCGTACCAATGAACAGCAGGTTATCCTTTTTGTGGATGGGAGATTACAAAGTTTCTGGTTCAATTTTATATATGATCCCCTGACCGATCAGGATGGCAATGTTTATGCAATCCTGAACATGGCGGTTGATGTTACAGAACGCGTCATGGTCAGGCAGCGGATTGAAGAAAGCAGACAGCTTCTGTTGGCTTCGTTTGAGAAGGCCCCGGTTGCCATCGCCACGTTCAGCGCAGAAGATCTTGTATTTACAATGTCCAACACGTTTTATGCTGAATTGGTAGGACGCATACCCGATCAGCTGATCGGAAAGTCATTGCTGGATGCGCTGCCTGAATTAAAAAAGCAGGGTTTTGACCAGCTTCTGATGGAAGTTATTGCTACCGGCATGCCCTATACCGCCAATGAAACACCGGTTGACCTCATCCGCAACAACCAGCTTGAAACCATTTATGTAGATCTCAGTTTCCAACCGCTGCTTGAAAGCGACGGCCGTATTTACAGTGTACTGGTGGTGGCTACGCATGTTACAGAGCAGGTTATTGCAAGAAAACAGATCGAAGCAAGCGAAGCAAGATTGAAAGGGGCAATCGAACTGGCTCAGCTTGCTACATGGAGCCTGGATATCAAAACCAATACCTTTAACTATTCACCCCGCTTTATGGAATGGCTGGGTTTTTCAGAAGAAACAAAATCATTGGATGAAGCTTACAACCCGCTGCCGGTAGAGTTCCGTGATTCTGTACGGGATAAAATTTCAAATGTTATTTTACCGGGATCGACAGGTTTTTATGAAAATGAGCATCCAATTATAAACAGGACAACAGGACAAATAAGAATTATACATGCCCAGGCGCAGGTTTTTTATGATAATGAAGGTAATCCGACCGTTTTAAGCGGAACAGCCCAGGATGTAACTGACCTAAAGAAGTATCAGCAAGAACTTGAACAACAGGTTCAGATCAGGACAGAAGAGCTTGAAGCTACCAATGAAGAACTCGCTGCTACCAATGAAGAGCTTGCTGCTACCAATGAGGAATTTGCTGCTACAAATGAGGATCTTGCAGAAGCGAACAATATGCTTGTACGTTCCAACAAAAATCTCGAACAGTTTGCATATGTAGCCAGCCATGATTTACAGGAACCATTGCGAAAAATTAAGCAGTTTGGTGATCTTCTGAAAATGCAGTACAATGCACCATCGGCTCAGGCGCTGATGTATCTGGAAAGGATGCAGTCTGCTGCGGGGCGCATGTCCGTGCTTATTGAAGATCTCCTCACCTTTGCCCGGATATCAACACAGCAGGAAGAAACAGAGCTGGTTGTACTGGATGAGATTCTTGCTTCCGTACTGTCTGATCTGGATTTACGGATTCAGGAGACTGGTGCTATAATTGAGACCTCTCAATTGCCGGTTATACCTGGTGACAAAGTGCAGATGGGGCAACTGTTCCAAAATCTCCTCAGCAATGCGCTGAAATTCCGAAGTCCTGATATTACTCCGAATATTCAGATTACGTCCAACATTGCAGAATATAAAGCGCTTGGTGATTCAGTGAAACCTACAAGGTGGTCGGCTTATTATCATGTGATCCGGGTGACAGATAATGGAATAGGCTTTGATCAAAAATATGCTGACCGTATTTTCCAGGTCTTTCAAAGACTGCATGGCAAGAGCGAATTTGCCGGAACCGGAATAGGACTGGCTATCTGTGAAAAAGTGGTTTCAAATCATGGAGGCGCTATTGCAGCCAACGGAAAGCCGGGTGAAGGCGCCACTTTCATCGTGTATTTACCAGCAATATATGATAAAAACCAATCCAGAATAAACGGGAAAGACTAATAACATATCCATTGAAATTATAAAAAATACAGAAAAGCACGTATCTCCAAATAATGGATATCGTGCTTTTTTTAGTTGAATAAACGACTTATAATATCAATCAGTTGTTTCTCTTCAAATGGTTTACCCAAAACATCATTCATTCCAATACCTTTAAGATGAACCCGGTTTTCATCACTGGAACTACCGGTGAAACCTAAAATCGGAATACTGGACTTCTGTGTATCCGGATATTCCCTGATTTGTCTGGTCAGTTCAATTCCGTCCATTTCCGGCATCTGTATATCCGTAATGATCAGATCAAACTGGTGTTGTTCAAAAAGACCGAAAGCTTCCATACCGTTACCAGCCAGATCGTAGTTTACCTGGTATTTGTCCATAATTTTGCTGATCAGGATTAGGTTGATCTTCGTATCATCTACGATCAGTATTTTTTTACCATTTAAAGCAGAACCCATATCCGATTTATTGATTTCATCCTCCTGCCTGGCTTCGGCCGTTGCTACCTGCAATGGAAGTGTCACCTCAAACTCAGAACCTTTACCTGGTGCACTGTTTACCGAAATATTTCCGCCATATAAATCTGTTATCCGTTTGCAGATTGCCAATCCAAGCCCTGTTCCGAGATGTCTGGATGAAGAATCGATCATATCAATCTGAATAAAATCATCAAAAATCTTCTGTTGGTTTTCAATAGCTATACCCACGCCGGAATCTTTAACCCTGATAGTCAGAACACCATTTTTTGGATCTGTATTTTTGAAGAAAGCTTGAATAGAAACTTTTCCGCCTGAGGGTGTAAATTTCACCGCATTAGTAAGCAGATTGATCACAATTTGTTTAATCCTGAAATCATCGCCTATAAGGGCCAGATCGGGCTTAAAATCAAAATGAGTGGAAATTTCAATCGTTTTTTGATCAGCAAGGACGGATAGTATACTGGTTGCGTCATTCAATAATTCGGGCGGTGAAATCCTTTTCTTTAACAAATTGATATTACCACTTTCAAATTTAGAAAAATCAAGAATCTCGTTGACCAGTGTAAGTAAAATGCGCGATGAGCTTTTTATCGCATTCACGTTTACTTTCAGGCTTTCGTCCATATTCTGGGTATCTATCAGTTGTGAAAAACCAATTACCGAGTTCAGTGGCGTACGTATCTCATGGGCCACCTGAGCCATAAAGACACCTTTTTTTCTTGTATTCTCCGCAGTTAGCTCCGCATAATTCAGGATGGTTTTTTCATTTTTATATAGCCTGATCAGATTCCAGATAATGATCATTGCCAATAGCAGAACCACAGCAATGCTGCCAAAAGATAAATCCCGGAATTCATCCAGCTTTTCCGAGGTTGCTTCCAAAATGATGTTTCTATCCGTTTCACGTTGCTTTTCTTCTTGTATTCTTAATCCCTGAAGAGCGGACTGCAAACTTTTGAATATATGCTCATTGATCCTTAAAAGCTCTTTTTCTCTTTTATTCAATTCATGCCGCGCTGAATTATAAGGCTTGTAGAAGTCAGGTTTTTCATTAATTACGACAGGAGGAACAAGGGCAGAATCCTGGGTTATCATCCTGCTTTCGGAAAGCCGGATCAGACTATCAGCGGATTCTTTATTGGCAATTGCATCTGCGATACGTTTAAGCAAACCTTTACGTGTCTTTTTCGTAGCCGTCAGCAATGAATCTTTCTGGATTATTTCTTCTGTATTTCTGATCACCTCAGGCTTTACCGGCTGCCTTACATACTTTTGGGGAACATCCTGCAAAGTGTAAGCCAAAAGGCTGTCAACCAAAATTTTTAAATGAATAAATTCCTGGCTGTCAATACGCTTTTTTCTTATCAGACCGGAAAGCTGAGATGACTTTACATTTTGCGTCTCATACTCATGCAGTATCTGAGAAACAGCTCCAAGCTGATAGGCATATTTTTTATTGTAAGATGAGTCCAGTGTCAGCACAAACAGCCGACTGTTGTTTTCGGCATCATACAGAAGTGAGATACAGCTATCCAGCTTCTGATAGCCCGGAGAATCCGATCTAAGTATATTTATGTTGCTGCTGATTACATCAGCTTTTCTGCTGCTGACCACTACCACGATTGCAAAGCATGCCAGCAGAACAATCAGTAAAATGGTCCATATTAAGGAGGATAAAGAAGTCTTTTTCAAAGTTTTTCACGTATTTGTTGAATATGAGCAATACAGCCAAGTATGCTGTTACATGCAAAATTAGCCCAATACCTATTTCAAATTACATCTGGTTACATGTGATGGGTAATTTATTTAAAAAAAGACTAAAACTAAGAATTTACTTATTTTCCGTGCCGGTTCAGGCTATATGTATTAAATACCTACCCTGTACAGGAACCGGGAATTTTAGTTACTATTAAACTTTTGAACGAATTTATACAAACCCTAATATTTTTCTGGATAATGAATTTTACAAAGGATGAAATTTTGAAGGAGAAAATCCTGTACGGTGCAGACAAACTCTTCCAAAAACATGGTCTTAACAAAACAACCATGGAAGATATTGCCCGGGAAGCAGGAAAGGGCAAAAGTACACTGTACTATTATTTCAAAAGTAAGGAGGAAATCTTCGATGCCATTATCCAAAATGAAAAATCGAAATTTTTCGACATTCTTTTAGCCGCTGTTGATCAGGCGTCTACGGCACAGGAAAAGCTGACTGCTTTTATTGCAACCCGTTTTGAACGTCTGAAAGAATGGGCTAATCTGTACAACGTGATGGTGCAGGAAGCAGTAGAATCGATGAGAATCAGGGGCGATGATTGTATCCGATACCGTAAACAGTATGATCAGAAAGAAGCGGATATCGTTAAAGACATTTTGCGGTTTGGAATGGAAACAGGCGAGTTCCGTACGTTTTCAGACAGCGAAATCGAAACCCTTGCGTTTTGCTGTATCAGTGCCCAGCACGGACTTGAATTTGATCTTTTGATCTATGATAAACTGGATGAACTGCTTCCAAAACTTAATTTTCTGATGGAAATTATGATCACTGGCATTAAGAAGTAAGCTGCTGAGATTGGGGATTAATCAGAAAATTAAGCTCAGAATAACAAAAAACAGGTTTCCGGATGATCGGTAAATCAACTGGAAACCTGCCTCCTGTCCCGGTTATTTAACAAATCATACTTTCACTTCCGGTTGCATATATACCGCGTTCAGCTCTCTGGCTACAGCCAGCCATTCAGCAGATTTAATTACGGTCATGGATTGATTCCGGTTATATATCTCTTCATACTTCTTCTTTTTAAATAACCTGTAAAATAATTTCCGGTACCATTCATTGTAATATCTTTCCTTGTAAACCGCGCAGGAAAGCAGATTGGTCATATCCAGTTCGCTGTTTCTGTATAGCTGCTGATGCTTGTTATAAATATACAGAAGTGCGTCATGTCTGAAATTATAGATCTTGTCACAGTCCGTGATCGAATTCTTTTCGTTCCTTTTTCTGTAATAGTAAAGGACCTTGGGTATTTTATATACGCCGCCAAACTGCTGCAAAAGCCGGATCCACAATTCCCAGTCTTCCGCACATTTGAGTTCGGTATCATATTTCCCGATCTGCGCAAAAACACGGGATCGAAGCATGGCAAATACCGGGATCGAATTGTACAATAAAATGGTATTTTCCGAAAAGGGTTTCAATTTCCACAAGCCTGTTTTGTTCTCGAACAATTCTGCCTCGCAGTAAACAATATTAAGTTCCGGGTCATTTTCATAAACACGCAGGCAGCACTCGACATACTCCTTGTGAAGAATATCATCCGCATCCAAAAATACGAGAAAATCGCCTCCTGAAAGATTAAAGCCTGTATTACGGGCAGCAGCCGGCCCCTGGTTATCCTGTCGTACAACCTGTACATTTGTGAAGTCCTTTGTATTATCGGCAATGTATTCATAGGAATGGTCCGCAGATCCATCATCCACAACAATTACTTCAACCTGTTTGTACGATTGATTAAGTGCGGAATGAATCGCTTCAAGGATAACGTTTTTATTATTATAACACGGAATAATAATGCTGACTAGCGACTGATACATAATGAGTTGGTATACGTTTAAGTTCTATATACAAATAATTTAACGTGTCATAATTAATACATCCGACACTAAGACTGATACTTGGGTAATCCCAGAAACTTTAATATTTTATAAGGTTTAGATCTTCTCAGTGCGGTAATATTTTCTTTCAGATCCAGATAACTTTCATAATCTGATTCAAAAAAAGAGAAATCGTTTTTTAATAAATTTATTCTTTCCTGATACATCGTTTCATGGTTTTTGGAAAGACTGCTTACGCCATCGGTATTAAAGACACTTATTACCATTGGTATATGCAGATAAGTAGCCTTATACAGACCAACGGCACGGATAAAAAATCCCCAGTCTGCGCAAATGGCCATGCTTTCATCATACCGCCCTACCTGGTTAAAAAGTTCTCTTTTAATAAATGCCGCAGGGTGACCCAATGATTTCTGAATGAAGTAGCTGAACGTCAGTTTATCAGGAAATGAATGATCTTTGTACGTTCCTTTATGGAAGATCCTCAGGTCACCAAATACAATATCAGCTGAATCCAGATTGGGAGCGACGCTGCCCAGCGTATCCTGATCCACCAGAAAATCCCCGCTGTTCAGAAAAAGCAGGTATTCTGATTTTGCCATTGCGATCCCCTTATTCATTGCATGATATATTCCACGGTCAGTTTCACTGACCCAATAAGCCAGCCTGTCCTGATTCTGACTGATCACCTGCTCACTTCCGTCTGTGGATCCGCCGTCCATTATGATATACTCATAATCTTTGAAGGTCTGCCCGAAAACAGAGTCCATGGTCTTTTTCAAACCTTCCCGGTTATTGAGGTTAACAGTAATGATCGTTAATATCATTTTCGTCAGGCGTATTGAGGTATAAGCAGTTGGCTGTTATTTACTTTACTTTCTTTAACCGCCGGATAGGGTTCATAAATGTAATCTGCGGCATCAAAATGTTCAGAAGCAAATACCATTAAAATAGCGTCCGGGCTGAAATTGTACATCTGGTGCCAGTCAGCCGGATTCAGAACCAGGCATTTATCCGGCGAATCCAGGTCGAAGCTTTCGGTTTTCCTTCCGTCGTGATTGGAAATAGTACAACTTCCCTGCACACAAATGGCTGCCTGTACCGTTTTATGATGCCGGTGTCCGCCACGCACGGAGTCATCGACGCCATAGATATAGAATACACGTTTGATCGCAAATGGTATTACCTTTTCGATTACGGTCAGGTTTCCTCTGCTGTCCGTAAATGTTTTAAGACTGATCTGATAGGCCATATCGGCGTTTGGTAAAGTATGATTGATGATAATAGTTTCTGAAATTACCCTGCATGTAAAGCAGGAAGATGCGTCGGGGTGAATAAAAAACTTTTTTTACAGCCAGTGCTTCCTGATACGGACCAGATTCCAGCTGGCTGTTTTCCTTCAAGAGCTGACTGATATTCTGCAAACACCTGATGTATGTTCCATAAATAAGCGTCAGCAGGTTATCATTCAGCTGATATGGTCCTGCGGGTATAAATACATTTGTTTTAAAACAACGGAAACAGTGAAAGTGAAAAAACACTACCTCGAAGGTTTTACCCGTCGAATTCTGGGACCCCATCAGGCGGTTTCCCTGCCGGACAAAATGGTATTGCTGCATGTTCCAGGGGGCTACGCCTCCGCCCAGATGTTGTAATTCATGAACACCATCAAAGCGTTCACACCAGTCATCCAGATATTTCTGGTCACCAAATTTATTATCTTCGGCACGGTTGTAACACCACTCAATACAAGCCTTTCTCCACCACTGCAGCACCCGCTGTCCACGGCTGTCATTTTTTATGCAGACAAACTGCACGCAATACTTACCGCTGAGACTGGTCTGGTCATATTCAGGTGTGTATCTGTGCTCTGTTATCAGCACAGAATCTTCCCCCATTTCATCCAGCAGCACCGAAGGGTCAGAAAAAAAGAGCAGATCCGCATCGATATACGTACAGGCATCCAGGCCATACCTTTTAAGACAAAAATCAATACTCGCCGGCGTACATGTCCAGCAGTATTCCGTTGCGGTACGCGTAGGTTTTATTTCCAGAAGGGATGCATCTTCAAACTGCTTTAAGGAAACAATTGTTGCTTTGCTCAGTTCAAGATGTATTAAAGTATCATAACATTTTTGATCAAATGCAATAATATATAACTGAAAATCAGCACAATGCTTTTCCAGGGAATAATACATGGCCAGTCCCCTGGTTAGATAAGCCGAATTAAAAAGGGTGCAAAAATTGGTCATGATTTCTTTTTTAGAAAAAACCCTTTGTCTTTTGCCTGAGGTTTGCCATCAATATAAAGTACTTCCTCACCCTGCACATAGGAAGAAAATTCCGCCAGGCATGTATAATCTTCAAAATGCGATAGGAATTTTTCCCGGTTCAGAAACCAGGCTGGATAAGATGCCCGGTAAATATCCGGATTAACGTGCTGTACCGTAAGCCGGTCATCTCCTGAATCAATAAATGCTGTACGGTCAAAAATGATATATTCCGTACCATTCTTTACCAGTTCATCAAGAAAATGATGGGGCTCTTCCAGATACTGAACTACACTGGAAAGCAGTATTACGTGTGGCTGACAAGCAGTAATACTCTCTCCCAACGTGTAATTAAATTTTAAGATTTCATCTTCAAAATGTGCTTTTCCACAACTTACATAATTGTTCTGCTCAACAACATGCCAGTTTACATTTTTAAGATCAGCTAAAAATTCTTTAATCTGATACCATGTGCTGCCTAAGGATCCTCCAAAATCTACGACCCGAAGCGTATTATCATGAGCGGAAGCAATTCGCAGCAGGCATGCAATCAGCGGAAAAGGATATTGTTTCTGTGAAAACAAAACGGAGTCCCGTTCATAGATAGCCTCACCGGACTTGACCTTTAATAAGGACTGCATGGTCTTTTCCAAAATATTAGTCTGCTCATAACCACTCGTTTCTGCTCGTGCAGCCTCCCAGGCAGGATAATTCCCAAACCAGCCATATTGATTTTTTGGCTTTGGAGAAAGTCCCATTTTATAACGCAGCTTTTTCAAGAAGAGGTTTTCCAATATACACTTAATAAAAAGTCAAACACAAAACATACCACAACAGCTTATCACACAAGCATAAGATTACCAAGCGAAGAAGTAAACGCGTTACTTTACTGAATACAAAATTTAAACATGCTTGTGCTCGCGCGTAACGATTCTGATGTAATAAGATTAACAAACATCGGTTCCATTAAGCTCTTGGCTCTCAACATGTAGCATTTTGCTAATTATTCGCCAATAAAATTGGATTGTTGACTCAGGAAATCTTGGTGAAAGGATTTATTCATCCATCATTTGATATGGATATACGAAATACCGCTCCGACCAGGTTGGCCGTCGCAGCAGAAGAGATAACATCAGGATGATGACATAAGTCATGTCTGCTTCCCGACTTTAAACGACATCCGGCAGCCTCATCAAAAAAGTTGCTGAATCCGGCAAGATTACTCAGTAAAAACATGAGTGAAACGATCAAAATTGTTAGGGGTAATACGACTTACTCGTATAACTTTCAGGTAAATTAAATGATTTTTTTTGATCTGAAAAAAATTCATTTTTCCGTTCAGAACCATAAGTTGTAGTTACAGCCGGTTATCAGCATGTGTAACCATTTTCTATATCCTAGTTTACTAAAATGTAAATTGTGGTTACATATTAACTTATCGTGTTTTTAACCTGTTCTAACAACATTTTTGTTTGCAGCGTACAAGGTACAGCCTGAGTGGATAAGCAAATAATCTATCTCATTTTACGATTGAAAATTTTTATAACTTATTGATGGGAAATAACTTATTTATAATAAATCAATTTAAAAAAATGGGTCTTTATCAAAATTTACAAAATAATATTCTCTTATATTACAAAATAAAGATATCCACAGTATTTTTAGCTTTTGGTTATCTGGCAGATTTCGCCGCGTTATACCGATCCTACTTTCATCTTAAAAAAACTTCAAAAACCGGGATTAAAATTTTTTAATGTTGGTAGTATGAGCTAATTATTTGTAATGAAGAACTCTGAAATCAAAATAATCTCTATTCCATACGCCTTCACTTTTGCATGCCATCAGCAATGTAATTTCATAGAAATGCCCGTCACCAGATTAACCGGATGACGGGCATTTTATGAATGATTTTCTTAGTTTACCTCCACCTGCTGCGATGGCCTGTTGGTATCCGGATTTTTAGGTAATGTAACCTGTAAAACACCGTCCGTATACGAAGCACTGATTTGATCTGTCAGTACTTTGCTGTTGAGCTGAAATGAACGCTCGAACGATACAGGCTCATATTCCCGAAAAGCATACTGACGCTGATTTGTTTCACTTCCCTGAGGTACAACATAGGCAATTGTCAGCACATCATCCGTGACTGATATTTTGAAATTGTTTTTTATAAGTCCGGCGGCGTAAAGTGAGATTTTAAAAGCTGCCTCGTCCTCTTCTATGTTAGCTGCCTTTCTTCCCTGAAACGGTCCGCCAAATTTATTCCAGTGTGAACGTCCGCCAAACTGTCCGGAAAACATTCTGCTAAATGGTCCGCACCCGCGGTTTTTGCCTTCATATTGATTTTGTGTTTCTGATCCTGATTGTCTGTTATTCATGACTTGATTATTTTAAATGTTTGATACCTGTTAAATAAATTAACTGATTGGAATGATGGTTTGCCTTGACTGCGGATACACGTTGGCTGACGCACCGTTCATCCAAGGGTTACTGCCTGGCAAAGGATTTACGCCATAAGATACCTTACCGTACCTGCCAGCATTACGGCCATACATTGTTCGGCCTGCGAAATGTCTGATCAGTGCCACTATCACGCCAATTGCGATAATGCCGATCAGTAATTTTAAAACCATCAGCATGACGAATGCCGCCAGGCCAATTAGCAAAGTGGCGCCAGCCAGGCGGGGAAGTATAAAACGAAAGTTATTTTTCATGTTTTTAATGTTTAAAAGTTCATTTCCTACACTGACGTTTGAACTGAACTTTTACTTTAAAACTTTGAAAAAAACTTAAAATAGTATGGGAGGCTAATTAAACAGAGCAGAATAAAATACGGATATTACACACAATACTGTTGATGTACATGGAAAATTTCAGCCCGAACAACAGCTTATTTAACAGTGCTATATCTTGTCAATTTTTATGTAAATCAGGATAGCCTGCGGGTATGAAGTGCTTTTACCCATTCATTTTTGTCACACCTGCTGCATTTTTTTGGTCCTTCGGACAAATGTTCCACATTACCGCAATAAGAACAGGCATAGGAACCCTTATTGCTGATATTTTTTAATTTTTGTTTATAAAGCTTAGGCATTACCGGAAGTCCGGATTTTACATCTTCATCTTCATAAAACAAAAAACTGACGTTCCCGTTGGGTTCTAATATTGCGGTACGAACCTGGCCCAGATGCTCGATGCTCTGCTGACGCATCTCCGAAAAGAATTCGTCCTTAGCATATGTTTCATCACCGGTATCCAGGTTAAATACCCCGTCTTCAATAATATAGGTAGGCCCCCCTTCAAGTATACGTTCGAACTTCTCATTCTTCATTGCGAACCAGGTAATCAAGCGGTAGAACCCCAATATGGTCGCGAACACAAGCAATGCCGGTAAAACTGCGCTTTCTTTATTAAACATAGGATCACCCGCAGCAGAACCAAGCCCGATAATGATGGCTACCTCAAAAATAGAAAGCTGCTTCACTCCTTTTTTACCAGATATCCTCAGAAAAATGAGGATAAATGCAAACATAATTATCGTACGGATTATGATTTCAAGGGCAAACTGCCAGTCGAGGTCGTGTATAAATAATTCTTGCCAATCCAACTTTGCGTGTATTAGGAGTTATAAAAGGATTTTCCGGTAGCGCTTTAAAGAACTACACCAGCGAATTAACATACTTTATTCAATATCAGGAACTTGTCTTATCGGATAGAGCTAAAAAAGATATTATCTGAGTAATTAAAAGATCACGATTTTTTACCGATCTGATAGGTAAAAACCATCCACTCAGCGTGTAAACCTAAGTCGTACACGCTGAGTGGATGGTTTGAAAATCAATCTTTATTTTCTGTTATTTTCAGTGCCGAAGCAAGTGCATTAAGCAAAGACGGCATCTCTCCTTCTGAACCAATATCCGGAGCCAGTATTAATACCTTACCAGCCAATAGGGCCATTTTCGCTATTATCGCAGATGAATCAGGCTTAGGTTCACCCAGTAATCTTTTCAGATTTTCCAGCTCGCTGGCAATTGGCTTTGTATTTTCTCCCTCTGACAGCGGTCCTATCCACTGATTGATCAGGCTAATGCCGGCCTGCGCAGTCAGCGGTTCGTCCTGAGCCATAAGCCCGGATGTTGTTTTATCGAGTAAATCGTTAATATCTGCGAGACTTTCCATTACTTTTCGTTTTAGTTTGATCTGTTACTACATAAATCATCTGATTTTTAAACAGATCAGGCGCATATTCTTATTTCAGTTTTTTAGGATTTTTGCTTTTCATCACCATCGTTGATCTGGCCTTAACCTGTACCGACTCTCCCGCTTTCAGCTGTTTAGGATCCTCACCAATAAAACCATCACTGGTATCGATAACCTTGCACCATCCGGAGCCTTCTTCTGCTTCCGGCAAAATGTAATCCAGTGGTTCGTAATGTGCGTTAAAAATAATATAGAACGTGTCGTCAACTATTTTTTGTGACTGATATCCAACATCTTTAATACCATCTCCATCGAGATAAACCCCGAACGATTTAGCAAAATCATTTTCCCAATGTTCATCGTTCATCTGATTGCCATCGGGCAAAAACCACATGATATCATGTACGCCGGATCCCTTAATGGCCCGTCCCTGAAACCAGCGCCGCCTTCTGAATGTCGGATGGTCCTTACAAAATTGGATGATGCCCCGGGTAAAGGCCAACAGCTCATTGTCTGCGCTTTCCCAGTCAATCCAGGAGGTTTCATTATCCTGACAATACGCATTATTATTCCCGTTTTGAGTCCGTCCGAATTCATCCCCGGCTACCAGCATAGGTACGCCCTGCGACAAAAATAGTGTAGTCAGGAAATTTCGCTTTTGTTTATTTCTTAATGAAATAATTCCCTGATCATCCGTCGGACCTTCTACACCGCAGTTCCAGCTGCTGTTGTCATTTGCACCATCATTATTATCTTCTCCGTTGGCTTCATTATGCTTTTCATTGTAACTCACCAGGTCATTCAGTGTAAACCCGTCGTGAGCTGTTATCAGGTTAATACTGGCAGTCGGCCTGCGGTAACCACCCTGATACAGATCTGCACTACCAGTAAACCGCTGCGCAAATTCGGCAAGTTTACTATCCGCCCCGCGCCAGTAATCGCGGACACAATCCCGGTACTTACCGTTCCATTCTGCCCATCCAGGCGGGAACTGCCCCACCATGTACCCATCTGCTCCAATGTCCCAGGGCTCGGCAATCAGTTTAACCTGAGAGATGATCGGATCCTGATGAATGATACTAAAAAATGCACTGAGCGTATCTGTTTCGTGCAGTGACCGGGCCAATGCTGATGCAAGATCAAAACGAAAACCGTCGACATGCATTTCAGTAATCCAGTATCGCAGGCTGTCCATAATCAAACCCAGTGTAAACGGAAGTCTGGCATTGATTGTATTTCCCGTACCCGTGTAATCCATATAATACCGCAGATCTTCACTGCTTAGCCGGTAGTAAGATGCATTATCCAAACCTTTAAATGATATCGTCGACCCCAGATGATTTCCTTCTGCTGTGTGGTTGTACACTACATCCAGAATCACTTCAATACCTGCTTTATGCAGCTGCTTAACCATGTTTTTGAACTCAAAAACCTGCTCACCGTGCGTACCGCTATTGCTGTACCGTACATCCGGAGAAAAGAAGTTAAGCGTGTTGTATCCCCAATAGTTGGTGAGTCCTTTATCAACCAAATGGCGGTCGGCAACATACTGATGAACCGGAAGCAATTCAATTGCAGTGATACCCAGATCTTTCAGGTAGCTGATCATCGCCGGATGTGCCAGACCAGCATAAGTACCACGCAAAGATTCCGGAATATCAGGATGTAATTTGGTCAGGCCCTTAACATGCGCCTCATAAATAATTGTATCGTGATAAGGCACCTTTGGCATACGGTCATTCTCCCAGTCAAAAGCTGAATCGACTACAACTGATTTCGGAATAAACGGAGCACTGTCAATTTCACTGTAACTAAGATCCTCCTGCTCATCACCAAGTTTATATGCAAACAATGCATCGTCCCACTTGATTGTACCTGACACAGCTTTGGCATACGGATCAATCAGTAGTTTATGATGATTAAAACGGAAGCCATTGTGCGGCTCGTAAGGTCCGTAAGCACGGTAACCATACATCTGCCCGGGGCCAATGCCTTTCACATATATGTGCCAAACATTGTGACTTACTTCTTCAATGTTGATTACATCTTCGCTCTCATTATCTCCTTTCTTATACAAACACAATTCTATGCGGTGTGCATGTTCGGAGAATACAGCAAAATTGACCCCTTTTCCATCCCAGGTTGCACCCAGCGGGTATGGGCTACCAGGAAAAACTTCTATATCAGGGAAAGATGTGGTTTTTATAATTTCGTTTTCTGTAAGGTCTTCCATAGTTAAATAGCAATCTTCAATGTTTGTTTTAAATCTTATTTATGCCCGCCACACTTATCTCTATATCTAATATCAACTGTACATGATCAGCTTTAAACAACAGCAGGACGAGACGGGCAACATATATAGAAAAGTATGCCAAAACATATAAATAAGACACAAATTGGCTGGTAAAAAGAGAAATTCACAATTCTTAAATACCCTGATCAGCACTTGATAAATGCTCTATCAGGCTTTAAATTGCTATTCGTATAAGTATGCTAACACATCAGCCATGCATTTGAATGCACCGGAATTAATCATTCCCCGACACCTGACAAATTGGGGAAAATATACATTTTGATTTTTGGTCGAAAAAAAGAAGGGCTGAAAAGGTCATTCTATCCCCTTTCAGCCCTTCCTATCTTTTATGATATTGAAAAATTTCAAATCAGAAATGAGGATTGTTCTTTATCTCTGAACGCGCTACAATACGGCTTTTCAAGCGGGATGCACGTGTCGGAAAGTTGGTATACTGACTGTCTTTTGCAAAAACAGGATTGGCAGGATCATCCAAAAACTGATGCTGAACTGACCTGACGTTTTCCGTATTTTCAGCCACATCAACCGCTCCGTAACCATCCAGTATAGCAGCCACTTTTTCTGCCTCATCTCTGTCTGCTGTGTGGACAGTAATGATGGTACCCTTATGTCCAGCTTCAGAATACGTAGCCACTTCCTCATCATCAGCTCCAAAAAGGTCTTTGAAGAAATCGGCTATTTTATCAAAAACATCCGTATTTTGATGTTCCTCTGCCAGAGCATCTGTCTTGTAAGCAGCCGTTTTAACAACAACCTGATCATCTGCATAACCACTTGCCCGTAACAGGTCCTGTGCTCTTTGCGCCTGCTCAACGTTTTCAAATATTGATACGACTGTATTTGCCATGATTATTTATTTAAGTTATTAATGCGGGACGAAAATCCTGGTTTTGCCCACTGATAATAGCAGAAAAGCTAAAATCATGCCACTCTTCTATTAAATCTCAATCCCCGGAATTTACCTTTTTCAGGCTGCCATGGTGTGCGGGTATGAAATTTATGATTAGCTGAACGCAATTTTTCTGAACAAACTAATCGGATCTTATGCCTAAGTCAACCAGTAAACGTCAAATTGAGGATTTAGCAGGCCACCTCCGGATCTGGCGTGAAGCATTTTTAAATAAATGGCGCCAGGACTGTGAGCAGGATAAAAGTTTAAGCAGTAAATCAAGCTTTTCACGCGAAGAATTTAATGATCAGGTACCGCTTCTGTTAAGTATCCTGGAAGAAAGGCTGCTTAACGAACCGGAAAGTGACGACGTGATAAAAGTAGCAAGTGAGCATGGATTACACCGCTGGCAGTCAGGGTATGAACTTCATGAATTGATCATTGAATTTGAACACTTATTTAAAATACTTCTGGACCAAATCCAGCAATATGCCGAAGTCGATCAGAAACTGAACGCATCATCCCTGATCACTATTCAAAATGAGGTATTCAGATTATACTCCGATTCCATACGTGGGAGTGTAACCTATTACCATCAGCTAAGACAGAATGCAGCGGCAGAGCAGGCTTCTAATCTGCAAAATGCACTTGAACAGCTAGAACAGCTGACCAAAAAGCGTGGTGAACATTTACGTCACAGTTCACATGACCTGCGATCCAGCTTTAGCGTACTGATGATGGCAACACAATTATGGGAAATACCTGCGTCAGAACTGGATCGTAAAGAACTGATGGGAATGCTCAACAAAAATCTGTCCTCAATTCATGATCTGTTAATACAGTTAACGGATTATTCGCGGATAGAAGCAGGACAGGAAATACTAAATATAAAAGAATTGGATGTATCTGAATTATTAAATTCACTAATCCAGAATAATTTACCACTGGCTGAAAAGAAGAAAATATTTCTGAAAGGTGAAGGGCCGGAACAATTAAAAGTAAGCAGCGATCCTGTACAGATTCAGCGGATTTTTCAGAATTTACTTCACAATGCATTAAAATATACGGACTCAGGAGGGGTTTACGTAACCTGGGCAAGTGAAAATGATTCCCGCTGGATTTTGAGTATTCAGGACACGGGCCCGGGATATGCCGACAAAACTGCTCTCGCACTTTTAGCTGAGCAGTTAAAACCATCAATACACAATACCGCAATACATCAGGAAGGCAAAATGCTTCAGGAACCAGTTCCCAACGAGGCCGACCAGATGACAAATGATCATTTTAAGGAAAGTGAAGGCTTGGGACTTTTTATTGTAAAAAAGATTTGTGAATTAATGAAGGCGACGATGGACATTGAAAGTAAAAAGGGACAGGGCACCCTGGTTCGTATCCGTTTTCAGACCAGACAGGAGCCCAATAAGCTTCATTAAGGCTTGTGAAGTGTGTAATCCTCGATGCTTAAGTTTGACTGTCAGACTTTAATCGTTTTTTACCGGTCGGATGGCGAAAAAAGCCATCCGACCGGGCCCACCCGTCCGACTGTTTTTCACCGTCGGACGGGTAATAAAAAAGCACAAACCACTTAAAGCCTGTTTAAAATTTATAAAATAATTTGTTTATGCTATTTTTTGACTACGAATGCATTAAATTTTTCGAGACGGTGCGCCGTTGAGATAGCTTTGGCTATCTCTGCAAGATTTGCTTTTTCTCGTTCAATAAATAAGCTATAAACAATTTTATGTTACAAATTTAAACAGGCTCTTAGATTTCCTTAATAATGTGATGCAAAGTCCGATGTGCAATTTCGCATGATCAGGCAAAATTATCCATTAGTAAAACACATTAATCTTCAATACTTACAAGGATAATGATGCAATATTTTAAATACTCCATTCTGGTAACTATCCTTCACGCATCCATCGTTTAAGTATATTATTGATCGCAGAAAAGTTACTTATTAGCAGCACATACGTCTTGTTTTATGTACGATATTTTTATTATTAATCAGACAAAGAATGAGAAGGTATTTATTATCCAGTATTGCTTTATTAACGATTTTCCTATCTTCCTGTACAGTTCAGCGACACGTAATTGGAGACGGTCCGGTTACAAAAGATGAAGTGGGGAGCGTTTACAGCTCAGATAGAAACCTCTATTTGTTTTATGGTATAATCCCCCTGAACAGACCGAATTCCAGAATACCTGTTGATGGAAATTATCAAATTAAGACCTGCCATAGTTTTGTTGATGGCCTTATTTCAGGAGTTACATGTGGTATTATCACGTCCCGTACAACGAAGATTTTGGTAAAATGATTTAGTTCTGCTGCTCCGGTTCAGAAAAAATGGTAGTTGTACATCATGTAATCGTAGTAGAGCCGTCAATAAAAAAGCAGGCACACTTTTGGCGTGCCTGCTTATAAAGTATTGCTAAAACAAGGTTAAGGATGACCGCCGCCGCCTGCTGCTCCGTAAATTTGCCCGGTTGCATAACTGGCATCCTCCGCAGCAAGCTGTACAAATATAGATGCCAGCTCAGCTGGTTGTCCGGGCCTTCCAAGGGGTGTTGCTTCTCCGAATTCGACGATCTTATCCTGTGGCTGACCACCACTTACCTGAAGAGGCGTCCATACCGGTCCGGGCGCTACACCATTCACCCGAATACCTTTGGGTCCTAATTGCTTGGCGAGCGACTTCACATAAGCAACATTGGCAGCTTTTGTCTGGGCATAGTCAAACAAATTTTCCGATGGATCATATGCCTGCACAGAAGAAGTAGCGATAATAACCGATCCTGCAGGAAGATGCGGCAACGCTGCTTTGGTAATCCAAAACGGAGCGTAAATATTGGTTTTAATAGTGGCATCAAATCCTTCTGAGGTAAGATCAAGCAGTGACTCAACGGCTTGCTGGTGCCCCGCATTATTAACCAGTATATCCAGCCCACCCAACTTTTGCACAGCCTGTTCTACGAGCTGTTTGCAAAAATCTTCATGGGTTATATCCCCGGGGATCCCATATCCTTTCCTACCCTCTGCTTCAATAAGTGCAATTACCTCATCTGCATCAGATTGCTCATCAGGCAAATAATTTATAACTACATCAGCACCTTCACGCGCGTATGCAATGGCTGCGGCGCGGCCTATACCCGAATCACCTCCGGTAATCAGCGCTTTTCTGCCGGTTAGCCGACCGGACCCTTTATAAGTTTTTTCACCATGGTCAGGCTGTGGTTCCATCCTGGAAGCTAGTCCAGGTACTGGCTGAGGCTGTTTATTGAATGGTGGTTTGGGATATTTGTCAAGCGGATTTTGAAGCGATGATTTGTTTGTTTCAGACATGTTAATGAAATTATATTAATGAACAGTAAAAAGACAACTAATTCAGATAGTTGTTAAAACACAGTAATTTGGAAGCTGCAAGCAGATCCTGCTACGGATCTCCAATATGTGAAAGAAAACTTTCTGAGATTAGTCTCTGAGCGCTGTTACCTAATAAAACTTTGCCAAAAGAAACATGCCTTTGTTTATATGATCAAATTCCTATCCGGCAGAATGGATAAATTCCCTAAATCCAGATTTTTAAAATGACCGTTAAAAGACTAAAACAAATGCTTTCCGGCCTGTTGTCTGATAATTCCTTTATCTTCCGGACTTTAATATCGAGCGTGATTTTATCTTCCCATTAAAATAATTGTCATAGAAAATGTAAGTGATAAATCAACGCAAATCAACCCCATGATCGTTGTCAAAATTCTCACCACTCCATATTTTTTGGGAACTCCACTTCATCGCTGGTTCTGCCCAAAACGAATCAGATTCCGGTAATCCCAGCGGCAGAAAAATGCTGGTACATAAATATGGGCTACCCTGATTATTATAAACATCTGCCAGGTCAGGCTGCGCGCCATATAATCCCAATGTCAGCCATCCATTATCATATGTTGTGGGACTTTCCAGCGTTTTACGTATCACAGCCGTTAATGCTGACCTCACCTGGGCCGGTTTCAGTTGTTCAGGTAATGCCTTGCGCCAGGCCATATCAGCAAGATGATGAAAGGCAGCACCCCGGTAAATGATAGACCGACCGGTCGCAGGAAAGGTACCATCGCTATTGATGAGGCGTTCCTGAATGACGGCATAACGCTCGTTCCGAAGCTTGATTTTGGAAAACATACCTTTGTAAGCATTGGTCTTTTTACCGATCACATCAGCAATTGTAGCCAGATACGGATGTATCACATAGCTGTTGTAATAATCAAAAGCATAGGTTGTCCCGTCTTTATACATGCCATCACCAACATACCACTGTTCCAGTTGCTGAAGTGCATAATCCACCCGCATCGGATCCCACTCATAGCCATATTTGCAAAAAAAAGCTTCCGTCATGGCAGAGAACAGGAGCCAGTTGGAAAAGACAGGCTTATAGCGCCGCGTACTTCTCAGTGCAGTCACCATTTTTTCTTTATCGGCAGAATTCATATTTTCCCAAAGCCAGGGAGCACGGATAAATGCCGTAGCAAGAAACGAAGCATCCACCAGCTGCTGTCCGCCCAGATCAAAACGCATGTAATCTCTTTTGGTCGAATCCAGGACATTGGAAAGACCTTTGAGCACCCAAATCCGATACTGATTTCGCAGAGCGATTTCCTGTGCCGTACCTCCTTCTGTTTGAAGCCAGGGCGCTATGCCACTCAGCACCCGGCCAAGCACTTCAAGATATTGCACCTGTATCCGTTGCTGTTTATTATCAACACGCTTGGAAGTAACCTGCGGCATTACAATACGAAGGCTGTCCTGCGCAAGACTGTAAATCACCGGCCTTACCATTTTATCCATTTCCGAAAGCCAGAATTGCCGGTCACTTAATGGTTCGGTTTTCTTAACTGTTGATTTTTTTTGAGCATAAAGCGGGTTTACGGCCAGTGCAAAAAACAAAGCAGCCAAACAAATCCGTGTAAAAATCAGTTGCGTATTAGCGATAAGTACTTTCATAACCTAGTCTGCTGATCAGATAATCCTATTTCAAACTTTACAAATCTTGGTTTATCATTTTCACCTTTTATCAAGAAAACGATACATTTCACAACCGGCAAGTAAAAATGCACCAACACCGAAATTAGTCGTAGACTGTGCATATACAACCTGTCCGGGAATTGCTTTTTCACCAATTGGCTGTACATAACCTACCGCTCCGCTGGGCTGTAAAGCAACGGTAGAAAGATATGTCCAGGCTTTTCGGGCTGCGGGAAGATAGGTTTTTTCTTTCAGATACCCCCTATTAATTCCCCACAACAAGCCGTAGGCAAAAAATGCAGTACCACTTGTTTCCGGGCCCGGTGCATGTGCAGCGTCCAGGATACTTCTTGTCCAGTAGCCTTCTTTCTGTTGCGTTTTTACAATCGCTTCGGCCATTTTTTTGTATCTCAACAGGTATTCTTCTCTATGCGGATCGTCGGCGGGCAAATCGTTCAGGACCTTGGCCAATGCGGCAAAAACCCAGCCGTCACCTCGTGCCCAAAAATCCTTTTTCCCGTTTGCGCTTTTATGTTTCGGATAAACATATTTGGCATCCCGATAATACAGTCCTTCTTCCGCATCATACATGATGCTGTTGGAATAAGTAAAATATTCATTCAGTTTTTCAAGATACTGCTTATTTCCGGTTGCTTTATATAACTTGGTCATCACCGGCATAACCATATATAACCCGTCCGACCACCACCAATAATCGTTTTTGGGAGTGCTCATCTGATATTCCATCACTTCTTTTGCTCTTTCAATCTTATACGGTTCAGGATCCAGGTTATACAGATCGATGTAGGTCTGAAAACAAATCTGCCAGTCGCCAAAAAGTACATAATCATCTGTTTCCCCATAACTATATTTCCAGGCGGCTTTATCATCTGATTTCGCTCCTTTCCACTGGTTATGTGCTGCCCATGCTTCTGAATATTTCCGATACGATTCATTCTTAGTCAAAAAATACAGCTCCATATTTCCGGTATGGTAGGCAGCATTATCCCAAAATGCCCTTCCATGTGTGGGATGGGTTGTCTGCCAGTATTCATTAGCCTTTTGCATTATTTGCAATACTTCGCCAGCAGCAGGTTTTTTCTGCGCTGTCACTGTTACACTGAACATCGTAATCAGCGCAAAAAATAGTTTTAATGTTTTCATATCGTTTAATTATGAGCACAAACATACCACACATTTTCATTAAGCTGACACTTTATACAAATCCCCGAATGCACAATCAACTGGCACTGGCCGGTACCAATAGCTGATACGACCGATGCCAGTCACACCCGGTTCATAACTTACCATGCGATATCACCTGCCTCAGGATTGCTTTCCTCAATGGAAAACTTTCCGGTTGGTCTGTTTTGGTCAGCCAAAGCATATTTAATAATTATTTTATTTCCCGGCCAATAATAGTCTGTGAAAGCTCCTCCCAGTCTGATTTCGTAAAAAACAATGAGCCGGCATTGGTATATGCCTGCAGATATTCCGAAGAAGGTGTGTTTAACCGACCAGTTCTTTCATGAAAGCAATTTATACAATTCCAATTTTGTCCAATTTTGAATTATTTATCATTGATAAAAAGTGCAGGTGAGAACGATATATGAAGAACTTTAAAACAGACCTCTTCTGGTATAATATTTATCTTCGAAACCAGAAGTAACATCTGGATCTTAACATGGAACAAATGGAAATATACCTGATCGATGATTCAGCCGATCAGCGTCTTTTAGTCAGAACAATTTTTAAACAATTTCTTCCGAATTATCATGTACGATCATTTCAGGGAGCCAACGAACTGTATCAATTTCTGATTTTACAGTCGTCTCCGGAATATAATGGCAGGCGACCCGCGCTTATTGTCATGGATCTGAAAATGCCGTCAATTGATGGCCTCGATCTTTTGAAGCTTATCCGTAAAACTCCGGATAACGGGGTAACGGACTGGGGTACGATTCCGGTGGTTATTCTTACGAACAGCTCCTCACCGGTAGATATAAAAAACTGCTATAAGGCGGGTGCAAATTCATTTATTACCAAACCATTGGATTTCGAAGGCCTGCGTTCTCTGCTGGAAACAATCTGCCGTTACTGGATTGACTACAACAGGCTGGCCGACCGGTCGGCACTAATAAGCGAAAACGCAGATTATCCTCACGTTTCCTGACGGCTCGGGGATAAACTGCGTTTTCTGTTAGGGTAAAATTGGGTATCGGCTAAACAAACATATTTTTGATTATAAGGAAATTATTAACTGATTGTCTTCCATAGATCTGCTTTGTTTATCCGGTACCTTAAAACAAATTCTCTTACCAAAAAAATTTCCGCTATCCGAATAGCACCTGCCATCGTGGTAAATGTTGGACGGTGAAGGAAAGCAGCCGTATTCTCTGTAATACGTATCTATAAATTCAGTAAGTCCGAAAAACATCCTTTGCTGCCAGCGCTTGTCGTTTTCTCGCTTATCCTGACTCAAAATCCTGCCTTCATATCTGATTTTAGTTACACACAAACGATAAATATACAGCTGGCCCGTTTGCATATGAAGCATCTTGAATTCAGCCGCGTATCCCGCCGGTGTATCTTTTAGCCGCTCACAGGTAGAAAATACCAGCGTCTCAGCTTTATTTCTTTCTGTGTTCAGGTGAATGCCGGAGCCATTGTTACTGGTGGTCCTGTTGTCATTGGCCGGATGTATCGGGCAAATCTCTGACATACTAATTATTATTTAACTGGTTGTGGTTGGGTAAATTAGAATTCAATTGCCTTATTATGCTACTGAAAAGTATTCCTGTTTTTCGCTTGAAAAGTTGCTTGCCAGCTCCTTCTCTAAATCATTTTCTAAACATGATAATTTTTCGATGTGTTCATCACAGCAAAGCGCAGCTTCACTGCCGTCGTCCAGTGTAGACAATAATTGCTCATACGCTTTCAGCATAATCTGTTGCTGAGAGGCAAGTTCTGCAAGCACTTCATACTCAGTGGCTAATTCCGGATCAAAGCCGTCTGTACTTCTTACAATACTTGAAAGTTCTCCGTCATGCAGGCTGTTTTTCATGGATTGGTACATCGCATCTACATCTTTCCGGAAAAGCAGGGCCATCATATAACCTTTGCTGAAAACCTTTCTTAGTCGGCAGGATGTGTTTAGACCCATTGCAGACCGGAAAAGCGATTCCTGCCTTTTGTACAATCGCCACAGCCTGGCAACACATTTCGTAACTTCTTTTACATCATTCATACTATTCACTTTTACGCTTATTTAATTGTGGAAAAAATTCCCATTACAAATAGAACTATCTGATTCATTTGGGGCATTTTCTCCTAAATCTTCAAACTGTGGAATTCCGGCAACAGCCCGGCTAAAAACAAAACCAGACAAAAAATTATGTTTTTTTACATCCAACCTTCCATTTCTGATTTGATCAGAAAAGTAAGACTGGCCTCAAACCATTTTTTTTGGCATGCAGATAAAAACTATTCCTAAAGATCGAAGCGCCGGCAAATTATAACATTGCTATCTTTTGCTGCTAGCACAGATGGTGTGTTTGCAGCAGACTTTTTTACTATTATCGAAGCTTTTTAAGCGAAGTATGAGACGAAAAGATCAGTGAAGATCCGGTATAAAGGTATAATAGGTATTTTCAGGTTGGATCAAACTATCCAGGGCAGATACGATTTCTTCGGGGGCAGGATAGGAAATTTGTTTTGTATACAACTGATCAGAGACATATCTGATGATTGTGTTGCGGCTTTGTAAATGAGCAGGAACTGAAAAGGGCAGGATGCGGTGAACGGATTTCCAGGGGGTATGCTGCGGATTAGTCTGGCCATATAATACAACTACAGGCGTTTGCATGGCCGCTGCAATATGGATAGTTGCCGTGTTGACAGAAACAATAACATATGCCCCATCAATCAGACCTGCAAATTCGCCCAGCGACAGCATTCCGGCAACAGAAACTGCCCCATTTCCGATTCCACCGGCAATTGTTTGTGCCAGTTCCTGTTCGGAAGCCGATCCGGAAACGAATATTTGCAATCCATATCTTTCTGCGATCAGTTTCCCGGTGTTGATCCACTGGCTGATCGGGTACTCCCTCTTGGCTTCGGAGACGCCGGGATGAAGAATAAAGTATGGTTTTATTGCATCCTTATTCAAAAAGGATAGCTTTTTGAATAAGGACAATCGT
>Ga0265797_10003363_pt1 | contig 25691 bp, 23 predicted proteins | sample P2T30metagenome_FD_192433 | JGI IMG/M metagenome (GOLD analysis project Ga0265797, IMG submission 192433) | Plant litter microbial communities from East Loma Ridge, Irvine, California - P2 T30 | ecosystem: Environmental > Terrestrial > Plant litter > Unclassified | place: USA: California... | reverse complement strand
ATAACAGTGCCAAGAAAGAGCGTTTTTTGGTGCAAAAAGAACTAACCAAGGTGATAGGTTGACTAACGTTAAGGTAATGGTGGAATACGTTAATATTAGAGGAGTTATTAGGAAAAGAGTGTTACTAAGCATTTTTGACCAGCTTGATAATGTGACCAGCTTAATGATGGAATACGTTAATTATAACATAGCTAACAGGCCTCCGTAACATTGTCAAGCCACACACGCGCTAGGCTAGGCAGCGTTGTTAACGCCAGCCGTCCCTTCCTGTTTCATCACACATCCTTCACTCAATAATCTTGTGTTATTTCTTCTGTTGCATTTTAAGTATGAAATATCATTTAAAGAAGCTACGTAGATTGCTGTAATCATGACCAAGAAACTCTCTAATGCTAGTTGCTGCCACCAACTCCAATTTGCCACGCGCTTTCCACCTCCTGCCCCTGTGTGTTTTGTCATCCCATCACAGCTATGGTAATGGCTACCACCCTTCGGTCTCTCTATTGAAGTCCATTAGTCGAAATACCAGACTGGGCAAGGTCTTGAACCCCTCATCCTTGATGGCAGAGCGCTCCCAAAACAATGTCACATTCTTTACAACCTTATGACCCAACTCCTTCTGATACTGCGACAACAGCCAAGCAACGCCAGTACCATTCGGCGTTCCGAGCAGAGCCAACGCCTCTGCGTTATCCATCTCAAGTGACAGATGACTAAAACCTGAACATTCGGGGTTGCGCTGCAGAATGTGGCTCATAACCACGCAGGTATCAGGGTTCTCGATGTTCAGCCGAACAACGACCTTGAGATCAGCAGGTGCGCTTTAAGGTGCCGAGTCAGTCCACTGCAAGAAATCAATGTCACTCCAATGCCGGAGATCTGGTAACAACGTGTCCGGCTTCTTTGCCTCTTCTACTGACGCTTTTGGACCAAAGTTCATGGCAGCGATGAAGATCCCGCTTTCTCGCTCTATGAACGAGTTGAAGGTGGCACCGGTGGCCGGGAAGAGTGTGCCTTCGTGCAGAGTGTCGTTATCGTGTTCGTCTACCACTTCTACGCCGGTACCGGTGCACGCCAAACCTACAGCGTCGAGGTTCTCCCGCAGACCATTATTGAGGTAACTATGATCTGATGATACCGTGTGAATGTAGCCCCAATCCTTCACCGAGGTATGAGCGACAAAACGAGTGTTTGGGCCTGTAGTGAGCGTCTTGCTATTATCGGATTGCATCATCTCAAGCATTTTTCGCCCCTTCATTACAGCTTCCTGGTACGACAGCTGTTTACCAGCCTACGGCGGAAGAGATGCGGTTGGCCTCTCGTCCATGTCTTCGCCAAGAGTTGTACGGTTGTGAGAGCAGATCATACCAATGAGCGGATCATCTTCACTGAAGCTGAAGATTGTTCTTTCACAGTGCCTTTCGTAGATGGGCACAGGAGGAAAAGAATGAAATATATATCATAGCAACCGACCTTTTGGCGTTCACATCAGCACGAGATATCATCTGCCTTTCACATCGGCTTCATTCCACCTTCTTCATACTCACAACTCAAGTACAGCCACAACCACAACCCCCTCGACCCTCGACGTCGCTTCAAACATGAATCAATCCGCAATGCCCGACGCAGCCTCGATCTATCGCACCGCCGTAGCAAAAGGCCAACGCCTCTTAACCATGATGCACGCAAGCGACTCCGCAGCCGGCGCAATGCTAATCCCACCACAGCAGTCCGCAACCTCCCCCTTCCTAGACCAAGCCTGTCTAGAACAATGGGGCTACCTTCGAGCTCTCCGCCCAGACGACTTTATCGCTGCGAACCTCAATATCTTCACGCCCCTAGACCTGCCTCATTCTCGCAAGAACGCCGTACGAATTCGAGACCTGCACAACGAGACAGTCAGCCACGACGGTACAGTCTACCCGCCAACCAGTGCGACTTTCCGATCGTATGTGGATCGCACAAACGGCGTGCTGGTAGCTCAGCAAAACTACGGTCCAGCGCACATCGCACCTGAGTCAGAGATGGATGTCCCGATACCTAAACTCAAGCACTGGACCGATATCGTATACCTGCAATGGACTGACCCGCGACTACAGCATCTGCCCAACGATCTGAATTGCGTCATCCGCATGCGCATAGGAAACGACGAGACGTTAGCTATGATCGAGCGCGTACTTGCTGACTACCGCGAGGAGCATCGCACGCCGGAGTACTGGGTATCTGATGCGCAAGGTCTGACCTGGGAGTCTGAGACTGAGGCAGCAAAAGCGCTGTTGGGTACGCCGAATGGCAATGGTGTCGCGTGGTTGCTCATTCAGCACAAGCAGCAATTGGGATGGAAGGCCGTGGATAGTGTGACGTTGTTTTGGGGCGAGGTGGATAGGGAGGATATGCTGGATCATCTGAGTTTGCTGTTTCGGCTGAAAGACGTGGATGGGAAAGAGGGAGACTGGGGAGTCTAGTAGGGATATGTGTGGATATGGATACAACATGATATCTAATTAAGGATAACTACCAACAGCTCGCAAATCGACCGGAACATAGTACCGCTACCCATCTTCCACTGGCCCAGTATGAACCTGCACCTTCAACTCCTCTTTTGCATAAATATGAAAAGTTCTCTCTTGAGAATTGTAATCGAATACTCCCAGACTACGATTTCCGCCCGAGCTCTGCAACGGACTCAGTATTTTCCTTCGCTTGGCGTTGGGAGGGCTGATGAGTTCTGTGAAGCTGCGCTTCTTTTTCAGCGCAGTTAATGGAGTCATGCCGGGCGTTGGCAATGGCGCCGTAGACGCGGGCGTGGGCAGCGCAGCTGAGGTGGAAATGCCCTCGAACGTGTCTTCGCGAACCAAGACTCGAAGCTCTCGAGATGCGCGCACGCCTTTGCCTTGTGTGCTACTGACTGCTGAGCCCTGGCTCGTCGAGACTGTGGTGTATGTATGTTGCTGTGTTTCCTCGACGACTGCGTCACTTGGTGGAGGTAACGTCGCGCGTGGCGTACGGGGCGTAACTGTACTTCCTATTTCTTGTGTCGTGCGCTGTGTCGTCTCTTGTGTAGTCTCATCCGTCGTGCCCGATAGTTGCGACTCGCCAGCGTACTTCTTCACTAGCAATGCTACGTCTCTCGCATGCCCGTCAAGTTTGTCGGCATCGGGTACATCCCATGTCTCTTGAGCCATGCGGTCCAAATCTTTCATTGTGACGCAGTCTTCCCATGCTCGATCGTTGTGGAGCTTCTTGATGCGAGGATGGCGCAACATTTCGAACGTCTCATTCTGGAGCTTTTCGAAGTCGCCGCCTAGAATCTCTGCGACGAAAGGCTTCTTGAAGGCGACAGTCATTCGGCGGTCAAAGCCGTTGGCGTGCTCGATATCGAAGTTATCGCTTATCCCACCTTTCAGAAGCGTGGCTTGTTGTACGTAACCTTCAATGTTCATGTACTTTACGTCAGGTTTAGGTATGCACTTATCGAGGCTCAGTGTGGCCACGATCTTGAACTTCGGTCTTGCTTTCGTTCGCTCAACCGCCAGCTTGTTCATGCAGCAACCAAGATGAAAATGTGTCCAATGTAGAGGCTTGAGATCACTCTTTGGCGCCACTTGAGAATCATAACTTGCACCAATGACTGCAAAGTCACCCAAGTCGCGTTCTCCGCCCATGTCGCCGAGATAGTCTCTCTTCACCTTGATGAAAAAGCTGGCTTGCCGATGTCCTTGCTCGGTGAGCAAAGGGAAGTATGGCGCGTGCAGTGGCTTCAGGACAAGGCCTTCTTGCCGGGCTGCAATGTTGCGAGCAAAAGTCTGCTTCAGGTCCGTTACACCGTCTCCAGACTTGAAGTCGAGCAATGTCCATTCAGAGCGCATGGCACGTCCTGGTATGACGCTCACAAGATCTCGTAGTACTTTCCGCCGATCTTGGAGACAGCGGCGCAGGACAGGCTCGTTGTCGAGAACGAGTACGTCGAAGAAGACGATCATGAGATGCTCCCACTCGTGGGGCAAGGAATCTTGCCAAGTGCCGATGAAGGACCCTGAGCGCGAGATGTGCTTGCGGATCTTCGAAAATGGCAGAATCTTCTTCTCCCTGTCGCTGTACAGCACCATCTCGCCCAGGACAATGCACTTCGACTTCACCAAACAGTCTGAACGTCCGATTCGTAGTGCGTTTCGAACGATCGCATGCAGTGGTTCGCGATCTGCAGTGGCGTCCTTCCCGTTCTTTGAGAAGATCTTGATGTCCTTTGGCGCATTATCGAGGTCGACGTGGATCTCGCAGTACTCGCCATCGTACTTCACTTCGGCAGCCCAAGCTCGCTGTGCAACCAGTTGAAAGCAATGCTTGAATGACCAAGCCTTGTGAAATGTCGGTCGCCCGACTTTGATACCAACCACCGCATGCAATTTTTGTGCAGCCTCAATGCGCATCGCCCTTTCTTGCGTTTGATTTGGGGCAGGAGGGTAGCTGCTTAACTCGCCTCGCAGCATGTAGAAGACGGTGTCGAAATCATTTTGGAACATGAGTAAGTCTGGGAGTAGAAAGTGGTACTGCCCGAGCACATGTTTTTCATCTAGCTCAATGGTGCAATGATCTCTCAGTATCAGTCGAACGAGCCACTTTGCCTCCCACGACTCTAGGCGAACGAGAATCTCTTTCAGCTCTGTGTCGGTCCGCATGTGCCAGTCTCGTTGCTTCCTGATAGCTTCATCGGAGAATCGGTAGCGTGCAGCAAGCTGGACCAGCAGCCGGTCTACCCGCTCGATTGGTATCGCGCGCTTGGAGCTGAATGTGCCATCCCATGGGGCCATAGTACATTCCGTGTATGCGCCAAGGTCACCAATCTTTCCTGACTTCCAGCCATCGAAGAGTGCTCTCTGGCCATGGTTGAAGTTCAGCAAAGTGACCAGCTTCTTTGCGAGTAGAGGCGCTTGTAGGCCATAGACTCGGTCCTTCCGTCGGTGTGGGAAGAGTGCTGACAGTACCGCACTTCCATTCGTCTCGGGGCGATCGAGGTTGTGTCGCTGATTACTGAACCAATTCGTTGTGATCTCGCGAATGCTCTCCTTCAGTTGTTTTGGCGGCAGTCGTGGCTGCCGTGTAGAAATGTTCTCGACGCTCTGCAGGTAGCTGCATGCAGCGCCAAAAGTAATAGTCATGGATGTAAAGATGCGATATCATGAGATTGTCGTGATAATGTATGCTGGCTGAGGAAGTTCGTTCTGGTGTCGTGTTCATTGTCCATGGGAGGAAAGCGCGGATCCAATATGAGGTGATAACAAAAATGTACTCACAGTTGTTCTAGGAAAAAGCACAAAAGCAGATGTTCCAAGTCGTGCGCCAAACCTCTTCGTATCCTGAGCATAGTGGGGCAGTGTTACAGCAAACCACACCAATTTCGGTGCAGCTCAAGTGATGCTGACGGGTGGTAGGAAGCGTGACAATGAAACTCACGAAAGACGCGACGAAACCGCTCTTTCACGAAGCACGAGCGTGAAAGAGATGCAGGGTCCAGCGCGCTTTGTTTTATGAGCACTTGAGATGAGATGGCGCTAAAGCGCGACATCACGGGTCGACGCGCCGCGCTAAACCTATCACAGATGAGACTGATCCACACAGCAGTGCATCATTGTCAGCTGTCAATTCCCCACAACAACATATACAATTATCACAACTAAAGTTAGAAGCCTATATAAATGTTGTTGCGAGTGTTGTTCAAGGCCAATGTTGCTCGCTCTCTACAAACACCGAGACTCGCTTAGCTCTACGTCATGACCTCAACGCAGTGGATAACAGACAGCCCGAGATGTTTTCTTCTTAATCAGCCTCGCACTTCCAAAGCACCGACTAGACAGCGAAGCCGAACTACAAGCTCGTATATAGGAAGCAGCATCGTGTAACCTTGAGGGGCCAACCAACCCACAATGCCCTCCGCCCGCGACAGCATCGAAGACCCGCGCTCCGATGTATCCAAATCTCGCGACCTCATCGCCCGCGGCGACTACACACCGACTCCAGCGGGAAAAGCCGTCTTCTTCCTCGCCCGCGCCGTAGAGCCATACCTGCAATACTCCATCCTCGCTCACGGCCTCGGCACCTCGCTGCTGCACCGCATTGGCCTGCGCACGCTTCCTGCGGGCCTACCCGCCAACACTGGCATATCTTTCATAGATGGCCTCGGCTTGTCGCCGTACCGCCTAGTGCTGTTTGGCATGGCTGTCGGTGCGGCAGCGAAGCAATGTGTGTGGGTGACTGCGCTGTCGGGCGAGCCGATGCCCGTTGATGGCGCGCTCATGGTGGGCGCATTCAATGCAGGCTTCAACACCGTGGCATCGTACGCGTTTCTCCTAAGCGCTACTTCTGCATCTACAGAAGCGAATTTCCCGCAGCCAGCGCTTATGATTGGGAGTGGGCTGTATGTCGTTGGCATACTCACGGAGCTTGTTGCTGAGATACAACGCAAGAGATTCAAGGCGGATCCGAGCAACAAGGGAAAGGCATACACGGGCGGACTGTGGCAATTCGCACGGCATATCAACTACGGCGGATACACGCTTTGGAGGGCTGGGTATGCGATTGCCGGTGGGGGCTATGCACTTGGTGCGGCTGTGGGAGCGTTCTTTGCGTGGGACTTTTCGCAGAGGGCGATTCCGGTGTTGGATGAGTATTGTGGGAAGAGGTATGGGGCGGCTTGGGAGCGGTTCAAGAGGGATACGCCCTATCAGCTGATTCCGTACGTGTACTGAGGCATAGGATGCTGGATTGAATCAGAAATGCTCAAAGCAACAACTACTGATTGTTGAGGTTATGAGCAATTTGCCTTTGATCAAGCCAACCCTCTGCAGCACGATATACGTCACCTTTCGACCACGTCAACTCTTTCTCTGTCTTACTGTACACAGCAGTTATTCACACCGCGCTTCTCTGCCTTCCATGCCTCTACGTCCTCTATGAACTTAGGGTAATCAACCATCGCAGCATACTTCAGTCCAGGCGTTGGATCCGCACCACGATCCAGCAGCAGCCAAGTAAGCTCCCGCGTATCCCTCACCAACATCGCGGATCCAGGAATATAGCATATCGGTGTCCCCATGCGCATTGGTAACATGCGACCCGGTGGCTGATCCAGAGCATTGACATCAATCTTCACGACGTCGAGAAGATGCAGCACCATCGCCATGCGCTCTTTGTGATTTGTCGATTCGGACCCCTCGCGCGAAGTATCACCATGCGTAGCGCTTTCGACAGCATGGTGGAGGCAGCGCCAACCAAGCGGTGCACCTTTCGAACGCAGAAACTCGAATGTCGCCACGTCGCCTGATTCGGCGACTAGTTCGAGAATCTGCTCGCACCGAAGCTGGCATTGCGTGATTACATTGTCCTGGATCGGCTCCATGTCGCGCGGGCGAACGCTTGCGCCATGCTCGAGACACCATTTTATCATCTCGAGATTGCGGATCGCGAACCACATAAGGGGTTTGGCTTCGGTGCTATAGTATGCCCTCGTGTTGATGTCCCAGCCCTGAGTGAGGAGATATTCGAGGGTCGTTGTTGATGTTTGCCCGTTGCCCCAAGCGTCTGTAGATTTCACGTCCGCGAAACTCACACCGCGCTTAACGAGGCTGTTCAAAATCGCTATTGCGTTGTTACGTATTGCACTCTGGCGTGTCAAATTAAGTATGAACTCGAGATCATCGTCGGCGGTTTGTAGGAGGGCCAGATCTAGGAATGCAGGGTTGTTGATCGCGCATGCGCGCATGGCAAGAGCGTACTCGGGACTTTCGACTGCGGTTAGAAAACCTTTGGCTGGCATGTTGACAAAGGTTTTGTGGGGTGAAACTTTGCTGGATGGTTGTGGAGTTTATGGCTATTCGTAAGAGGCATACTATATGTTGAGTGATCATAACACAATTAGGCAACTGTCCTCGTTAAGGACAGATTGCCATTGATCTGGAGAGGATCGAGGTAGACACAAGTAACTCCCTACTTGAATCGAGGTACACATGTTAGATTTATCGCGACTGTATTGCTTGAGAGATGCGTCAGTACCACTACAACTGTTCACCATTGCCCAGCATCCGTCACCAGACACTGCTTGTGTGTATCACAAGTCGCTCTCTTTGCGAGATTCCTTTTGCTGACGGGTAGGTCTTTATCCAAAGCGTCAATGATTTTACGAGCAGTAGTTTCGCGCGAGAAAGGGAGAGCATGAATTGTGTGGCTTCAGCCCAGGCTACCTCTCACGCATTGTGGTCGGTCGTGTAGAAGAGACGAAGTGGAAGCATCGCAGCAGTGACATGACGACTGAGGAAATGCAATTGCATCAACGTTCAACTATTGCTGCTCACCCTAACAACGTTGAGATTGCACCTCTTCGAGCAATTTGGATTTGTTCTCGATTTCGATTCCTTGCCTGCCTGGTAATATCATGGACAGACTGGGCGTCTGGTCTGTGAACGACCATTTCTGAAGATGAACTAGGGCGCTCTTACTATGGTAGGTCCATCAAACAAAAGAAATGAGGTGAGTACGGCGCAGCAGATGTAAGATGGGCCCACGAAGGCCTGGGCTCTTACCCATGATCCTCCATCAAAGTGGTACCGGTTTGCCGGTACATTCAAGGCTGCGTTGCAATGATTGAATAGAGATTGACTTTTACGCTGCCAGCAAATTGTTGAGATGCGTACTCACATATGATAGCAAACAGCTTGCATCCCATAACAACAACACGTGCCATTTGATTCCCGGTACATCTACATGCCGTGCGGAGAAGCTCGGTGAACCTTACACCTTGACGCAAGCAAGCTCGTCGAAGCAATTGGACGAGACAGCCGGGTAGCTCATCCTGTGCATGCATCCTATCACAGCATCGCGCAGTGCCGCCGGTGGAATCGTAGCTTGGAGCGTCGTCAAGCCTTCAATTGAAGTCCAATGCCAGCGCATTCATCATCGTGGAATTCCATATTCGCGCGGTCGCAGTTATTGCGCCGAATACGTGCTTGTGTTACAACAGTGCTTGGCTGCAAGCAGCAGCGATCAGCGTAAGCCGCTGCGCTATGTACTTACGGCGGACCCTGGTGGCGGGCGATGGTTCTCTAGGATGCGACGCCACACTATTTTTGTGTCTTTACGGGGTGATGTACAGTAATGCTATGTATTAGCAATCGATAAGTAAGATGTCGGGTGTGAGATGTATTGGTAGGCTAATTGGATGCGAATGATGTTATGATGATCTTTTGAGGGAGGAACCTTGATGGAGAGGACATGTTCGGTGGAGATGGCTCTGCATGTTCCCCGCAGCAGCATCAAGCCAGCAATTCAGCCTGTGGTGCCGAGTTTCAAGATGCAAGCGTGGTAAGCCGAGTACGATCGAGATGATAAGCACTTGAACTCCTTCAGAGAACATGCCGAGTTGACATGCAGACCCAGGCATCACATCACACTCCAGGCGTGAAACACCACACTGTGCTTCAAAGTTCACGATGCAGTGGTACCTAGGCTAAGCATCTTCAACCTCCAAACTTGGCTATTCCCCTGCCCGTGCTGGCCGCTTATGGCTCTACAGGGCACCATCCGGTCTCGTACAGGTTGCTTATGCGGCATTTCGCAATGCCACTTATCGCGCCTGGGGTTGTGGCCTGCGAGAGGAGCCGGTGGTACCATCTCCTAAATGTCGCACTCACGATACGATGTGTGACTAGCGCCAGAGTAGCAAATGTAACTAGGGCGATCAGTCTGGCGCACGTTCGACCATGATTCGACAGGTACCGCACGCGGTGGAGGTGAAGGAACGCTACGGGCGCGTGCCCAGCACAGTGGTCGGCAGCCTCAAGCGGATAGGACTCCGCTGGCGTCTGTTTCGACTGCCCTTTGCGCGCTCGAGTTCCAAGTTTCGAGGCGTTAGTCTGCGATATTATAGACAGGCTACGGAGATCACGATGGTGCCTTTTTGTAGAGAGTTGAGGGCTGTATTTCGTCATCGACAGGCTGCGGTGGAGACAAGTTCGGCTTGAACATTTCTAGCGCTATCGCCGCCTCCAACGGCCTGCTTGGAGTGCTTGAAGCCCAGAGGCGTGTTCGTACAAAGAGCCTTCCTCTTCCGCTCCGCGATGGACGTGCAAATCCTACGAACTCCCAGTCTATACACTCTATATCTCCTGCTGCAATTGTCGCTGGCCGTTCGCGTAGAGGTGCTGCTTTCGCTAAGCTGAAGGAAGCGCTGAGCCGAATTTGTAAGTCAGCTTCACGCCATGCCTCAATCACCGCACGCCTGCTCCCACGTTGCTACAGGCGCTTCGCCGCTACGCTCAATGGATGCAAGACTCAGCTGGTCCCCAAACATTGAAATGGCTCGTGTTCGCACACTGACGCTTCTTTTCTTAGAGTAAGCTTTTTCCTAGCGCATTGTCTGAACGAGAAGGCCGCCGAGCGCAGCGCTTCCATAAGGGCCCTCCCGCCCGCGACTGCAAACTCGTGCCCCTCCATATCTATCGCCGCCCTCTCGAAGCTTCGCTGCAGCCATCTCGCCATAGTCCCGTCTATCGCCGGCGGCAATCCGAGTACCTCAGCATCACCAAATCGTGGGCTGCATCAGGCCATCTCCGGAAGCAGAGGGAAGGCTGACAGCTGCATATCGCCTGCAAGCGGTTGCCAAGCAACTGCATATCACCACCTCGGAAACTCTGCCCACCACCGCACCGCTACAAAGACACTGTGCACCCCTTCACTGTGGGCAGCAGCCGTGTGCTGGTAGCAATTCACCCTCCCTATTCACCTCGTCACTTCATTGTCGCAGTCGCCCTGACGTAGAGGGCGCTGTTGATCTGTTTCACTTCCCGTGATCGTCAAGTCAGGGACTCCCTACATACACAGTACACACATTCAATCGCGCCATGCAAGCGGCAGTCATGTCGGCGCCGTCGCCAGCACCCGCCTTTGGGCCAATTCCAGTGCGCCGCAAGCCCATAGCAGCTCCAGGCGTCGCCGTTCGCCCTCCGCCCAACCAGCAGCTGTACTCGGACGCACAACTCGGCCACTCGCGCACACGAACAACCAGCTCCGGCATATTTCCAGTCTCCTCGCCTACCACCACGACCACCACCACCGTCATGAACTCGCAGTACCCCACACAGTACCAGGGCGGCCTCCGTCGCACGCCCACCTCGTCCACGAGCTCCACCACGGGCACGCCGCCGAACCGCTCCAACAGTGGCACCCTCCGCCGCTCCTCGTCAGCTCGCTCGGGCAACTCGCCCACGTCATACGTGGCCATGATGCGGAAACAAAAGGCGACGGTGTGGTGCGACCGCTCGCAGTACGAAGACCCCCGCATACTCGCCGCCCAGCGACAGGCAAAGGCAAGGGCAGTGCAGGAGGTAGCAGGCGGCTCACACTACGCACCACCGCGGAGCGCATCCGGGACCTCGAGCATGGTCGGCGGCGTGCGGTCCAAGATTGGGCGCCACCACGGCATGCCCAAGGCCTCGCTGTATGCGCCGCAGACGTACGCCGGCTCCGGTGTGCCCATGCGCCTGAGTGCCTCTGAAGTCGACGAGGGCAGCGACGAGGACGGCAGCTCGCAGAAGACAGGCAACTACCACCACCGCACCGGCTCGGGACGCAGCTCGCTCGGCTCAGGCCGCCGCATGTCCTACGCGAATCCCATCGGCCGCGTCTCGTCCAACTCCTCGCCGCCACAGATTTCCACGCCCGAAGACCTAGATGACGTGGCAGAGGAGCCCACGCCGAACGAGTTCGACTCGTCGGACGCCTACTTCGAGCACACGAAGACGAACCTGAGCTCCGGCAGCGGCAGCAGCGGCGAGCGAAACTTCGGCGAGGTCGGCGCTATGCCTTCTGGCTTACCCAAGACAGAAAAGAAGGGCACAGATGACTTGGTGCGACGGGGCAGCGTGGACGAGCGAACGATGACCATGGGCGCGCCACGGCTTTTCATTGCGAATCCTGACTTGGACGATTGATTGAGGTCGAATTCCATTGATTGCTTTATTTCTACACGATACCCAGAAACGAAGATTCTTTTTGAACACACACACACACGGCTTGCTTGGCTTGATTGGATATGGGGCACATACGGTCGTTTGAGCACGGAAGCGGAGTTTTGAATGTATGGAGTATGGAGACGTTTTTCACAGCATATCGCTTCAGCATTGTTAGGGTGCTTGATTAGGCTTTTTGTTCTGTTCGAGGTTATCGATAGCGTGGTAGCCTTTGTACATACGCAGCAGCAGCATTGAAAGGAGCAACAGCAACAATTCACACACATTCATCCTCATCCTCGTTCATCTCCCTTCCCATCTTCACCACTTTCCCACTCCTCTTCCTCATCCATTGCATCACCATCGGCCTCGTCCGAAGTGGCGTCCACCATGTGTCAACGTTCCTCAACACGTCCCACTTAACATCGAGTAGCGCACTCGGCAATCGGCAGAAGAGCTTCCGCGCTGCGATGTGGAGTTTGGCAACGGACGGAAATACTTTTAGCATTTAGTTAGTGTTGGTGGGGCTTGAGGAGTGCATGGCGTGGAAGGGAAGGGAAGGTGCATGCGAGGGTGTCGATCAGGGCAGGGTGGTTTGCCAAGGAGCCCGAGATGTTTGTATGGCGACAGGGGTGGGATGCGCGGGTCGCGAATTGTGGCTGGGATGGATGTGTAGTGAAACATGGAGGGAAGGGTATTCATGAAGTTTCTAATGGACTTTCTAAGATGATTCGTGTGCTCTGTCGTAGGGTAGAAAGGCAGAGTTGTATTTGAGAGGCTATTGTTCAAAAGCTTGAGCGGCTTCAACTGTTCTGTGTAACTGGTGCAAAAAGTCTTTCTGAGCTCATGTATATATGCCTCCTGTACCCGCAACATGTCTTAGCTGCATCAAACATCTGCAGTGTGCTGTGATGACCTTGCTCCTTCCGTTGGAGATATTACGCCAAGATTGCCGACTGACAACCTCACCGCAAGACATATCCCCCACACTCCTCCCACCATTGCCTACGATGCTCTGAGAACCTCTGACCGGTCTTCTTGACTTATCTCACACGATCAACGCACGATGGCAGGAGCTGATGGCGCGACGAAGCGCAGAGTTAATGAAACTCCTGCAAATGCGCAGATTCCGCTACAGAGCGAGAAGGCCGGGCACGAGAAGACGGACTACACGCGATGGAGGCTGAAGGAGGTGCGAGGATGTCAGACATGGCACTACTTAAAGTCAGACGAGGAGGTCAAGGCATGGCCACAGAGCGCGGCGGACAAGCATTTCTTGGGCATGGACACGGTACGCGGTCCTCGGGCGCAAAGCACACGACAAGGCCCAAGACGACAACCTGCTCGTATCATGGCTGACAGAAGCTCTACAGGGTCTCCCGAAGCTCACGCCCGCAAAGACGCCCCTCGAATCCGCCATTAATGGCCTTACCTTCTTCCGCGAACTGCAGCTACCGTCTGGTCACTGGGCATGCGAATATGGCGGCCCCATGTTCCTGCTCCCGGGCCTCGTCATCACATGGTATGTCACCGAGACACCCATACCTGAGGACCACGCAATCGAGATGAAGCGCTACCTCTTCAACCGACAACATCCTGAAGACGGAGGGTGGGGACTGCACATTGAAGGTGACAGTAGCGTATTTGGCATATCACTCAACTACACAGCTTTGCGAATTCTGGGCGTAGACGCAGAAGACCCGAGGATGGTCAAGGCAAGAGATACGCTGTGGAAAATGGGCGGTGCGCTAAGGGCACCGCACTGGGCAAAGTTCTGGCTGAGTGTGCTCGGCGTCTTCGAGTGGGACATCGTCAACCCCGTGCCGCCTGAGCTGTGGCTCCTCCCAGATTGGGTACCAGTCGCACCATGGCGGTGGTGGATACATATGCGCCAGGTCTTCCTGCCCATGTCTTACATCTACTCGAAGCGATGGTCATATCCTTTGAATGACTTGACGCGGTCTCTGCGCTCTGAGCTGCTCGTTCAGCCTTTTGAGACTATCAACTTTGGTGCTCACCGCAATGACATTTCGCCGGTAGACAACTACCATCCCAAGACATGGTTCTTGAGACTCCTCTTCTGGTTTGTCGTGGCCATCTGGAACCCGTACCTCCGCTGGCCAGGACTTGTGAAGAAAGCAGAGGATCACGTCTGGTGGCTGATCGAAGCAGAGAATGACAACACTGACTACGCATGCCTTGGACCAGTCAATGCAGCTATGAACACACTTGCCTCGTACATCAAGGGTGGTCCGGACTTCATGCCATTCCAGGAGAACCGCAAAGCACTACCCGAGTTCTTGTGGATGAAAGACGAGGGCATGCTCATGAATGGCACCAACGGCGTACAAGTCTGGGACACCGAGTTCATCATCCAAGCCATCGAAGCCTGCGGCGTCGCGCACGACGAAGAGTGGAAGCCCATGCTCACTAAAGCTCTGGGATTCCTAGAAGACCAGCAAATCCTCGAAGAAGCCCGCGACCAACACTTATGCTACCGCCAACAACGCAAAGGCGCCTGGCCCTTCAGTACCCGCAAGCAAGGCTACACCGTGAGCGACTGCACCGCCGAAGCCCTGAAAGCCACCCTCATCCTCCAAAACGAGCACAAATACCCCATCCAGATCTCCGACCGACGAGTCAAAGACGCCGTCGACGTCGTCCTCACCATGCAAAACGCATCCGGCGGTTGCGCGTCCTACGAACCCACCCGCGGCTCCGAACTCCTCGAGCACCTCAACGCCGCCGAAGTCTTCGGCCGCATCATGATCGAATACGACTACCCCGAGTGCACCACCGCCGTCGTCACAGCCCTTCACATGTTCCAGAAATACTACCCCGACTACCGCGCCGCCGAAATCGCGGCCTTCAAGGCCCGCGCCGTCGCGTACATTCGCAACGCGCAGCGCCCGGATGGCAGCTGGTACGGCTCTTGGGGCATTTGCTTCACGTACGCGGGTATGTTTGCGCTCGAAAGTCTGGCGTGCATGGGCGAGACATATGCGAATTCCGAGCGTGTGCGGCGCGCGTGCCATTTCTTTGTGGAGAAGCAGATGCAGGATGGAGGCTGGGGAGAGACGTATAAGAGCTGCGAATTGGGGGTGTGGTCTCAGCATCCGAGGAGTCAGGTTGTGCAGACTGCGTGGGTGGTGCTTGCGCTGCTGGAGGGCGGATATGGAGACACGCCGGAGCAAAGGCAAGTGCTCAGGCGTGCGGTGAAGTTAATTGTGGAGAGGCAGCAGGCGAATGGCGAGTGGTTGCAGGAGGCGATTGAGGGGGTGTTTAATAAGAGCTGGTAAGTATTTGTGATGGGAGATGGGTGTGTGGGAGAGGGGATTTGCTAACTTGTGGACAGTATGATTTCTTTCCCGAATTATAAGTTCATCTTCCCGATTAAGGCGTTGGGGATGTATGCGAGGCGCTTTGGGGATGAGAAAGTACTCTGAGTGGGCGTGGCATGCTCAGGAGGTAGAGTAGGCGTAATGTATATTGGCTTAAGTCAAGAGTGCTAGCTGATGCATTATACAAGAATTGGACGCTCGAGAAAGCAGAAGGTAGTCCGCGAGATGAGTATTGCTTGCACGGATTTGATTGTCTCTCGTCTGTCTCTCTCTCTTCCTTTCCGTATCTCACTAGTCTCGTCATCTTCGACTCCAATCTGTCTCTTGATGTCTCTCTTCTCTTCTGTGTCTGGTCATTTACAGTGTTCTCACACCACATTTCGCGAGGGTTGAGTGGCATTGATTATCACCGCGAGGAACATAACGGTAGTAGTCTTTGCTTGCGTGACACAAAAGAGATGGACAGCTGTGAAGGCAACAAGGAGTCAATGGCTGCACCTTTTCGCATACTCTGGCCTGTTCAGCCAGTCTGGCTCCATAAGTCTGGCTCCCATTTCAACTACATTTCATTGGCCCTGACCCCCTCTCACGCCCAAATTGAAGTCACTCTCCAAACAAACCATCGAGGAATGAAAGATATCAACGCTAGTGCTTCCGTCTTGGCATCCACAGTGACCACCCTCTACAAATTCTCCAAACCGGATCAGAATTTTCTCTCGACTGCACACTCGATCACCTCACTCGCCTCATTCTTTCTGCACACTTCCAAAGAAAACTTTTCGACCACCAACGATTACGATAGAAGACATGTTTGGTAAGTCACTCCACTCACTGACAATTGACAGATCAACAAGGAAACAAGAAGACTGGAAACGACCAGCAGACTCGCGATCAAGAGGGCGCAAACACGTCTCCTCAAGGTCGCGGTCGCGGTCGCACCTCTTCAGCTGCTTCTCCTTCCAACAACAACAGCAACCAGAACTTCGAGATGCCTGCCGATCGCCGCCACGACAGGCCCAACCAGAACTACCGCCCAGGACCTTATCGACCGGCAGACTCCTGGCGTCCTGCAGACCAGCGCCCCGCACCATACCGCCCGGCGGACAACCGCCCAGTCGCTCCTCCTTGTAAGCATTTCCTCCCCTGACTCACCATCAGATGCTGACAAGGAACCAGCCGCATATGGTACTGGCAACCAGTACGCTCTCCACTCGGTGCCTCCTCCTTCTGGTAAGCGACTTCTCACTCTGCGACTTGACCAAACACTGACTGAACAGCAACTGCCTATTCCCCATGGCCGCAGTACGGCCGGCCTCCCCCCGTCAACCCGTACGCGACGTACCCCACATATCATCCTGGTAAGTCGCTTCTCCCACTCACTTTCTCTTGGATGCTGACCAGATAGCGACTGGCTACGGCATAGGCTTCGGACACCCTGCTCCTCTCGCTAACCCGTACCCTGCGCCGCAGCTGGGCAACCAGTACCCCCTTCCGCCGCCGGGCGCCCAGTACGGTGCGCTTCCCACCGCCAACGCATTTGGGGCTCTTCGCCCCATGAACCCTCCTTCGCCTCCTCCCGGCCCTCCCCGCTCATCGAACGCTCCTCCGCCTCCGCCCGGCCCTGCCCCTGCTCCTAAGTCCACCAAGGGCCCCAAGCCCACCAAGAAACATGCGCCGGGTGCCGTTCGGGGCGAGCAATGGCGCTTGGGCACGAACGGCGAGTGGCATCGCCGGACCAAGCGTGGCAGGCGTTCGGGAGTCCGGGTCAAGGAGCTGGAGAGGCTCGAGGCGGCGTGGAAGAAGCAGCGTGGAGAGCACCTGAGCTCGACCGAAGAGGACACTGGTGCGGGCAGCGAGGCCGACAGTGGTAACGAATCGGACCCGGGGGCCTTCAAGAAGACGGATATCTTCTATCTGGAGAAGGAGGGCGAGTCTGAAGAATACGTGAGTGGATCAAAGATGCGTGTGAGAGATGATACTGACTCCTGCAGGGACTCGATCCCAAGACCGATGCTTCTAGTTGCAAGCCTGGAGGTAGCTGGGGACCCAACAGGCGCAAGGAAGACCCGCGTGGAGATGGTGGTGGTGGCATCGGCGCGCCGGAGTAGGTGTCGTGGTAGAGGACCATGAAAAGAGTGCAGTTAATTATGGAGACGAGATGGATCTGGCTGTTGTGGGGACAGCCAAGGAGTGACAAGATCGGGTTGAGGTCTATAGGATCGAGATGAAAAGTTGATATACAAAGGGCTTGCTCTGAAGTATATTCGGCGACTACATCCTCGATTCATAGACACGGCGTTGGTTTTATATGGTATCTTGCTTGCTACGATACCCAAATGGAAGCGATTGTGCGACTTGTCACGAGTGCTTGCGGTGAGACGGGTGATCATAGCAAGCACATTGCTGTCTCGATTGTTGACTGTGTGTCTCCAGGACGCATTGTGAGTTTGCGAAGACACTACTAGAAACGTTACTTGAAGCCATTGAAATCAGCTTTTGGTCAAACACTCCACCCGATGATTTCGATACATGAACCAGTACACGAACGTGATTTGCTAGAAGTCGAGGCATCTAGACCTACGTTGGACATGTCGTTGGCGTTGACGATGGTGAGTAATCACACTACACCACGCTAGCGCTTTGCTCCCCACCTGCTTACACACAGCTCGTTCAGCAATATCGACAAGTCAGCTTAGATGCTTCTTACTCATGCTCGCAATTTGAAACGATTACCATGTCTTACTCAATGCTGAATCACGGACGACACAGCGTACACGAGGTGCGACTCCACACGAAAGAGATGTAGGAAGTCCAGGCTCGCGAACAGCCTCATTTACATGACTACATATAACCATCTGCCAATCTTCAGTCCCTCGTGAGACACTCGTACTGAATCTCGGAAGCTTCTCAGAAAATGACCAAACTCATCACCGTCTTCGGCTCCACAGGCAACCAAGGCGGCTCAGTCGTGCGAGCAATCCTCAACCACCCCGAACTCAGCAAAGAATGGAAGATTAGGGGCATCACGCGGAACGCCAACAAACCCGATGCGCAAGCCTTGGTGCAACAAGGCGTTGAGATGGTTTCAGTAAGTCACTACATATGTATCCCCCCGAACACAAGAAAGCACACAAGCACAACCACAAGCTAACATCCCCCTCCCTCCCAGGCCGATCTCAACTCCAAAGACTCCCTCCTCGCCGCCATCCAAAACTCAACCGCCGTCTTCGGCGTAACAAATTACTGGGAAAAAGGCACCCTCGAGCACGAAGTCCAACAAGGCAAAAACCTCACCGACGCATGTCTCGCCGCGGGCGTGTCGCATCTAATCTGGTCTTCCCTGCCCTACGTATCCAAAATCACTGAAGGAAAGCTGCATAATCTGCACCATTTCGATTCCAAGGCCATGGTCGAGGAGTACATATTGGGTGTGGGGCAGCCAGCGACTTTCGTTATGCCTGCGTATTTCATGAGTAATGTACCTGGGAGTATCAAGCCCTCCGCCGATGGAAACAGTTACACGTTATCCTGGCTCTTCCATCCCGACACGCAGATCCCGATGCTCGATGTGCCGCGCGACTTTGGCAAGTTCGTTGCTTCGACGCTTTCCGGGCCGCCAGCCAAGCCAGAGCACATTCTAGCTGCGTCGGGATGGTTCACGCCGCTTGACGTGTGCAAAGCTGTGGAAGTGTACATGGGGAAGAAGTGCGAGTTCGAGGAAGTGCCGCTTGAGGATTTTGGAGGGAGTAAAGAGTTGTTGGACAATCTGCTGATGATAAGGGAGTACGAGTACTATGGGCCGGGCGCGAAGGAAGGAGTGGAGAGGAGTCAGTGTGCTGTGAGGGAACAAGGAGGTTGGGAGGACTTTGGGACGTTTGAGGGGTTCTTGAGGGAAAGTGGGTTTTGAGCAACGGAGGAATGGTTAGAGACATATTGTTGTGTTTGATAGCTTTTATCTGGGTACGAAGGGTTTCGTGTCGAGTGTGTCAAGGACACACTTACTCCAAAAGAAGTAGCTCAAACAGTACCATCACCTCCAAGAATCGCGCAGTCGAGCCGCCGTGCGCATAAGAGGACACAAACGTGTTCACCGAAGAGTTTGCTCCTTCTAGTCACACCCAAGCCGCACGTGGGCCCGCGCAACTAGTACTCTGTAAGACATGACATGAATTGCCTCCAGGCATCCCTTCAAACCGTCCGCAATACATCACAAATCCTAATTTTCAACATGAACACAACCCCAAAAAAGCATGGGATGAGAGCGAATAGGCGCGATTGAACGTCGTCAATTATTGTCAGACATCGACCTTTCGTTGCTGAACATACAACGAATAGAATAATTTAGTACAAGTATACTGTATATTGGACTCACAACACGGTGCTATCTTGGTATTCAGTGAAACTCTTCGATCTCTTCCTCGCAGCGATGAACATGAACGCTCAATTGCTTAGAAGTTTTTTTTCCATGTGAGGTGAAATGCGTAGATAAAGCCATGCCGTCGAGTATGACGCGGGACGGCGTATGGATTATTGCAGGGAGGTAAGCAAATGAGTTATGCGCGTGTAATAGACTGATGTTTTCGCTTTTGATCAATGTATAGAGGTCTTTGCGTTGAGACTGTTGCTGTTGGTGCATCTCGCTCGGATATGATATCGACGCTATTCGCTCTCTCTCCATCTCGTATTCATACATAACCGCCCTCTTACACACATAGAACGCCACGCTACGCTATATACATACTCCCATAAATGCACCAGCACCCCTATCCGTAGATAAGTGCCGATGCCCGACATAAAACACGCCCTCCCATCCTATAAACATGATATAATAACACCTTGTCGCAGAAAAAAGGCCCCAAGACCCATACCCTTACTCCTCAACCAGCGCCCCGAGAATCAAACTCTGAATCACAAATTCCGAACACGTTATCTTCACCTTCTTGCCGTCCACCATTCCCCTAGCAACAAGTTCCTCCTTCTCCTCCGTCTCATCGCGCTTACGCTTCTTGCCCTTTTTGCCTTTCGCAAAAGGCTTGCCGCCGGTTCCGAAGAGCTCGGCAGCAGCGTCAGCAACGCCCGCCTCGCCGTTATCAACATAAATCCAGTCCCACTCGCCGTCTGCTAGCGATGTGAGGTCAGCGCAGCGCCCGACGTTCGCGGCGCCGAGGGCGTGCGTGAGAAAGACGAAGGGTTGGCGCTTTTCGGTTTCCTTTTTAGATTTGCCGGTGACGAGGAGAACGGTTTGGCCTTGGAGGAGAAGGTCACGATCGCTGAGAACTTGGGCGAAGGACATGTCTTCGGCTGCAGGGTCGTAGACGTTCATTGTGCGTGAGCGCACGACGCCGTTGGGATCGAGAAATTTGGAGACGCCGGCTGGGAGGAGGTAGCGTGAGAATGGTGCTGCGCGCGAGGCTGAGAGTGAGTCATTGACCCAGCGTAGGTGCAGACAGGGCACATTGAGTGCGAGTGCTTGCATGTACTTTGTGCTGCGCGAAAATGAATCTGAGATGAGCGCAACGAAGCCGAGATCCTGGTATGCTGGTTTGAGCGATAAGCCAGCAGATCCGCCGGCAACTGAAGTGGAATTACGGCGGCCATGTGACGATGGTGGCGCGTCGGCAGACTCGTAGTCAAACAGTTCGTGGAAGCCCTTGTCCAGCACTTGGCCACCCTGCGTCTTGATAATCTTCTCAATAGCGTCTTTGTCCACGTCGGTTGCAGTTGACGTGAGCACAAATGCCATGTTCGAGAACACACCTGTACCTGAGCGTGCAGAGGAGGACGCGACAGATGCGGCGCGAGTGGTGACGTCCTTCAGTAGCGATGGCGCGGTGGTACCTCGTCTGGTGAACGAGGGTGTAATTATGGGATCTACGGCAGACACAGGCGTGCCCATGAAAGATGCAGATTTGGTAGGCGATGCTGGCGGAGAGAAGCTGAACAATCGATCGCGAAGCCTCGTCCACAGCTGGGTCGTCAGATAGATGCTTCCGATCGGTACGGCAATGGGCTTTGCAGCAGCTTGCACGGCTTCGGCGCTCGGAAGGCTATCGCGTGTCTTCTCTCCCAGTACGACAGTAGCATAACCGAGCCGATCTGTAGTGAGCAGCTCCTCCCCTCCAACATCCTCGACTTTATCCTTGAAACCAAGTACGACATATGTATGCCTCTTCATCCCGGTCACGTCGACCTTGACGAGGTCCCCGGGCCGCAAATCCAGCGCGCGGACTTGTGTGGCATCCAAGCTGGTGGTGTTACCATCGTCAAAGCGGACCTGCAACTGACGACCAACAACACGGCCCAGACAGGTCGCCGGATAGAAGTGGCTGCCAGGCCATGAAGCGAGTACTCGATTCGGCATGATGATATTTCCCACAGGTTCCTCACCGTGATCTGTGATGGGAACAATAGCAGCCTCATCGTCAGCTGGCTCAGGAGGTTCAGGCGTTGTATCCGCCAGTTCGTCTCGCTCTTCATTTACATCTGGCATCACGACATCGGCAGCAATGTCGCGACCATCCAGACGCCGCCTTGACGGTGTGACCGGTGTGCTTCTGCGGCCTTCAGCGATTCCATTGGGCTTAGATGGTGACTTGAGGGCGGACGACAACAGCTTCTCAACATTGCCCACAGGCTTCAGAGCGCCCTTCTTCTGATTCTGCGCTTTCGGAGGTCGAGCGACTGCTTTTGATTTAAATTTGGCTTGCCTTGCGTGAAGGCCTTCAGCACCCTCTCGAGCTTGCCCTGCCGCCAATGCGCCCTGCTGCTCTCGATCTTGGGTCGATACTACCGGAGCATCCTCGTGCTGCATTGCGCGGGCCTGGTCGAGCGGAGACGAGGGCAATTGATCCATTTGCACATCCGCCGGGGCCATCGATTTGAGAGGACTGCGGAAGATCTTACGCTTCGCAGTGTATGTGACCTTCCGGCGCTTGGCTGAAGGGGGCGCGGGTGAGGAATTGCTCAAGAAGGCGTCCTCTTCATTCTCATCCAGACCACTCAGACGAGGCATCTCGATCTCTTCCTCCTGTTGAGTCTCCGGAAGATTGTAGATGTCTTGTAGTGAGCGAAGGCGCTCGTTAGCCTGTATAGTGTCGCTACCTACTTCCCTCGAGCTTGCTGGCGGTGGCTGGTCGTCCTGGGAACCAGAGGCATCTTCTCGAGCGGTATGGAAAGGTTCGGTACTGTTAGTCTGATGTGGCGCACCGAGCTCGTCAGCTACGAGAACCTCCATCTCGCTGTCCTGAAGAGTGGATTCGGCGACTTGAAGGTGTGATGGCTGCGTTTCCTCAAGTGCGTCAGTCTCAGGCACAGTGTTCTGACGCTGCATGCGAGGTGGCTGAGGGGCCGCCATTGACTCGTCGCGCACGAGGCCTGAGGGGTCCGAAATGTGCGGTAGATCATCAGGGTCTGATAGAGTGTCGTGTGCACCATCTTGCTCCAAGGTCTCGGGGACCTCTTCATCTTCCTCCAAATCGACTTTCTGCGGCTGCACCAAGTCGAGCTCATCCCCGTCCTCATTTTCGCCGGGCTGTGAGCCAGCCGTTTGTTCCTGCTCATGTTCTGGCTCTGCTACTGGCAAATCCTCATCCTCTGCCATTTCCACATCCCCGTTAACCGCCAGAGGCTCCACAGAGTCCCGCACGCCAGCCATTTCATTGTACTCGTCGTACCCATGCTCGTGCTCATCATAGACAAGCTCTTGCTTCTCACCAGCATCCTCAGGCCCAATGAGCGGAGGGCTGCTTGGAATAGGATTCTCATCTTCAGGTGTGACTTCCTCTTCTGGCACGACCTGTTCTTCGTCTTGGTCTTGGCTCGAACGTGGTGGCATTGGAGGCATGGAAGAAGATATAACCTGATTTGTATAGCCAGTCTTGCCGCCCATCGTAGTTTGATTGATGCTGTACTGGTTGGTAGACGGTGAAGAAGGATAGCGCAGCGACTTGGGGCGAGGAATGCTATCATAGTCGGCGGTGGCATCTGGTTGAGAGTCCATGACAGCTATGGAACCTTTGCTGCTTTGGGGCTCAGTGAGATCCCTATGCTGCGAGCCAATTGCAGGTGCGTGGAAGTTTGATTCGCGCTGAAGTTGAGAGGAAGGGGTTGCGTCTTGCGAGGAGTCCTTGGGCGTGCGACTTGACTGCGTGCGAACAGGGTGAGAAGAAGTTTTGGGCACTTGCACGCTATTGCCCGTGCCATTGTGTCTCATCACTGCGGCAAGCTCGTCTTCACCTCCGTGAGCAGCCACCGTCCGTCTTGACGTCTTGGATGTGATGGCGAAAGATGTCTTGAACGCCCCTTTGCGCTTCATCGGTGACGTAGGCGCGGCAGGTGCGGGCGCTGAGACATTCGCGAATGACATGGCAGCTCTGCGTTCCAAATTCTCCCTTTGCTTTTTCTTCTGCAGGCGCAATTGCACGACTGTGGGCGTCTCCCAGCTGTCCTCTTCCACCAGCTGCACTGGCTGATCGCGCGTTGTGCGCCTGCGCCGTTCTTGCGACTCCTTCATCGACACATATTCCGCTCGCGGCTCGCTAGACGATCGAAAGGCTGGGTCAGTCCGTGGCGTCTCACTCTGCATGGCTTTGATAGGGCTAGACAGTGCAAGGATTGGACTCGTGTGTCGCGCCTGGGTGAAGTTTGGCGAGGGCCGCGTAAAGGCAGCATCTTCAAACACCTCTGCCAGGACGGGTGAGGTGGGAGCCTGCGTGGCACCGTAGAGCTGCGTCAGCGACATCTTCGGCGGTCCACCCCCGAGGTCTGCAAAGGCAAAAGCAGCAGACACAACAGTCCCTGGCGTGATGTTGGTGCGAGCAGCCGAGCTGAGCATCTGACCCGAGCTGTCCCTCTTCCTGCCTGCCATGCCTGGAGTCTCGAACTTGAGCGGGCTGGTCGGCGCATAGTTTCCCGACGGAGACTCGCCTAGCACATCGTCGTCGTGTATGACCGTAGGGCTAGTGACGTTCGGGCTTTCCTGCTGAGGCTGGCTGGACTCCACGAACTCAACGTCGTCTGTCGGACTGTCGCCCTCATCGTCGTCCTCGTGCTCGGTAAACAAAGACTTCGGCGGTTGGAGCTTTGAGGTGACCATTGACGCCAGATCTGACGTTCCGTGTACGCCGCTGGTGTAGTCCCTGTACAGTTGGCTGTCGGGCTGCGTGTCGCCAGGCGCATCGAGGCCGCTGAAGCTGTGGTGCATCTTGAGGGCGCCGTCGGCCGTCTCCTTTACAAATCCCGTGCTCGTGGGTGCGCTGTGGTGAGTCGGAAGCGCGGGCTGGACATGTCTCGACGATGTTGCGACGCGTCTCGAATCGAACGGGGAAGGCACGGCGTGGTCTGGTATCGCAGCGGCAGGAACCGAGGCACCAAAGACGGACTGGTCACTCTCAGTCGACGTAGTGAAGTGCACAACCCGATTGCTGCCTGTCGCGCGCTGCCGCAGCAGCTGTGAGAGTTGCGAAGGGTCCTGCGTGTGGCGTTCAGCAAGTGCGCGACTCATTTGATCTGCGGAGAGATGCAGGGATTCGCCATATCTGTGCGTTATCGTCGCATGCCTGCAGGAAGAGAGAACTCACATCGTAGACGCATTCGTCGAGGACGCTCATGGCTTGCGACTCAGCCATTGCGCCCGTCCGTCCATGTCACGGAGAAGGCTCCAGGACGTGATGTTGGTGCGAGGCGATTTCGGTGACAGATTGGGCCGAGTTCGTCGACGCGCCAATCCCGTCGCGCCCTCACGTGGCATGCTACTATGCTTTGTTTTGCCGTGCGCCAATCAAAACATTTATTGCATCAATTTATCCTGTCTCCCTTCACATACTCCAACTGGGAGGTTATAATTCGCGCTGCTTTTCACTCGGATAGTCTTACATCGATTCCATCCATGATGGCATTTCTCTGCGTGGTATCGCGTATTGCAATTTAGTTAGTCAGTTGACCCGTGATTTTAGATTGTGTACCTTCGTTAGTCTTCCAGATGTTGTTGCTCCTGCTTTGAAAAGGTCATGGATGAGACATCACAGCCGCACGCAAACACATCATTCAAAGTCAAAAGAAATCTGTACATCTACTACAGCGTCATACCGCTCATCTACCGCCGCCCAATGCTCCAAGTGGTCACAGTACCCGTCATGCTGGTCAACTGGGACATCACGTAGTAGTACATCCCATCCTTTCCTGTCCGCCCGTCTAGACGTTTCGGCTCGGCTCGCGTTGTGTCGTAAACGAATAGGCCGAGGTGCAGCCGTTTACTTCTCGTCAGGGTACATGGCCTCCTTCAGCGGGATGCCGAGCTCCTCACGCAGTCCCTCAAGCTCCTGGAGATATTCCGTGTACTGGCCCTTGTTCT